>Ga0315904_10013581_pt1 | contig 10186 bp, 7 predicted proteins | sample LakEriMetagenome_6_FD_203529 | JGI IMG/M metagenome (GOLD analysis project Ga0315904, IMG submission 203529) | Freshwater fungal communities from buoy surface, Lake Erie, Ohio, United States - Buoy 12 MA120 | ecosystem: Environmental > Aquatic > Freshwater > Lake | place: USA: Lake Erie, Ohio...
GTATGGGAGAGCCCATGACAGAGAGATACCAGCTTGCCATGAAAGAAAGATTCGTGAGGTGAGGTTCTAAAACCTTCACTGGTTTTCACCAAAGTACACCATGTACAACACCCGTACAACACTCAGTACGTATCCTGCAAAGCATCAGGTTCTGATCAGCCTTTACGTTGAGAAGGCCTTTCATATGACAACTGTAATCGAGGTTATTAAAACATGGTTAAGACGCTTCTCTCTTTAGCACTCGTTGGATACATTTCCAGTTTGGCACAGGCTAAGTCAGAGATCAATTTTCATTCACAAAAAGGATTGATGATACAAAGTTCTTCATTAGATTTCTATTCTAATGAAGTCCCAGAATTCTCTGTTGGCAATGACATGCCTACTACTACTGTGGCTAAGACGAAGTCAGCCAAGTCAGACGATGCAAGCGGTATACGAAAAGGCCAATTAGTAATCGATGTACCTCTTGGATTCATTTCAGGAAGGCAGTTTACTAGTTCTAAAACAGCTTTGGAATTTGGTGGTTCCTTCGGCAGTGCTTTTGGATACTCAGTGGGAATTGGTTATTTAGGATATAACTTCTTTTTCCCCTCAGGTAAACAAGAAACTGGCGATGTCCCTGTCCGTCTTCTCCCTTTTGCAGGCCTAAACTACTACTTTGCCTTTGCCAGTGATGGCACTTCTAGTGCAAGTGGCAGTTTGGGAGTACTTCCCTCCCTTGGCGTAACTTATCGCTTCACCAAAGATTGGTCAGGTTCCGTCAGTTTTCCTGGCTTCTTAAGAATTTCCTACTGGTTGAAGTAACATTTTCATGAGATAGCCTTCAATACTAGCTTCCCGGCATCCGAGTGTCGGGAAGCATTTTTTAAATATTTCGAGACAATTAAAATGCGTGTAAATCTTGCTTGTATCACAAGTGCTCTTATCATAATTTCGGGTTGCGGAGGCGGAGGAAGTGCCAGCAACTCACTCAGTCTTGGCAACGACGATCTTACCTTCCGTGGAAATGTAAACTATGGTTCCGCATCGTCGCGTGGTCAACTCGCAGGGACTTGGCAAGTGACTAAGATCCAGTTTGGTGAGAATACCTACACTTGCCCTAGTGACTCTTGTGGAGAGTCAACACGCTATGTCTTTCGCTCCAACGGTAGCTTTGATATTATTTCGGGAGACTCACCGGGAAATATCAGTTTAGCGCGTTACAGTGCAGATAATTTCCCAATCCTAACAGCTTCAGGAGAAGATACTAACTCAAATGGTGTCATAGACGAATCAGAAATCAAACCCGATTCAGAAGAAGATAATATAGATTTTGAAGATAACAACGACTCTGATCCCTATCAAGTCACTTTCACAACAGATCGAGATTCTAATATATTTACGTTCCTAATCGAAGCTACAAATAAAAATACAAATAATATTTTTAAATTTGGATATACTTTGGTAAAAAAATAAACGTTTAACATCATTTTTAATTTTAAAATCCCAACAAAAATCTGTCATCACTCAAATTAAAGTATTAGTTATATCAGGCTCCAATTCAGCCCGATTACTTTCCTTCGGCAGGTTTGGAACCAAGCGTTCTCTATCCACCCAATCCCATTGGTAGGTATCCAGATCATGAAAACCAATTTAGACACTGTCCCCCTGTTCACCCGGAGGCGCTTTTTAGCTCTCTCTCTGCTGTGCAGCACGGGCGCACTGACACCCGGTTGTGGCGGCGGGGGCGGCGGCGGCTCTACCCCTTCGCTTGATGAGTTCAAACGAACTATTCCTACAGGCAAGACATCTGAGCAGGTCAACCAGTATTCCGAGAGTATCAATGCTTCATCGGATATCAACCATCTTATGCTGCCTCTTTATGATGAGTTCCGCAGTTTCACAGGTATAAGCCGCAGTTTAATGGATCATCCTCACCGGGCTTCAGGAAAGTCCTTAGCTTATCACCTTTCAACCTCCGTGATGGCATCCCGTATTATTGGATACAACTACAGCAAGCTAACCCAGACCGTACTGCATCTGGATGACTCCGCCAATATGGCTGGAATCGTCTCTAGTACTAACAACCTCACTGGTACATCTTCACTCAGCAATCCGCAATGGCACGCCGAGATGATGCGAAAAATCCATAGCGTCCTAGTATTAAATGAATATTCACAAAAATTCGCGAAAATAGCTGGCATCAACGAAATGGCTTCTATGGTAGCCCAACAGTCAGATTCCGTTGCCAAATCTTACTTTTATACGCTATTCGCCATAGCTTTCAATCGCTGGTCGGATCGCACACAGTGGCTGGCGAAACGAGATGCCCGCAATGACCTGAAGTTAAACATCGGGTCGCAAATGGCTGTGAGCGATATTGATTCCGAGTTGGCTCGCATCGAATCCATCGTCGGCCAACTTGTCCTATCGCCGGGTTTCAATAAAGCGAAGCTATCCTCTCGCACCGAGAACAGCGAACAATCGGACAATGAATCGACCATCAATGCCTTCAAGACAATGGTATCGACCTTCACCGAATCATTCATAGAAAACTTCTCCCAGTTCCGAACGTATGAAGTGGAGATAAATTCCTTCATCCGCAATGAGGCCTCGGAACTATCTTTGAGCATGAAAGCATTCTTGAGCGGTGTAAAAGACTTCGCCAACGAGTCCGTCTCCTCCATAAATATTACAGACACTACGACCTACATACTAAATGTATCTGGGTTTTTCAAGAAATTCTATGCAGATTTGGAGAAAGCTGTTTTTGAGCAAGCGGTGCAGACCGTTTTATCGGCCATCTTCGCCAGCGAATTCGGGGCTACTGGAGAGCAGTTTATCGAGTGTATCTCAGGCCTTGTTGGTATGGGGATGTCACTAGATGCCGCTGCCACATCCTTGGTAGCGGCAGGAGCATGCATTGCATTTTCAGCTGGAGCGTGTGCCATTCCTATCGCAGGGTCAGCGGTCCTCACAGCCGTAGCTACCTGGGATGTAATGCAAACTGACGAAGCCTGTTTGAAGCTGATCCGTATGCTACGAGAAGACAAAGAGGCCATGAAAAAGGCAACGGACGATCTCAAAGCAAATGCACAGCAGCCGGTTCGCAATATACCTGCCTTCACCAACTCGTCTGGGGCCGAGTGTGACCAGCTTGCTGCTGCGGGTGTTTCTCTGAAAACCATCTCTGTCTATAGTAGCACACGCTCCAGGCAGGAAAGCACCGCCCAAGTACCACTTATTGGTGTGCCTGTCGAAGTCTACAGGCAAATCATCTCCGGTCGCGGCGTGGCTGGTCAGTATCCCCGTACCTACGATAATGTGCGCCGTTCCCTTGTCGGACTGTTGAATGAGTACGCTACGCGAAATGCGGACACCCTATCTCCGACTCTGTCCACCAATGGCCTGACTCTCTATACCTCGGACTTCGCCATTTTGGTGCGCCGAGATCCCGGCACCACCCAAAGCCGTATTCCCTCGCTCACCAACGCCCGCATCATGTGCACTAGCCCCGGCCTAGCTCCGCAACGGTCGGATAGCGCCAATATTCAGACCATGCCCTCGCTCCCAAAGTTAGATCTGCTTACTGGGGTTGGTTTTGGAGTAAACGTTGATGTTAAATAATCGAATCAGCCGTCGCGAAGCGCTCGTTCTTCCCTTGGCACTCAGCCTATGCTCTTTGTTTTTTAACGGTTGTGGCTCCGGCAACTCCCTAAGTGTATCGGGTCGTGCCATGCCGGTCGAGATGACCATCGCTTGGCCGGAGCGCGGCACCTCACGTTACATCCCTGCCTATGCCGCCAGTATCGTATTGACCATCTTCCCGAAGAATGCCACCAGCAATATTCAGACCCTCATCGTTAATCGTCCAAGCAATGCTCCGTCTACCCAGACCGTACGCTTTACGCAGCTTTTCGTGCCAGGCGAATACGTCTTGGTCGGCAATGCGTTCTCTCAGGAAGCAGGCGGTGGTACTCTGGTAGCCACTGCCTCAAGTACGGTCACCGTGGTCGCCGATGAAATCGCCAAAGCTAGCCTGAGCCTGAGTAGCACCATAAAGTCCCTACAGATTAGCTACTACAACCCGTTTCGCTTAGAGGAAGATACGGTTTTAAGTGCTGCGAACCTCGTCGCTGCGAGCGGCTTCTCTAACATCATCTTCCTGGTTGAAGCTAAGAACGCCGACAATGCATCTGTGTTTCTCCCGGTAGATGGCCTGCGCTTCAACACCGGGAACGCAAGCATTACCTTGAATGCTCGCAATTTCGCTCGGAATGGCATCTCACTCTCAATGAATGGCTCCGGTTCCGGCACTCTCTCCATAACCGAAGTTGGAGCGAATATCACCTCCAACGCGATTCCCCTCCGTGTGGAACCGCTTAACTCCCCGAACCTCTGCTGGATAGCCACGGACTTCAGCCTGAACAGCATAGGCAGCACGCTGGCCATCTACGATCTAGTGTCGAAAAACTTCTACTATCAAGGCGAGGTCTACCTGCCCATTGCCAACACTCGCATCAGCACCCAGCTCTATGACATTGCTTGGGGGAAGGATACAGCGGGTAATCCTACCCTTCTGGGCCTAGATCTTTCTGGCAATATCGGCGAGCTAAAGTACAACAATCTCTCCAAGCCCGATGAGCTGATCAATGTTCTCAACCAGACTACCCTGCCCGGCTACGACCTACAGCCCGGCAAGACCCTGCCCACCAATATCAGCGCGTATGGGCTAGAGGCGGGATCAGGCAGTTCTATCTATGTCCTCTCTTCCCGCACCATCGAGGTATTCCCCTCATTGACGGCTGATAAGATTGATACTTACACCTTCCCCAGCAACTTCGCCGCACAGGGCGATGTATGTATTGACTCCGCAGGGAACCTCTACGCCTCCAGTAGCTTCGGTTCTTCGGTCTGGAAGATTCCAGCAGGCTCGCACACACCGCAACCGCTCGGAACCCAGACTAGCGACCGCTTTTCCGGCATGGCGCTGATCAATGGCCGCCTGATGGGATTTTCGGGTAAACTGCCAGACTACAATGTGCTAGATATCAACACCAGCACCGGAGCGCTCACAGTGATCTCTAAGGGACTTATCGGGACGGTTCTGGGCGCGAGCCGAGGGCCTATCTAACTCATGTCCAAGTCTTGCCTGAAATCCCGCTACGAATTCCTCCTGCTTCTCTCCGCCTGTACCCTCGGCTGCGGCGGGGGAAGCAAGAGCCGCCCCTCGACGCGAAAGGACTACAGCTTCACCCTGCCGCAAGATACGAATCTCTACACGGAGACGGCCCCCACGCGTGACGAGGCTCAGATTCAAGCCATCGTGACCATGCAATCCACCCTGACTGGTGAAGACAAGCTCCTCATCGAGTACTACGATGCTGGAGCCTGCTATCGCTGGAATGAGATAGCGCGCAACTTGGTGGCGCAAAATAAGGTAAACCCGCCTAAAGCCGCGCGCATCTACGCCCTCCTCTCCGTGGCCCAATACGATACCCTGCTCTGGGTCTACCAAGTTCAAGCCCGGCATACAGCCCGGTTCCCCTTCGAGACTGATACCCGCGTTCGGCTGCTCGCAAAGCGCCCCCTGGATATGGTCAGCTTCCCTGACCCGCACCTAGCCGTGGCGCGGGCCTCTAGTCAGGTGTTGAAGGCGCTCTTTCCCGCCAACACCGGCTATCTAGAAGCGCTTCAGGAGCGCCATAGTCGCTCCCGGCTCCACGCGGGCGTCTGCTTCCCCACTGATGGCACGGTGGGTGCGCAGATCGGCCAGCTCGTGGCGGAGCGCACCCTAGCATGGGCCGCGCAAGATAACTCCAATACGCCCGCCCCCCCTCTCCCGACCGGCCCCTTTTACTGGTACCCTGACAACGGCACGTCTCAGCCCCCCGGCGCTGCCGTACTTCCCACCTGGGGACTCACCAAGCCGTGGCTGCTCTCCGATGTAGCCCAGATAGAACCGCCACCGCCTCCCAGCGAGGGCTCTGCTGAGTATGCCGCTAATATGGCCGAAGTTCGCCAGATATCGGACAGTCGCACTTCGCGCCAGATGACTATCGCCCGGTACTGGGCGGCTGGCCCCGGCAGCGCCACTCCCCCTGGAATGTGGAATGAGATCGCCGTGGCTCTGACTGCTAAGTACGAGCTTGATGAACTCCAAACAGCCCAGCTACTAAGCCTGCTGAACCGCGCACTTATGGATGCCAGTATCTCTTGCTGGAGCGTGAAATACCGCTATATGGTTCGCCGCCCCTCGCAGGTGGATCCACAGATCACCCTGCCTATCGGGCTACCCAACTTCCCTAGCTACACATCTGGGCACTCCACGTTCTCCGGCACCGCTGCTACCGTACTCAGCTACTTCTTCCCTACAGAATCTGAGTCTCTGCATGCCATGGCCGAAGAAGCCAGCTTGAGTCGCATCTATGGTGGTATCCACTTCCGGCACGACTGCGAGCAGGGCATCATTCAGGGCGGCAAGCTTGGTGCCATCGCAGTGGCGATGGCCCAGTCAGACGGATTCCCTCATTATATATAGGAGAAAACTACAAAGGCAAGTTCCATGCTTGGCGCACTTGCCGAAGATCGTGGACGAAAAGGAAAGAAATCTGAGATGCTCTTGCTGTCGAAGGTTTAATCTTCAATATACTTGCCCTTAAAATCTATAACAAAACTCCCAAGCATCCGAAAATCGGTTCATGAGCGAAAGTAAACAAACTGCATCTTCAACTTTGCTTGACTAGCTGTCCGAAAAAAGTGACATAGGTCACTATAGACACCTACCCAGTTACCGGAAAGTAGAGATCAACGAAAGGCATGACGATAGCCTACAGCAGCATACTCAAGAATGTCGTTGAAGTGAATGGCTTCGGCGCGGACGAGCTTCTCATACTCATTGACCAGCTTCCCGGCTTCTCCATGGAGTGCGGGGTTATCTGTGGCGATGGAGATGGGAACACCTGCTTCAGCACAGCGCTCGAAGACGGGGCGTAGCTCCGATAGATCCTGAAGCGTGTTGGTGCGCAAGTACGTGGTCGGGCAGACTTCTAAACAAATCCCGCGCTCGGCAAGCTCGGGGAGCAACTCCGGGCGGTGGAGGGCGATCTGGATGCCGTGGCCGATGCGCTCTAAGTAGGGGAAAAGACTGGAGTGGATGTCCGTCGGGTCGGACTCGGCCATGTGCGCGGTGGTGTGCAGCCCCAGCGCCTTTGCCTCAGCGTAGAGCTCCGCCCACTGGCTCAGAGTCGGGCCGCCAGGCTGGTAGGGACCGGCGAGGTCCACGGCAACGACCTCGGGCAGTGCGTGTGCCAGCGCGATAATCTGACGGTTCAGCGCAGGCGAGAAGCCCCGGTCCATGCAGAGAATAAACGCCGTGCGAATGGGAAACTCGGTCTGGGCGGCGCGGATCACCTGCTGGGCCGCCTCGGGCATGAGCGCGAGGCGCTCCGCTTCGGGAAGACCATAGGGCGTGCGCTTGTAGGGGTTGAAGCGCAGCTCTAGGTAGTCCAGCGCCTCAAAGACCGCCGCGCCGCGCACCGCTCGGTGCGTGAAGTAGGGAAGCTCTTGCGCCTGCAGCTCCTCCACGAGATGGTGCACGGTGAGATAGTCTGCCAGATCGGTGAAGGGACGGTTGAAAAAATACGAAAACGCGGCGTAGTCCGGGAATCGCTCCCGGAGCCGCGCCGCGATAGCTGTCTCCCGACCGTGCTTCTCAATCCAGCCCCAGAGAATGCGGGGGTGAGTTGCGCCCCCCAAGTGGCGGTGCAGGTCAGGGAAGTTCACAATTCTATTGTACTACATCCGCATTAGAGGAATCCCTAGCTCGCGCTTGGCAAGGATATCGAGAAGCGCGACCTGGGCCATGTCTTTATCATCAAAGTAGGCCAGCATCTGTGGCTTTCCGGCAATCTCCACTTTTAGCGCCGCGCCACTTCCCGTCACTTCGATAAACAATCGTGCGACATGGTTGATATTAAATGCCGCGCTTGATTTCTTGCTGTAGATCCACATAAAAAAAGCCTTCCTCCCCAAAGTATCGGCAGGAAGGCTCGTTTCACTTACCCATAATTTTTGGAATCGCTCCCTCAAAGGCCTCACGAAGCTGATCGAGAGAAAGCTCCAGAAGTCCGGCGGCATCGAGCTTGTTGCTGCCCTTCACCTGACCGATAAAGACAGATTCAACGCCGTTTTGTTCACAGAGATCAAGGAGCGCCGCTTGCTCTTTCGTGCCTTCTTTAACCGTCACGACGATGCGGCTGGGCGACTCGCCAAACATCACGGTGCTCCAGGGAAGATCGTTGCCATCTTTCCCGACGAAATCCGTGATGGCGAAGCGAATCTCTGCGCCTTTGTTGCCCGCCAGGCAGCTCTCGGCGACGGCGGTCATGAAGCCGCCCTCCGCGCAGTCGTGGGCGCTCTGGATCAGTGCTCCGGCGACCGCTTCCCGGACGACTTTCTGGACACTCGCTTCGGCGGCTAAGTCCAGCTCTGGCTTGCCCTCGGCGCGGCCAAAAACGCGGTAGAGGTACTCGCTCCCCGCGATTCCCGTTGCGCTCTCCGTACCGATAGGGCGCAAGAGATAGATTAGGTCACCGTCGTTTTGGAACGCCAAGCTCATCGGCTCGACTCCCTCGGGGATCACGCCCACCATGCCCACGGTTGGGGTCGGGTAGATCGCGCCCTCAGGGGTCTCGTTGTAGAAGCTGACGTTACCGGAGACAACGGGGGTCTTGAAAAAGTCTGCGGCTTGCGCCATCCCTTCCACAGCGCGCCTAAACTGCCAGAACCCCGCGGGCTTCTCGGGCGAGGGAAAGTTCAGGCAGTCCGTGAGGGCAGCGGGGACAGCTCCTACACAGCTGAGATTGCGCGCCGCCTCGGCGACGGCAAGCTGTGCTCCCACAAACGGGTCTAAGTAGCAGAAGCGCGGGTTACAGTCCGTGGTCGCCGCGATCTTGCGCCCGTTGGCCTCACGGATGGTCAGCACTGCCGCATCACCACGCCCCGGAAGAACCTCGGTCTGAGTCTGAACCATCGTGTCGTACTGCTCCCAGACCCAGCGCTTGCTGGCGATACTGGGCGTCGAGAGTAATTTTAGGAGAACGTCGCCGTAGCTCTCGGGCTCAGCCAAACTTGAGAAATCCGCGCTCTGGACTTGGGCGATGTACTCCGGCTCGGCGGCGTCTAAGTAGTACGTCGGGCACTCATCCGCCAGCGACTTGGCGGGAATATCGGCCTCTAGGCGCTCGCCATCCCACACTTGGACATTGCCCGTCTCGGTCATCACCCCGATATAGGCTGCATTGAGGCCCCATTTATGAAACACCGCCGCGACTTCTTCCTCGCGGCCCTGCTCTACCACGGCCAGCATTCGCTCCTGGCTCTCGGAAAGCAAGACTTCGTAGGCATTCATCCCGGTCTCGCGACGTGGCACTTTCTGGATATCAATGGTCATCCCCAGACTGCCCTTGGCGCTCATCTCACTCGTGCCACAGGTCAGCCCCGCCGCACCCATGTCCTGAATCCCGACGATCCCGCCGGTCGCCAGCGCCTCTAGAGTCGCCTCGATGAGCAGCTTCTCCATAAACGGGTCGCCGCACTGCACGTTGGGCCGCTTCGCTTCGGACTCTTCGGAGAGCTCCACACTGGCAAAAGTCGCTCCGTGAATCCCATCGCGTCCGGTTGAGGAGCCCACATAGAGCACCTGGTTGCCGATTCCCTTGGCCTTCGCGGAGGCAATCGAGTCCAGCTTCACAATGCCGATGCTCATCGCATTCACCAGCGGGTTGCCGTTGTAGCAGGGGTCAAAGTAGATCTCCCCGCCCACCGTGGCGACGCCCACGCAGTTACCATAGCTTCCCACGCCGGAAACCACATGCTCGAAGAGATAGCGGTTATGAATCGCGGTGGCGTCGTTGCCCTCAATGGGGCCAAAGCGCAGGGAGTTCAGGCTAGCAATAGGCCGTGCGCCCATGGTGAAGATATCGCGCAGAATCCCACCGACTCCGGTGGCAGCGCCCTGAAACGGCTCGACCGCGCTTGGGTGGTTGTGGGACTCCATCTTAAAGACCACGCCCCAGCCCGTGTCGCCCAGCGCGACGCTTCCCGCGTTCTCCAGAGCGCCGGACTCTTGCGCTTTCTTGTACTCGGAGAAGAGCTTGAGCACGGGGCGGCTGTACTTGTAGCCGCAGTGCTCGCTCCACATCAC
>Ga0315904_10013582_pt1 | contig 10186 bp, 15 predicted proteins | sample LakEriMetagenome_6_FD_203529 | JGI IMG/M metagenome (GOLD analysis project Ga0315904, IMG submission 203529) | Freshwater fungal communities from buoy surface, Lake Erie, Ohio, United States - Buoy 12 MA120 | ecosystem: Environmental > Aquatic > Freshwater > Lake | place: USA: Lake Erie, Ohio...
GTCTTGTACTGCTCTGGCAGTTCTGGGGCAAGGGCAGGAGCAGGTGCCTTGCGCTCCGTCACAGAGCTGTCAATGTCGGTGCCAAGCAGCGGAATGTTAAGATCCGTAAACTTAATGCTGGTCTTGATCGCCCCGCCTCGGCGGACTCGCTGGTTCTTGGTTCCGCGTGGAGACCTAGATGTCCCGGAGACCGGGGTTTCCGGGCCGCTGAGCGACGTTACGAGCGGCTTGCCGCCTCCAAGGGGTTCAAAGAGCTGCTGGCCCTTAGAAATGCGCTTTGCCTTGTCATAGGCCTTCCCAATAGCCTCGATCTGGGCTGGCGGCGCCACGGCCGGGTCGGTTGTAAACTGGCCAGGTACGCCCTTCGTATCCTGGAACGCTCGTGGTACGCGACGAATCTTTGCCATTAATCAACTGCTCCGTAATAGGAGAACGCGGGCGTCTCCGCCGCCTTCTCGGGATTCCTTAGCGCGTGCCGCACTGCAAGTGCAAGTGCCATCACAGCGTCTGTCTCTAGCTTCTTGTCATTGAGCTTGTATGCAAGCAACTGCTTGCGCATCTCCATCCACGCGCTCGTGCGCGGGAATGCGATCTGACCCTTGTCGATAATCGACTTAAGGTCGTGAAGCATCTCTAGCTTCTTTGCCTTCGTCCCGCCGAAGTCAACGCCTCGTACTGGACGGATAACATTAAATTCTTGCTGGAACAGCCGCCCACCAAGTCCAGTGGAATCAACCACGGTGGTGCAGAACGATCTGTCCTGATTATACAGCAGGTGGCTCTCCCTCACCATATTAACAACGGCGGGGATAGTTTGCTTCCCTCCTCGTCGTCGAGCTCGTACGCCGCGTAGATTTTGGCGATCTGAATAGTCAATCGTGACAGCCCAGGTCGAGTCGGCAGAAATACCGGGGTCAACTCCTTGCACGTACCGTCGTCCGACAGCAGGCGCAACGTCATCGGCAATATCATCTCTGAAACACTTGTCCACTGCGATTGCCGAGAAGAAAGACTCTCTAGCTTCAATGAACTCTCCGTCAATGTTCTGCGGGATAAGGTACGCATCCTGCTGGCGTAGGATAGCATCAAATGTATCGGCTGACAAGCCGTACCCGACGTTATCCCTTGTCGATAGCCTGAAGCTCATGAACTGCGGGTCCCTCAACGGGTTCGTCGGGTCGCCCCGATCCCACAGATCCGCGTAGAAGTTCTGCCCCTCCGTTGGCGTCCCGATGAAGTGTAAGGGCCCGCCAGTAGAGAGCCGCCGTAGGTTCAGCACCTCTTGGTAAATCAAATCCAGATAGGGCTCGAACGCTGCTTCGTCGAAGGAAATTCCGTGCATGTCTTTCCCAAGCAGCGCTTTTGCCTTGTCTTGCGTTGTTCTGAAGTGGATGTTCGCCCCTCCGAACATCGGGTGAATCTTGATCCAAGGATATTCCCCTCTGTATTTCTTGTCGTATGTTGCGATCTGACCAATCTCTTTTGTTAGCGGACACCCATTACCCTTCTGGGCTGGGTGAATCCCCTCGAGGATAATCGACAGTTCTCGGTAAACTAGTTCTGCTGTTTCCTGCTGGATGCCAATATGATACCACTCATACGGTTGGCTCATCCACCGTCGAGCGTCATCAACAGATCCATCAGGCGATTTGGCACCGAGCTTGTAGAAGGCGTGATGAAAGCAAATGACCGCCATCGCCAGCGTTTTCCCCGCACGATTGCCTGCGGATACGACGGTCGTGAGGTATCGCGGCCGCCATCCTGAATCGTCACGTTCTGCGCAGGCTTTCCACCATCGTACTTGGCCGGGGTTTCCCTTGATGCCGAGCCAGCGAGAAGCAAAGAACTCGACGTCAGTGCGGCCGAGAGCCAAATCGCGTGCAATGGAGCCTTGGCTGAGATCAACCTTCAACTCTTCTTCGCCGTCTTGGCAGACTCTTTGAATGCCTTCGCTGTTGGCGCCCCCTTAGTTCCTGGCTTTCGCATCTTCTCCCCAGACCCTGCGGCAATGCGCTTGCGCTTTGCGTGGATGTTGGCGTAAAGGCCCTTCTTAGCTGGCACGCTTCTTGCCCTTCTTGCCGTATTCCATCTCGCGCTCCTTCTTGCCCTCAGTCTTCTCGTGCTTCTTTTGGGCTTTCTTGGCAGCGGCGATACCCTTCTTTGTGTATGGGAACTTCTTCCCTTCGACCATTGGCATTACTTCTTCCCCTTCTTCTTCTTGGACTTACCGGCCGATGCAAGGGCCATAGCGATGGCCTGCTTCTGCGGATATCCCTTCTTCATTTCCATTCGGATATTTTCCGAAATGACTTTCTTGCTAGATCCCTTCTTAAGAGGCACGGCGCTTGTTCCTTTCGCTAATCGCCTTGGCCTTTGACTTCGCATCAGCCTTGCTACTTGCTCCCCACGCCTGGAGAGAAAGAAGGAGTCGCGTCGGGCGACCCTTTTCGTCACGCTCTGGGCCTGGCATGTTCCCCATTCGGGCCAGGAACGAAGCCCTGCGCGGATTGTCTCCGCTCTTAACTGGTGCCTTAAGCGTCCCGCCAGTCTGCGCCTTGTACGACGCACGACCCCTGGCGTTCAGTCCGCCCTTTGGATTCTGGCCAGCCTTACGTTGCCATGCTGCTGTCTTTGGCATTATCCCCTCCTGAATCGTTTGCCCTTATTCGCTGGCTTTCCTGGAGCAGAGTAAACGCCATAGAATCTGGCAAACGTTGAACGATCTCCAGCTACTTGCGAGCTTTTCGGCGGTGCAATGATGTTGCCCATCTTCTTCTTATTTGGCGAGACAACCTGGCCGCCAAGTGATTCAAACTTCGCTTGCGCGGCTTGCCCGCGTTCGTTGTTAGCAAATCCCCCGGGAACGTTTGTCGTGCCAGTTGACTTGTACGAAAATCCAGAACTCATGTATTTCTTCTTGCCCATGGTATTTACTACTACGCCCTCAGATTGGGCCCGGGAAACAAGGTCCGAGTACTTCTTGGCCTGCTTCTTAGTAAGATTAATCTCGATATCAAAACCACGACGTTCCGACTTGATGCCAGAGATAAGGTCGTCTGCTCGCCCCTTAAAAAATGGTCGGCCAGAGGCGCCAACCATTTCTGGCTTGTACTTTCCCTTTTTGCCCCAAAGGGGCTTCTTCTCTGCCACGATCAGCGTGCCCCACGAGTAAGCTTCGGCCGGAATTTAACTGGCTTCTGCTTTGCTTGCGCTTTTGGTGGACCCATCTTTGGACCTGGCATCGGTGTTTCTGGGTTGTCATAGAAAGGATTTGTAGGTTCAAGCGGACGAACATACGTGCCAGCTCCAGGGTCTGGGACTGGCCTGAACGGACGTTCCCTTGGGATTTGTACTGGGCCAGTCTGCCCAAACTTCTTGTCAAATCCAGGGGTCTGCATTTCCTTGAACATGCGCATCATTTCCTGGGCAACCCCCTGAGCCGTGCCAAACGACGCACGGCCAAAGCCCTTCTTAAATCCAGAGCGGCCAAATCCGGTGTATCCGAATCGTGACCCGCCAAACGTTCCGCGCTTAGCCATCTTAGATATCGAACTGCTTCTCAGCAGCCGCCTTCTCTTCTGGGGTCTTTTCCTTGATACCGAACTGTGTATTCTTAGGATCGAGGAACTTAATCAGAATCTGAAGGCCAGATGCAAGGCCGGCAGAGATAATGGTGCGGAAGTCGCCTCCGCTAATGTCAAGGAGCGGGATGCCCAAACCAAGGGCAACAGAGATTGAAACGGTGATGAATGTGCGGCCAAACTCGATGAGCGCCTCGTCAACGCCAGTGTTGTCGATGACCCAGCGGATGCCCGCCTTAAGATCGCTGTACATTGGGACTCCTTACTTCCACTCAACAATGACGACGTGCTTGTGGGCTGCGCCGCCAGTGAGTTTCTTCTTGCTGGAGGCAATAGCCTTCAGTTGATCTTCGGTGATCTTGACAGCAAACTTCTCTTTGCCCTTGCCGCTGCGCGTTGGGCACGCCCACTGCCAACCATCCACGGCGTCCCACCCCGCTGCGGTCATGTGACCATAGCCATCCGCGATATGCTTCTTATCCTTCTTTAGCCAATAGTTCTGCCACTTCTTGTGCCATTCGCTGATCTCGACAGGAGGGTATCCAACAGCCTGTTGAACCCACACGAGCAGACCAGCACCGCGATGCGCAGAGAGGACTACATCGTCCCATGACTTTGCGTATCGGGCCTTGGCGCCAAGTTCCTTGGCAGTCTTAATCAGGTCACCAAGCGATGAGCCATTGTCGCTCACGCCTTCCTTCTCCACGAAGCCCGTTGCCTTGGCCTTGGCCTTGATGCCATCGCCTGCGCTCGGGTCGACCTTGTAGCCGGATGCCCACGCGACAGCCGCAGCCGTGCTTGACGGCCCGCAGTCGTCGAGAATGCCACCCTTCTCTACGTGATCGAGTTGCGACTTGACTTTAAACTGCATGTTATTCCTTCCAGCGTAGTGGCCCAGTAACGAGCCATGCGATTGTGAGCAACGCGAACAGCGTGCCCATCGTGGTCTGTGTCTGCCCCTCTGGCAGAACTACCACCGCGAACAATAGTCCGAGTATGGTCCACGCTCCCCCGAGAAGATCCAAAATAATGTTACGAATCACGCCTTGTTCCTTTCCGGGTTGGTTTGGAGTTATCCATTCCCCCGGCAGGACCGCCGCTCCCCCCGATGGTTTTTGCCGCTGATGCTACTGATGACATTGCAATCTGACTTGCAATGACTGCCGCAGCTACCGGCTGCGCTTCTTCCTTCTCTGCCTCGTCAAGATCGCTACCGATCTCGGTGATGGCAAGAATGTTGTCAAAAATCTCCCCGACTACTTCGCCAATCTCTTCTTCAACAGGGTCAACAGGCTCAGGCTCAGGGCTAGGATCGATACTAGGATCAGGACTTTCTTCATCTGTCGGTTCCTCTGACGGTTCGGCCGTCGGTTCTGGTTCGGGAGTCGGCTCTGGCTCATCTGTCGGCTCTGGCTCATCTGTCGGCTCCGGCTCTACCGTTGGTTCAGGTTCTGGAGTCGGTTCAGGAGTTGGATCAGGAACTGGCTCTGGCGTTGGCTCCGGACTCGGCTCAGGCGACGGCGTAGGCTCTGGAGTCGGCGTCGGTTCGGGCGTAGGCTCCGGCGTTGGGCTCGGTTCTGGAGATGGATCAACGCTAGGCTCCGCACTCGCGCTCGGGGACGGCTCGATAATGTTCCCGATTGTCAAATTGCCAGCCCCGCAACACGAATCCTTGCTTACGATCTTGAATCCGAACGTGTTCCCCGCGATTAGTTGCAGTTCGATGTACCCGCTTGCGCTTTGGGTGAGCTCCGAAACGAACGGAATCCACAAATCCGAGCTTCCGTAGTACGGCGTGTCCCAATAGGAGGAGTCGGTTGTTAAGAAGCTCCACGTAAAGCCGATAAACTGGTCCTCGACGACGAGCGTCGTGTACTTTGTCTCCGCGTTCTGCGTGATCGACCCAGGCGGTGGGTTGTTTGCTCCCGTGATCGTGAATGATCCGTCCTCCGCGATGGTTATTGTCCCGTTGGAGTCCGTGTTGAACTCCCAATCGTCTTGACTGTCGACCGCCAGCGCTGTTGCTGGCCACATCCCCGCTACTAAAAGAGCGATGAATGCCCACCTTCTCAATTAAGCCTCCTGCCACAGATGCAAAGTCTCTTGACTTCCCCACTGTCCACGAGCTCCTTCGCTGTTTTATATCTCTTTACTGTCTCTCGCTGGTAAAATGCTACCTCTTCCTTGCTCAGATACTCACGATGGAGTATGAACAAGTGCCTGGCCCAACCCTTTGTGTGGTAATCCTGCGTCCAAAGGTGCGCCAGTTCGTGCAGTACGGTCTCCGGGTGCGTGTCGCAGAGCTCAATGCTCTTCTTCACGTCATCTGCGACGCCCATGTCACAGTTCCTGCTAATCCAATGGTGGTGCAGGCGGATCTCCGTGGTTGGAATCTTATGCCGACTGACCGCCTTGGCTGCTATCTTGAGGCTCTTGCGCCACTTTTCGTAGTCTTTCTGGGTCATCCAGAACGAGGTCTTGACTGTAAACGGGAAGCTCTTCAGCTCCTTCGCCCAGCTCTTCCATCCCAATAGCCACAGCGGTACCTTCGAGTAGAGCAGATCCTCCCAAAATGCCCGCAAGGGCGAGCGTGAATTCGCGGTCACTGTTCTTCTCCTGTCTGCGATCAATAATTTCCTGTGCTCGCAGCCCCTCCGCGAGGGTAGGAGTGAGCTGTCCCGCTTCGACCAGGCTCATCACCTGATCCCTGACCAGCCCGGCCAGATCCCCCTTGAACTTGATGGTTCCCTGCTGCTTCTTTAGCACTTTCGCCGCTTCGATCCTAGCGGATTCGTGCTGCGATGTCATGTGCTCGCGCTTGTGTTTTCCGATGGTGATGCGGCTAATGTACGCACCTTCATCCTTTAACCAGTTAGAGACGGCAATGTCGCTCATCCCGCTTGCAATTCTCTTGTTAATGAGCTCTATCAGCGGGCTTCGGCAGACATGGCAGCCAGTCAGGACTGGGGCTAGTTCCGCCATTATTTGACGAGCGCGGCCACTTCTGCCTCGGTCAAACCAAGAGCGGCGAGCTTTGAAATAGCTGATTCTCTGGCAGAAATTTCTTCTTGTGCTATCGCATTTTGTTCGGCTCGAATATTTAAAAAAACATTTTGATCGTAAGATTCTTGAGCCAATTCTGCTTCAGTTTGATTTCTTTTCACAATTTTCCCAGTAGAAACATCAACTTCGTAAATCATTATTTTACACCATACAGAAAAAATTTTCCATCTATTGTTTGAGTAGAGCTCCTAAGAAATTCTATCGAGGTTATCGCCGATCCAGATGTTGGCTTATAAATACATGATCCCCACCACAATCCAAAATATAATGGAGCAGTTGTCAATCTATATCCAGTAGAAAATGATTCCATCATTCTATTTCCAGTTTCTGATGATCCGGCAATTCTTAAATACCCAGTTGCAAGTTCATTCGTACTTGACGATGCAGTATTGCAACTTGGCACAACGCCAAAGTCATCTGCACCAAATCCAAACCCAGCTTGATTTCCAGTTCCACTTGTATTATATGCAACAGTATTGTTCACCATTCTGTGAAATCTATTGTTATATACTGATGCCGTATCGCTGTTTACTCTAACATAAAGATGAACATTTACAAGATTTTGGTAAACATCATACCATCGTACGATAAGTTCTTTATATGTAGTCGGAATATTTGTAAATGACACACCAGTTGCAGCGCTAACCGTTGTGGATGAAATCAAAACCATAGCAGATGTGTCTAGCGTTTGGTACGAAGCACCACCAGATCCATTTGCCTGCAATAGTTGGCCAGAAGTTGCAGCGCCAGATGAAATTGCGGACGTCCCGACCGCGCCAGCTCCAATCTTTGCAGATGTAACTGCACCATCAACAAGTTGGCTGGTATTTACACTTGTTAGCTGCGTCGTGACGCCGATGCTCATTCTGGTAATACCTCCGGCGATGCTGGATCTTCTACAGGAATAAGATCTTCAGCTCTGACAACAACAGAAATCGGCGCATTAAATGAATCGGTTGATTGATCATAAATGCTCCCAATTGCTGGAATATGATCTGCAAATACAAAAGTGCATCCTGGGAACTGGGCCATGTGGTCGTTGGTCCATCCATTTTCGCTACCAACAAAAACGTTGGCAACAACGCCTTCCCTGAGAATAATTACATTATTTTTCATACTGAGTACGAGATGATGCAGATACCAGATCCGCCATCACCACCCTTTACTGCTGTGACAATTGTAGATGATGTATAACTTGCTGCGGCTGCCCCGTTTCCTCCGTCGCCGGTATTTGCCCCACCGTTCGTCCCAGCCTCAGAGACAGTTGACGATCCGTTCCATTCAACCCTATTTGGAACCGTTTTCGAAGTATACGGACCCGGGTGCAAATACATCGCTGGGGACGCACCAAACGCAATATACGATGAAGGAGATGGGAAAACTGTCGTGCTGTGAGCAGATCCAGAGAATGAACTGTTGAATACAATACCGCCCCAACCGCCGTTACCAAATCCATTTGTTGAAGGACCTGGGATCGATAGGCTCATTTTCCCGTCGCCATAGGCTGATGTACTCCAGTTTGCGTTCATTGGGAGCCCGGCAACAAAATCACCACGAGCGGCAGCCATCAATTCTGAATGCAAAAATGTTTTACCAATATAATAGTCGGTGGATTTATACGTTTGACCGTTTAAAATTGCTTCGTCATCTGCTGCTAATGAACTCCACGTTGCGGAATCGTTGCTAAGATATGTATTGTACATTTGCGATTTCATGGTCGTGTAATCGCCACTTCCAACATTTGAAGCAAGCAGATTTTTATACATAATCTTTGCCCTGTACACGCTTGTGCTACCAGAGTTAACAAACGTAATTGGTGATTGCGGTATAATAATTAGTTTCCCAAGTCCGTCCCAGCCATTACCAGTTGGAAATTTTTCGTAATCTTGCAGGCCAGTCAAGCCATCGGAGTTCCCGCCAGCTCCAGTTCCGCCCTGCAAATAGGTCGCATAGCTAGATTGAGTTGTATTTAAATCTGCGGATACGCCTCTCCCGCCAAGATTTCTGCCGTTTGCTTTTGGGGATGTTCCAGAAAAATTGCAGACACCAGTCGCGCCAAGATAGTTCATTCCTCCGCCGAATGAGCCACCAATAGCAGCAGCAAGTGTGACTGTTCCATTTGTCAGTGTAGTATTAGAGCCGTTTGATTGGTATGTTACTGTTGCTGCCGAAGTCCCATTTCCAGAAACCGACCCGCCAGATCCACCAGCACCAACCGTTACTGTCAAAGACGTGTACGCTCCGACATAGATATTGGAAACTGCTTTTACTTCACCGCCAGCTCCTCCCCCACCAGCCGCTGCTGGACCCTGCGTCGTGCCATTCCTTTGTGAAACGATTGCTGGACCTCCGCCACCTCCACCGCCAACAAGAAGCGCATCAATTACCGTCACGCCAGATGGCCGAGTCCATGTCCCGCTTGCGGTAAAAACAGCATATACAATTTTACCGGCAGAAGTTTGAATTGCCTGAGAAATTGTAAGTGTGCTATTTACATTTGTTGAAATAGTATTGAGCGTTGTTGCCTGCGACGTAACATTTGCATCAATATTTACTAGGAGCGTATTATCGCCAGTAGATTCAATAGCCATTATGCCACCTCTGATCCGAATGCGGTGAATGACGTCGTTGCATTAGACGATTGCACCGTGACAACATCGGACGCATCGCCGGTAATTCCAAGTGTAAATGCAATCGTCTGATACGCTGCAAGAGTTGCATCGTACACAATATAATGTTTTGATTCCAGCGTTGCTCCATCTGGCCTTACTGCAACCCTGATTGTGCATGATGCAGATGCCTGATTGCACGCAATAAGCGTTGACACCACGGTCTGTGTCGCAGAAGGAACTGTGTAAAGCGTCGTCGCGCTTGCCGCGCTTGGCGTAATCTGACCTAGTACTTTGTATGTAGTAGCCATTTATGCTCCCATCAACATAAAGACGGAATCTAGACCGACGCCGCCTGAAACTGATCCATTAACCCACTGGCTTGTCGATGCCTGCCAGATCAAGGCTTGTCCATCTACTGGGGATGGTGCGTCCACATCGTGGAGTTCATTAAGTTCGTATCCGTTCTGCACTTTGACCAGAATCTCTCCAGTGGAGACGTTGGCCTTCGTGACGACACCGAGGTAGACGCTGTTGCTTGGCTTTGCTGGAGGACTGTCAAATACGAATGACCCTGGCGCATTGCCAAGCCAGACCGAGGAGCCAGCCGTTGCGGCCGACGTGTCGATGCCAGAAAGCTGCCCAGCTTCGGTTACATATCCAAATGCGTTATTTGTTAGTGTGCTGGATACAATCCCAAGCACCTTAGATGACCCAACTTCAGTAGAGGCGGTTGCCAACCCAATCAAGGCGTTTGTACCGTCTGCACCGGTGACGTAGACTACCGACCCCTTGTTGATCGTGGAGCCAGTGGAGTTTTTTACTGGCGTCCGCAATCCCTCTGCGGTAGTTGCTGCCCCAGCAGTGAGCAGCGTCTGGTCAATGGTGACCGTGATTGCCGTTGTCCCGCTCGCCGATACTGGCGATGTCCCG
>Ga0315904_10013583_pt1 | contig 10186 bp, 22 predicted proteins | sample LakEriMetagenome_6_FD_203529 | JGI IMG/M metagenome (GOLD analysis project Ga0315904, IMG submission 203529) | Freshwater fungal communities from buoy surface, Lake Erie, Ohio, United States - Buoy 12 MA120 | ecosystem: Environmental > Aquatic > Freshwater > Lake | place: USA: Lake Erie, Ohio...
TTCATAGTCGGCATCTGCTTGTGCATTTAGTTGTGCAATTTGCGTCTTATCAAGATCTTCGTTACGAGAAAGCTGTTGCCAAACACGTCCTTCTTGCTGTGCTGCACCAGATTCAACTGCTTCCGTTGCTTGGTTTTGGAGGTTTGGATTGCCTCCAGATAAACGTTCAAATGCCGCAAAGCGAGCTTCTTCTGCTTGTTCTGCAGTAATTCCTGCTCGAGCAAGTAAATCTTTAGCAAAAGATTCTTCTGCTAATGCGGTTTGTCTAAAAGATTCTTTTGGATGAGAAGCGAAAGGATGTTTAAGTTGATAGCTACCTCCCTTGTCAGTATTAACAATGATCTCGCCTTCATAAGGATTGCCTGTTAAATAAATCCCTTTTTCATTAAGAGCTAAGTCAACATCACGGCCTTTTAAGAGAGCAGGGTTAAGCGCGGGAGCAGTTGGTGTTTCTAGAGCATTGAGATCTACGGTGCTTGCAGGAATTGCAGGTTGTTTTTGTTGAATAGAAGAAAGAGGTACCATGCGTCCATGACGACGTACCATTCGTTCACCTGTTGCTGGTGCAGTGGTTACTTGAGGTAAATCAGTTAATAAGGCACCTGCTTCCATTGCGGGTGCTTTGCTTGCAAAATAAGAACCGCCACCACCTCTGCGATAAATCTCGCCTGTGTTGGGATCTGTAATTAGCATGCTTTCAGAAATACCACTTTGCGGTCTAGTTACGCGTGGTAATTCAGATACAGACTTTGCCGCAGCATTAGCATAAGCACGTGCTCGTGTTTCTGCACTTGGAGTGGTTTCTCCACGTTCACGAGTAAGATTGCCGTAGCTAACAGACGGATCTAAGGGCGGTGTCCAGGTCTCACCAGGGTAATCGCCTAATTCACGTGCGATTGCTGCGTAATTAGCCTGTACACGCCGGTCTACCAACGTACTGGTGGGTACAGTCGGCGGCACACTTGGAGGAACGTTGGAATACTGCTCTGGTGCGTGTGGCGCAACAGGTCGTTGGGGGGTTCCAGTAACACGATCGCCCGTAACACGAGAAGCACGGGGTATTGGTAGTTGTGTATTACCAGTAATACGAGGGTCGTAACCAAAGTCACCCGTTACGCGAGAACTAAGGTCACCCATTTGTACACCACGAGGGCGTTCATTACGAGCAGCACGTGTTAATGCCTCGGCCGCGGCATTTTTTCCCCTTGCGTTACGTAATGCGTAGTAGCCACCAGCTCCAGCGAGGGCACCTAAGCCAAGAAGACCGGCCATTCCCAAGATATTAGGGCCTTCGTTCCGTGATTCCTCGTAATATTCCGCCATGTGAATCCTATTGTCTGATATATCTGTGATATCTGTATTTTAAGGTGCAAAATTCAAGAAATGACAATATAAGTTAGACTATACACAGAAAGAGTACCAAGAAAAACATGGAACCCGTAGATAGGATGCAACGCGCCGTAGCAATGCGTGCTATTGCCAGCAAAACAGAAGATCTGGAAAAGGCTGGCGCTGATCCTATTGCTGTCAAAACGTTTTCTTCGGGTGCATTACGGGAATTAGCTAGACAAATCCCTGATACAGACAAGTATAAAGACGCATTTATGGCGGCAAGCAAGTTTAAAAACCAAAATTCAACCGACCCAACTTTAATAACCAATATTTAATTTAGAATTTTTTAGAAGATATGTAAATTCAATTAACGCCGGGGTAGAATCCCCGGCTTTTTTGTCTAAAAACTTGGGCTAAACACTGATAGCTGGTACATTTTTTGTTGATAGTGTACGGTTTTTTGTTAAAAATGGCCTCTATAGCCCCAAAATAGGGAAAATATTTTTCTGACGGGTCTTGCAATACCTGTGGGAATGCGAATGTGCATAGAAAAAAAGAACGGTGGGTGGGTAGAGAATAAGTTGGAGCGGAGCGGGGGCATGCACGAGTTTTCCACAGGTTTTTCCACAGGCTGCAACATTGTTGGACAGCGTACGAATCCTTGAGATCCCTTCGCGCGCAAGCCTTCTCGGATATTTGTTATTGGCGGACATGTAGAACAGTTCATCGACAAGCTCGAGGTAACTGTCACGGTTTCATGACAGACAGAACAGACGAGTAAGCAATAGAGACAAGGGACACTCGTCAAGCTGGACGTTAAACGCAGCCGTTACTTCTGCGCACGTTAGTCGCAGATCAGTCGAGATCAACCATGATCATCTACTTCACCCTGACCACAGACCACGCGGTCTATAAGTTCCAGGTGAACAAGGAGGAGAATCTGGTGCGTGTCACCAAGATGATCCTCAAGGCTCAATGCCCAGGAGAGTGGCATCGCTCCACCCTCATGACAGTAGACGCAGGGCGCAAGCTCGTGCGTCAACTACAGGCCAGGTGAGCATAGCTCCCAAGCCAGGTGCAATGCCTGGCTCTGGTCATTGCCACAATTCCGTGGCATCCACTACCTAACACCATGGGTTTCCGTACATCCCTCGGACGTGCATTCTCCGCAGCTACCAACGCTGCATCTAAGGAGTGGCACGAGTCTCAACTTGACCGCCGCATCACCGGCGATGTCATCCGTTACGACGACCGTCGTATCACTGGCGACTACGCGCCAGTCAACCAACGCAACAACTCCCGCATTACTTACAGCGGGCGCTGATCCGTCAAAGCGGACAGGGAGGTGCAAGTCCTCCCATCAGCTTTGCCTCCAGCGGAGATAGGCACCGCACAACATAAGGACATCATGTTCACGGCAGTTGCTTACATCAAGCTCGGTGGTTTCGACCACGGAGTTTCCTTTGGACCAGAGTTTGCAACCGAGGCCCTTGCTTGGCATTGGTTGCATGGTCTGGCCGAGGAAGCATGCAGCCCTCCTCCTCATGACTACATAGAGGTGGAACCAGTGTCTTACTGATCCGTTAAAGCGGGTTGGGAGGTGCAAACCCTCCCACAGTTATTGCCCCCTGTGGAGATGGGCACCACGCAACAGGAGAATCCTGTGACTAACACAACTGCTTCTTTTACCGAGAAGGAGTTTAAGCTTCTGGAATTAGCGGTGTATACCGCTATACGCCAGGGCTATCACGAAGGTGTTAGCCAAGAGCATATCAACGAGTTAAGTGAATTGCGTTACAAGTTGCTGAGCTGTGTAAGCGAAGCTAATTACTACGCAGTGAGCTGATCCGTCTAAGCGGGAGGCAGGGTGCAATCCCCTGCCCAGCACTTGCCACAATCCCGTGGCATTTATTCCATACCAACATGACTCAACAGTTAGCTGCCGCCATCATTGCAATTGCTACAACTATGGGTATTGGTACCCAGGTTACAATCCATCTATTGGATGTAGCTACAGCTAAGCAATGCCGCACTCATGATTGGCCGGCAACACAACACAGCGCACACATGGAATGGTGCGCAACCAACAACTATCCAACCAACTGAGTCCGTAGACACGGCACTGGGAGGTGTAAGTCCTCCCACAGTTATTGCCACAATCCCGTGGCATTTACTCAACTCAACACCATGTACTTCATCGTGATTGACGGCGTACAACAAAGCGTTTCCTTCCAGTGGGAAGAAGCGCTGATCGAAGCAGCTCAGTGCGACTTCGAGCTGAATGCACCCGAACTCAACGACGGTATCCAAGGCACGCATGACGTGCAGATCATGTCCTTCGAGGAGATGATGGAGGCCGACGACGTTGTGATGGTCTTCTGACCAGGCGTGATGCCGGGGGATCAAATCCCCCACACAACACTTGCCACAATCCCGTGGCATCTACTACACACCACACCATGGAACCACTGATCTATCAGCCTTCCAACGAGCGTAAGTATCGCGTCACTTGGTACGGCAACAAGAACCAGCTTCACTTCGAGAAGTATTGTCTTGTTGCTACACCTAAATTTGATGGCACACATGAGTGGCTGGACATTGATGTCCGCACAATCATGTGTGGTCTCCCATCAAGTGCTAAGGAGTTGTACCAAGAGATGGAAGACTACTACAACTATGGTATTGTCATGGAACAAGAGCGTATTTATGCAATGCTCTGACTAGTAGCTTGCTCTAAGTAATTCCAGGTGGTACGTATGTACTGCCTGGTTTATTTACTGCAGGACTACATATCCTGCCTATCAACCCCATTTCTATCCTCATGTTCAGTTCAACCATCATTGGTTACGTCACTGATCTAAAGGTGCTTAAGTCCAGGGAAGATAACAGTCTTTTCCTGGCAGTTAGCATTGCTGTCAACGATCCCTTCGGTGGATCATGCCGCTTGCGGTTTACCAATAGCAATGGCCTACTTGCTGCATACAACAAGGGCACCTTGGTGACAGGGCATCAGCTCATTCTTACACAATGGAATGTGCGGATCAACTCAATCAAGACGCACTACCAGAAGGATGACCATCTGATTGCACTCAAGTTCCCTGAGATCAAACTCACAGGAGTTCGTGCAACCATTGGTGCAGCACCAAAGCCTAAGGCTACTGATCTATCTAGCCAACCTGAGGAAGAAGACTATCTAGACTTCTGACTCCATCCCATTCATTCAATACCATTCAATGTCAAACTCATTCGTTGATTCTTGTGTTGCTATTGTTCTTGGCACTGGTGTGGGTTTCCTCCTATCTATTGGAGGTCAAAAGGTTCTCAACCAACACTACAAAGATACATGCCACACAAGACCACAGCACAACCTCGTTTACACACGAGGATTTCTAGGGGATACATACTACTGTATCCACAGTAAGTACCAGTAACTTGCACATAACTCTCCCGGTAGTACGTATGTATTGCCGGGAGAGTTTTCTGCAGGTCACACCTGCACTACACCACACGACACCAAGCTAGTTCTATGAACTACCAAGCTGTTGAACAACTGCTGACCCAAGACGCACGTCTGTTGGCTCGCAGAGATTCTCCTGTCATTGATACGGAGTTAGAAGCGCAGCGCCAAGCGGCACTCGAACTCTTCTTCCAATGGCAAGATGGGTTAGCCCAGTTCCAAGACCTAGTCCCATTCTGCATCGTTCTCCAACGCAAGGTGGATCTCAACCGAGATCTGCTCCGTTGGGAACGCAGGCATGAGGACTGACTCCTGATTGGAGGGGCTTCGGCCCTTCCCACCAGGATTTAATATCCTGGACACCATTCCATTGCAACTGACATGGCATTAACCATCAGCAAAGAAGAGCTTGACTCTGCACTAGCAGTGTTCAAGATCAACGACTATTACCTGCAAGTAGATGATGACAATGTCATCTATCTCCACTGGGTATCGACAACGTCCCAGGCTCGTGATTATATCGATGCATTCCTCGAGTGTCTCGATGTTCTCATTGACGAGTGCTGGGTAGATACCTATGGTTCACACGAACAAGGTAACCCTGTTCAGCTACCAGATGAAGACTACATCTGCTGTCGGTATATCCTTGCAACCATCTGACATGAAAACGATCTACCGAATGAAGACTGGTTTCATCCAGATGGATTCTTATGGTGAGATTCATAAGTCTCACTACGTATTGAAAGCTGTGCTAGCCGCACTCATCATTGGAGCTAGCATCAGTACAATCGCAGCACTCGTCAGTAAGTATCCGCCGGTTGATCCACAGATCATCAAGGCTGGCAAGACTTCTGTCATAGGCTACTGACTCCGTAATCCATGGGCGTTCCTTCCGAAGGATGTAAGTCCCATCTCACCAACACCCATCAACCTTCCATGCGTACTCGTGTATCGATCATCAAAGAAGATCGCATCTGGCATCTGAGGTGCCAAGGGTATGACTACGATTCGATCGGTAGCATCGTCAACGTTAATCCCCATTACATGACGCATGTCCTGCGGCGTGTAAGGCAACGTCCTCCAATCGAAGTCGATCCGATCAAGCGTGGTCGTCGCAGTAATTTCCTGAGCGACAGCCAGGTAGAAGACATTCGTATGCGAAGAGCACGCGGTGAAACTGCACTGTCTATCAGCAAAGACTATGCCATTGGTGAATCAGCAATCTGCAAGATCGCAAACAACGTAACATATAAGGAACCTGCATACGACAGCGGTTATCAATATCGTTTTGCCAATCGCCTTACCCGTTAATGACTAGGCATCCACACACAACGTGTGGTGTAAGTCCTAGCCAACTCTTCACTCAACTCAATTCAATCATGACAACACAACTATCCCAACACATTGAAGTACTGGAGGCTCGTATTGATTGCCTCATCGACAAACTCTTCGCTAGCTATGTCAAACAGTATGGAGATGGTGGCATTACCTTTGACATCGTCAAGGGTACCAAGTACTACAAACTAATTCAACGCGATGTAAAACGTTCTGCTATCGATGGCAAGACCGGTGCATGCGTTCATGCATTCATCGACAGGCAGACTGGCTCTGTGTACAAGCCAGCTAGCTTTAAGTCTCCAGCCAAGTATGTTAGATACAATCTCATGGATGATGTATCATTTGCAACCTGCATCCAAAATGCTGACTGGGCTGGATTCTACCTTTATATTAAATGACAATGGGATTTAGAACAGCTGAACAACGTCGGCATTATTTACAGCAACGTTATCAGAAACGTATGCAAGAATGCCGCAATGCATTAGGCAATGCCTGTTCTCAATGCGGACATACATCAGATTTAGAGTTTGATCACATTGATCCTTTATCTAAATCTGCATCTATATCAAGACTTGTAGCAAATGGTAGCAAGACACAACTAGCTGAAGAGCTTGTCAAGTGTCAACTACTATGCAAGTCTTGTCACCTTGTTAAAACAGTTAATAAGAAGGAGAACGTAGCCAATGCAAAATCTTGGATTATAACCAAGAAGGATTTTACTGTTATTACTTGCACCAACTTAAACCAATGGTGCAAGGACAACGGTTACAAGATCCATGTCTTAATGGATCTTGCACGAAACAGAAGATCACTTCAATGTGACATTGCTTCTGTTGTTCAGTTACAAGATACATGAAGTAACCCATGGTCCTGAATATGACCTTAAACTGTTTAACACCTCACCTCAACTCAACATGACACAAGAGAACCAGCGGTATCACCTCATCATTAACGTTGACGAGAAGTATGCAATCGTCAACGCACTAGCCTTCTATCATGCACATCACATCCAAGGTGCATTGATGGATGAAGATGAGCGTGAACAATACATGCTCGCTTTCCAAGAAGATGGTCCTGACTTTGTTGATAACCTTGCAACAAAGATAGCCAACACTTTCTGATACCTGGGCAGCACTGACGTAAGTACGGTGTGTAAGTCCCAGGGTTTACTGTCTACTCAACCTACCTCAACACAATGAGAGATCCTAACTTCATTGATGAGCAGCGTAACGCTGACTACCTCGACGCAATGGCTGACCTTGCTTATGAACAAGAGCAAGCAATGCGTGAGACATCTCAATCTGAATGGTCACTCATTGAAATCGACGGACAATTCGTTGGTTTCTCTGTGACCAATACACCTCAACAAGACACGGAGCTTTACGATGCCTAAGCAACGCGAAGATGACATCATCATCTACTTGATTGTCATCCTTTCAATCCTCATTGAAACCTTCATCGACGCAATCAAATGTCTTATCTTAATTACCTCAAGCGCCTCTACCCCAGCACCTACAAAGTCCGTTACGCTCTCCAGCAATACAAAGCCCACATCGAGTGGGAGCATCAAGAGCCAACGGTCATCACCATCCACGAAACCACGCTCAACTACGGGGGTCCTGAAGAAGGAGGATGGTGGTACCAAGCAGGATACCCCTGTCTTACCCACTGCATCTTCTCCAAGAAGCAAGCGGTCAAGGAGTACGTCATCTACGCAGACGAGTACGAAGTCTGGGACCAGCCGGACCTCGGCATCTCAACGACGTCCTCGAACCACGAAGTCAACTTCTCCAACGACTACGCCAAGTCCTACCCCGAAGAACGTCCTTATTACTGCTGATGAAAAAGACACAGGAGAAACCACTGGCACTGAGAATCAATCAGCGTAATATCTATAGGTACTTCCTGCACCACAGGGAAAAGTATGGGAACACACCATGCTTTGTACCAAGGTGTCCTAGTCAGAACTCAAGGGTAGAACAATACATCAAAGCAGTTGAACGCCTAGAAGAATACGGTTTGATACGCATTGATAAGAGCGGTGGACATTACACAGCATGGATCATGCTTGATCCCATCGCACCATAAGCCATATCGTATAGCGGATAGAAAGAATTGAAGTATTGGGTGGCACGTACAAAGTGCCAATACATGCCAATACTAGGTAGGAATACTTACTGATCCCTGGTATGCACCTATTAATGGTAGGTATGTACCAGGGATACTTCTTATTTCTACATCATTAGTACATATGTATATGGTTGAAGACCGGAGATTCTGCGAATACCGTCTTGTGGGAGGGTAAATACCGTCTTATCTAACCCTCTATAGGGTTTCATACCTTTTATAAAAGCTGTATGAGTAAGCTGGTATTTATTCTCCTGAGTACCAGGGTTTAATACACTTCCTCAACAACGTATGAAACCCTATATCTAAGATAATAAGACGGTATTCACCCTTTAATAACACGGTATTCATCCTTTTACCTGTCACTCCCCATGCCACCAAACCTCTGCATCTGATCCAACATCCTTATCTCTGCCTGTTTGTTCTGCATTGGAATGCTTTCATTCCTTACCACAGAGATCAAGAAGTCCATCACCTTGTCAGGTGGTGGCATCGAACCTTGTGCTTTCATATACTCTTGCTTCCATCCTTCAAGGAATGGACTACCACCAACTGAATACCGACCAGCAATTAACATCACAACAAACCTAGTTATCATCTAAGTTTAATCCTGGGCATCCACACTCCCGTGGTATAAGTCCCAGGTCTTTACTCAGCTCACCTTCACATCAACATGGATCAACTCAACACTGATTTAATTGCAGGTGGTAAATCAATCTATTGTCCACATTGCAACAATCGCACAACCATTTACCACATGCAGTGGACTGCACTTCAGTGCTATCACTGCAAAGCAATGGTTGATCAACCTGACTGGAACACTAAACTAATCATGGACCAAGCAAAGAAGTATCCAACAATTGATTGGACAAAGAATGAGTATCATCAACTGCAACTCGCAGTTAATGCACTCAAAGATATCTGTGCACGCGAAGACAAGCGTCACATGATGGACGCACATCTCGATCCACACACACGTGATGTCATCGATGAGGTGATCAGCATGTTGGAAGATGAGATCGACTACGATCCCACACCTAACGAACCTGGTGAGCCTCCGATCACTGCATATGAAATGCATACTGCTGCATGGCAGGAGCACCAGGCTGCACATCGTTAACATCAGGTAGTACATAAGTACTGGCTGTGTATTAGTATTGCTGATGCACAGCCTTTTACCTTGACCTCCCTGGTAGACTGCTCTAGTTAATCAACTCAACACCAATGACAAACTCCAACGCTCCTCGTATTCCTGATTCGATTGATACCAAGCGGCTAGAGGCAATGCAACTTGTAGCCAAGATGAAGGAAGCCGCCGATAGAAATGGTATTGGTTTCATCGGGGGATTCATATCACCCGATGGACAAAAGTTTGTGATGACAAATATGGATGAAGATGACACCAACGCACTCATGCCGGAGAACCTTAAGTGACACAAGAGAATTACGCAGATAGAGTCTTGCGTTATGTATGTGCAGTCATTGCACATCCACATGCAACAATCACGGAGCACGACAAGCATCGTGCCCTTGAAATCATGAGGTACTTATCCCCTGATGCAGATGTTGTTGAATATCTTTATTCACAAATGAATCAGGAAGATTTCAAACAAGTCAAGAACATTCGTAAACACGCATGTAACACAATCAAATGACACAAGAACATCCTGTTGTTCCTCCTTATTCTTTACTTCAAGAATGGATTGGACAACATGCCATCAAAATCAAAGGCATCAGAACACTTCTCATTGAAGCTGCACAATGGGGTGCAGATCAAGAACTTGAGAGGTGTTGTGAACTAATCCCATCTCAACTTTGCTGTGGTACTAAGGCTCAGCGTCGTGTGTTAGTTTCAAACTTACAAGAACGACGTAGGCCCAGGCCCAAAAAAGTGTCAATGACAGTATCTATTACAGGTACTGAAGATGAAAT
>Ga0315904_10013587_pt1 | contig 10184 bp, 12 predicted proteins | sample LakEriMetagenome_6_FD_203529 | JGI IMG/M metagenome (GOLD analysis project Ga0315904, IMG submission 203529) | Freshwater fungal communities from buoy surface, Lake Erie, Ohio, United States - Buoy 12 MA120 | ecosystem: Environmental > Aquatic > Freshwater > Lake | place: USA: Lake Erie, Ohio...
GAGGGGGTTCGAAGGGTGACCCCCTTCGGGGGTCAAAAGGGGTGGCACCCCACCCCGACCCCCCCACCCCGAACCCCCACTGGTTTTCGACCTCGCCATGAAAAACCTACATCACATCGCTCAACTCGAAGCCGCCTACATCGCCCTCTGCCTCCAAGAGGCACCTCTGGAGGAAGTCAACAAGGCAAGGCAGGCCCTTGAAGACGCCGAAGGCGACGCCTATCGTGAGGTCTTCACCGCCCTGACTGGCGGCGAGACCTTCTAACCCCCCCGACCCCCTACCCCTCTTCGGGTTGCACCCCGAAGGGGGAAAAGGGAACCCCCCCCGACCCCCCCACCCCCCGACAGGGGGGGAGGGGGTATCCCTTTGAGATTTTTTTCCCAGCATCGTTGGGTTGGGGGGTGGGTTGGTTTTGGGCAACAGATGTCAAGGCTTGCGTAGAATCTGCCTATCTAATCTACGCATCATCCTTGTGGGTAAACAGCGATGCTTTAGGCATCGCCAACCCATCCCCGCTGACGCCGGGGATGTTAAGGGGTTGACGCTGGGAGCGGCAAGCCGAAAGAGCTGTGAATAGCGTTCTATTAGTCTAAGTGATGAGTTGATAAGAATCTCTAATGGCTTGACTCATATGTGGAATGTGGGAGTGTGGGTGTATGGATGCGATGAAAAATGGGATTGGCGGCGAGGTTGCTGAGGCGAACCTGCGTGAGGCATTGGGCCTGAGTCGTGTAGAGATGAAGAAGCTGAGGGCGAAGGCACCTGCTGGTGGCTGTTATCAGTCTGGAGAGAAGCAGGGTGGTAAGCCGAAGGCTCTGTGGCCTTGGTACTGGAACAAGGAGGCTGTGGCTTGGTTGTCCAAGGAGATTGGGCTGCAGCTGGAGGAGAAGAAGGAAATGGAGTCTAACGTCAAGGAAGCTTATGTTGTTGTCACGAAGTGCTCGTTTCCCAATAAACGCATATTCGAAGCACAGATTGACGACTTTGCCCTTATGATGATTCAGTGTAAGGACAGCAGGAAGCTGAGACCTAAGCAGCGTGTCAAGGTTAAATTTTCTAATGGGGTGGGGTATCTTGTTTCTGATAGAAGCGGGAGGGCCAAGTGAAGAAGAAGAAGCGTGTCAATGTCGAGCAGATGGAGGCCGCTATGCATCAGGCCACTGGAAAGGTTGTCAAGGATTTTGAAATCGACAGCTGCCTCCAGATTATGTTCTTTGAGGGAAAGGCCAAGATTGCCGTCTTTGTCAATGGTGACGAAAGCACTGAGAAGATGTATGATGTCATGATTGACTCACTGCAGGCCATCATGGAAGGCATGGGTAGCGACTTCACCACATACACGGACGAGAACGAATCCCTGAATTGACATGACTTTTGCCACTGTAGCTCAATTGGTAGAGCGGCTGCATTGTAAGCAGCTTGTTGCGGGTTCAAGTCCTGTCTGTGGCTCCATTTACGGCTCCGGCCTCTGGGCAACTACGCTGGAGTCATTCTTTGAGGGGGATTGGCTCAACGGTACAGCACTCGGTTTGCATCCGAGAAACAGGAGTTCGATTCTCCTATCCTCCACCTTTAGAGGGGTGGCAGAGCGGTCTATTGCGGCGGTCTTGAAAACCGTTAGGGCTTATGGCCCACAGGGGTTCGAATCCCCTCTCCTCTGCCATTTTAAAACAGACTTTAAATTAGTCAGCTCTAGACTTTTAATTGGTCAGGATGCCGAAGAAGCCGAGGCCGCAGTTTGCAACCCTGCTATAAGTGGGTGCGAGTCCCACCCTGACCTCCATTTCCCTTTAATAAGCCTTGACCTTATTAATACGAAAGCTCATTCACGTTAATAAGGCTTGACACTATTAACACCAAAGCCAATTCACGTTAATAATAACACCCATTAGAAAAACTTATGGCAACATACAAAGGTAAGAAGGTTACACTGAACAAGCCGTTCCGCACACCCGGAGGCCCGAAGAAATCTGCGGTCTATGTCAAGGACGGCAGTAAGACTAAGATTGTGCGTTTTGGCGACCCGAACATGAAGATTAAGAAGAACATCCCAGCCAGAAGGAAGTCTTTCAGGGCTAGGCACAACTGTGCCAACCCCGGCCCGAAGACAAAGGCTAGATACTGGTCCTGCAAGGCTTGGTAAGCATGTTCAATCCCACGAAGCATCCTGTTTTGATTGCTCCCACAGAGGAGCAAATCAAGACTATGGTGGACAAGTTCGGTGCCGACAAGACCGCCGAGATTCTTCAGCTGCGTGAGGACAAGATTGCCTCGGAAAAGCTTGACCCATACCGCCACGGCTACGAGCCAAGCCACTGGAAGATAGCGGATGAGCTACTGAAAAGCAAGCAGGAGGTGCTTATTTTAGGTGGCAACCGAGCTGGCAAGACTGAATGGGCGGCAAAAAGGGCCATCCAAACGCTTGTCAATATACCCAACGCACGAGTTTGGTGCCTTCATACCACAAACTCCTCATCCATTCAGATGCAACAGGATGTGATGTACAAATATTTGCCTCCTGAGCTGAAAAACGCCAGAAAAACCAAGATTACCAACATATCTTACTCCCAGAAAAACGGATTTTCGGACAATACCTTCATTTTGCCCAACAAAAGCCAGTGCTTCTTCATGAATTACGCTCAGGACAAGAAGGTCATCGAGGGCGGAGAGGTGGATTTGATATGGTGTGACGAACTTGTGCCTCTTGACTGGGTTGAAACGCTGCGGTATCGAATTGTTACACGCCGAGGCAAGTTGATTCTCACCTTTACACCTATTTTTGGCTACTCACAGGTTGTCAAGGAGTATGTTGCTGGCTGCAGCTTCAAGAAACACCTGCCTGCAGCACTCTTGGACAACGATAAGATACATGTTCAGGGTTGTCCTGCTGGAACAATGCCACTTGTGGCTGACTGCATGAACAGAAACAACGGAGTGATGTGGTTTCACTCACAACTTAACGACTACAGCCCATTTGAGCAGCTTTCCAAGATGTTGGAGGGCAAGAACAACCACGAAATCAAGATTAGAGCTTACGGATGGGCCGAGAACACATCTGGAGCACAATTTCCCAGATTCGGTGATGTTCATATCATCCCACAAGACAAAGTTCCCACAGAGGGCACACACTACATGGTTGTTGACCCTGCTGGTGCTAGAAACTGGTTCATGCTATGGTTGCTTGTCGATGAGGACGGCAACTATTACATCTATCGTGAATGGCCCGACATCGGAATGGGTGAATGGGCACTTCCGGGCGAAAAGCCTGACGGAAAGATGGGTTCAGCACAGAAGAACGGTGCTGGCATGGGACTTGACGATTATAAGAAGATTATTCGACATATGGAGGGAGATGTGTCGATTGCCGAGCGTTATATCGACCCTAGGGCAGGTGCTACCCAAGCCGTAAATCACGATGGCGGCACATCACTCATAGAACTCCTTGACCAAGGCGAGGAAGGCATGTTCTTCCAACCAGCTGCAGGTGTAAACATCGAACAGGGCGTGGCTATAATAAATGACTTGCTCTACTGGAATAACTCTGAACCATTGTCTCCAATCAACCAACCAAAACTATATGTCTCAGAAGAATGCAAAAACCTCATATTCGCTATGCGTGAATGGACAGGACTTGACGGTGAAAAAGGTGCCTGTAAAGACCCTATCGACTGTCTCAGATACCTCGCAGTCATGGAACCAGCCTATCTTGGAGGGGAAGCCAACAAACCCAGAGGAGACTCGTTTTCTTACTAATCTAAAGTGGCCCATATTGCTCACAAAGAACATGGCATCCGAAATGACAGGTCTTGATGCACAATATCTCGACAAGCTCAGGAAGCTAGGCTTGGTTAAGGTTTACAAGACGCTTGGTGGTCAAAACAGATTTCACAGGGACTCGCTCGTGAGACATATCGAAAGCAACTTAACACATGGAAACAGATTACAAGGGTAAATACGACAAGCTGGCTAGGTCCAGCGAAACCCCGGATATAAAGGAGCTTGTCCTTGAGCTTCAACGCTCGGTGTTCCACGGCAGCAACCTTGCCGAGACATCTGAGAATGACGACCTTCGTTTTTGCAAGTGGGATGGTCAGTCCCATGACGGCAAGAAGCACAGCGAGATGCGTGACGATGGAAAGCCAGCGTTGCCTTTCGAAGGTGCCTCTGACGTCCGCATCAGGCTAATTGACCGTGTTATCAACGAGTACGTTGCGTTGTTCATGAACGCTTGGAAGTCCAGCCAAATCAACGTCACTGGCGTGACCGTTGACGATGGCCCTTATGCAAAGTCAATCACAACGCTCCTAAACCACATCGTTGTAAACCGAATGCGTTCAGAGCTTCGCTCCGAGCTTGAGATGTGGGCACAATGGGCATTGCAGTACGGCTGGTCAGTGATGCATGTCACTTGGGAACAGGTTCTCGGCCTAAGACCGCAGCGTGTCACATATGCCGAAATCGAACAGGCAGTGTCAATAATTTCACAAAGCGACCCAAGCTCACCAGCTGCAAGACTGCTTGACAACATCAAGAATCCTGATGAGGCATCAATTGCAGCATCGATAATCAAGCAGGTTCTCCCTCTCGCAAAGGACGAGGAGCTTGTTCAGCTAATTGACGACCTTCGTGAAAACGGCGAAGGCAAGATTTATGTCGAGACGGTGGTGAAGAACCTTCCTTCCGTCACGGCCCTCAAGCCGTATGACGACATTGCATTCCCCCCGGAGACAATCGAGCTGCAGAAGTCTCGTGTAATATTCCGCAGGTTGTTCATGAACGAGGTTGATATCCGTGTAATGGTCGGCTCTGACGGATGGGACGAGGCGGCTGCTGATGAAGCCATTAAGACCGCAGGGAACAACACTTGGTTCAACAACCCAGCCGTACGTCCACGAATGTCGGAAGAGGTTTCGGACCCCTATCTCGCAGACAATCTTGTCGAGATAGTTTACGCTTATGTCAGACAGGTTGACGAAGAGAACAAACCTTGTATTTATTACACCGTCTTCTGCCCCAACTGCGAGTCTGACAACCTTTACCTGAAGCACGAGAAGCTTGATTACGCACACGGAATGTATCCGTTTGTTGCCCTTAGGAGCGAGAACGTCAGAAAGGCGTTTTCAGATGCAAGGGGTGTCACGGAAATCCTGATGACCGAACAGGCCGAGCTTAAGGCACAGCATGACGCCCTGCGTGACAGGGCTTCAATGGAAACAGTGCCTCCGATGCTTGTTAAGAGACGTGCACTTGGCGTAAACAAGATTGGTCCGGGGATTCAGATTCCAGTGACATCTGGTGATGACTTTGCATATCTGGCACCTCCCACTGGCTCCCCGGCACTTGCGTTTAACCTTATTCAGCAGGTCGAAAAGAACGCAGCGAATTACTACGGACTCATCAGCGAGCTTATTCCGCAGACAAAGAGCCAGCTTATTCAGCAGGTCAAGACGGATGCATTCCTTGAGGCCGTCACAGACATCTACACAATGGTTGTCCAGCTTTCGCTGCAATATATGCAGCCTGAGGAAATCGAGCGTATTGTTGGGATGCAGATTCCTTACGGAATCAGGGACATTGCCGAGCGATTTGACTTTGAGGTCAAGTTTGACGTCCGAAACATCGACAACGAGTATGTCATGAAGAAACTGCAATCCATTATGCAGTTTGTCATTCCTCTTGATACAGGTGGCGTGATTGATAGAACCAAGTTGGTCAAGATGTTGGTCGAGGCTATCTCGCCAGACATCGCAAAGGAGGTTGTAATTGACCAAGCTTCTGCATCGCAGAAGATGTATAACGAGATTCAGTCGGATGTCGTGAAGATGCTTCTCGGCCTTGAGCCTCAGTATGTCGAAAACGACCCCACTGCCCCGACAAAGCTTCAATACCTTCAGGATATTATGTCAAAGTCCACGAAAGCCCAGCAGATTGTCCAATCAGACCAGATGGCACAGATGCTTGTCAATAACTACGCTAAGAACCTCCAGATGTCTGTCATGCAACAGCAGAACAAGCAAATCGGCAGAACTGGCGTGACACCTGTTCTTGACAAGGTTGCTCAGGAGGGCATGCCCCAACAATGAGCGGCGTTGACAAGGAAGCGTTCTCTTTTAGCGGTCCCAACCCTGTCTGGGACAACGTTGTCATTCTTTTGAAGAATGCTGTTGATAACGAATCAAGCTATGCGATTGGTGAACATAGGGATGAGCATTCTCGTGCTTGGGCATGTGGAAGAGCATCATCACTAAAGGATTTCCTGTCATTGCTTCAGGAATACAGGGATGAAAATCGCACTGACACTTAAAAAACGTTATATTTTAGGAACCAGACTTGATTTGTCGTAATAAGCATCTCATATCGGTCCCATAGCTTTCTGCGAAGCTCAATAAACGCTGAAGACAGTCTAATCACTAGTCTTGCTACTAACTTAGCATGGAAACAAACGAAAACGGCGATATCCCAGCCCAGCCAGTAGGCGAATCGGGTGTTAGCGAAGCAGAAGCTGACTTCGTGAATGAAAACAAGCTGAAGGATTTCTTCCTGACGCAACTTGAGCCAGACAGCGAAACTCAACAGCAAGTGCCCTTGGCTGATACGGAGGGTGAAGTCCAGTTTGCGGATACGCCAAGTTTCTTGACGGACTCCGATAACTCTGGCGAAGAAGTTCTTTCAGAAGACAGTCAGGATGAAGAGGTCGATGACGGCCTTTCCAGAAACGTCCAAAAGCGTATCGACACCTTGACGGCTAAGCGTAAGCAGGCCGAAGAGGAGGCAGCAAGGTTAAAGACCGAGCTGGATACGATGAAGGCTGAAGTGGAAAAGGCAAAGTCAGGTTCGGAAGGAATTGTCATCAAGTCGGACCCTGCTAACCCTTACGCCCATCTCAACACGATTGCTGAAATCGAGAACGAAGCTTCTCAGGCAAGGTCGGTTAGACGCTGGTGTGAGGAGCATTCCGAGGGGGTGACATGGACTGACGACCAAGGTGTTGAGCGTGAATATACGTCTGAGGATATCAAGCGTATCAAGCTGAATGCCATCGATGCTCTAGAGGAACATCTGCCCAAGCGTATGAACTACGTTCACAACAAGGGCAAGGTGGACCAAGTTGCAGAGACTGAATATAAGTGGTGGAAGGATAGAAGCTCCAAGGAACGACAGATTGCTGAAGCGTTCATCAAGGCTCTTCCCGAAGTCACTAGGTTCCCAGACTACAAGCTGTGGATTGGAGACCTGATTCAGGGTATGCGAGCTAGAGAGGCCAGAGCCAGCGGTTCACAGCCGAAGGTCAAGGCACCTGTTCAACCTAATGGTCGTGCGATGCCCCAAGCCAGAAAGTCGGATGCAAGTTCTGACAGGGCACTCAACCGATTCACCAAGACTCGCTCGCCTGAGGACTTTGCAGCAGTAATTGCGTCCAGATTCATCTAACACCCAAATCAAAAAACTAACATGGCAAAGCTCACAGAACCCAACATCCCCGCAGGTAAGAGAGAAGACCTTGCGGACCTTATCGTCCTCCTCGATGCTAAGCAGACACCTCTGCTTTCAATGACCAAGAAGGGTGCAAAGCCCGGTAACACCCTCATGCGGTGGCAGGTCGATTCACTCCCCGATGCTGAAGTCAAGCAGGGCGTGGTTGACGGCACCGATGAAGACCTCGCAAACGTCAAGAACTTCGTCAAGGATGGCGAAGCTCAGTACCGCTACGAGCTGTCGAACCACATTCAGGAGTTCCGCAAGACCGTCCGTGTGTCCCCGCTGACACTCGACATTGCGAACACCGCTGGTGTGCGTGACGAACTCTCCAACAACATCGCCAAGGGCACACTGATGCTCAAGCGTGACGTTGAGAAGACCTTCTCGTCTGCCAACCTCCCCAAGGCTGACAACGGCGTCAATCAGGGCTACGTTTCTCGTGGTCTCGATGCATGGGTCAAGAACGACTACGCTGGCGACACCTACCTGACCGTTCCGACACAGTTCCGCACCCCTGTGGAATCAATCGACACGACCCCGACAGCTGAGCTGGCGGACGTGAACATTCAGGACGTCCTGACCTCCATCTACGACAACACTGGTATCATCCGTGACTACGACCTCCTCTGCGGCACCGCCCTCAAGAGAGCGTTCACGAATCTCACCAACTCCACCAAGGTGGAAGCTGGCGAAGGTGCTGCCGTCAAGGTCCAGACATTCAACCGTGACGCCTCAAGCTCACAGTTTATCCAGTCGGTTGACTTCTTCGAAGGCGACTTCGGCTCCCTCCGTCTCCACACCTCGCACTTCCTAAAGGCGACCAACGTTGGCTACGTCATTCCCTTCGACCTGCTCGAAATCCGCTACGGCGGCGACATCGCAAGCATCTCGGAGCTGACCGACAACGGCGGTGGCCCTGCAAGGCTCATCAAGACTGTGGCCTCGCTCTGCTGCCACAATCCTCTGGGCTTCGGCAAGTTCGACCCCTCGGCTGACTAATCGGCTAATGGCTGACCTCATCTCCAGCCTCTCGCAGGTCATCCCCCCTGAACTCGTCAAGAGCGTCAGGGAGGAGCTTGTGAGGGGTTGGAGAATGAGTGAGGTCGAGGCTTACAAACAAGCGGACAAAATCGCCCAAGAGAACAAGAACCGTGAGGGGAAGGTTCTCAAGGGCGGACTCCGCATGAAGATGCGTGTCCCTGCGGACGCTTTTCACTACTGGGGAAACAAGTTTAAGACATACGACTGCTGGAAGGATTCCGAATTCCAGAAGGACTTCATGAAGGCCAACCCCGGCCTTGTCGTGAAAAACGAGAAGAAAACAACCGTAAATGGTGCACTTCTCGACAAAAACGGAAGAATCATTCAATGAGGTCAATAGACTATTCGACAATTCTATTCCAAGCCATGCAACTTTGCGGTTTGGACAGAAGTGACTTCAATGAGTACACTTTTTCACAGCTTAGAGACATGGCTTCTGCTAGGCTTAGGGTTATATGGGAATATGATAGATGGCCTGAGCTAATCAAAATAGAGAAGGTCAATACCACAGAGGTTGACGGTGCTGTTTTCTTCAATATTCCAGACAGTTACGGAGAAATTTTTGCAGTATATACTGCTGACCCATCGGCAACAACAAGGGGTCTTTTGGTTGGTTTTGACATTCAGCCGACATCATCTGGAAACAAATGCGTCCTGTCTCGAAAGCTAAGCGAGGTCTGGGTCGAATATAGGTCTCAGCCGCCTCAGCTCTTTGGAGACCTTTATAACTCTATGGTCACATATGAGCCGGGTTCACAGATGTATTTTGACTCAGGCTCAAACGAGGGTGTTTATTTCCCAAAGCCGGGGAATTCGTACAACGGAAACTTTTGGGTTTGCAAGGTTCAATCAACAGACCAGCCCCCTCACCTGAACCCCCAGAACTGGGAGAAAATAAAGATTCCCTATATTTTTGGAAACTATCTTGCAAGAGCAATCAACTCTGACTACTACAGGTCCGAGGGCATGCAGGAACTGGCAACACAGGCAGAGGAAGAGGCAACGGCAATGCTATTCCTTGAAATCGACAAGATTGCAAGACAGCAAGGCATCTCAAGAAAAATCAACTTTATAAACCCTTACTAAAATGAGCGACATTGAATACAGCGGCCCTTTTATCAAGAAGTTCTACTCTGCCACATACGCTGGTGGTCGTGGAGCTGACAACCCTGCTTCTGGAACGGCTTTTAATGAGACCGTTCCTGTTGGGCAGAAGCGTGTTTATCTTCTACTTCAGAACTCAACAGCTGGAGAAATTACGGTCACATTTGGCGACTCAAACGGAATTGGAATTGTTCTTTATCCGGGTCAGTCTGCAACATTTGACAATTTTAACACTGCGTTCACATCGAGCAGCGGTTCACTCAAAGTCTTCGAAGCATTTAACTAATGAGCATCAACATTGAGTCAAAGCCTGAGATGAATGTCGTCAATGTTGGCGATGAACTCACTCAGAACCAGATTAACGCCATCAATGCTGGCTCTGGGCCTACTACGGCTAACCCCTTCCTGACAGCCTCCGCTGGCAACGCCGCTTATGCTGGCCTGACAGCCAACAACACGCTGACAGGGACACAGGTTTACAACATCAACTCCGCTGGAACTGGTTTCCGCATCACTCATACAGGTGCTGGAGAATGTTTTAGGGTGGAGGACGAAAACC
>Ga0315904_10013588_pt1 | contig 10184 bp, 7 predicted proteins | sample LakEriMetagenome_6_FD_203529 | JGI IMG/M metagenome (GOLD analysis project Ga0315904, IMG submission 203529) | Freshwater fungal communities from buoy surface, Lake Erie, Ohio, United States - Buoy 12 MA120 | ecosystem: Environmental > Aquatic > Freshwater > Lake | place: USA: Lake Erie, Ohio...
ATAACTTCAGTCTGACGAATTGCATCGAGCAAACGAGTCTTACCGTGATCAACGTGACCCATAACAGTAACAACTGGTGGACGTGCAACGAGTCGATCCTGATCAAGGCTTTCTAGCTCTTGACCTAAGTCAATATCAAAGCCTTGTAGTAATTCGCGATCTTCATCTTCTGGGCTAACAATTTGGATGACATAACCAAGTTGGGCGCCAAGAATTTCGAAGGTATCTGCATCAACTGATTGTGTTGCAGTAACCATTTCACCTAAGTGAAAGAGTGCAGCGACTAGTGCTGCTGGGTCTGCACCAATTTTTTCAGCGAAGTCAGCAAGTGATGAACCTCGACGCATACGAATCTGCGTCTTTCCATCTCCGTGAGGAATAACTGCGCCACCAAGTTGTGGTGCCTGCATATTGTCGAATTCATCGCGCAGCGCTTTTCTGCTCTTCGGTTTACGTTTGCTGCTCTTACTTTGATTCTTACCGAATGCACCACCTGCGCCACCGCGACCGCCGCCGCGATTTGGTCCACCACCGGGACGACCACCTGCTGCAGGTGCACCGCCACCAGTTGTTTTATATGGACTTGAATTATTTGCACCAGCAGATGGTGCGCCAGTACGTGGTGGGAAATTTCCTGTTGATGGTGGACGTGGTGAAGATGGACGCGCAGCAAAACCTGGACGTACTGAACCTGGACGCGGTCCTGACATTCCCGGACGCGGCGCACCTGGTGCGCCACCTGCTGGACGTTGTGGTGGACGCGGAACTGCGCCACCAGTAGAAAATGGATTATTGCCCGGACGTGGTGGACGTGGAACTGCACCACCAGTAGAAAATGGATTGTTACCTGGACGTGGTGTCGCAGGTTTTGTTGCCGCATCCGTTGATGAAGTTGTGTCAGCAGAAGGAGTTACTTGCGGTGGCGCAATTGTTTCTGCGCGTGAAGCTTTAAGCGCTTCTAGATCCACACCAAGTTCTGCAGCTAACTCTGCTGCAAGTTCTGGATTAACTTCTTTAGGGGCTTTAGCGGCAGCTTTCTTTGCTGCGGCTTTCTTTACTGGTTTTTTCTCTTCAGCTGGCTTTGCATCCGGATACATCTCGATGAGACGTCGTACAACGGGTGCTTCTACAGTTGATGATGCGGAACGAACGAATTCGCCCATTTCTTGGAGTTTTGCAAGAACAACCTTGCTCTCCATACCGAGTTGTTTTGCCAACTCATGTACGCGGACCTTTGACACAGTTCTCCTGTCTTGGCCCGCAATCTCTTTTTCTAGATATTTATCTAGGGGATGCGAGCCTTAGTTGTACGACCTCATAATCTGAACGAGCTCATTTGAGTTTCATATCTTTCGCATCCAATTCGTTTGGTGTTTCACTTAGTTTTAAAGCATATTTAAATGCTCCCCGAGCAATCGCAGTTGCTAAACAACCTTGATGTACCCATGCACCTCTTCCGGGAAGTGATTTTTTGTAATCCTGGACAAGAGTCCCATCAATACAGACCACTCTTAGAAGAGATGTCGGACTCGAACGCTTTCGGCACGTAATGCATGTTCGTATCGAATTGATACTCACTGCCTCTGCCAATCACTCGAATTCAACAGTCTAACTGTACCGCTGGGGCACTCTTTTATAGAAATTCTCACTCAGCAGCAGGCGTATCTGGATGGATATCTATGCGCCAGCCTGTAAGTCTGGCGGCCAAGCGAGCATTCTGCCCATCTTTTCCAATTGCTAGCGAGAGTTGATAATCAGGCACAGTAACTTTTGCACTTCGAGATAGTAAATCCGTAATTTCAACTCGCGAAACTTTTGCTGGTGCTAACGCATGAGCAACAAATACAGCTGGATCTTCTGACCAATCCACGATGTCAATCTTTTCTCCGTGCAGCTCATCCATTACTGCTCGTGCGCGTGAACCTACTGGACCAATGAGAGAACCCTTTGGGCTAACGCCAGCGCGATGAGTGCGGACTGCAATTTTTGTGCGATGTCCTGCCTCGCGAGCAACTGCCATGATTTCAACAATTCGATCTGTAATTTCTGGAACTTCTAGCGCAAATAATTGTTTAACAAGAGCTGGGTGTGAACGCGAAAGCATAATTTCAGGACCTTTGAGTCCTTGCTTTACTTCAACAACAAAACACTTAATTCGGTCACCATGTTGATAGACCTCACCAGGAACTTGTTCTTGTGGCGGAATTTTTCCTTCTACGCGTCCAAGATTTACGTGAATCATCTTTGGATCTCTACCTTGTTGAACAACACCTGAAATAACATCGCCAACTGAGGCAGTAAATTCGCCAACGATGTCAGCGTCATTTGATTCGCGCATTTTCATCTTAATAACTTGGCGGGCTGTTGACGTTGCAATACGGGTAAAACCTTCTGGTTCATCACGTTCTTCAGAGATCTTCTCGCCAAGTTCGTTGAAGAGTGGAACAAGAATCTGAATCTCGCCAGTTTCGCGATCCAGAAATGCTCGAGCATGGCGCTTTGCCTCTGGAATTTGATTGTAAGCAGTTAATACGCCGATTTCGATTGCACTAACTAATTGCTCAAAAGAGATTTCTTTCTCAGCCGTGAGCGCAATCAGCGCTGCCATCTCTACATGCATCAGAGATCACCCTTGCGATTGAACTCTATTTCAACAGTTGCGCGTTTAATGTCCGAAAAATTTACAGTGTGCTCTTTAGATTTACCTTTTATATCTTCAGTTAAAAGTACATAGGCTTCTTCGACAGAAGTAATTCTTCCATTGACTACAGATCCATCTTGCTTAACAACCTTGACTAGCCGATTGAGATTCTTGTGCCAATGGCGCGCAAGAGTTAATGGGCGATCAACGCCTGGAGATGTTACTTCTAATGTGAATGCTGAGTCGTCCATGAAGTCTGCAGCATCTAGAAGTTCTGAAATATCACGCGAAACACTTGTTACTTGATCTAAATTAAGTGGAGTCTGTCCATCGACAATGCAGGTGATGATTCGGTGCTTGCCTGGAGATACAACGTGAACATCTTCTAGAAAGAAGCCAGCTTTTTCTACTGCCGGTTGGACAAGCTCAGTTATTTTTTCGCTGAGAGACATGTATCTCTTCTTTCTATTAAGTTGTGTGCAAATAATAACCTGTTATTTCTGAACTTACCAATTCGTTAAAGTATCAATTCCAACTCTGATGATTAGCGCAATAGTGACAAAGAGAAAAACCTTGCGGATCAAGGTTGATCCTCCACGAATTGCCAATCTGGCTCCCAGCAATCCCCCAACAATATTCGCCACCGCCAGTACGAGACCCACTTGCCACAAGACTGCTCCATTTAAACCGAAGACCATAATCGCGCCAAGATTTGTTGAGACATTGACTACTTTGGCAATTGCTGAGGCGCTAAGAAAAGCAAACCCAAGATAAATTAAAACCAACATCAGAAATGATCCAGTGCCAGGACCAAAAATTCCATCATAAAAACCGATTACTAATCCAGCGATTGCAGATATCAGAAAGCGCTTGTTCTTTGGATGGCGCAACGCTTCTATCGATCCCAGATCTGGTTTGCGCCATGTATATATCGCAACTGCTACCAGCAAAACAAAGACAATTGGACGCATCGATTGCGTTGGAATCAGCGATGCGCTCAACGCACCTAGTACGGATCCAAAGAGCGCCGGAAGTGCCATCGTTGCCAAGAAGATTGCATCAGTCTTAACGCTTCTGCGATATGTGAGCGCTGAAGCTGTTGTGCCAAATACAGATGCAACTTTATTTGTTCCTAGGACTTCAACAGTGCTCGCCTGAGGTAAACCAATTAGTAACGCAGGAAGTTGAATAAGTCCCCCGCCACCTGCAATTGCATCTACAAGACCAGCGCTAAAGGCTGCAAGGATGAGAAAGAAGATTGTTACCTGAGCGATATCACCAAACATGGGTCAAGCAAGCTTTGAGAGCATGGATGCAACAGTTGAAACGGCGCTTTCAACAGTGCTCTCAGATTTTTCTCCACTCTTTCGAATACGAATCTCGACATTTCCTTGCTCGAGTGCTTTGCCCACAACAACAATAATTGGTGCGCCTATTAACTCGGCATCTTTAAACTTAACTCCCGCACTTGGGTCGCGGCGATCATCAAGCAAAACAGTGATGCCTAAACTCTCTAGCTCCGTACCTATTTTTTCAGCAACATCAAAGGGTTTGTCTTCTTTGCCAGTTGCAACGATATGAACCTTTACTGGAGCAACCTCAATAGGCCATGAAAGACCAATCTCATCATGTGTCTGTTCTGCAATCGCTGCAACTGCGCGGGATACACCAATTCCGTAAGAACCCATTGTTACTACTTGCGACTTTCCATTTTGATCAAGAACGGTGAGATTTAAAGCTTCTGCATACTTTCGTCCCAATTGGAAAATATGGGCAATCTCAATGGCACGATCAATAATCACAGGCGTCTTACACGATGGACAAGAATCACCTGCTCGAACTTCTGCGGATTCAACGTAAGCATCTGGAGTGAAATCTCTACCGTTAACAACGTTTCGCGCATGAGAATTCTTCTTGTTTGCACCGGAGACCCACGCGGTTCCTGGAGCAATACGAGGGTCTGCGTACAGAGTTATTCCAAAATTTTTGGCATCTTGTGGTCCGATATACCCTTTAACAAGTTTAGGGTTCTTTGCAAAGTCTTCTTCTTCGAAAATTCTTAGTTCAGTTACGCCAGGTAAGTTTGCTTGTAAACGCTTTAGATCCACTTCGCGATCCCCCGGTACCAAAACAGCAATTGCTTTGTCATCTGCCATCAACATCACATTTTTAAGGGTATCGGCGCCTGTGTAACCGCCACCGTACTGAGAATTAAGAACTTCAACTAAAGAGTCGATTGTTGGTGTATTTGGAGTATCCAATACTTCTAGTGCAGGAAAGTCTTTCTTTGGTGGCGCATCGATGACAGTCTTCATCGCCTCGACATTTGCTGCATAGCCACACTTTTCGCAAAGAACGTAAGTGTCTTCACCCGTTGGGCATGGCGCAAGGAACTCTTCGGACTTTGATCCGCCCATTGCGCCAGCCATTGCGCTAACAATGTTGTAGTTAAGCCCCAATCGTTTAAATGTTTTAACGTACGCGTCGCGGTGTTTTTGGTAAGAAATTTCCAAACCAGCATCGTCGATATCAAATGAATATGAATCTTTCATGACAAATTCGCGTCCGCGAATTATGCCGCTACGTGGACGTGGTTCGTCACGATACTTTGTTTGAATTTGATAAATCGAGAGTGGAAGATCTTTGTACGAGGAGTACTCACCTTTAACCATCAAGGTAAACATCTCTTCGTGAGTTGGTCCTAATAAATAATCTGTACCTTTGCGATCTTGAAGGCGAAAGAGTTCGGGGCCGTATTCGCTCCATCGATTACTCTCTTCATACGGTTCTTTTGGAAGCATCGCAGGAAAGTGAACTTCTTGAAATCCTGCAGCATCCATCTCTTCGCGGATAACTCTTTCGATGTTTCTATATGTTATGTATCCAAGAGGTAACCATGAATAAATACCTGCTGCGATTCTTCTGATGTAGCCCGCACGAACCAAGAGTTTGTGGCTTGCGACTTCAGCATCAGCTGGATCATCGCGCAATGTGCGCAGAAAGAGTGAGGACATTCGCAACATGGTGCGAGCCTACCTGAGGGATGGCGTGAGTTGTGTGAGGAGAGTGAAATTAGTGAACGTCAACGGAAGGCTCGCCTGAAGAAACTCCGGCTGCTTCCATCTCGTCGGCCAAACGCATTGCTTCTTCAATCAGTGTTTCAACAATTTGCGCTTCTGGAACAGTCTTAATTACTTGGCCCTTAACAAAAATTTGTCCCTTGCCATTTCCGGATGCAACACCGAGATCAGCTTCGCGAGCTTCGCCAGGTCCATTTACAACACAACCCATAACAGCAACACGTAATGGAACTGTCATGCCTTGCAATCCTGCTTGAACTTTTTCAGCCAATGTATACACATCAACTTGTGCGCGACCACATGATGGGCATGAAACGATTTCAAGTTTGCGTTGACGCAAGTTAAGAGATTCAAGAATTGAAATTCCAACTTTTACTTCTTCAACTGGCGGCGCAGATAATGAAACGCGAATGGTGTCACCGATGCCTTCGGAGAGAAGAATTCCAAAAGCTGTCGCGGATTTAATTGTTCCTTGGAAAATTGGTCCAGCCTCTGTCACACCTAAGTGCAATGGATAATCACATTTGGATGCTAATAAGCGATATGCGTTAACCATAGTTACGGGGTCATGGTGCTTGACCGAAATTTTGATATCTGAAAAACCATGTTCTTCGAACAAACTTGCTTCCCAGAGTGCTGATTCAACGAGTGCCTCTGGTGTTGCCTTGCCGTATTTAGCAATTAAACGAGGGTCTAGCGATCCCGCATTTACACCGATACGAATTGGAATACCTGCATCGCCTGCAGCTTTAGCAACTTCTTTAACCTTGTCATCAAATTGCTTGATGTTGCCAGGATTAACACGAACTGCAGCGCACCCTGCATCGATTGCTGCAAAAATGTATTTCGGCTGAAAGTGAATATCTGCAATAACTGGGATCTGAGACTTCTTTGCAATCTGCGCTAATGCATCGGCATCATCTTGACTTGGAACTGCAACGCGAACAATCTGGCAACCAGATGCTGTGAGTTCTGCAATTTGTTGAAGGGTTGCATTTACATCTGCAGTTAAAGTGGTGCACATCGATTGAACGGAAACTGGAGAATCACTTCCAACGCCAACGCTTCCAACCTTGAGCTGCTTTGTCTTTCGACGTGGAGCAAGAGTTGGTGGTGGAGCTGAAGGAATTCCGAGATCGACCATGGCTTTATTCTGCCCTAATTCTTTTTGAGGTGCGACATGAGCACTAAAAATTGACCCGAATTGGATTGATGATGTCTGCAGCCAGTAGAAGAACCGTCAGCGCTGCCAATAGTACAAAGACAACCATTGTGAATGGGGCCAACTTATTTACGTTAATTCCTTCGGGACGAGCTCTTCCTTGAATACGCGCAATAAATGCACGAACTTCATCAGCGATTGCAACGGCCATATGTCCACCATCTAGTGGAAGAATTGGAAGTAAATTAAATACACCAACAAAGAAGTTAAGGCTCGCGATTATTAGTAAGAAAGTTTGAATACGCTCTGAAGTACTCAAGCCATCACTGCTTGCTGCTTGACCCGTCACTTGAGCAACACCAACGATTCCAACTAACCCATTTGGATCACGCTCTGTTCCAGAGATTGTTGCGCCCCATAGCGCTGGAATCTTTGAAGGAAGAGAGATGATCGCTTTGACGCCTCCAGATATGAAATCCCATGAAACGATTGCAGAGTTTTTGATTGATGTAAATGGCGCATCACGTACTAATTCGTAACCATTGACGATTCCCAAGAAACCGTATTCCTTGCCATCAACAACACGAGTAGCAGCAACGACTGAAATTGTTTGAGATTGACCATTGCGTTCTATTTCAATGACAAGTTCTTTTCCAGCGGATTCTCTAATTATTTCAACATCTTTAGCCCAGTTATTTACTGCTACACCGTTGAGAGATGTGATGACATCTCCAGCTTGTAATCCCGCCAATAGTGCTGGGGATTTTGGATCGGTATCAGCGCAGGCAGCATTAACTCGAGGAACGCAGGCAGAAATATCTGTAATTGTATTTGTAGGTTTTGATACTCCAATTCCTGCAAAAATTATTAGCAGAATAATGAAACCCAGGACAAAGTGTAAGAAAGAACCAGCGCCAAGTACGACGAGCTTGCGTCCTGATGTGGCTTTATAGAACGCACGAGACTCTTCACCAATCGGCATTTCATCGGTTGCGGTCATGCCCTCAATTCGGCAGTAACCACCAGCAGGAATTGCTTTGATGCCAAACTCTGTTTCGCCTCGCGTAAAGGACCAGAGTCTTTTGCCAAAACCAAGAAAGAACTCGCTTACGCGCATTCCGTATTTTTTAGCGGTGATGTAATGACCAAATTCGTGAATCATTACAGAAAATAGAAGTGCGACGACAAAAGCTAAAACGCCAATAACTCTCATGAGGAAACCATTCGTTGTAATACTTCGTGGGCAACTGTTCGTGCATCTTGTTCTATTGCACTGACATCGCTTAGGTCTCGAATCGCACTTGGGTTTGAACCGCCAAGTCGTTGCACGCTCTGCTCTACACACTCCATGATTGAAGTAAATGTTATAGAACCTTTGAGAAAAGCATCGACTGCGACTTCGTTTGAAGCATTAAAAATTGCTGGTAATCCTCCCCCAAGTTCTCCACAACGCTTGGCTAATTCGATTGCTGGAAAGCGTTCATGATCTATTGGTTCGAATTCCCAGGAATGAGATTGCTTCCAATCCATCGCAGGCGTCGCTGATTTCATCCGCTCTGGCCAATTAATCGCATAAGAAATTGGGCCCTTCATATTTGGAGGGCTCGCTTGAGCAATTGTTGCTCCATCAATGTATTCGACCATCGAGTGAATTACTGATTGTGGATGAATCACCGCTTCGATCTGCGAATAATTCATCGAGTACAAATGGTGTGCTTCGATAATTTCGTGGGCTTTGTTAACAAGGGTTGCAGAGTTAATTGAAATAACTGGGCCCATAGACCACGTTGGATGAGCCAAAGCTTCATCGACAGTCACTGTTGATAAGTCTTTTCTCTGACGAAATGGCCCACCCGATGCAGTAAGAACTAAACGAGAGACTTCATTGCGCTTGCCAGACATTAAGCATTGCCAAATCGCACTATGTTCTGAGTCAACAGGAATGATTTGATCTGTTTTTGCAATTGACATTACTAAATCACCAGCTGCCACTAGTGACTCTTTATTAGCTAGTGCCAAACGGTTACCTACTTTGAGTGCAGCCAGAGTTGCGGCCAATCCAATTGAACCTGTAATTGCATTAAGGACAACATCGCATGTAATTGATGCGACTTCTGCAGCTGCATCTTTTCCATCGATAACTGTTACGCCGGGCAATGCTTCTCGAATAAGTTCGGCGTTATGGATTGTGCCGACTACTCCAACGCTAAATTTCTTAGCTTGTTCGATAAGTACGGCTGGGTTATTGCCAGCCGATGTGATGGCCACAACTCGGAACTTTCCAGAGTTGGCCGCTACTAATTCGAGGGCTTGAACACCGATAGATCCTGTTGAACCAAGAATCACCAGGTCTCTCATGTGGTCATCTTCTCATGTCCAAAGTAGACTGGGGAAATGAGCACATTAACTACGGGCGTAGAACAAAAACGTAAAGTCGTCACTGCAATTCCAGGGCCAAAATCCGAGCAGATTATTGCTCGCAGGGCCGCAGCTGTTTCAGCATCACTAGGCATGTCAATGCCTGCTGTGATCGAACGTGCTGGTGGTGGAATTTTGGTCGACGTCGATGGCAATCACATCATTGACCTTGGTGCCGGTATCGCAGTTGTAAATGTTGGCAACAGTGCGCCTCACGTCGTTGAAAATGTACAGCGACAAGTTGAATTATTCACTCATACATGTTTTATGGTCGCTCCTTACCTTGGATACATCGAAGTCTGCGAAGCGCTTAATCGTTTAACACCCGGAAAGTTTGCAAAGAAGTCCGTACTGCTCAACTCTGGTGCTGAAGCACTTGAAAATGCTGTAAAAATTGCTCGTTCATTTACAAAGCGTCAAGCGATTATTGTCTTTGAACACGGCTACCACGGTCGTACAAATCTCACGATGGGTATGACAGCAAAGAACATGCCGTACAAAGATAGTTTTGGACCATTTACTCCAGAGATTTATCGCATGCCAATGGCTTACCCATATCGCTGGGAAGGCGGCGCCGCTGCTTGTGAGAAAGATGCACTAGACGTTGTCATACATAAATTAGATAAAGAAATTGGTGGCAAAAACATCGCCGCAATCGTTATCGAACCAATTCAAGGCGAAGGTGGATTCATCGTTCCACCAAAGGGCTTTTTGCCTGGCTTAGCTAAGTACGCAAAAGATAATGGCGCCCTCTTTATCGCAGATGAAGTTCAAACAGGCTTTGCTCGTACTGGTCAGATGTTTGCATCAGAGGATGAAAATCTAGAACCTGACTTGATCACAACTGCAAAAGGTATTGCTGGTGGATTGCCACTTGCAGCAG
>Ga0315904_10013599_pt1 | contig 10181 bp, 6 predicted proteins | sample LakEriMetagenome_6_FD_203529 | JGI IMG/M metagenome (GOLD analysis project Ga0315904, IMG submission 203529) | Freshwater fungal communities from buoy surface, Lake Erie, Ohio, United States - Buoy 12 MA120 | ecosystem: Environmental > Aquatic > Freshwater > Lake | place: USA: Lake Erie, Ohio...
CACTGAATTCGAGCGCCAGCGACTCAATGACCCCGCGTCCCAGGTAGAAGCGGTACGCCCCGGGCTGGTCGGCCCCGGCCGCCGTACGGAAATCGACCGTGAGATAGAACTTTCCTCCCGGAGTCTTCTTGAGCTTCTGGGGGAAGACATACCGGATGCCATCGGTTGGCTGTCCACTGCCCACCCGGACTCCCCGCTGTCCGGCCGGGTGGATGTGCGCGAAGGGACTCTGCGAGTCGGGTCCAACCGCATTCGGTCCTGCCGAGAGCCAGGGAGTGGCGGGAGGTTTTCCGTCCGGTTGCGATTCGAAAGCGAGGTCGGGACCGCCGGCGATCCATTTGCCATCCAGCATCCCCCGGCTTGCCTGCAGGGTGGCGAGTTCGGTTTCGAGGCCGGCGATGGCGGTCGCCCGCTCCGCTTCGAGGCGGGTGACTTCCGCAGGAGGAACCAGCGGCGGGAAGTGGGTGGGTCGCTTGTGTTCTTCCCCTCCGGGGAATGCCCAGCGGGTGCTCTGAAGAATGCCATACAGTCCGTAATAGTCGCGCATCGGGACCGGGTCGTATTTGTGATCGTGGCAGCGGGCACAGCCGAGCGAGAGCCCCAGCAGAGACCGGCCGACCGAGTCGATCACATCGGCGAAGTCGAGGTGTTGATAGTCGGGATTGGGGGCGTAGCCATAGCGCTTCCCCACCGCCAGGAATCCCGTCGCGGTGATGCAGTCGGCATACTCTTCGGCCGGGCGCGTCGGGGCGAGCAAGTCCCCCGCGATCTGGAGCCGGAGGAACTCATCGAACGGGAGATCTTTCTGGAAGGCGCGCACCACCCAGTCGCGGTAGCGGAACGCTTCGCGCACGGGATAGTCGGCTCCGTCGCCGGCGGTGTCGGCATAGCGGGCCACATCGAGCCAGTGACGCCCCCAGCGTTCGCCATACGCCTCGGAGGCGAGCAGACGGTCGATGACCCGGTCGAAGGCGCCGGGTTGATCATCGGTGAGGAAGTCGCGAATCTCGGCTGGTGTGGGCGGGAGCCCCGTGAGATTGAAGGTGACCCGGCGGATCAGGGTGCGGCGGTCTGCAGGACCGGCAGGGGGCAATCCTTCGCGTTCGAGTGCCGCGAGGATGAACCGGTCGAGATCGGTCTGGGGCCAGGCGGTCTCGCGGACCGTTGGGACCGCGACCGACGTCAGGGGTTGCCAGCTCCACCACTGCCGGGCCTCGTCGGCCGACATGCCGCCGAGCCGTTCTCCAGCGACCCGCGGATCGATGGCTCCCGCCTTGATCCACTCGGTGACCGCGGCCACTTCGTCGGCTGTCAGCCGTTCCCCTTTGCCCGCCGGGGGCATCTGCAGATCAGGGTCGGTGTAGGTGATGGCCTTCAGCAACAGACTCTCTTCCGGCTGGCCCGGAACGATGGCCGGGCCATTGTCCCCTCCAGTGACCCAGCCCTGTCGGGTGTCGAGGGCCAGTCCGCCGCTGGTCTTGCCGGTGACCGACGAGTGGCAGGCCTGGCACCGCTCGACCAGCAGCGGGCGGATCTTTTGTTCGAAGAAGTCGGCCGCCGGGTCGGCGGCCGATGTGATTCGCAGGTCACTCCCCACCGTCAGAGCGACGACCAGGATTGCCATTCGTCGAGGGAGGAGGTGTCGAATCATGGGGCGGGAGCCGGAGTGGGGTGGAATGCGGGCGAGGGACCCGGAGTGGGGTGGCGCGACCCGAGGGCCAGCGACACTTCCTGAGTTTACTGCTGAATTGCAGAGGGTGCCAATTGCGGATGCGCGGGCCAGCCCCACAGTTCCAAGTCGGGATGCAGACCAGGCAGGATGCCATGCCGGGAAAAACCGGCATCAGGGCCGGGTGGCTTTCCCAGGATCGATGGAGGGTTCAAGTTGCTTCTCAAACAGAAGATTCACGAACTGCGCAATCTGCGGATCACACAGGGTCTGCAGGGGAAGCAGGCTGGCCTGGAAGTCTCCCTGCCAGTGCCGGCGAAGTGTGGGGGAGTTGGCCCAGGCACCGAACTGACCCGCCCAGCCGGCATAGCGGGGATGACGCCAGTTCCTTCGCAGGTCGAGCGCAAGAAAAGTGGATTCGAGCAGGGCAAACATTTCCGCCGCCATCAGGCGTTCGGCCCGCTCCTGGTCCGGAGTCCGAGGCTGACGGGCGGCGAACTCCCGCTGACGGTTCGAACCAAAAATCTCGTCGGCCAGCCATTGCAGCTGTTCCTGGCCGCGCAACTGCGCGAGCCAGGAATTGAACTCGCGATGGCAGTCCGCGAAGAGGGTTTCGTGTTCGGCCGACAGGGGTTGTCCGGCGTTGTACATCCCCTCGAACAGTTCGCGCGTGGTGTACTTCGCGATGGTCGCATGATTGGTGTGCAGATCGAGGGCCACCCGCTGGCCATTGGGGAACTGGAACTGGCGGGTGACCGAGTGCACCCCCAGACGACGATACGACTCGAACTGGGCCTCGCTGAAAAACTGGTTCAGTGTGGGGTCATAGGGGAATTCTGGATTCTCGGCCCGGTAATTGAGGACATCGCCCGATTCATCTCCCGTGATCGCGTTCTTGATCCAGATGAGGATTCCCTGGTTGAGTTCCCGGCGATAGACCGGATCGGCCTCTTCAAACGTTTCGAGATCTTCCACGGGACCGATCGGCCGATCGTCTTCATCCCATGTCACGCCATAGTGAATCCGACCCAACGTGATGTGCGCGGCACAGAGTCCGTCGTCACGCGGGGTGACGGGGGTCATGTCGAGTTCAATCCCCACGCCAAAGTCGATTCGCACCTGCCGGATCAGGCGTCCCAGGTTGTCATTGGAGGTGGGATCGGTGCCGGAATCGACCGCCACAATGAACCGACACCGGCGGCGGATCAGTTCGTAGACTCCCATGTTCTCGAAATGCCCTCCATCCGAGACGTAGACGTAGGGGCTGTTCCCCGGAGTCTGTCCAAGCAGTTCCGAGAGCAGCAGTCCGGCACTCTCCGAGGGGTTGGTCGCGCCCCGTGTCTGGGGATTGCCGGGATTCCCGAACCACGACCCCAACCGGAAGTTGAACACCGTCAACAGGGCCGTGATCGCGGGGGACGAGTGATAGCCCATGTTCGGGGAGACCGCGGCCCCCGAGGCGGCGATCGCGGTGCCGACGGTCACATTCCCCGCGAATTCGTGGGTGGGGCAATAGCCCGTCGACTCGCTGCCGCAAAACAGGGGGGAGAACACGAACGACTCGGCCTGACGGTCGAGAAACTGCAGAGTCTCGGCATGCCTGGCGGCGGCGGATCGGTTTTCACCAAACGACGTCGACGCCTTGCGGTTGAGGGCCCCATTCACAAGGTGCAGAGGACCCCAGTGGGTCTCGGGAAGAGAGCTGTCGGTCCCCATCCGCTGCGAACCGGGAAACAACCTCGCCAGGGGGAGATCGTCGCCGGGATCCATGTTGGTCGTCAGGTCGGGGATCCGGACCCGCGAGGCACCGAGGAAGCAGCGTGCCAAACGATTGGCGTACATGTTCTGCAGCGAGAAGGTGTTCACACCGACCACATCCCCCGCCGCACGCCAGAGGCGGTACACGAGTGCCGTCAGGGGAATCAGCAGCAGCCAGTGTGGGATCCACACGTGGGGGAATCCCTCGGAGCTCAGCGACACTCCATGATGCCGCGTTTCCTCGAGACCTGTTGTCGAAGTTTGCTCAGTCGATTTCCAGAGCGTTTCATCCGGCAGTTGCTGCCGAGTGCTCTCCGGGAGTTTCGCGGCGGGGCTCTCCAAAGAGTCCTCGGAGTAACGGATGATGCCATGGAAGCGTTCGACCGAGTCAAAAACCCGCGTGGCTGCGGTCGCCATGCCCAGAAAAATCGTCAACAAAAAGAGGGGAGCCATCAGGGCGGGCAGCACCGAGGCCCATTTGCCGGCGGGCTGGTTGGAGGCGGAATTGCGGGTGAGAAACGACAAACCACCCAGCAACAGTGCCACCCACGTCAGCGAACCGGCGGTGATCAGGTGGAACGAGGCACCGGCCTGTTGAAAGCCAGCCTGCAGCAACCAGGTGCCGTGAATGGCCATTCCAAACAACGCCAGCCAGGCGAGGGCAATCTGCAGCAGGCGGGCGTTGAGGCTGGACCACCATTCCCGCTCCAGCTCGGTCAACTCGGAACCACTGAACCCGAGCATCAGAAAATTGGTGATCGTGATGCACACCAAGGTGAGGGGCGGACAGGCGACCACGACATTGACCGCCCAGTGGCCGGTCGCGGGGGCCTCCAGGTGATCGGGCAGCCAGGCGTCACTGACCAGCGTGAAGTGCGACAAGCGCCGCAGCGCCAGACACAGCAGCAGGCCCCCGCACAGCCCCCCCATCGCACTGGCGATGGCCACGCTACGCGACCGACGCCCGGCCCGGAAGCCCACCAGGAAATTCACCCCCACAAACAATCCGGTGACGGCTGCCAGTACCGGATACCAGACATAGCTGGCTATCGCGACTTGCTTCCACCACTCAACCCGATAGACCTCCCAACAGTCCAGATTGAGGACCAGCAGGAGCGAGAGACAGACCGCGGCGAACACCCACGGCAGCACCACGCCAACCAGATATTGTTGCAGCCGCTGCTTCAACCGCGGAATGTCCCCGAACGCGGGGGAAGGCTGGGGACTACTGGAGAGAGAGGAGGCCGGTCGCGGCACCAATTCGGCCGCTCCCCGGATGCCCCACCCAATCGCAACCGCAAGACCAACGGCGGCCGGGACGTGGTAGGTCCAGAAGGCCGTGAGTGTCGACTGATGGGCGTCGATGAAGATTTCCACCACGATCCGAATCAGCAAGAACAAGAGCAGCATGGCCAGGGCCAACACCGCCTGGTTCAGCAGCAGATTGCGAAGATAGATCGCAAACAGCGTCCAGGTGTCGAAACTGAACAAGCCTCGCAGTGGGGCGAGATAGTTGCTGTACAGCCGGAGATGATGGATTTCGGGAACGTTCGGTGTGGGCTGAAACGTCTCATTCGAGCCGGGTGCGTCCGGCTCGGTATGAGCCTCCACCCCGGTTGGAACCAGAGACTGCGGCGTGGGCTGGGCCCGCTGTCCACCACCGGACCAGGGAGGGATAAGTTGTCGTTCGACGGTTGCAAACCCGGATCGGGCGATCCAGGCCGAAAACCAGGCCCCGATGTAACCCCCCCCCGAGACGGTCGACAGATAATCGAACCGGGGAAGCAGCCCCCACAGCGCCATTCCCTGCAACACCCCCAGAGCGAAAATCGCGCTGCGAATCCCGCCCCCCGAGATGGCCAGTCCACACAGGTCGGCATGCAGGGCCCGCTGCTGCAGGTGAAAGACCTCCAATGCATCCGGTCCATCTGCCGTTTCGGCCGTGTCGGGAAGCCAGGTGTCGACCTGCGGGGTGGCGGGCAACCGTTGGTCTCCCAACACCTTCCCCGCCTGCAGAGCGGTCCGCCGGGCATGGATCCAACTCAGCTCGGCCAGCAGGACTTCCCGGAGCGAGTGACTGACGTCTGGTGTCGACATGAGGGAACTGGGCCAGTGGAGAAGAGTCTGTACGTCCCGATTGTCTCGCCGGGACCAGGGCGAATGCAAATTCACGCTTGGGAGGCAGCCCGGTCCATTGTCAGGAAGGTTGAAGACGCAGCCATGCGAAGACAAGCGGCACCCAGGGGACCGGTCGGTCGTGAAGCGAGAGGGGCATCAGTGCAGCCGATGCAGGCCCCGTTCCAGCCTTTGGGCGTTCCACCACACCATCCCCCGAGGTTCGTGTTGGATCAGTTTGACCAACTGGGTGGCGGAACAACCGAGGTGTTGCGCAGCGGGCCGTGGGTCGAATTCGGCCGCGGCAATCGCATCCAGCGCCTCGGCCAACAGCGAGGGGAAATCCTCATGGCTGGGGTTGATCTGCAATCGGCCACCCTGGCAGCGGGACTTCCACAATGGGGAGGGGGAAACGTGTTGAGACTGCCCCAAAGGTGTGCGGACTTCGACAGCCAGCCGCACCCGCAGTCGGTGGATCGCCTCCCGGCGGTTTTCCCCCTGCGAACGGCGTTCATTGGCCTCGGCCTCCAGTCCTGTCGGACGGTGCCGCAAAACCACGGCCGTTTCCACCTTGTTGCGATTCTGGCCTCCTGGTCCAGACCGCCGGGTGAACGTGAGCTGGCAGTCGGTCAGAAGCCGTTCGGGATCAAGACAGGCGGGATGGGGATGAGCACGATCGTCGGACATGGGGCGATCGTAGCATACGGCAATGGGAGACAATGGGGACCATCCTTACCCGCCGAATCTCGGTGGCGGTTTGCCGACCCAGTACGGCATAATAGAAGATGGGAGTTGTGGAAGCTCCCATCACGGATTTTCGCCGCTGAAGTGGCTCCCGCGTCCTGTGTTCTGACTGAGATTGTGGCTGACTCATCCACCCCCGCCGTCGCCCGTGAGAATTCCCCGCCACAACCTCTGTGGGCCTATGTGGGTCCGTTTGTGGCCTACATGGTTTTGACCAGCATTGAGGGAAAGGGTTGGTTGGGTCTGCCCTATGAGGCGTGGTACAGCCTGAAGGTTCTGGTTGTACTGGGATTGTTGTGGCAATTCTATCGGGAATGGCCCCGCTGGAACACACGCGGCGTGGGGCTGGGCGTGGCGTTGGGGATTCTGGGGGTGGTGCTGTGGCTGGCGCTGGACCGCCTTCAGGAGCTGATTCCGGGACTGTCGGCCCTCGTGACGTCGATCATGGGAACCCGCGAGGGATTCGACCCCTTCTCCCGGCAAGGGGTCAGTCTGAATTCCATCGCCTTCCTGCTGGTCCGGTTGACGGGATTGGCATTGGTGGTGCCAATCATGGAAGAGATCTTCTGGCGTGGCTTCCTGGCACGGTTTCTGATCGACGAGAAGTTCACGCAGGTTCCGCAGGGCCAATTCACCACGCTGAGTTTCTGGATCGTGACCGCCGCTTTCGTGGCGGTGCATCCGGAATTGTTGGCAGCGCTGGCCTGGGGCGCCCTGGTGAACTGGCTTTACCACAAGACCGGGAACATCTGGGCGTGCGTGGCGATGCACGCCGTGACGAATCTGTTGCTGGGAGCCTGGATTCTTGTGACTGGTGACTGGCGATTGTGGTAGTCTCTGCCGAAGGACAGTACCGGGAGTCGGGACGGGCCGCGACGTTGCGGGCTTAAGTCCCGGGCTGGACGGTGTGGTCTCGACCAGTGGCTGACTGAGGGATTTGGCCGGGGTTTTGTTTTCCTCTCGCAAACCTGCTGGTGTTTCGATGTCTCACCAAGCGTCCTGGCATCATGAGCGGCCCGGAAGTCGACGTGACTTCCTGGGGCGATCGGGGGCTGGATTCGGATCGTTGGCCCTCCATGATTTGCTGACTCGTGACCGCGAGGCGACCGCCGGGGAGGGAACTTCGAAGCCCCATCCCCTGCGCGCGCATGCCGGACATCTGGCCCCTACCGCCCGCAGTGTCATCTTCTGCTTCATGGACGGCGGTCCCAGCCACCTCGACACCTTCGACCGCAAACCCCTCATTAACGAGCTGGCGGGTCAACCCATTCCTTCCACGGTGGAGCGGGTCATCACCCCGATGGGGGTTTCGGAGAATCCCCTGCTTCCCTCCCGGAGGAACTGGAAACGCTACGGCGAGAGCGGACTGGAGATCTCCGATTGGTACCCACAGGTGGCGGAGATGGCCGACGACCTGTGTGTGATCCGGTCGTGCTGGGCCGATGGTTTGAATCATGTCGGCAGTGTCTGCCAGATGAATACCGGTTCGATCCTGGCGGGACGGCCCAGCCTGGGAGCGTGGGTCAATTACGGTTTGGGCAGCGAGAACGAGAATCTCCCCGGGTTCGTCGTGCTGTTGGACAACGATCGGGAACCCCCAGGAGGGAACCGCGTGTGGGGAACGGGCTTCATGCCCGCCACCTACCAGGGAACGCGGTTCCGGAATGGGGCGACTCCGGTGCTGCATCTCGCCCCCCCGGCGGAGATCGATCCGGCCCAGCAGCGGGCCAAGCTCGATTTCATCGCCGAGCTCAACCGACGGCACCTGCGGGAGCGGGCGGGAGATTCCGAACTGGAGGCCCGCATCGCCTCTTACGAACTCGCCTTCCGCATGCAGGCCGAGGCCCCCGTGGCGGTCGATTTGTCTCAGGAGACTGAGGCGACGCAGGCGGCCTACGGAATGAACGACAAGGCCACCGCGGCATTTGGAAGAAACTGCCTGCTGGCCCGCCGGTTGGTCGAACGGGGGGTGCGGTTTGTGCAGCTCTACTCTGGCTCGGGGAGCCAATGGGATGCGCACACCAAGATTGAGGAGAATCATGCGCGGCTCTGCCGGTCGACCGACCAACCCATCGCGGGCCTGCTGCGGGACCTCAAGCAACGGGGGCTACTCGACCAGACACTGGTGATCTGGGGGGGCGAATTTGGCCGGACCCCCATGTCCGAGAAGGGAGACGGACGCGACCACGATCCGCATGGCTTCTCGATGTGGCTGGCTGGGGGAGGAGTCAAGGGAGGACAGATGATCGGGGCCACCGATGAGTTCGGACTGAAGGCGGTCGAACGCCGGGTGCATGTGCGTGATCTGCACGCCACGATCCTGGAACTGATGGGGCTCGATCATACCCAGTTGATCTATCCCCATCAGGGGCGTCCGGAACGTCCGACAGTCAATGAAGGCCACGTGGTGGATGAAGTCTTCGCGTGATCAGCCTGCAGGTGACCCAGCAGGGAGTGATTCTCCCCGTGCAGGCCCAACCGGGTGCCCGACGGAATGCCGTCGTGGGGGAGCGTGAAGCGCGGTTGCGGGTCGCCGTCACGCAGGCCCCCGAAAAGGGGAAAGCGAACGATGCCTTGGTCGAGGTCCTGGCGGAAGCACTGGATCTCAGAAGATCGCAGATCGAGCTGGTTTCGGGTGAGACCAGCCGCCAGAAACAGTTTCTGATTACCGGGCTGTCGCTCGCCGAATTGTCCCGACGGATTGCCGTCTGTCTCGAATAACTCTCCGCCGGATTTCTGCATGTCTCACGAGTTCGATCTGATTGAGCGGATCCGCGGGCAGGTTGGCCGATCCAGCCGGGTCAAGGTGGGTATCGGGGACGACGCCGCCGTTTTGGACTGGTCGCAACATCCCGAATGCCTGGTGACAGTCGACATGCTGATGGAAGGGATTGATTTTACGCTCGATTCGGCCACACCCGAACAAATCGGCCGCAAGGCTCTGGCAGTGAATCTGAGCGACATCGCCGCGATGGCGGGGCGGCCGACCGCCTGCGTGGTGGCGGTTGCATTACCGCGCCGCGGAGGATTCGAACTGGGGCAACGCCTGATGGCCGGACTCCTGCCGCTGGCACAAGAATTCGATGTGGCCCTCGCCGGCGGAGACACGAACACCTGGGAGGGACCGCTCGTCCTGAGCATCACCGTGCTGGGAGAGCCGACCGGGCGTGGCCCCGTACTCCGCTCGGGCGCGAGGCCGGGAGATTGGATCTTCGTGACCGGCCCCCTGGGGGGCAGCCTGTCGGGGCATCACCTGGATTTCACTCCCAGGATCCGCGAAGCGCAGGCCCTGCACGCCGCCACCACGCTGCATAGCCTGATTGACATCAGCGATGGACTGGCTGCCGACCTGGGGCACATACTCCAGGAAAGCCGGGTTGGAGCCCTCCTCGAAGCTGAGGCCATCCCCATCGCCCCGGCGGCAACCGGGATGTTCCGCCGCGATGGTCAGTCCCCCTTGCGTCACGCCTTGGCCGACGGCGAGGATTTTGAGCTGATCCTCACGGTCTCCCCCCAGGAGGGAGAACGCCTGTTGGCGAAACCTCCGCAGGGTGTCACCCTGTATTGGATTGGGCAAGTGACTGAAACCGCAGGACTCAGTCTGAAGCAGCCCGACGGCAAACTGGAATCACTGTCTGACTGGGGTTGGAAGCATGGCTTCCGGGATCAATGACTCAAAATCAATGACACCACAACGCTTTCAGTCGAGACCCCTGCTGGAGGGGGGAACGTGGACTGCGGCTCACGACTGCTGGTACGTACGTCCCCACTTCTGCAGTCGCAACGTGCACAACCGACTGCAACATCGAAGCCGTTCCAAGGTGCTGATTTCAGGAATCCCCCAGAAGTTCCTGGAGACGAGCCACGGAGCGGCTCAGCTGAACACGGATCGCGG
>Ga0315904_10013600_pt1 | contig 10181 bp, 11 predicted proteins | sample LakEriMetagenome_6_FD_203529 | JGI IMG/M metagenome (GOLD analysis project Ga0315904, IMG submission 203529) | Freshwater fungal communities from buoy surface, Lake Erie, Ohio, United States - Buoy 12 MA120 | ecosystem: Environmental > Aquatic > Freshwater > Lake | place: USA: Lake Erie, Ohio...
TGTCACCCAGCGCATGACCCGGCACGCCACGCTGATGGTGGCGTACAAGGCCTACCCGCATACCGACATCGACGCGCGCGCTGCCGATGTTGCACAACTGACTCTAGACACCGCACAAGGCCGTATCCGCCCTGCAACTGCCGTCTGGGACTGCCGCATGGCGGGCAGCTGGCCCACCACGCGGGAACCCCTGAAGAGCTTCGTCCGCGACATGCAGGCGCTGGAAGGCCACCAGGGCGTGCTTTCGGTGTCGCACGCGCATGGTTTCGCGTTTGGGGACGTGCCGGAAGCGGGAGGCCGACTGTGGGTGATCACCGATGGCGACCAGGTACTGGCGCAGCGGCTGGCCGCCGACCTCGGGCGGCGGCTGTGGGCCCTGAGAGACTCGCTGCACCAACCTCCCCTGAGCATGACCGAGGCCATGCGCCGCGTGGGCGAGACACCGCCCTCGGTCGGCACAGGGCCGATCGTCGTCGCCGACATGGCAGACAACCCGGGGGGCGGTGCGCGCGGGGACAGCAGCTTCGCGCTTCAGGCTGTACTGGATATGCGCATTGCCAACGTGGCGCTGGGCGGCCTGTGGGACCCGGGTGCCGTGCAACTGTGTTTTGAAGCAGGCATGGGCTCGACCCTGAGCTTGCGCGTGGCAGGCAAGTCTGGCCCGACCTCGGGCAACCCGGTGGATATGCGCGTCACCGTGCGGGCGCTGGCGCAGGAGCATGCCCAGACGGCCTTCGGCAGCCGCAGTCCCTTGGGCGCCTCGGCCTGGGTCAGCACCTCCGAGGGCATCGACATCGTCCTGATCTCGCGTTGCCAGCAGGTCATCGGTACCGATCTGTTCACCGGCCTGGACATCGACCTGACGCGCAAGCACGCGGTGGTCGTCAAGTCCATGCAGCACTTCCACGCGGCTTTCGCACCGCTGGCGCGTGAGGTGCTGTACGCGGACTCTCCCGGTCTGCTGACCGCCGACATCGCCGCGCTGCCCATCCGGCACCGAGACCCCAACTTCTGGCCCCGCGTGGCGGACCCATGGTCAGGCTCCGGGCCCTGAGGGGCAGTTGCATCCCGCACACCAACCCGAGCGCATAGGCCGAACCCCGTGCGCCTGAACTCAAAGAAGGAACTCCATGTCAGCCATCGATGACCGCCTCGCCAAACTAGGACTCGTGCTTCCGCAGCCGCTGAAGATGCCCCCGGGCACCACGCTGCCCTTTCCCTGGGTCCGCGTGATCGGCCAGCGAGCCCGGTTCTCAGGTCACGGCCCGACGCTGGCCGATGGCAGCGTGGCCCAGCCACTGGGCAAGGTGGGTGGGGACGTCACGGTGGAGCAAGGCTATGCCGCGGCCCGGCTGACAGCCCTGGCGATCTTGGGCAGTTTGCAGCGCGAGTTGGGCAGTCTGGACCGCATCGAGGCCTGGGTTCACATCTTGGGAATGGTCAACTCCGCACCGGGATTCGACCGCCAGCCCTCGGTCATCAACGGGTTCACGGACCTGATCCTCGAAGTGTTCGGGCCACAGGTAGGGGCCCATGCCCGCAGCGCAGTGGGCATGGCGGAGCTGCCCTTTGGCATCCCGGTGGAGATCGAGGGTGAGGTGATGCTGCGCGCGGATTGAGGCTGCACGGGGACCCAGCCAGCATCACCCAGCGCCTGTGGCCCCCGGGCGACGACACGGTGTTCATTCCGGGCCACGGGCCGGAGAGCACCTTCGGGCGGGAGCGGCGCACCAAGCCCTAAGTGTGCGGGACCTGATCGGCCCCCTCAGTCCTTGGGCAGCGGCGGCGGACTAAAGCGCTCGCGCGGCTTGGCTGCCGCTTCGAACAGCGGCAGCACGCGGGGCAGCCGGCCTTCGATGTCCCGCACGCGGTCGGCGCTTGCCGGGTGGGTAGACAGCAGCTTGGGCGGGCTGCTGCCGCCGCTGGCCTTCATCATCTTCTCCCACAGCGTGATGCCCGCGCGGGGGTCGTAGCCGGCCTGGGCCGACATGACGAGACCCAGGCCGTCGGCCTGCGTCTCGTCGCTGCGGCTGTAGGTCAGGCTCAGCAGTTGCGAACCCATGCGCGCGGCCATGTCGCCCACGTCCCCCAGGCCCAGCAGGGCCGCGCCCAGGCGCAAGCCGGTCTGGGTGGCGAAGTTCTTGCCCATCTGCTCGCGCGCGTGCTCCAGCAGCGCGTGCGCCATCTCGTGGCCCATGATGGCCGCCGCCTCATCGTCGCTCAGCTGCAGTTTGGCCAGGATGCCCCAGTAGAAGGCGATCTTGCCGCCTGGCATGCAGAAGGCGTTGACCTCCGGGCTGCCGATCAGGTTGACCTCCCACTTCCAGTCGCGAGCGCGCTCGTTGCACTGCGGGGCGAAGGGGATCATCCGGTCGGCCATGTAGCGCAGCCGCTTGAGCTGGGGGTGGTCCATGGGCGCCAACGCGCGCTTGCCGCTGTACTGCTGCAGCATCTGGCGGTATTGCTGCGTGGCCGAGTCTTCCACCTGGCCGGCAGGCACCGCCTTGGTGAAGCCCGAGCGCTTGCACTCCGGCATGCTGGCCCACGCCGGCGCAACCGCGGCGCCAGTCCCTGCAGCCAGCAGGCCGGTGAACAGGCGGCGTGTGGGGCGCCATGCGCTGCAGGCGCAGGCCGCGGCGTGGGGGGCGGAAGAATGAGCGGTGTTCATGAACAGCGATCTTACGGAGATGCGGCGCCACGTGCTGCCGTCACCGGTGCCGCGCGCGTTCGGGCCCGGCTCGCCACGCTGCCAGGCAGACCCGCAGCCCCGCAGACCCGAGGCGGGGCCTACTCGATCGTCACCTTGGCGTCGCGCACCACCTTGCCCCACTTCTGCACCTCGCGCTTGATGAAGTCGCCAAACTGCTCGGGCGAGGCGCCGCCCAACTCGGCGCCGAGCTTGAACCACAGCTCGCGCGTCTCAGCGTCCTCGAAGGCCTTGTTGACCAGGCCATGCAGGCGCTTGACCACGTCGGGCGGTGTGCCCTTGGGCACCCACAGGCCGTACCAGGACGTGACCTCGAAACCGGCGAGCCCCTGTTCGATGGCGGTGGGGATCTCGGGAAAGGACGGCGAGCGCTTGGCCGAAGTCACCGCGATGGGCTTCAGCTTGCCACTGCGGATATGGCCCGCGGCGCTGCCCAAGGCCTCGAAGATGTACTCGATCTCGCCGCCCAGCAAAGCCGTGGTCGCCGGGCCCGTGCCCTTGTAGGGCACATGCTGCGCCTTCAGACCGGCAAAGCTGTTGAACATCTCGCACGACAGGTGCCGTGTGGTGCCGTTGCCGGCCGAGCCGCAGTTCACCTTGCCGTCGTTGGCCTTGGCCCAGGTGATCAGCTCGGGCAGCGTCTTGGCCGGCACCTTGGTGGCGGCCACCAGCACGTCCGGGAAGGTGGCCACGGTGGTGACGGGCACCAGGTCCTTCTCCAGCTCGTAGGGCAGGCTCTTGTAGGCCGATACCGCCACCGCCAGGTGCACGGGCGCCAGCAACACGGTGTAGCCATCCGGCGCGGACTTGGCCGCCGCCGCCGCGCCGATGGTCCCCCCCGCGCCGCCGCGGTTGTCGATGACGAACTGCTGCCCGGTGAGCTGGGTCAGCTTGGCCGTCAGCGGCCGGGCCACCGTGTCAGTGCCCCCGCCCGGCGGGAAGGGCACGATGACTTTCACCGGCTTGGCGGGCCATTCCTGAGCCAACGCAGGTGCACTGGCGGCCAGAAAGGCCACGCCCAGCGCGGCGCATTGGGTCAGCTGAAGCAGGATGCGGGTGGCGGTATGGAAAGACATAGTCGAGGCTCCTCTGAAAACTTGCCAACGGGCGGTACGGGCCGCTGCGGGCCTCTCCCGCGACGGCAGGGCTGTCGCAGCCCCTGGCACAAAGACGCGCGAGTATGCGCGCGCTGCATGACCACGACGTGACGCAAGCCACAGCCTGCGGGCCAGGCTGGCTTGTCCCATACGACTGCTTGATTAGCTGATCAAGACACGATGGAGGAGTTGTGCTGCGGTTTCAGGCCAGCGCAGGAGTCTGATAGGGCCGGATCCGCTGCGCCCCGCCTTGCTGCAGCGCCCGGCTGGCCAATCGCATGTCGTACTCGGCCTGCAGATTGACCCAGAAGCGGGCATCCATGTTGAAGAACAAGCCCAGGCGAACCGCAGTATCCGCAGTGATCGGCCGGCGGGCGTTCACGATGTCACTGATGCGGCTGGGCGGCACGTCGATGTCTGCGGCCAGCTGGCGGGCCGTGATGCCCATGGCCTTCATGAAGTCCTCCAGGAGGACCTCGCCGGGATGAATCTCTTCAAGCAAGTCAGTGGTTGCCATGGTCGGCTCTCTGGTCAGTGGTAATCCACGATCTGCACGTCATGTGCGCCGTCTTCACGCCACACGAAGCAGACGCGCCATTGGTCATTCACGCGGATGCTGTGCTGCCCGCTGCGGTCGGCACGCAAGGGCTCCAAGCGGTTGCCAGGAGGCACCTTCAAGCTCTCTAGCGTGGGCGCCGCGTGCAACTGCAGCAGTTTTCGTCGGGCCACCCGCTCGATCGCTCTGAAACGTCGCACATCGCGGCTTTCAAATAGCGCCTGGGTGTCGCGGCAGACAAACGAACGGATCATGGCACAAGCGGTTCTGTTTTACAGAATCCTATTGACGGATTCCGCAGAAGTCAAGCGCCGCGCAGTCGTTCAGTCCATCTCACTCGCATGCCACCCCCCCAACGCCAGGCGTGAGAGCCAGGCCATGGCGGCGAAGAGGGCCACGCCGGCCAGGGAGATGAGCAGCAGGGCGGCGAACATGCGCGGGATGTTGAGCTGGTAGCCGGCGTAAAGGATCTGATAGGCCAGGCCCGTGCTGGTGCCGCCTGTGCCAGCCACAAACTCGGCCACCACGGCGCCGATCAGCGCCAGGCCGCTGGAGATGCGCAGCCCGCCGAAGAAGTAGGGCAGCGCGCTGGGCACGCGCAGGCGCAGCAGCACCTGCAACCGTGTGGCACGGTTCATCTCGAAGTAGCTCTGCAGGTCGGGGTCCACGCTGCGCAGGCCCAGCGTGGTGTTGGAGATGATGGGGAACAGCGCCACCAGCGCCGCACAGATCACGAGCGACAGGGTGGGGTCCTTGACCCAGATGATGATCAGCGGCGCCACGGCCACGATGGGCGTGACCTGCAGCAGCACGGCGTAGGGGAACAGCGCCGTCTCCAGCAGGCGGCTTTGCACAAAGACAAATGAGATCAAAGTGCCCAGCAGCACCGCCAGTCCAAAGGACAGGAGGGTGATCTTGAGCGTGAACAGCAGGGCCGTGGCCAGCACCGCGCCGTCGGCCACCAGGGTCTGCAACACCAGCAGCGGCGACGGAACCAGGTAGGGCGGAATCTCCAGCGCTGTCACTGCACCCTGCCAGGCGCCCAGCAGCAGCAAGGCCACCGCCAGCGGGTACAGGACGCGGGCTGCGCGCGGCGGGGCGGGTGAGTGGGCGCGGCTCACTGGACGACCCTCCGCGCTTCGCGCTCCGGGATGAGCGCTTGGGAGCGGCCCGGCGCGCTCACTGGACGACCCTCCGCGCTTTGCGCTCCGGGATGAGCGCTTGGGAGCGGCCCGGCGCGCTCATGGGGCCACCTCGTCAGACACTTGGCTGGCGCGCAGCAGGCTGCCCTGCAGGCGGCGGGCGGTCTGTGCAAAACGCTCGCTGACCATGAACTCGGGCCGGCGCGGGTAGGGCTCGTCGATGACGAACTCCTCCACCACGCGCCCGGGCCGCGCGGCCATCATCACCACGCGGGTGGACAAGAACACCGCCTCGTGGATGGAGTGGGTGACGAAGACCACCGTGAGACCGCGCTCGGCCCACAGCGACAGCAACTCGGCGTCGAGCTTGTGGCGCGTGATCTCGTCCAGCGCACCGAAGGGCTCGTCCATCAGCAGCAGTTGCGGCTGCACCACCAGGCTGCGCGCGATCGATGCGCGCATCTGCATGCCACCCGACAGCGCCCGGGGCAGCGCGTGCGAGAACTTCTCCAGCCCCACCAGCTGCAGCGCCTCGGCCACGCGGACTTGCGCCTGGGCCCGAGGCACGCCGGCCAGGTCCAACGGCAGCCGAACGTTGGTGGCCACATCGGCCCAGGGCATCAACGTGGGCGCCTGGAAGACAAATGCCAGCTGGCGCCCGGCCTCCTGCAGCCGCTGCACGGGTTGACCCCACAGCCGCAGGCTGCCGCCCGAGGGCTGCAGCAGGCCGGCCACCATCTTCAGGAGGGTGCTCTTGCCGCAACCCGAGGGGCCGAGCAGCGTGACGAACTCGCCCTCGCGCACGCGCAGGTCCACCGGCTGCAGGGCGACAGTGCCGTCCGGGTAGGTCTTGTGGGCCGAGGCCACCTCGATGGCCAAGGGGTCTGAAGCACGCGGGTCTTCACGCATCGCGCCATTCTGCGGCCGCAGGCTTATGGGCAGGGGCTGGTGGGCATTGGCGAGGGTTGGGGCCGTGCGGCTCAATCGTCCGCCACGGCCGGCCCCGCGGGCACCTCCAGCGCCCGCACCGTGGCGCGCAGCCACCACAGCATCACCAGGGCGGGCAGCGCCGCCACGGTGCTGGCAATGAAGAACACCGGCCAGCCGATGGTCTCGGCCAGCACGCCGGCCAGCGGGCCCACCCAGACCCGGCCCACCGAGGCGAAGGCCGAGAGCAGCGCGAACTGCGTGGCGGTGAAGCGCTGGTTGCACAGGCTCATCAGGAAGGCGACGAACGCCGCCGTGCCCATGCCGCCGGAGATGTTCTCGAAGGCGATCACCATCAGCAGGCCGCCGTCTACCGGCGTGGCCGTGGCAAGCTTGACGAAGCCCCAGTCGAAGGCCGGGATCAGCAGGCCCGGCAGCGCACCCTTGCCGCCCACGGCCAGCCACCAGAAGCCCAGGTTGCTGGCCATCTGCAGCACGCCAAAAGCCAGCAGCGCCCGCCACAGGCCCAGCTTGATCATCAGCACCCCGCCCAGCAGCGCCCCACCAATAGTCAGCCACAAGCCGATGACCTTGTTCACCACCCCCACCTCGGCCGGCGCAAAGGCCATGCCCTTGAGCAGGAAGGGCGTCATCAGCGAGCCGGCAAAAGCGTCACCCAGCTTGTAGAGCACGATGAACAGCAGGAAGGCCGCCGCCCCGGGCAGGCTGAAGTAGTTACGCAAGCCTGCCAGCAAGGTGACGAAGCGCGCCCGCCGCGCCGCCCAGGCCGCCAGCGGCAGGGTGAAGGCAATGCCCAGCATCAGCGCCAGCAGGTCCACCCAGCGGCCCTGCAAGGCGGCAGGCAGGGCGGTGGTCTTGAGCCAGCCGCCGATTAGGGCCTGCGCCAGCGGCTTGGCGAAGTGGTCACTCACCACCACGCCCAGGGCCACCGCTGCGAGCACGGCGGCAAAGCCGAGAAGGTCCTGGCGGGCGGCGGGGGGCGCTGCGGCTGCGGCGACACCTGGCCCGGTCGGCGCCGGAGGCAGCTTGGGCAAGGGCGGCAGCAGCAACGCCGACACCACGGCGGCTCCCACCATCAGCAGCGCCATCAGGCGGTAGACCGCGGGCCAGTCCCAGCCGCCGCCTTGCGCGGCGTCGGTCCAGATCAGGGCCAAGCCGCCCGAGACGATCATGGCCAGCCGGTAGCCCATCACGTTGAGCGAGGCGCCCAGGCCGCGCTCGGCCGGCGGCAGCACGTCGGTGCGCCAGGCGTCGATGACCACGTCCTGCGAGGCCGAGACGAAAGCCACGGTCACGGCCAGCAACGCAAAGAGGCGGATGCCGTCCTTCGGAGACGTGAGCGACAGCGCCAGCAACGCGCCAGCCAGCGCCAGTTGCGTCAGCACCAGCCAGCCACGCCGCCGCCCCAGACCAGGCAGGTCGAAGCGGTCCATCAGCGGTGCCCACAGGAACTTGAAGGTGTAGGGCAAGCCCACCAGGCTGAGGAAGCCGATGGTGGCCAGGTCGATGCCGTCGGCCGTGAGCCAGGCCTGCATCGCCTGCCCAGTGAGCGCCAGCGGCAGCCCCGAGGCGAAGCCCAAGAGCGTGACGGCCAGCAGGCGGTGGAGGGCGGCCAGGGAGGAGATGCTCATCGCGGGATTGGGGGGTTCAGTTGGCAAGCGCGCTCGGGATCGCTGCGCGTCACTGCGCGAAGGCGGGCGAGGATCCCACGGGCGGGTCGGGGCTCCAATCGGGCAGCCAGGCGATGCGGCCGAGGTGTCGTGCCTTGTCAAAGTAGCGGCGGTCTGCCGTCACCAGCACGGCCGCGTCAGGCGCTTCCAGCGCTACCGCGTGGTACAGCGTGTCGAACAAGTGGTGATCAAGCTCCATCGTCAACGCCAGCGCTTTAGGCACGGCCTGGGCGGGTGTCGTCCATGCGATGTCCAGGTCCGACAGGCGCGCCAGGTCGCGTGCGGCCGATGCAGGCGCCAGGCGCCCCAGCACCGCGGCCACCTCCGCCAGAAAGTGCGGCGGCTGGACCAAACGGACCTGCCCCAGGGCACTGGCCTGAAGCAGGTTCAGCGCCGCATCGACATGGTCCTCACGGGCAGCCCAGTCGCCCCGCACAAACCACTTGACTGCGACGCTGGCGTCGACCACACAGATCACGGCCGGCCGTGCCCCCGTGCCTGGCGGAACTGGGCCTCGGTCACCCGGGGCAGTGCCGCAGCGCCGCTGGCGTGCTCGGCCAGGATCGCCTCCACGGCGGCCTGGTGCCGGGCCTCGCGCGCGCGGCGCTCGACGGCTTCACGCATCAGTGCGGTGATCACCGCACTCTTGTTCTGCCCTGCAAACGCGGTGTGAAAAGCTCGTTTGACGTCTTCTGGGACGCTGAAGTTGACGGTGGACATGGGAGCAGGGCGTCAGTTGTTGAAAAATTCAACAATAGCACGCAGACCCCCTGCGCTGCCAGCACGGCCTCTGCAACCCTTGTCTGCACCCCTTGAAATCCCGGCCGCTGGACGCATCACTCCCCCATGAACACCGACGCCCTGCACATCACTTGCGCCCACTGCGGCGCGACCAACCGCGTGCCCGCCGCCCGGCTGGCCGAAGACCCCACCTGCGGCCGTTGCGGGCAGGCCCTGCTGGCCGGCGAGCCGGTAGAGCTGACCGACGCCAACTTCGAGGCCGTGGTCGGCAAGACCGACCTGCCGGTGGTGGTGGACTTCTGGGCGCCGTGGTGTGGGCCTTGCCGCATGATGGCCCCGGCCTTCGAGCAGGCTGCCGCGCAGCTCAAGGGCCGCGCCCTGCTGGTCAAGGTCAACAGCGACGACAACCCGCTCACCTCTTCACGCTTTGGCATCCGCAGCATCCCCACCCTGGTGAAGCTGGACCACGGGCGCGAACTCGACCGGCGCAGCGGCGCTCTGCCGGCCGGGCAGATCGTGGCGTTTGCGGGATAGGCCGCGCGGCGGCCCCTCGGGGCGGTCGGTGGCCCTGCGGGCAGCCCTTACGGCGTGCTGGGAGCCGACGGCCTCACCAGCGCCCGATGAGGATGTTGATCATGCGCTCGTGCGCATGGGTGCGGTCCTGCACCTGGGCGGTGGTCTCGGTGGCGCGGCGCCGGCGCTGCATCATCCAGTCCAGGAGCTGATCCTTGAGCCGCCGGCGCACGGGCTCATGCGCCGCATCGCCGCCCAGGTCCCGCAACTCCTGTGGGTCGTCCCGCAAGTCGAAAAGTTGCGGGGCATAGCCCTCCCAGACGATCAGCTTGTGGTGCTCGTCGCGCACCATCCAGCCGGTGCACTCATGCGGCTGACGGCCTAGGAAGTGCCGCGCCTCGCGGTAGGCGTAGTCCAGCGAGCCGAACACCGCCTCGCGGCCCAGGGCCGGCACCTGGCCGCGCAGCAGCGGCAGCAGGGATCGGCCCTCCAGCCGGTGCTCAGGCAGCGGCAGGCCCAGGGCCTCCAGCACGGTGGGCACGACGTCGATGCACTCCACAAAGTCCTGCCGCACCTGGCCTGGCGCGGCCGACGGGTCGCACACGATGAAGGGCACGCGCTGCACGGGCTCGAAGAAGTACTCCTTCTCGCCCAGCCAGTGGTCGCCCAGAAAGTCGCCGTGGTCGGCGGTGAAGACGATCAGGGTGTCGTCCAGGCGCCCGAGTTCGCTGAGCGCGGCCATCAGCCGGCCCATCTGGTCGTCGATCTGCTTGACCAGCCCGGCGTACACCGGCCGCACGGTGCGCC
>Ga0315904_10013603_pt1 | contig 10179 bp, 4 predicted proteins | sample LakEriMetagenome_6_FD_203529 | JGI IMG/M metagenome (GOLD analysis project Ga0315904, IMG submission 203529) | Freshwater fungal communities from buoy surface, Lake Erie, Ohio, United States - Buoy 12 MA120 | ecosystem: Environmental > Aquatic > Freshwater > Lake | place: USA: Lake Erie, Ohio...
TCGCCATTGCAGCGGGCAAACAACTCCACGATCAAGCCTTCCGCCTCGAGGCTGCATTGGTACCAGATGTTTGGGGGTATGGTTGTCGGATCCATGTCGGAAGGATAGCCCGGTCAATGGCACTTCGGCAACGGTCGCCCGGCTGACGAGCGACTCGTGCGCCTCGGGGGGAGCGGCCTGGGCGTCCGGTGGCGGTCCCATGGCAGTGGCCTGCTTGCGGGCCAGCCCGCGAGTGACGGCGCGCTCGAGGGCGTACCCGGCCTGGTCCAAGGAGTGGTCAGGCCGAACACCTGCTGATAGGCCTCCGTGTCGAACATGCGCCTTGCCTCCGGGGGAAGGCCGCATTCTCGCCTCCGGAGCTACCCACAAAAATTCCCGATTGCACACGTGCATCATCTCGATCTGCCCACGTGCGTCGAGGTACTGCGGACGGTCGAGCCGGAACCCCATTCGCCCGCGCTTGCTGGCGACAAACGCCGCCCACAGGTCTGGAGCGCGGCCCGGGAGGATCTCGTGCGGCGGACGGAGGTCGGCATCTGGCTCCGCCGCGGCTGCTCGCCGCCGGTCGCGCGCATCGTGACGCTTTGCGACCCGCTTGCGCGGCGAACTGTCCCGCTGGCCGCTGACTGCCAAGACGGTCGCCTTTACGGCAACTCGTCCTCCTCGATGACCGTGTCGTCATGTCCCTGTTCGGCGATCCGCCACGCCGGAAACGGGTCGTCGAATCCGAGCCAGCCCTCGGGACCGAGGTCGATCTCGGCGTCGGACAAACAGCACCGGTCGAGCCGCTCGAGCAGGTCCGGGGCGAGCTTGGCTCCGATGATGACGAGTTCCTGCCGCCGGTCGCCCCACGGTTCCTGCCAGATCGCTGCGATGTCGTCGGCATCGAGATCCTCGGGCCACTCGTCCCGTGGGGCCGTCGCGAGCCACGATCCACCCGGCTGCAGGCTCGACACCACACCCGCGCTCGACCAGACACCGGCCCAGTCATGGCGGGTGGCGAGCCAGAGAAAACCCTTGGATCGGATCACTCCCTTGAAGGCCGGGCCGGTGACGAGGTCCCAGAATCGCTGGGGATGCATTGGCCGCCGCGACTGAAACACGCGGCTCGAAAGGCCGTATTCCTCGGTCTCTGGGACATGGGTGCCCGGCGCCTCGGCCAGCCATCCCGGGTGGCTGGCGGCATGCTCCATGTCGAAGGAGTGCGTGCCGAGGATCGCCGCCAGCGGCACCTGCCCCCGGGATGCACGGATGATCCTCGCTGCCGGGTTGAGCTTTCTCAGGATCGCCTCCAGATATGCCAGGTCGTCCGCCGCGATGAGATCGGTCTTATTGATCACGAGCACGTTCGCGAACTCCACCTGGTCGACGAGCAGTTGCACAAGGTCTCGGCTGTCGTTTTCATCGAGGCCAACGCCGCGATCGCGGAGCTCGTCCCGGGAGCAATAGTCATCGAGAAAGTTGCGGGCATCGACGACCGTGACGAGCGTGTCGAGGCGCGCCAGGGCCGCCAGGCTTTCCCCCTGCTCGTCGGTGAACGTAAACGTCTCGGCGACGGGCAGCGGCTCGGAGATCCCCGTGCTCTCGACGAGGAGGTAGTCGAACCGCTCTTCCCGGGCCAGGCGGGCGACCTCTTCGAGAAGGTCTTCGCGAAGCGTGCAGCAGATGCAGCCATTGGAAAACTCGACGAGTTTCTCCTCGGTGCGGCTCAGTTTGGCGGCGGAGGACGTGGCGCGGGAACCGCCCACGAGCTGGGCGTCGATGTTCACTTCGCTCATGTCGTTGACGATCACCGCCACCCGCAGGCCCTCGCGGTTGGCAAGGATGTGGTTGAGGAGGGTCGTCTTGCCGGCCCCGAGAAAGCCGGAGAGCACGGTCACCGGCAGGCGGCGGTCGACGCTGTCCGAAGGGAGTTCGCTGGTCCTCGGCGAGCGGTCAGGAACGGGCGACATGGTTTGGCCTCCAGGGTGATGATCCTGCTGATTCCGCCCGAGTCTGATCTTTATGCAACATCATTGCAAGTGTGACGGTCGTCTCGAGCCGAAGCGTGATTCACGGGCACGGCGATCTTCAGGCAACCTCGCCTGCGCGACACGACCGATGGGACATCTGTCACGATCACCCTTCACGAGCGGGCCGGGATGAACGAAAGCCTGTGCTCCACCAAAGTCAGATGCGCTCTGCCGCCCTCCCCCTGACGAGGAGGTACGGCCGCGCGTCTTGGCGAGCCGGTCGAGCGACTCGTTCCCCGCCAGCGCGGCGATCGTTGGCGATGGCGGAAGCGGCGAGCTAGAGTGACGGGGATTCTTCGCTGGTACCCGCTCTGGACAGCGGGGCCTGGCCGCCGCGATGGATTTTTTGGCGAGAAGGAACGAATGCCCCAGCTCCTGCCAGCCGTGCCGTTCAGCCGTCGTCGACGGAACAAGCGAGAAAGCCTGAAACGAGGCGGCTCTTCTGCAGGCGGCAAGTCGGGCATCGAGCGGCTCGAGTCGCGGACCATGCTCGCTGCCGACGACGTGCTCGTCGGCTTCGTGGGCAATCGGGTGGTGCTCAGGCTCGACTCGGCAGGCACGGCAATCACGAATCTCACCACCGCCTACGACACGGCAGCAAAGAGGCTGACAATCACCGCCGCGACGGCGGGCACGCTCTCCATGCCTGAGCCGGTCAACGGCATTTTCGTCAACGACGTGGCCGACACGATCACTGTGGACCTGAAGAAGATCACGCGGTTCGCGGGCCTCTCGATCGTGGGCGGGGCGGGCACGGACTCCGTCAGCATCGGCCGCGGCGGTGTGAACCTTGCCGCCGTCGTCCGCGGGGCGGCGGCACAGAGCTTCACGATCGACACCGGCCCGGGGGTGGCTGATGCCATCGTCGTCGGCGGGCAGATCACGACGAAGGGAGCCGGTGCGGTGAGCCTCGTGACGACGGGCGAGGCAGTGGCCCGCGGGATTCTCATGGCTGCCGGCGTGACGACACCCGGCGGCTCGCAGACGTTCGCAGGCCCTGTGACGCTCCTCAACGGCGTGGCCCTCCAGGCCGGCGGCGGCATCTCCTTCTCGTCCACGATCAACGGGTTCGGCAGGCTGCGCCTGTCCGCCGCGCGGGCGATCACAATGGCGGGCGACATCGGGAGCAGGCTGCCCCTCCAGGGAATCACGGTGGCGCGGGCCGGCCGGGTCTTCGTCGGCGCGGGACTCGCGTTGGACGGGTCGGGCACCGCCGCCGGCGCGAGCGGTTTCGTGGTCGGAGGCAACGTCCACAACGTGGTGTTTTCCAACGTCCCTGCCGATCGCACAATCAGCGGCTTCGACGGCGCCGGCATCCGCTTCGTCGGCGGATCGAATTGGTCCCGGATCGCGGGAGTGACGAGCACTGGCAACGGCATTGGGGTCCAGATCGGCCCGGGGGCCTACGCAGGCACGTCGATCACCGGCAGTTCCTTCAGCGGCAACTCCGGCGCCGGCGCGTCGCTCCGGGCTGCACGGGGCGTCACGATCGGAGGCCCCGCTGCGGGAGCCGGCAACTCGATCGTTTCCAACGGCGGCTACGGCATCACCGCGTCCGGCCTGTGTGCGGGCTCGACGATCGTCGGCAACGAGATCGGCGGCAACGCGCTCGGGCAGGTCGAGAACTATCTCGCCAGCACCCTCGCGGGCAACCGGCTCGTCCAGCCCGCCACGGGCCTCCGGCTGCAGTTGACCGACGTGGGGCGGGCCGCCTATCGGACGCAGAAGGCCCGCAGCTATTCCTTCGACGTCTCGGTCGAGGCCTTCGTGGCGACGGCCCGTTCGACCGGGTGGCTCGACACCCGCACGGCAGTGCTCGACATCGATGCGTCCGTCGGATTCGTGGCCCCGCCGCCGGGGGCGATGAGCCCGTCGGGGATGCAGAGGACCACGCTCGGCGAGAACCGTCTCGCCACGTCGCTGACGCCGCACCGGACGCTTCCCGGGATCGAGTTCGCGAGGAGCGTGCAGTATGTCGGCACCGACTCGTATGGCCGGCATTATCGGGCCGTCATGGGGCTCTCGACCTTCGCGGGCATGATCCCGCTGGCCGACCTGCAGTCTGCCCCGGGCATCGGCCGCGACGGGAGCCCCGTGCCGGTGGACGTGTGGGTGAACCCGCAGGGCAGCGTGAGCCGGATTGCTGGGGCGTACGCGGGCGGCACATTCACGATGTCGCTGCGCGGCCAGGGGGCGGCGGGCTTCGTGCCGGCGATGGCCCAGGCGCAGGCCGCGGGTGTGACCGCGGCCAACCCGCGGTCGGCGCCAGCCGTCGCGGGCATCCTCGGCGCCGCGGATCCGCGGCTGCCCGGAACACCGAACGGCGTCAGCGGCGTGCAGGTGGGCCGCTCCACGCTGGCGATTCCGTATGGTGACGGCGTGGAAGCGGCTGCCGATTGGTACTTCCCCACGCAGGCCGACGGCTCGATCGACGCCCAGGGGGTGATCTGGCTGCAGCACGCCTCCGGCGCCACCGGCGGCACGCTCTCCGCGCTGGCCGCCGATCTCGCCCGGCAGACCAACAGCATCGTGGTGGCGCCGTCGCTGCCCACGAGCATGCGCTGGTCGCTCGGCGGTGATCCGGTCCGGCGGGCCGTGGCGTCGTTGCTCGAGAACGATCGGTCGGCGCTTGCCGGCAGCGCGGCGGCGGCCGGCTATGGCGGTGAGGCCGGCCAACTCACGGGGAAGTTCCTGCTCGCCGGTCATTCCACGGGCGGCGGCTTCATGACCGCAATCGCGGCCGACTACGCGTTGCGTAACCCGGCGTCCGCCGACCTGGTCGGCGTGATCATGTATGACGGCGTCTCGCGCGGCGCGTTCGACGGCAGCGGCAGTTTCGCGGCCCAGGTGGCCGTACTGGATGCCCGCTCCATCCCCGTCTATCAGCTGGCGGCGCCCGCCCAGCTCTATAACGCCTACGGTGCCACCACGGGCGCGCTCGTGGCGACGAATCCAGGCCGGTTTCGCGGGGTGGTGCTCGCCGGTGGCTCGCACGTCGACGCCGTCGTGGGCAGCAACCCATCCGACGACATCGTCGGCCAGCGGGTGACCACGCGGTCGCTGCCCGGGAATGCGGCGGCAGCCCGGATGCTGACCGCTGGTTGGATCAACGACCTGTATGCGGCCGCCGCGCCGGATGATGCCCGGTATGGCTTCTATGCCGCGGCGAATCGCCCAATCCTGCTGGGTCCCGCCGCGGCGACGCCGCTCCCCAGCCCGGTCGCGAACATGTTGTCGGCGGGGGAGTGGAGGCTCAATGCGGAACTGGCCGCCCTTGGCGGGCCGTCCGGGTTCGAGCCGGGGCCCGCCGTCAACAGCGGCGGCAACGGCGTCTTTGGGGCCGTCACTCCGCCGGAAAGCAACGGCGTGACCGGCGTGAAAACCGGCACCGCGCCGCTGGCCATTCCGTTTGGCACCTGGGGCTCCATGACGGCGGCGGATTGGTACTTCCCGACCCAGGCCGACGGCCAGGTCTCGGCCAACGGCGTCATCTGGCTCCAACGCGGCGAGGTCCGCGACGCGGCGGTCTTCGCGGCGCTCGCCGCCCAGATCGCGGGGCAGACCAACAGCATCGTCGTCGCGCCCGCGATCAGTTCGTTCGAGATTCCGACCCGGCCCGGGGCCTTCCTCGGCAGTGCAGCCATGCAGGAGGCGGTCGCCGGCATGATGCTCGGCGATCGCGAAGCGCTCGTCATCAGTGCGACCGCCGCCGGCCATCAGGGGGTGCTGCCCGAGAAGATTCTGCTTGCCGGTCAGCGCATGGGCGGCGGCTTCGCCGCCGAGGTGGCCACACGCACCGTCGACAACGGGGCCGCCACGAACCTGCTGGGCGTGGTGATGTTCGACGGGGTGGCCAGCCCCAACCAGTTCGCCACATCGCTCGCCAAGCTCGATTCCTTGGGCATCCCGCTCTACCAGATCGCCTCGCCGCCGCAGGCCGCGAATGACTGGGGCCGCACCACGGAGCAGCTCGTGGCCCTGCACCCCGACCAGTTCGTCGGCGTTCAGCTCGACGATGGCGGCACGCTCGACGCCATGATCACGTTCGCCACCGGCTGGATCAACGACCTCTACGCGGGGCAGGGACCGACCGATCCCGCGTACGGCCTCTACGGCAATCCCAACGACGGCACCTACATCCAAAACCAGCCGATCGTGTTGGGCGCGGCGGGGGCCACCGTGCTGCCCGCGCCGCCGCCGGTCGACATCAATCAGTATGCGGGCCGCTGGTACGAACAGGGCAGCGTGAAGCAGGGCTCCTCCATCGACCTGGTCAACGTGGCGTCGGTCTTCACGCCCCAGCCAGACGACACCATCGGGGTGGAGAATTCCGGCACCTACGGACCCAACGGCCCGGCGTGGAAGGTCACCGGTTCTGCGGTCTCAGTCAACGCCGCCAACACCCGCCTCAACGTGAGTTTCTCCGGCGCGCCCAACAGACAGGAGCCGGGTAACTACTGGATCCTGGACTACGCTCCGGACTACAGCTGGGCGATCGTCGGCGCCCCTGACGGAACCTTGGGAACGATTCTGACGCGTGATCAGGTCATCTCCGCGGCCGAGTACACCGCGCTGGTGGCCCGGGCCTATCGGTTGGGCGTGAAGCGGACCATCACCCCGACCGCACAGACGATTTGAGGATCCGCCATCCGGTGCCGCCCGCGTCTCGGTCCCGGCCGGGAAAATCGCCGCGCCGGCCGGTGATGCGCGACGACTGGCAACCACGCGTGCGCGTCAGCTGACATCCGGCCCTCCGGCTTGGGCGACTGCGTCGAGCATGGCATAATTCCACCGCGAGAAAGCCCGGCGACGACCGAGATCGAGGTGCGAGGATGAGAAAGCGCAAGCCATGACCATCGTCATCGTCGCCGGCGCGATCGTGGCGCTCGTGGCACTCGTGGCCATCGCCAAGGTCAATCCGTTTCTCGCCTTTCTTGCCGTGTCGATCGGCATGGCGATCGCGCTCGGCGTGCCGCCGGACGAAGTGCCGCCGCTCGTGCAGAAAGGGCTGGGAGGCATTCTCGGGGGCCTGACGATCGTGATCGCCGCCGGGGCGATGCTCGGGAGGCTGGTGGTCGACTCGGGCGCCGCCCAGCGGATCGCCACGACGCTCGTCGTTCTCTTCGGCACGTCGGGGATCGCCTGGGCGATGGCGGCAACCGGCTTCATCGTCGGCATCCCGCTTTTTTACAACGTCGGCTTCGTGCTGCTCGTGCCGATCGTGTTCGCGATCAGCGGTCGCTTCGGCCTGCCGGCCGTGACCGTTGCAGTGCCGGCGTTGGCGGCCCTGAGCGTGGCCCACGGCCTCCTGCCGCCTCACCCGGCCCCCGCCGGACTCGTGAAGCAGTTCGACGCGAGCCTCGGGCTGACCCTCCTCTATGGCACGATCGTCGCCGTGCCTGCGCTGATCCTCGCCGGCCCCGTGTTCGCACGGCTCCTCCGCACGATCGACGCCCGCCCGCTGCCCGGGCTCTCTGCCCGCGAATTGCCCGAACATCAACTGCCCGGCATCTGGACGAGCCTCCTCACGTCGCTCCTGCCGGCGCTCTTGCTCGTGGGCTCGACAGCCATCGAGATCGCGGCGCCCGAGACGGCCGCGTCTCTGCCGATGCTGCGGTTCATCACGCACCCCGACAGCGTGATGCTGCTGACACTCGCCGTGGCGGCCGTGACCCTCGGCATTGCCCGCGGCCGGTCGCTGGCCGCGGTCATGGCGACCTATGGCGCCGCGCTGGCCGACGTCGGCCCCGTGCTTCTCGTCGTGGCGGGAGCGGGGCCCTTCAAGGAGGTGCTCGTCTCGACGGGTGTCGACAAGCAGATCGCGGCGGCCTTCGAAGGACTTGCCCTGGATCCGCTCCTCCTGGCCTGGCTGCTGACGGTATCGATCCGCGTGTGCGTCGGCTCGGCGACCGTGGCTGGCCTGACGGCGGCGAGCATCCTCGCGCCGCTCGTGGCCGATTCGCACCATGGCGTCGATCCGAATCTCATGGTGCTGGCGGTGGGCTCGGGCAGCCTTGCTTGCTCACACGTCAACGACGCGGGCTTCTGGCTGTTCAAGGAATATTTCAACGCCAGCATGTCCGACACCTTCCGCTGTTGGACGACGATGGAGACGATCGTGTCGCTCGTCGGCCTCGTGGGTGTGCTCCTGCTCGCCCGGATCGTGTGACGGTTCCCGGAGCGACGGCAAGCCGGCGAAAGCCGCCCGTGAAGCGATCCACCATCGGTGCAGCCTGGATGGCGCCGGGCCGCGGCTGTCGTGGTCCAGCACGAGTCCGCCCCAGTCGGCGATTGCCGGTCGGCCTCTGAATCACGTATCCTGACGGCTCATCGGCCAAGATTTCGGGGAAAACACATGCACCGACGGCTCGCCCTTTTGATCCTGTCACTCGCGCTGACCGGGCCAGCGGCCCATGCCGCCAGGCCGCGGATCGCCATGATCCCCAAGGGCACGACCCACGTGTTCTGGAAGACGGTCGAGGCCGGTGCCCGCGAGGCGGCGACGGAACTGGACGTCGAGCTCGTCTGGAAAGGGCCGCTCAAGGAGAACGACCGCGGCCAGCAGATCGCGATCGTCGAGCAGTTCGTCACCGAGGGCGTGGCGGCGATCGCCGTCGCCCCGCTCGACGCCGCGGCGCTCCGCCGCCCCGTGGCCCTGGCCGGCCAGCGGAAGATTCCGGTGGTGATCTTCGACTCCGCGCTCCAGGGGGAGGCGGGCAAGGATTTCGTCAGTCTCGTCGCCACCGACAACCGCCGTGGCGGCGAGCTCGGCGGCGGCGCCCTGGCCGACCGGCTCGGCGGCACGGGCAAGGTGGTGCTGCTCCGCTACCAGGTGGGCTCCGCGAGCACCGACGCGCGGGAGGCGGGCTGCGCGGCGGCCTTGGCCGCCCGGCCGGGGATCGAGGTCATCTCCGCCAACCGCTACTCCGGCGCCACCGCCGGCGAGGCCAAGACCGTGGCGCTCAACATGCTCGACACGCTGCGGAAGGCCGACGGCATCTTCTGCGCCAACGAGTCGTCGACGTTCGGCATGCTCCTGGCCCTCCGGCAGAGCAATCTGGCGGGCCGGGTGAAGTTCGTCGGCTTCGACACCTCCCCTGCCCTGATCGAGGCGCTCCGCAAGGGAGAGATCGACGCGCTGGTGGCCCAGGACCCGCGGCGGATGGGCCGGGAGACGCTGACCGCCGCCGTCCACCACCTGAGGGGCATGCCGGTCGCGCCGATGATCGACACGGGCGCCGTGGTCGTGACCCGCGAGAACGTCGACCGGCCCGAGATCCAGAAGATTCTCCAGCTGCCGTGACCGCCCCGCCGCCATCCTCCGATCGCCTCGTGATGCAGGGCGTCCGCAAGTCGTTCGGCGCGACTCTGGCACTGGCCGGCGTGGACCTGCGGCTGGCCGCCGGCGAGGTGCTGGCCGTGGTCGGCGAGAACGGGGCCGGCAAGAGCACGCTGATGAAGGTGCTGGCGGGCGTCGTCCAGCCCGACGCCGGCGGCCTGCGGCTCGATGGCCGACCCTACGCGCCCCGCTCGCCCCGCGAGGCCCGGGCGGCGGGCGTGGCCATGATCCATCAGGAGCTCGCCCTCGCACCCGACCTCACCGTGGCGGAGAACATCCTGCTGGCCGTGGAGCCGGTGCGGGCGGGCTTCATCCGCCGGTCGGCCATGCACGAGACGGCCCGTGCCGCGCTCGGCCAGCTCGGGCGGCCCGACATCGCCCCCGAGCGGCGGGTGGCCACGCTGCCGATCGCCGACCGACAGATGGTGGAGATCGCCCGGGCCGTGGCCGTGGGCTGCCGCGTGCTCGTTCTCGACGAGCCGACGAGCAGCCTCACCCGCGACGACGTGCGGCATCTCGCGACGGTCGTGCAGCGGCTCCGGGCGGCCGGCCAGGGGATCGTGTTCATCTCGCACATGCTCGAGGAGGTGCGCGCCTTCGCCGATCGCGTGACCGTGCTCCGCGACGGCGCGACCGTCGGCGGCGGCGACCTCGCAACGCTCGCCGATGCGACGATCGTGGAATGGATGGTCGGCCGCCCGATGACCGAGCTCTATCCGCGCTCGCGGCGAACGCCGGGCGACGTCGTCCTCGAGGTCGTGGGGCTCGCCGGACGCGTGCGACCGGAGGCGGCGTCGCTCGCCCTGCGGCGCGGCGAGGTGCTGGGGA
>Ga0315904_10013605_pt1 | contig 10179 bp, 9 predicted proteins | sample LakEriMetagenome_6_FD_203529 | JGI IMG/M metagenome (GOLD analysis project Ga0315904, IMG submission 203529) | Freshwater fungal communities from buoy surface, Lake Erie, Ohio, United States - Buoy 12 MA120 | ecosystem: Environmental > Aquatic > Freshwater > Lake | place: USA: Lake Erie, Ohio...
AGCAGGGGGAGTCGCCGCCGCGCGGCAAGCCGCTACGGGTTACGCCCTACGGGCTTCACCCTTCGCGCCTTGCCGCGGTTGAAGACTTACACCACTTCCTGGGACGCAGCCCTTAGATTGCCGAAAGCGGTGGGTCCTGACTTCCTTGCGTATGGCTTCGCCAAAACTTGAACGGGCGGCAAGTAATCTGCCGCCAATCTCGGGCTGGTAGGGCGAAATGAAGGTGACTTCGTCCGCCATCTGGACCACTGGAAGTACCCCCAGTGTTGGTGACGGCGTGCCGCCGAACGTTAACTGGGACGCAGCGAAGTAGGTACTGCGGGTGCTGCTGCAGGCGCGGCTGTGTCTATCGAGCTACCTGGGTGGGGCCACACCCTGCGCCACAGGTCTACCAGTGCTGCTGTGACCCGGACTAGTTTTGCCGCACAGAACTTACCAGCCTTGCAAGCCTGGTTGCGCAACTGGGCCACCAGCCCGATGTTCAGCACCTGCATGCAAAGCTGCCAGTACCAGCTTGAGACTGGGAGCCGCCGCCCGCAGCCCCGAAGCAACCGGCAGGTCACGACCCATAGGAGCCGGCGGCGGTTTTCTCGGCGAGCGACTGGTCTACCCTTGAACTTGACCTTCGCTTACGCGGCCGAAAAGTCATCAACAGCGACAGCAGTCGTTCGCGGGGGGGCAAGCACCTACCGGGACCAGATCCCGGCTGAGCGCCTGCTCCCGACGGCAGCGTACTCACGCTGCCGACCCAAAGGAGCCTCTGGACGCCTTCAATTCGAAGGGCTGTTCTGCCTCGGGTCCTGCCGTTGACAGGTCTGAATTCGGGTCGAAACCGGCATGCGGGAGATGGTTCGCCAGTGAAGCCTACCCGTCGCGCTGTGGACTAACACGCGATTAGCCGTATCAGGTGTGGCGCTTCGGAACGCCAAGGTCTGCGTTTGAAGCCAGTCGCTCCAATGCGCGCGCCAGCGCGCTGCGCCGGTTTGACCAAGCTACCGTGCCAAGACCAAGGCAGACCATCTCCACCACGAATTGGACACCCGTCAGCCGCAATGCCTCAATGGAGTAAATGCCCGTGGCCTCGATACGTGCGATCACCGTCGGACCGATGCCGGGCTGTGACAGCAGCAAGCGCCGTTCGTGGTCTTGGAATTTCATGCCTCAGTCCGGTTTCTGGTGCGTCGCCAGCAATCAGGTGAGCCGCTGCTGCCGAGCTTGCACATGACGGCGTCCAACTGCCGGCATTCGTTCAGCCTGCCGCGGGGGTTACTGTTGCGCTGCATGTCCCGAACCCGATGCTGCGCAATCCCGCCCGTGTGCAACGACCTCGTAGGGTGATGGCATCACCATCCTCCAGGAAGGCGCGGGTTTGGCCGTTCGACAGTCGCAGCGGTTGCCTTCCGCCAACGCTGCGTTCCAGCATCGAGCCGCCTTGCTCGGGCAATGGTCCGGACAGGGTCCCCGTGCCCAACAAGTCGCCGGTGCGAAGGTTGCAACCGCTGACCGTGTGGTGGGCCACCAGTTGGGCAGCCGTCCAATAGGCGTCGGTGAGATTCGACTGACTCAGGCGATCCCCAACGAACCCGGTGTTCCGCATTTCCTGGGTCTGAAGCCAGACCTCCAACTCGATGTCGATGGCCCCGTGGTCGCGGTTGGCCTGCGAGTCCAGGTAGGGCAGAGGATCGGGGTCGCCAGCCGGCCGCAGGAAGGCCTTGCGGAACGGCGCCAAAGCTTCCATCGTCACGATCCATGGAGACACCGTGCTGGCGAAGTTCTTCGACAGGAACGGCCCCAAGGGTTGGTACTCCCAGGCCTGGACATCACGCGCGCTCCAATCGTTGAGCAGCACCACCCCGAACAAGTGTTCTTCGGCTCTTGCCATTGAAATCGGCTCGCCCTGAACGTTCTGGCAACCCACCAGAAAGCCCAGTTCGAGTTCGTAGTCCAGGCGCCGGCTTGGCCCGAAGTCGGGCCTTGAATCATCGACGCCCCGTTGCTGACCCAGCGGGCGCCTGACCGAGCTCGGACTGACGTTGATCGACGAAGCCCGGCCGTGATAGCCGATCGGCACCCACTTGTAGTTGGGCAGCAGCGGTTGGTCCGGGCGGAACAGTTTGCCGACTGCGGTGGCGTGGTGAATGCCTGCATAGAAGTCGGTGTAGTCGCCGATCTCGCACGGCAATCCCATTTGCACGGCAGCCTGCGGGATCAGGGATTCCCTTGCGACCGGATCGTTGCCGTCCGTCTGGAGCAACGCTCGGCTGATGCGCGCCCGCAACCTGCGCCTGTCCGTCAGCGACGCTTGCATGATGGGCTTGATCTCCGCATCGGATACCAGCCCGGCCTTCGCCAGGTCGAGAATCTGGTCACCGATCGCCACCCCGGTGCGCCAGCCGTCGCTGTCGCGGCACCTGAAGCGACCGAACGGCAGGTTCTGGATTGGGAAGTCAGTCTGCAGGTCGTTGGCCGAGTCCACCCAACTCCTCAGAGACGGGTCGTGCGTCTCGTCGAGGTCAAGACTCACTGCTTGAACTCGCGTTCATGAAGAAAGGCTGCATGGCGAGGGGCGCGCTTGGTCACGGACCACTCTTGCAGCATGTCCCACTTCACGGCATCCAGCTTGCGATGCAGCGCGGCTTCGTCGAGGTCGGGGCAAGCCAACTCGATGCGGTGGCCGTTCGGGTCGAAGAAGTAGATGGAGTGAAAGGCTCCGTGATCGGTCACGCCGAGGACGGGTACATCATTGGCCTCCAGATGGGCCCGGTACTCCAGCAAAGTGCTCATGTCCTTGACCTTGAATGCGATGTGCTGCACCCAATCGGGCGTGTTCGGATCACGGCCCATCGGCGGCTGGGTTGGCAGTTCAAAGAAGGCCAGGACGTTGCCGCCGCCGGCGTCAAGGAAGACATGCATGTACGGGTCAGGCGCCTTGGTCGACGGCACCTGGTCTTCCGCGATGGCCAACACGAAATCCATCTTCAGCATGCGCTGGTACCAACGCACCGTTGCCTCGGCGTCCTTGCAGCGGTAGGCCACATGGTGGATGCGCTCGATCTGCATTCAGGCCTCCGCCTTGATGGCGCCACGACGCAACTGTTCGCGTTCCAACGATTCGAACAAGGCCTTGAAGTTGCCTTCGCCAAACCCCTCGTCGGCCTTGCGCTGGATGAACTCGAAGAACACCGGGCCCAGCAGCGTCTGCGAGAAGATCTGCAGCAGCAGCCGCTTCTCACCATTGGCGGTGGAGCCATCGAGCAGGATGCCACGCGTCTTCAAGGCAGGAATGGGCTCGCCATGGCCTGGAAGACGCTCCTCGAGCATCTCGTAGTACACGTCGTTGGGCGCCGTCATCAAGGGCACGCCGGCCAGCTGCAGCCGGTCCACGGCTGCAATCAGGTCGTCGCACCGCAGTGCAATGTGTTGAATCCCTTCGCCATTGAACTGCATCAGGAATTCCTCGATCTGGCCGTTACCCTTGCCCGACTCCTCGTTCAGCGGGATGCGGATGAGGCCATCTGGCGCGGTCATGGCCTTGGAGGTGAGCCCGGTGTACTCGCCCTGGATGTCAAAGTAGCGGATCTGCCGGAAGTTGAACAAGCGCTCATAGAAGCGCCCCCAGTACTCCATGCGCCCGCGGTAGACGTTGTGGGTGAGATGGTCGATGGTGGTGAAGCCATGCCCGCGCGGCCTGCGGTCCACGCCCGGGACGAAGGCGAAATCGATGTCATAGATCGACTGGCCGTCCTCGAACCGGTCGATCAGGTACAGCGGCGCGCCGCCGATGCCCTTGATCGCGGGCAGCCTCAGTTCCATCGGGCCGGTGGGCATGTCCATGGGTTGTGCCCCCAGTTCCAGCGCCCGGTTGTAGGCCAGGTGCGAATCCTTCACGCGAAACGCCAGGCCGCAGGCGCAGGGGCCGTGCTCGGCGGCAAAGTAGGCGGCCGGGCTCTTGGGCTCGCGGTTGACGATGAAGTTGGCGCCGCCTTGCCGGTACAGCACCACATCCTTGGACCGGTGCCTGGCGACCAGCGTGAAGCCCATCTGCTCGAACAGCGGCTCCAGAACGTTGGGCGTGGGTGACGCGAATTCGACGAACTCGAATCCCATCAGACCCATCGGGTTGTCAAACGGCTCGGCCATGCGGTCACCTCGTGCTTGTCTGATTTGTCGACACCGTGTATTCTAGAGATCAAATCGATCCAAGGCACAAAGGCAATGATCAAGGTCATGTGGTTTCTGAAACGGGCGGACCACATCTCCCTGGAGGAGTTCACCCGCTGGTGGCTGGACGAGCACGCCTTTGACGTGGCGCACCACCAGTCGCCGCACCTGCGCCGCTATGTCGTCAATGTGCGGACGGAGGACTCCGGCTTGCCCGCCGCCGCGCCCGACGGGTTCGACTGGGATGGCGTGGCCGAGCAGTGGTTCGACAGCGTGGAGGCCTACCAGGCCGCGTACTCGGCGGACCCCAGCCCCACGCGCGCCGACACGCTGGCGCATACCAGCCGCTTCGCGCGCATGGTGGTCACCGAGAAGGCGTTTGCCTGCGAGAAGAGGTCCCAGGCGTGAATGCAAGTTCGGTCCGCCGCGTCGTTGTCACGGGCGCCTCCAACGGCATCGGGCAAGCCATTGCCCGCGCCTTTGCCGCCGCCGGCGCCCAGGTGGTCAATCTCGACCGTGCCGATGGCGGGCACACGCAAGCCTTGTGCGACGGCCGCGCCCGCTGGGTCGCCGTGGACCTGGCCGACCCGATGGCCATTGCGCAGGCCTTCGACGCCGTGGATCAGGCTTTCGGTGGTGCAGCGCCCGATGCGCTGGTGTGCTGCGCCGCCATCAGCAAGGCCGCGCCCTTCTTCGAGCTGCAGGCCGACAGCCTGAAGCAGATGCTGGACATCAACGTCGTCGGCACCACGCTCGTGTGCCAGGCCGCCGCACGGCGCATGGCCAAGGCAGGCGCAGGGCGCATCGTCATCATCACGTCGGTGGCGGCCGCACAGGGATGGGCCGGGGAACTGGCCTACTGCGTCACCAAGGGCGCGCAGACCTCGTTGATCCAGAGCCTGGCGGTGGAACTGGCGCCCTATGGCGTGCTGGTCAACGGCGTGGGCCCGGGTCTGATCGAGGCGCCGCCTGCGGCCGGTGGGCAATCCATGGCCAAAACAAGGTCCGACCCGGAAGTCATGCGGCATGACCTGGAGCGGGTGCCCTTGAACCGCTTCGGCCAGGCCGAAGAAATTGCCCGCGCGGTGCAGTTCCTCGCCGAGTCCACCTGGACGACAGGCCAGACGCTGTACGTCGATGGCGGCCTGCTCAGCACGGGCTTGGCCTACTTCGGCGCCGCCAAGACGGCTTTGCCCAAGGCCTGAACCGTGGGCGGCGAGCCTTCATCCGCCCCAGAGGTGGATTGCGATCTGCTGGTCGTCGGCTCCGGCGCTGCGGGCTTCATGGCCGCGCTGTCAGCGGCGCGGGCGGGGCTGAAGGTGGTCGTGCTTGAGAAGACCGAGACTATCGGCGGCACCACGGCATTGTCCGAGGGCATGGTCTGGATCCCCGGTAACCGGCAGGCCAAGGATGCCGGCCTGCACGATTCCGCGGACGATGCGCTGGCCTACATCGAGGCGGCTGCCGGTGCCGCGTTCGAGCGCGAACGGGCCCGCGCGTATGTTGACCATGCCGCGGCGGCACTGGCCTTCGCCGAAGAAGAGATGGGGGTGCGTTACGTGTTGGCCACCGGCTCCATCGACTACCACCAGCACTTTCCGGGCGCGACCTCGGGCGTGCGCGCCTTGAAGGCGGGCATCGTGGACGGCCGCATCCTGGGCAAGGACCTGCGGCGCCTGCGCATGCCGCTGCCCACCACCATGCTCTGGGGCGGCATGACGATCGCTGGCGAGGACTTGCCGCACTTCTTCAAGGTAGGCCGCTCGTGGGTGTCGACGATGAAGGTGGCCGGTTTGGTGGCGCGCTACGCGCTGGAGCGTGCCGCAGGCCATCCGCGAGGGCTGCGCCTTGCCAACGGGAACGGCTTGATCGCCGGCCTGTGGGCCGCCGCCACACGGCGCGGGGTCCAGGTGCTGACAGGCGCACGGGTCGAGTCCTTGACGCTGGATGGCATCTCGACTGTCCGTGTCAGCGGCGCCATGGTGCAGATCGGCGACCGAACCCTGCGTTACCGGGCACGCTGCGGCGTGGTGCTGGCCTGCGGCGGATTCCCCGGCAATCCCGAGCGCCGCGCGCAGTTCTATCCGCATGTACCGAAGGGACGCACGCACCACACGCTGGCGCCCACCACCAACACGGGAGATGGGCTCGCGCTGGCCGAGGCGGTGGGCGCGGCCTTGCGCACCGGCCTGTCGCGGCCGGCCGCCTGGACGCCGGTGTCGCTGGTGCCGCAACCAGATGGCCGTGTCGTGGGCTACCCCCACTACATCGACCGCGCCAAGCCCGGAATCATCGGGGTCACCCACGAGGGGCAACGCTTCACCAATGAAGCCGCTTCGTACCATGACTTCGTCCACGCCATGCTGGGTGTGGCCGGCAAGGGAACGGAAGAACCCGCGTTCTGGCTGATCGCCGACCACCGCGCACAGCGCCTCTACGGTCTGGGCGCGGCGCCCCCGGCACCGATGCCGCTGGGCGCCTGGCAGCGGTCCGGCTACCTGGTGTCGGCGCCCACCCTGGAAGCCCTGGCAGTGCGCCTGAAGATGCCTGCAGGCACGCTCGAACAGACGGTGGCACGCTTCAACGCCATAGCGCGCACGGGCACCGACGCCGACTTCGAACGCGGCGCGGACCCTTACGACCGTGCCAATGGCGATGCCGCCCACGCGCCCAACCCCTGCCTGGGGCCTTTGGAGCAGGGGCCCTTTCATGCGGTGCGCATCTGGCCCGGCGACATCGGCACCTTCGTCGGCCTGGCCACCGCGGCGCATGGCGAGGTGCTCGACGCCAACGAAGCCCCCATCGCCGGGCTGTACGCCGTGGGCAACGACGCAGCCAGCTTCATGGGCGGCAGCTACCCGGCCGCTGGCATCACGGTGGGTGCAGCGATGGTCTACGGCTACCTGGCCGGCCGACGCGCGGCCGCTTCGGCCAGCCGGTAAACCGCATGCGCCTGTTCGCCAAGATCCAGCGCTGGCCGTTGCGCGAGCCCTTCACGATCTCGCGCCGGACCTTTGTCGACAGCCTCACGATCACCGTGCAGGTGCACGATGACGAGGGCCGGACGGGCCAGGGCGAATGCGAGCCGCACGAATGGGACGAGGGCGTTGCGCAGCAACTGCTGGCTGAGCATGGGCTGCTGCCCGGGACCGACGAGCTGGGTCAAGCCCCCGAAGGGCCGCGAGACCTGCGACGCGATCAACTGGGCAGCCGCTTGCGCAACACGCCTCTGCGCAATGCCATCGACTGCGCCTTGTGGGACCTGGACGCCAAGCGCCTGGGCCGCCGCGCCTGGGCCCTGGCAGGCTGGGACGATGCGGCGCCACTGACGGTGCCGGTGGTACCGACGATCGGCCTGGCCGAGCCTCAGGTCATGGAGGAGCAAGCGCGAGAGATGGGCTCGCCACGCTGGGTGAAGCTCAAGCTGGGGGCCGCCGACAGCCAGGACCCGCAGCGCCTGGAGGCCGTGGCCGGTGCCTTGCCACACAGCCGCTTGCTGGTGGATGCCAACGGCGGTTGGACACCTGCCACCTTGCAGGCCATGCTGCCACTGGCCCAGCGCCTGGGCGTGTGCGTGATCGAACAGCCGCTGCCGCCCGAGTTGGACAGCGCCATGCCAGTGCCGCCTTCGGGCATCGTGTTCTGCGCCGACGAGAGCTGCCTGGACCGCGCCTCGTTGCCCGCGGTTCGCCGGCACTTTCAGTGGATCAACATCAAGCTCGACAAGTGCGGGGGCCTGAGCGAAGCGCTGGCCTTGCGTGACGCTGCCGAGGCCCAGAGCTTGGGCGTGATGGTCGGCAGCAACGGGGGCACCTCGCTGGCCATGGCGCCGGCCTTCGTGCTGGCCCAGGGCCTGGAGATCGTGGACCTGGCGGTCGACCACCTGCTGCATGACCGCGAGCCCGCCGTGTGTATCGCGGGCCAGGTGATGCAGCAACCGCCGCGCGCACTTTGGGGATGAAAGCGGCGGCGGCCACCGCTCTTGAGATCAGCTTCGGCGGCCGGCGCCTTTGGGTTCAATGTCAAAGGCGGCCACTGGGCGGTTCAACAGGCGGGCTCGCATCTGTTCAGCAATGATCTCGGCATCGCGCCCGCCGGCACGTTCAGCTGCATCGGGGTTGCGCGCTTCGATGGCCAGCACCAAGGCCACATGCTCGTCCAGCGTGCCCGAGGGAAGGTGGCTGTTCAAGTCATGCAGGTACATGCCCAGGATGCGCTGGCCTTGGTCCAGCAGATTGCGCGTCCACTGCGCAAAGAAGGCATTGCCGCTGGCGTCCGCGATGGCGACATGGAAGTCGCGGTTCAGTGACACCATGGCCGGCAGGTCACTGATGTCGGCAGCGGCCTGGTGCCGAGCCTGGACGCTCTTGATGTGTTCGAGTTGGGCAGGCGTGCGGTGCATGGCCGCCTGGCGCGAGGTGAGCCGGTAGATCAGGTTGACGGCATCCAAGAAGCTGGGGGCCGTGGACATGTCGAAGGGGGCCACCATCGTGCTGCGGTTGCGCAGCGTGACCACCAGGCCTTCGGCAGACAGCCGGATGAGCGCTTCGCGCACCGGAGAGCGCGACATGTGGAAGCGCTCTGACAGCTCGGTTTCGTCCAGCAAGGTTCCGGGAGCGAGCTCGAGGTTGAGGATCTCGCGCTTGAGACGGTCATAGATGGACGCGCTGCCAAAACCACGCGCCAGAGGTTCAGGCGTCTCGTCCTGCTTTTTGCCGCGCTTGACGGGCGCCCGCGTGGCTGTGGTGCGAGGAGCGGCCTTGGGCGCAACTGGCTGCGAAATCTTGGCGGTCTTGGGCATGTCGGCTGCGGGCAGAGTCACGAGGGCGCCGGCGCGCGCCCCACAGGAGACACAACACATGCGCACGGCAGCGCACCGACTGCAAAGAGGTTAGCACGTCGACAGGCAATACACAGGCTGCTGCCACCCGCTAGTGCTTGAACCGCGACAGTGCGTAGGGCGCTGCCGAGATGGCCTCGCGATCACCCAGCACCGCCCTGGCGACGACATCCCCGGAGCCCGCGGCCAGCGTCCACCCCAGATGTCCGTGCCCGGTGCTGAGGAACACGTTGGACACCCGCGTCGGGCCCAGCAAGGGCACGCCGTCCGCGCACATGGGCCGCAGGCCGGCCCAGGCCCGTCGCTGGGCGGGAAGGGTTGCATCCATCAACCGCGGAAACAGTTCGCGTGCCTTGGACTCCAGGTAAGCCACCCGTGCGGGCGTCACCGTCAGGTCGTCGCCCGCGAACTCGGCCGTGCCGACGGCGCGCAGCTGGTTGTCGCCGATGGGCACGAAGCCGATGTGCAGGTCGGCATCGGCGATGGGCACGCGGGGTGTCAGCACGCCCGCCGGCCGCGGCAGTGTGACGGAATAGCCCTTGGCAGGACGGATGGGCAAGTCCAGGCCCAGGGGCGCGACAAGGCGCCTGCTGTGGCTGGCGGCGGCCACCACCACCGCGTCGCACCCGAGCTCCTCGTCACCAACCCGCACCGATCGCGCTGTCGCTTTTGAACCGGGCCGCAGTGTCAGCGCATGCACAGCCTGCCCGAAACGAAACCTCACACCGCGCGCTTCACAGGCGCGCCGCATCTCGGCGCAGAACCGATGGGCATCGCCGCGTTCGTCTTGCGGGTAGTAGACAGCACCGGCCAGGCTGGCGCCGACTGGACCCAACGCGGGCTCGAGTTCGAGCAGTTGCTGTCGGTCCAGCCGTTCACTGGCCACGCCATGCGGTGCCAGCAGCGCCGCTTCGTGTTCACCGCGCGTCAGGGCGTCGGGATCTCGGTAGATCGTCGCCACGCCGCAGGTCTGTGCGCCATAGTCCAGAGCCAAGTCCTTGCGCCACTCATCCATGAGCGCGCGCGTGTGCAAGGCCAGCGCCAGGTTGGCCAATGCATTGCGGCGGTAGCGGTCTTCGCGCGATTCAGCCAGGAAACGCAAGCCCCATCCGGCCAGGGAGGGCAGTGCCTTCATGCGCAACACCATCGGCGCATCGTGGCGCCCGATCGAGCGCAAC
>Ga0315904_10013608_pt1 | contig 10178 bp, 16 predicted proteins | sample LakEriMetagenome_6_FD_203529 | JGI IMG/M metagenome (GOLD analysis project Ga0315904, IMG submission 203529) | Freshwater fungal communities from buoy surface, Lake Erie, Ohio, United States - Buoy 12 MA120 | ecosystem: Environmental > Aquatic > Freshwater > Lake | place: USA: Lake Erie, Ohio...
GATCGCCAGCTCGAGGATCGCCAGCTCGAGGATCGCCAGCTCGAGGATCGCCAGCTCGAGGATCGCCAGCTCGAGGATCGCCAGCTCGAGGATCGCCAGCTCGAGGATCGCCAGCTCGAGGATCGAGGCGCGCGGACCACGCGCCACGGTACCGAGCGCAAGGGATCAGGCGACACGGACCGAGGACCGGGGCCCGGCTCGAGGGCTGGGGCTGGCGAGATCGACGCGCAGGGTCCCTCGAGGGCGAGCTCGAGGGCGAGCTTGGGCAGAGGCCCAGCGCACCCGATACCGAAACACCAGGGCGAGCTCGACGGCTGGGGCTGGGGGTGCCTGGGCGAATCCCCTGGGCGAGCTCAAGGGTAATGCCTGGACAAAAAAAGAGGGCCCCGTAGGGCCCTCAAAACGAGCTCGAGACGAGCTCGGAGCGACTAGTCCATGGCGATCCGCAGGGGCTCGGCTCGGAGCGTGTCCAGCTTGGCGCGCGGGTCCTCGAGGCCCTCTCCCTCAAACCACTCGGCGATGAGCTCCACGATTTCATCGGGTGCGAACCATACGCCCTCGCCCGTCTCGCCCGTCTCATCCTCGGCGATAGCGTTAGCGAGCGTCGAGGCCTTGTGCGGAGCGTCCGCGACCCACTGGGCGAGCGTGCCCCGAACGTAGCAATTGCGCGCGGCTCGAGTAATCCGTACCAGCGAATCGCCCGTGCTCGAGGAGCTCGCGCTCGCGCTCGAGCTCGAGACGTAGGGCACCTCATCCCAGCGGTAATCCCAAATCGAGCTCGAGGTATAGCGGCCGAGCTTCGATCCGACGCCCCAACGATGCGCGCTCCAAGCGTAAGTGTTCGACAACCACGCGCCCGCGAACTCGACGCCGCTCGAGCGATTGATGATCACCGCCTCCCCCGAGGCCGTCATGATGCCGAACTTATTTGAGCTTCCGATCAGATCGCCGAGGAACGCCTGCCACGTTGGGTCAAGCACGAGGGACTCATCGCCCAGCACCGCAGGACGCACGACGTTACGGATGAAATGCCAAGTATCCGAGCGGCGCTCATCCCATTCATTGCCCGTGGCGAGGATGCCATTGTGCGCGAGGAACACTCGAGGCGTGACCTCGTAAGGGTGACAATTGTCGAGATCGATCGCGCCGTGGGTCTGCATCCGCGCGTGCCAGATGCACTCGCGGCCGTCGGCATGGGCGCGGTAGAAGTCTACGAACGCTTGCGCGTCGGCCGGGAGTGTCTTTTTGACGTACACCTCCCCAGCTTCCGCGAACATCACGCCGAGCCCGTCGCGGTTGCTCGAGTAAACGTCTCGGAGAAAATCGTCCGAGAACTTAACGCCCTGCGGCTGGTGAACTAATAAACACATGGTGAACTACTCCTAAAATTGAAAAGGGACTAGGCCGCTTCCGACAATCGGAAAAGGCCAGCGGTACGCTGCTCGACGTAGGCCCGCAGGATCGCCGTCTCGTCGGCGAGATGGTCGCGGCAGAACTCGAGGAAGGCGCGCGCGTTAAGCTTGCTCGAGGACGTGCTCGGACGCGCGCAATACTCGAGGATCGCGTGACAGAACTCGACCGCAGCGATCACCGCCTCATACTTCAGCGAGCCCCGGAAAATCCGAAACTCAATCGTATTTCGGCCGGTGAGGTTTACGGCCTCATACCGCTCGCCGGGCAGATGCGCTGTGTCGAGCTCTTTCTCCACGACCCGGCAATAGCCCGTGTTATACCGCCTTGCCAAGGCTTGCACGAACGCATCATTAGACGGATCGTTCACGAACGTTACCGCGCGAGCGATGGTGAGGTTATCGAGGCCCGTTCGACTAACGTGCACATGTAGGCCGCAGGTCTGGGTGCGATGGCTCGTCACGCCGCGCAAGGTATCTCCCGACTCACGCAGGAAGGCGAACAGATCGCGCAGGGCTGGAACGCTCATCGGCTGGGTGATCATCTCGAAGCCATGCGTGAGCGATCCGTCGCGCTCGAAGAACATCGCGCGCCCGAACTCCCCGCCATTTACGCGCTGGTGCAGAGCTTCCGCGACAACCTCCCGATCCCGTGACCCGCACTCAACCTCGAGCTCGACCCCGAGGAAACGATTATAGGCGGCTGTCCATTCGTCGCGCTTCAGCGCGATGTGCTCTTTCGAGGCGTGATAGTCGCCGATCAGCGGAGGCGGGCCCCTGTCGTAGTCCTCGTGGACAAGACACTCCCGCTCGTCATCCCATGAAAACCCGTCGGCTTCCTCGTGAATCCAAATCCGATCCCCGTTTGCATCGAGCGCACGGACGCACGCGTCCCGGTGGATATAGCACTCGTGATGATCGCTCCAGCGGTAGCTCGACTCGGTGCACGACTCACAGACGAAATCGTCCGAATATGTGCGGTTCCCCGACTCATCGAGGAACAGCTCGCCGCAATCAGGACACGTTGAGACGTAGCCCTCGGCCTCGAGAATGTCGCGAATGTAGAGCTGGTCGCATCCCTCCGTGCCGGAATAGTCATTCTCGAAGATGCGACGGGAGAGAGACTGGCGAATAGCCGAACCACGCTCGCCCCAGAGACGATAGATCGCCGAGGGAGTGGAGACCTGCCGCCCATCCGCTTCGATCACGACACGCCGAACGAACTCGGCGCGCATGTCATCGACCCCCTCGACACCTAGGAGCACGCGCTCGAGGAACTGGGCCCAGCGGGTAAATTCGCCGAGGTTTCCGTCGTAATCGTCCGCGTGTCGCTTCAACTGTTCCGCGACGAAAACGGCCGCACGGATGCGGCCATCCTCGGACGAAATAAGCCTAGAAAAAAAGGTATTTTCGCTCATGGTTCCTTTCTCGCTTTCTAATGGGGAATATGCCCCGCCCCGATACTCTCAAAAAAAGAGGGCGGGCACAAGGCCCGCCCGCTAATCGGCATATATGCCAGGGCGATGGTCTAGGCGGCTTCCTCGAGGAGCTCGCCCGCGAGGGCCTCGAATTGGACGCGCTCGGCCGTCCACGGAATCGAGCGAGCGTATGCCGTCGCGCCCGTGACGGCATCCCAGACCGTCTCGATTGGTCGCCCTTCCTCGCCCTGATGGACTACCGCGATGCGCTCGGCGATACGAGGCCCGAACCGACCCGAGAGGAACGCATTTACTTTGTCCAGCTTCGTGGACTGCGCGGACGCGATCACGTTCGAGACATTCGCCGCGCTCGACTTCGAGAACGCGAGCAGGGCTGGCGCGGCTTCCTCGAGGAATCGATCCGGCGCGCTCGCCGTGTGGCGGATTGAAATTTCCTCGAGTTCCTGCGCGCCCCAGACGATTCGGTTTTTGCAGACGTAATCGAATAGGAAGGTTTTAATTTTCAGCGCACCCGCGCCCGTCTCCGAATTGGTCACGAAGAACCCGCGCGCGAGCTCGCCAGACTTGCCGTCCCGTCGATCCGGTACGGTGATTCTGTTTTGCTCATCGGCAAGGAAAACGAACATGTCACGATCGCCAGCGAATAGCGTAGTGTTCTCGGAGGTAACGCTCGAGAGTGCCTGACCAAACTCCCCCGGCACGCGGAAACTACCCGAAACGCCATCGCCGAATCGCTCGATCAGGGCGCGCACAACGTCCACGTTCCAAATGCGTCCGTATCGAGGCCCAGTCGCCGCGCGAAGCTCCACAACATCGCCAGACCGACGAGTGAGCAAAACGCCCGTATCCGTCGCGTCCCGCTCGACTTTGAGTCCGTAATTCAGGCAATCCGCAACGAGCGGAGCAGGTAACGTCCGCAGGTACGCGGCCGGCGCGCCTGACAAATTCGACAATTGACTAAACGACCAATTAGTCGGGGTCGCATGGTTGCCGTTCGGCCCCTCGATCAAAATCCCCTGGTTGTCGTCGGTAGGAACCGCCGACAGATCGCGGGAACTGAAAACCGACGCGCGCGAATTGAGGCGTAATTCCTTGAGCTTCGATTCCATCTCGAGCAAAGAGACGAATCGCTCCTCGGGAGGGCGACTTGCCCATTGGCGGGAGGCTTGCATTAACTCGGCCATAACTTTCTCCTTTCAGGTTGTGCTAGACGTTATCGAACAATCCAGAGTCTAGCGCGGTATTTACAACTGTCAACGATTTCCGAACACCTTGTGAATCACGACAAAAAACAATAGACGCAAAACTGTTTTGAAAAACTGCTTTTCTGTGTCCGGGGGTTTTGGCGGTAGGGTTGGCGGGAGTAGCGTCGAATCCCGCCAGCGTCGCCTAGTCATCCCTTTCCCACTCACGCAGCACCCGCTCAAGCTCGCTGCAAACCTGATAGCTATCTCTGAATTCTGCCGGGGCCCCGTAAACGGTAAACCGAGGAGCAGAGTCGAGCGCGCGCAGGGCGAGCTCGATCGCGCGCACCAGCTCGGCGTGCCTTGTTTGGGCCTTGCCTCTGCGCTGGGTTTTCGGGGCTGGGATCAAATCTAACTGTTCGTCGATGCTGCTCATGCCGCACCCCCCGTGGCCTTACTGATGGCCTCCCGCGCTACGCGGCGAATCCACTCGACCGATTCCGCAGCATTAGCGTCAATTTTTTGCAGCGCAGCCAGTAGATCAGGCGCGGCGGCGATCAGTCGGGCGTCTGCCTCATTTGTCCAATTTTCCAGTTTTGTAAGGGTGTAACTCTCACCGCCCTGTTCATGGTCAATAAACCAATAGTCGCGGCCAGACTGCCGCAGTTCCCAAGGGCCGGGGGTGTGCGTCGTTTGCATTGTTGTCTCCTTTCTGCTTTCTACGTTGGAATAGCCCAACGCCGAGACGCTAGTTCAAATGGCCCCGGCTTGTCAACTGTTCATTAGTTCAAATTCAACAAGGTTCCACGGAACCATGCCGTAGGACCATGACGCCAGCGGAGTCGTGTCGATGCCTGACTGCGCGAGCTCGAGTACCTGGTCCCCTCGGTACAGCAGGAGCCGACCGTCCTTCGAGGCCGTTTTACCAAACGGCACGGCCAGCACCAGCACATAGGTCGGACAACCAATCTCGGCATGGCGGACATGGAAAGCTACCTGATGGGGAGACAGGCGCACTTGTCGCCCCCGCGTGACGACCTTCAGCTCGACCGGGACAAACTCCCCAGTCCGCTGGAATGCGATAAGGCAGTCGGGGAAGCCTTGGTTTACCCGCGACTCAATCCGGGTAATAAGGCAGTTTTGGAGGTTTTCTTTCAGCCTCTGGTACAGCCTCGTTTCCGGTTTCATCGGCATCGTCGGCCTCCTCGATCTGTCCTTCTTCGATCTGCTCGGCGGGTTCTTCCTCGGTCAAGCTTTCCTCGACCTGCCTCGGCGTGACGTCGATGATTGGGCCACCGCCGGCTCCGTACAGCTTTTTGATTTCCTCGAGCTTGCGCATGACCTCCTCCTTGCTCATGGAGTCGATCGTGCCGTGGCGGATTTCCTTTCGGTCGATGTAGATCGTCCCGAGGGCTTGTCCGCGTCTGTACTCAGCCTGCACCGCCGCCCCGTAGGCCCCTGCGGCCAAAGCTTGGTCGCGAATGAGCTGTAAGTCGCGCATGTGCCGCTCGTAGGTCGTACCGTACTTCTCAGCCAGGTCGGCCCGCAGTTTCTGGATCTCCGCGACGATATGCGGGTTGATGTCCGGATTGGTTAGCGACTCGGCGTAGTACTTGGCCCGCTTCTCGGGATAGCCAGCGCGTAGGACGGCCTCCTTGGCCGTGACGTGTCCGTCCCCTGCGACAAACTCGTTGACGAATTTCCACTCCTGCGTCGTCAGAACCTGATCCCGCTTCTTGGCCTTCGATCCCGTCTTAGTCGTCGCCGGGACAGGCTGGTTGATTTTGTCCAGCGTGGTCTGGGGGATGCCCCGGCCAATACGTGCCATGAACTCGTCCGTTTTGTTGCTCAAGCCGTCCTCCAGACGCGCCAGCCGCCCTCGACTTTCCGACAGGAGAACCGCACGCTGTGACGCTTGGAGAACATCCAGGCGGCGCTGCGGACGTTCTTGGCGGCTCCGGGGTCGGTTACGAGGAAGCTGTCCCCTACGGTCATCTCCGCGAACGGATAACGGGATCTGGGCCTGCTCTCTGGCATTGGCACGGTTGAATCGATTTGCAACATGACGACAGTCTACAACCGGTCAACTGTCAATGCCAGGGGGATTTTGGGCGTTTTACTAAGACTCTTTCCCACTATTTTGTTACTTAGAAACAGGAATTTGAGTCGCGCGCGCATTTTATATCAAATTTCACCATTACACCTGTTAAAACATCCGTAATCGTATCTAAGTCATTGTCACAAAAGACTTATTACACCTATTACACCAATATACGATTTTATTCTTACCTTGAAGGGAAGAGATTCCATAAAATCTTGTACTAAACGCCCAGATTCCCTAAGTCCTTGATCCTTGGTCCTCGCCCCTTGTCCCCTTGCCCTTTCTGCCTCTCTCCCCCTACAATCGCAAGGCCTGGGCGCGCTAACGCCCAGGCCCCACTTCCCACAATCGTTGATGAGGAACGACCGATGGACAGACCCAGTATCCCGTATCTTCAGAGTCTTTTCACGTACCACGACGTTGGAGACGGCGGCTTAATTTGGAAGAAAGGCCGCCTCGAGGGCGAATTCGCCGGTACGGTCACGGGCAATCCGCCGGAGCTGCGGGTTCGAGTAGACGGTAAGTCGTACCTTGCGGCCAAGATCGTATGGGCTATCACCATGGGCCATTGGCCGGAGGGCCGTCTTCAGTTCGACGACGGCGATCGGACAAATATCCGAATTGACAACTTAACGGAACTTGAGCGCGCAGACGGCCCCGGCAGATAAGAAAGCCGACGCGTACCCTTTTTAGGGCAGAGGCGTCGGGCGTATTTATTGCACTCCGGCTCCCATGATGCCCCGGAAGTCCCCTTCCAGCATCTTGGCCGCAGCGTGGGCGGGCATGATTTCGCCGAATTCGATGTCCGAGACGTCGATCGTGCTTTGCACGAGCCCTGGCACGTGGACCACGGGCCCTACCAAGGCGTAGCGGGTGCCGTTGATCGTTACGACGATCATCTGCACGAGGGGGCATCCCTCTTCGCCATCTTCCTCGAACACGAACGTACTCATGGAGGCATCTTGCGCTTGGCTTCGTACCAGTGCAAGTCGATCAGCACCCGATCGAGTTGTGCGGTCAGATCGTCCCGATCCTTCCTCAATCGTCGCACGTCCTCCGTGAGCGAATCCATCAGATCCTGGGCGACTTCGATGCGTCGTCGCAGGGCGTAGACGTACTCGCGCAGTAGGAGGTCTTCGATGGGGACGGGTGGATCGTCGGTGGAGTTGATCGCGGGCCTAAGCATAGTTCTCCTCCCGCTCCATCGCCTTGAGCATCGAGCGGCCACGGTTACGGTTCTTGTCCTTGATCCGTGATCGGCCGTGCTTGCTCATGACGATCGTGCGCACTGCCTCGGGATCGAGATCCAGCATGTGGCAAACCCAGCCGAAGGACCCTGGTCCTCGGTCCGCCTCGAAAAAGACGTACTGCCTGGCTTGGAAGCGTTCGTTCTGATACTTCCCGTCAAGATCCCGGATCGCTTGTATCAGCACTGCCGACCACAGTGCGCGGCATGCGCCATCGTCAATCGCGCGGGAAGGGCCGCTCATCGCGGCACCCCCCGAAGACGATCGGCGATCAGCTTGGCGTAGCCGGCGATATCGTCCCACTGATCGACGCTATCGGGATCGCCGTTGACGATGCGGGAGATCTTCGTTGCGATCATCTCGAGCGCTTCCCACTGATCGTCGGTGAAATCCCGCGACATCTCATGGGCGTGATCGGCCATCGTGCGCTTGAGGGCCTGCGCGAGGCGGGCGTTATCGGCGAACTTGCCGTACACCTTGGCCCGTGAGCCGAGGAGCTTGTCGAGTCCTACGTCCTTTACGTTCTCTGTGACCCGATCACGCTCAAAGGGTTTCATCTCGGCAGGCGTAGCCGCCTGATCGCGCAAACGGTAGGCGTGCGGCAGGGAGATTTTGAAACGGTTGGCGACGCTTTTGACAGCAGCGCCTGGGTTATCGAGGAAATACTCAAAAGCCTTGTTGGTCTTCATCTTCTTAAACTTCTTCACGATTACTCTCCTGTATGGGTAGATCTACTTTCTCAAAAATAATCCCGACCACCTCGGGAACTACGCCAGTTTGGCGGGGGGACACGACGCCACTCCGTGTCGAAGCGGCGCTTTTTACGTTTAACGGAAGCCCAGAGGCAAAACAAAGCCAGGGCCAGCAACGACAACACAACACTGATCATAGGGTTCTCCTGTCTGACTTTCTACTTTCTCGAGGCCTTTATACGCTCATGTTCTTCCCAGTGCAATACCCTGTGGCAGTTACTGCATAAAGGTATGCATTTCTCCTCGGCTTCGCGGATGGCGGCGGGGACGTTGTTTCGTTTAACGGCCAGTACGTTGACGGACTGTTTGCCGGTCTTGATGACGTGGTGAAAATCGATCGCGGCGGGATGGGAGAAGCCGCAGTGCGCGCAGGATTGTTTAGCTTTGTACTCAAACCAGTCTTTTCGCACCCTGCGCTTGCGCTTGGCGACGCTCTCGTGCGTAGCTTCTTTGTTCGAGAGATACCAGCGCCTCGAGTACTCTCGCTGTTTGCTTTTGCGGACTTTGGGGTCCTTGTAAGGCACCTAGAGCTTCTTTTTCCAGTAAAGGGCTCGTGCGTAGGAGTAAGGGACGGCAGGCTCGTAAAGCCTGAAGCCACAGGCGATGAGGCTATTGGCGCTTGGTACGTTATCCGTGGTGTCCGAGACGGCCCACTTGTACCCCTGGCGCTTGGCCCATGCGACGCGTACGCGTATGAGTCGCCGCTGTATCCCCTTGCCCCGAGCGGCGGGGACGACCCCGCAACGGCCGAGGTAGACCCCATCGGGGGTCTGCTGAGAGGGGCTAAGGCAGGCGAACGCCACGGGCTTTGACCGCTGTAGCGCGAGCCACCACACCCCTCCTTCTGGGAAGTACAAGGCGTCGTGCGGCAAACAAGCCCGTTGCAGCTCGACGAGAGTAGCCTTGACCTCCGAGTCTGAAGGGTCGACTTTTTCACAGACGACCTTCATGAGGGAGGAGTTTAGCGAACTGGTCCGGGGTCGTGTAATAACGCAGGACTGTTTCAATGGCGAACAAATGCCCTTTCAGCATGGCGATGTCCATCTCGCGGTCACGCTCGAAGACAGGGAACCCTACGTCCGCCTCGCGATCCTCGAGGTCCTTGGTCAGTGATCCATGCAGACTGACGAGATCATGCACGACCACCTGCTCGATGACCTCGGAGGAGATCTCCAGTTTGACGTCTTCCAGGGGCGATTTCTTGGGTGCCTTGGCAATAAATTTCCTGGCCCCTTTCTTACCGAGCGTGCGCTCGAGTACGGCTTTGCGGCTCATGGCAGTCCGTACCGCCAGCCGAGGTAAAACCCCGCCGAGAACATCAGCACGGCAAGCACGATCTCCGCCATGGCGATCTTGCGATTAAGGGCATCCTGTTCCAGGCGGATAAACTCTATGCGCCGCTGGAGGAAGTCGATCTCTGCGTTCTTGCGATCGATCACGTACTCACTTACTCGCTGCGTTTCGTCTGTTTTTGTAGGCGATTCCATGTATCCATCCTTTTGATGTTTGGACATAGCCGGCGGCTACCAAGGCCTCTGGACTTCGGCAACCTTCGGCACGCTTGTGGCCGAGATAACTTTCGGGCGAAGCAAAGACCTGTTTGCACTCTTTGCATCGACGAATCCTGGACGACACGCTCATTGGTCGCGGATCCCGAGCAGTGCATCGGCAATCCTGTACGCCTCCTCTGCCACGTAAAACGGCGTGTTCGAGGGGGTGTTGGGGTTCGAGAGGATTCCGTTGGCCGCAACGGCTGCGAGGTAATCGCGAAGCTGTATGCCGCCTTCTATCTTCACGGACCCACGGTCATCGGTAACACGTTCTGGGAAAACACTCATCACTCATCCTCCTTTAGGGATTCGACAATCTCATCTTCTAACAGCATTCGCTGCGACTCACTTAGTACTTTCAACACGTTCACCCGCGCGACCTTGCCGTCGGGTTTCTCCAACGAAACGTAGGCGGACTCGATCTCCACCATGGCGGGCAGCACCGCACCATCAACAACCATGGGGTCGAGGATCTCAAAAGTGAGTTCGACGTCCA
>Ga0315904_10013610_pt1 | contig 10176 bp, 11 predicted proteins | sample LakEriMetagenome_6_FD_203529 | JGI IMG/M metagenome (GOLD analysis project Ga0315904, IMG submission 203529) | Freshwater fungal communities from buoy surface, Lake Erie, Ohio, United States - Buoy 12 MA120 | ecosystem: Environmental > Aquatic > Freshwater > Lake | place: USA: Lake Erie, Ohio...
GACGCCCTCCAACACTTCGCGCAGACCCTGCCGATCCAGGAGCTCCTCCAGGTCGGGGCGAGTCAACCGCAGTTCGAGAGGGGGGCCCGTCTGGGGGGTGACGATCTGCAGAGCTTCCTGGTGGCTGCTCAAGTGACATTTGAGGGCTTCAGCGGCGCCCAGCAACTCCGCCGTGAGGGGCGCAGCGGGGCAGAGGGCCGCCGCAATCCAACGGTCGAGATCCCGGCCGCCGAGGGGCACTCCAGCCTTGCCCAACACCTTGGCCGTGCGCAACTTCTGGCCGCTCTGCTGGAGATCTCGGCCGGCAAAACGCAGCAGTTGCGCCATGGGGGCCGCCTTGCCCTCACCCCCCTCCAGTGCCACCAGGGAAACATCCAAGGTGCCACCGCCAAAGTCCACCACGAGCACCCGGCACCCCGGCGAGAGGCCACTGCCGATGGCTGCGGCGGTGGGCTCATCCACCAAGGCAATTTCGGGCACGGCCAGCGTCTCCATCACCTGCTGCAACCAGCGCCGGTAGCCCCCGTAGCTGTCAATCGGGGCGGTGAGAATCAAGCGATGGGGCTCCAGATCGGCCGGGAGCGCCTCCCAGATCCTGCGCAGAAGAAGGGCACCCGCCTGCTCCGGGCTCAACCAGGCGCTCGAGGGCCAAACGTCTTGACCTTTGGCCGCTGGGCCGTCTTGGGCACCGATCCAGCGCTTGAAATCGCGACACAAGCCAGCGCCTGAGGCATCCGCCAGGCCAGCCTCCAACACCTGACGCCCGATCAAGGGGTGTGACTGGCCAGGCTGGCTGAGCCACAACAGGCTTGGCACCACACAAGGGTCGGCCAAGCTGTAGGGAGGAACCGGCAACAACCTGGGCTCGCCCGTCTCCTCCTGCCAAGCCACCACGGTGGTGCTGCTGCCGAGATCGATCGCAAGGGTTCCCGCCATGGGCTGGATGGAGCTGATTTAGTGTGAGGGAAATGCGTAGGCCTTTGATGCAGAGCGGTGCCGATCTCAACCCGAAAGAGCTGGCGCAACGCGCCGAAAGTTTGATTCGCCACTCCAGCAACCGCTATCTCACCACCGTGCGCATCGCCTATCGGGCCAAGCAGCGCCGCTTTGACGATTTCGACGGCCTGTTGGATGAATCGATGGTGAAACCCGTGCAGAGGGCCATCGTTGAACTCAGCGACGAACAGGACCAGCCAGACCTGCTGCCTGGTTGAACCAAGCGGGTGCTCGAGCGCGAAGGTCAGGGCTGGCGCCTCGCCTGGGATCCCCAGCGGGAACCCTTTCCTGTGTTGATCGGCGGCGATGGCTGGGCCAGCGAACTGACCGCTGCTGAGGCGGCTGCGCTGCAGAGAGCCCTGCAACTGGTGCAGCGGCAACACCGCGACCTGGTCGACACCCTGATGGCGGAGGAAACCATCAGCTTGGAATTCACGGGCAGCCTCGACCCACACCAACCAAGGGACCAGGGGAACCTGTGGGTGGGCCTGGACGGGGATCGGCAGAGCTGGGCCGTGCGCTTTGTGTTGCAACCGGCCCCTGGCTTGCGCGGGCTGGAAGGCGCCTGGGTTTGCGGAGCGGCGGAGTCTTTCGCCCGGGCCTTTGCCGAATTGGCCTGGAACCAGCCGGGAGGGCTGGGCCTCTCCGACCCATTAGACCCGTCGCCGTAAGGGGATTGATCAGGGAAAATCATCATTGGCCTTCTCCCCATCCTTCCCCCAGCGAACCGGACGTTTTCCTGATTTTTCCCCAGGCCAAGCCCCGGTTGGATCGGCGATCTGAAGCGCCGTGTGGAAAACGTGGCCAATGGGGCGGGTCAGCCTTGACGACGGGTCAGCCCGGCCTCTCCCGCACACTCTCCCGACGGCGCGATCCTGCAAGCGGCAGTTCCCATCAGCTGTCTTTCGTTAAGACATGCGGCCAAAACCGGGGCACGCCGGGATTTGACGCGGCGGCTGAGCTGTGGAGAAGTGGGGGGCAGTTCGGAAACAACGGTTGATGGTGACACCGGGACGACACCAGGGCATGCCAGACGAGGGCACCGTGAGCCTCCGCGCAGAGGTGCCGGAGTCCCTATTGGTGGCCATGCGCACCTTCATTGATCACCACCCCCATTGGGATCAATACCGCCTGGTGCAGGCGGCGTTGGCAGGCTTTCTGGTGCAACACGGCAGCCAGGATCGGGCCGTGACCCGCTGCTATCTGGCGAACCTCTTCCCCGGGCACAGGCGCTTCGATGAAAGCGCCAGCGCCGTCGTCCGTTCCCACCATTCAATGTCACGCTCGCAGCAGGCGGCCTGAGGGGCCGTGGGGGCTAAGGCTGACTGCCGAGGAGCTCGTAAATCCGCAAGGCGCTGGCCTGCGGCACAGGCAGGATCGAGAGTCGATTCCCCCTGCGCACGACGGCCAGCTCCTCTTCAGCAAAGGATTGGCGCAACACGTCCAGGGAGAGAAGAGTGGCAAACGTGCGCAGGTGACGCAGCCGCACACAATCCCAACGGGGGGCCTCCGGTTGGGAACGCGGGTCGTAGTAGTTGGAATCGGGGTCGAACTGGCTTGGATCGAGCAGGCCCGTTTCGCACACCTCCATCAAGCCAACAATGCCGGGGGGCGAGGTGTTGGAGTGGTAGAAAAAAGCACGGTCACCCACCTGCATCGCCCGCATGAAGTTGCGCGCTTGATAGTTGCGAATTCCATCCCAAAGGGTGCTCCCCTCTCTCTCTAAATCAGCGATGCTGTAGGCCTCTGGCTCGCTTTTCATCAGCCAATGGGCTGGCCATGGGGACGGTTCAACGCTCATGGCAACGCCTCAACCAGCTCGCGGAAATGATCGCCCCTAGCCTCAAAATTGCTGTACTGATCGAAGCTGGCACAGGCTGGCGAGAGCAATACGCAACGGCAAGCCAACTGCAGGGCCAGCTCCTGCGCCGTGCGGACGGCCTCATCAAGGGCGTCGCAGCTGGCCACGATCCCGCCGTATCCATCGCCTGCGAGCAGGTCTGCAAAGGCTTGCCGGGCCTCTCCAAAGAGCACGACAGCAGCAGCTTGACGATGCAGCTCCCGCAGCCAGCCCCGGGCGTCCCCCTCCTTCGCCTGCCCCCCGGCGAGCACCACCAAGGGGCCAGGCAGGGCCTTGAGGGCGACTTCCGCCGCGTCGTAGTTGGTGGCTTTGCTGTCGTTGACCCAGGTGATGCCCGCCTGCTCGCGGATGCGCTCAAGGCGGTGGGGCACCCCGGGAAAGCAACGGAAGGCGGTCTCCATGACCGCGGGGGCGAGCCCCGCCTGCAGGCCCACCGCCACGGCCATCAGCAGGTTTTGGCGGTTGTGTTCTCCCGGCATGGCCAGGCAATCGGCCCGCAGCAGGGGGCCCGCTGAACCCTGCACCATCCCCTCCTCCACCCAAAGGGCGGGCGACAGGATGTCCGCATGGATGTGGCGCGGGCCTGCTGTGATCCAGAAGGCCTGGTCCCAGCTGGCGGCATGGGCCCGCAGATCGGCATCATCCGCGTTGAGAATGCGGATGCCGGAAGCTTCCAAAAGGCTGCGCTTGATCGCCCGATAGCGATCAAGGGTGCCGTGGCGCTCCAGATGGTCCGGCGTCAGGGTGGTCCAGACCCCGATGCGCGGGGCCACCTCCGGGGACGCCTCAATCTGATAGCTGCTCAGCTCCACCACCAGCCAATCCGGTCGGCGCCCGCTCCCGAGGCAGTCCAGAGCCAATTCCGCGGCGGAGAAGCCCACGTTGCCGCACAGCGGCGCATCGAGGCCTCCCTGGCAGAGCAGGTGATGCACCAGATGGGTGACGGTGGTTTTGCCATTGGTGCCCGTGATCCCGATCCAGGGGATCCCTTCCATGGCTTGCCAAGCGGGGGAGATCTCCCCCTGCACCCGCACCCCCTGCTGGCGGAGGGCCTCCAGGGCGGGGTGGTCCCAGCGGATGCCCGGGCTGACGATCACGGTGTCGGGCTGGGGCAGGGCGGCAAACGTTTCGGCCTGCAGCGGTGCATCCAGGCGCACGACAATGTCTTCCCCGCGCAGGCGGGCGGCCTCGCGCTCCAACCCTTCACCTGAGCGACTCTCGAGGAGCAGCACTGAGTGCCCCAGGGCCCGCATCAGGCGCGCAGCGCCCTTTCCTGAGCGACCCAACCCCACAACCACGGCGCTGGATGGGTGGGATTGGACAGGGATGGTCTCCATCAACCCTGAAAAAAGAAGTGGGCGATACTGGAATCGAACCAGTGACTCCTACCGTGTCAAGGTAGTGCTCTACCTCTGAGCTAATCGCCCGTTCGAGGGACGCGAAGGCTTTGGGTGATGCCTCTTGTACCTGAAGGGGACCATAGCAGCCAGTCCAGGCCCTGAGGATCAGCGCCGCACCATGGCAATGCGCCACCTTCCCCGCTGGGTTGGGGAGGCACTGGTGATCTCCAGCTCTCCGCGACCCTCAAGTTGCAGCCGTTGGCCAGGCTCCAACACGTGGCTTGGCGTGGTCACGGGGCGCCAATCCACCAGCAGAGCCCCCTGGCGAATCAGGTCGGCCATGCGCGTGCGCGAGAGGCCAAAGCCGGCTGAGGCCACCGCATCCACCCGCAGGGAGGCCTCCACGGTCTGCAGGGCGCGGGGTACCCGCTGGGGGGGGAACTGAAGCTCTGCCAAGGGCCGCACCGCAAAGCGCACCTCCACACTTCTCACCTGCCCCAGGCAGCCATCCAGCCATGCCGCCAGCTCCTCGCTGATCACCCCCTGGGCTCCCCGATCGCCCCTCAGCCAGAGATCCCCCACCTCACCGGCGGAGGCCCCAGCCTGATGGAGCCCCTCCCGCATCTCAGAGGGGGTGGCGGGGTCAAAAAGAAAATTGCCGCTCAATTCCAGGCCCATCAGCCCTGGCGCCGGCGCCGCATCGGGGGAGACGCTCTCCAGGCGTTGCAGGAGCAGCCGTCGCCTCAGCGCCCCGCCGTAACCGCCTTCGCTGCTGAGCTGCAGATCGCTGCGCTCAGCCAGGCGCGCCTCCGCCGCCAGCCGCACCGGTGGGTCCAAAAAGGGCGTCCAGCAGGGCTGCCAGGTGCGCAGGGCCCGCTCGGCGGCCGCGCAGACCAGCTCCACCTGGCTCTCCAGGGAACCCGCCGTGGCGGAATCTGGGCCGCTGGAGTCCTCCTGACCGGGCGTAAAGGATTCCATTCAGGTCTCCCCCAAACGCACCACCGCCTTGGGGCGGGCCTGTTGCAACAGCGCCCAGGGCACCTCCGCTCCCCCCGCCGGCTCAAGAAGCAGCAGCCAGCTGCCCTCCTCCAACCGGTTGCGCAAGGTTCGCAGGCGGTCATCCACCTCGGAGCTGACGCTGGCCGCCGCCACAAAACTGCCCAACCATCCCGAGCCCATCCCGAGCAGGCCACCCAGCAGGGGTTCCCCCAAGGGACCCAGAGCAGAAAACGTTTGCAAATCCGTGATCTGCGTGAAGGTGAGGCCAGCCAGAAAGCCAAAGGGAAGCAGCCAAAGGGCCATCCCCCTCTGGCGGCGGCGGCGGGAGACGGCTGGATTGAGGGCCTCCACCTGCTCCAGAGCTGTTTCGCCGGCTCCCACCGCCACCAGGCTGGCCAAAGGCGGCTGCAAGGCGGCGAGCTGATCGCGCAACTCCCTCAGCCGCTTGCGGCTTTCCAGCACCACCACCACCGTCATCCCCATGGGCTCCCTCCGGAAGGCATCACCGCTGCTGTCTACACTGCACCTCCGGCCGCGGTTCGCGGTGCTCCCCCCCGCCCATCCCGCTCTGCGTCCCCACACGCCGGACATGACAAAGGTTTTGGTTTCCGATCCCATCGATCAAATCGGGATCAACATTCTCTCCCAAGTGGCCCAGGTGGATGTGCGCACCGGGCTGAGCCCGGAGGAGCTGAAGCGCTGCATCGAGGACTACGACGCCCTGATGATCCGCTCGGGAACGCAGGTGACCGCTGAGGTGATTGAAGCGGCCAACCGCTTGCGGATCATCGGTCGCGCCGGGGTGGGGGTAGACAACGTGGATGTGCCAGCCGCCACCCGCCGGGGGGTGCTGGTGGTGAATTCCCCGGAAGGCAACACGATCGCCGCGGCGGAGCATGCCCTCGCGTTGATGCTTGCCCTGTCGCGCCATGTGCCCCAGGCCCACGCGAGCATGATGGCCGGCGGCTGGGACCGCAAGAGTTATGTGGGCAACGAGCTCTACAAGAAGGTGCTCGGGGTGGTGGGTCTCGGCAAGATCGGCTCCCATGTGGCCCGTGTGGCGAGGGCCATGGGAATGGACGTGGCCGCCTACGACCCCTTCATCTCGCCGGAGCGGGCGCAGCAGATGCAGGTGCGGCTGTTGCCGATGGCCCAGTTGTTTGCGGAAGCCGATTACATCAGCCTCCATTTGCCACGCACCGCAGACACAGAAAATCTGGTGAATGCCGACCTGTTGCGCACGATGAAACCCACGGCACGGCTAGTGAACTGTGCCCGGGGCGGAATTGTGGATGAGGCCGCCCTGGCGGAGGCCTTGAACCAAGGGGTGATCGGCGGCGCCGCCCTCGACGTCTTTGCCAGCGAACCCCTGGCTAAAGACTCTCCCCTGCGCAGCGTGCCCAACCACCTGATTTTGACCCCCCACCTGGGCGCCTCAACAGCGGAAGCCCAGGAAAACGTGGCGATTGATGTGGCCGAGCAAATCCGCGATGTGCTCCTGGGCCTGCCTGCCCGCAGCGCCGTGAACATCCCCGGGCTGACGCCGGAGCTGCTCAATCAACTCAAGCCACACCTGCTGTTGGCCGAAACCCTGGGCCAGCTGCTCAGCCAGATGGGTGGGGGTCAGCTCAGTGAGCTGGAGGTGCGATTGCAGGGCGACTTTGCCAACTTGCAAAGCCAACCTCTCGTGGTGGCGGCCTTGAAGGGGATTCTCTCCACAGCTCTGGGCGACAGCATCAACTTCGTGAATGCGGGCCTGGAAGCCAGGGAGCGTGGCATCAAGGTGCTTGAGGTGAAGGACGATGGCAGTCGCGATTTTGCTGGCGGCTCCCTGATGTTGCGTTCACGGAGCAGCAAAGGGGTTCACAGCGTTACCGGGGCGGTGTTCAACGAAGCCGACCAGCGCATCATCAGCATCGACGACTTCCCGGTGAATGTGGCCCCAAGCCATCACATGCTCTTCACGCGCCACCGCGACATGCCTGGCATCATCGGCCAACTAGGGTCGGTGCTCGGCGAGCACAATGTGAACATCGCCTCGATGCAGGTGGGCCGCCGCATCGTGCGGGGGGATGCGGTGATGGTGTTGAGCCTCGATGATCCGATCCCCCCCAGCCTCCTGGCCACCATTCACAGCATCAATGGCATTCAGGAGGCCCATCCGGTCAGCCTCTGATGGCCTTCCAAGCGGCTAGCGCGGCCCCGCGGGGATGGTGGAAATTGTCCTTGCCCTTGCCAGGGGAGCTAGAGGAATCCATGCTCTGGCGGCTGCCTCAGTTGGGTGTGCATCGTCTGGCGGTGCAGCATCACCCCGCCAGCCCCTGGGAGCGAGAGCTGGTGGCTTGGTTGCCGGAATGCGATTGGCCGGCAGCTAACCGGCAAGCCCTGGAAACAGCCCTGCAACCCCTTGCAGAGCCCTTCGCCCTGCAGCTGCCCCCGATCCTCTGGGAACGGGTGGACGATGAGGATTGGAGCTCGAGCTGGAAGCAGCATTGGGCCCCTGACCCCATCGGCCAGAGCCTGCTTGTCTTGCCCGCCTGGCTGGAGGAGCCTCCTGAAGCGCAAGGACGGCGGGTGATCCGCTTGGACCCCGGCTCGGCCTTCGGCACGGGCTCCCACCCCACCACCCGGCTTTGCCTGGAGGGGCTGGAGGCCCTTGGGTTGGCTCGTGTGCGGTGCGGGGAAGCTCCAGCCATCAGCCCCCTGGAGGGCTTGCGGGTGGCTGATCTGGGCTGCGGCAGCGGCCTGCTCGCCCTGGCCGCCCACGCCCTTGGAGCCGCAGCGGTGTTCGCCGTGGACACCGACCCTTTGGCTATACGCGCCACCCATGCCAACGCCGCTCTTAATGGCATCGGATCGATCGCTGCCGCCGTTGGATCCACCCACGCCTTGCAGAGCCTTCTCCAGGGGGTGCCTGCTGATGTCCTGCTCTGCAACATCCTGGCGCCGGTGATTGCCGACCTTGCCGGCGACTTCAACCAGCTCCTGACAGCCAGCGGCGAAGGACTTCTCAGTGGCCTGCTAGTGAGCCAAGCGGATGGCTTGATCGCCTCTCTCCAGGCAACGGGATGGCACGCGAGCCTGGCGGCTGTGGAAGCTCCCTGGGGTCTGCTGAAGATCCGGGCGGAAAAGGTGGCAACCTGAGCTCTCAGCACGATTCCGCGAGGGTTGTAACCCAAAGGGTTGTCACTCCAGCTTCCTGGAGCGAGTCCTAGCGGTTTCACTGCATGGCTTCCCACAAGGTCACCCTGCAGAACCCCGACTAACGCCTCAATCAAAGCACCGAGGTGTGCGATGACTAGTACATCCTCGACGCAGGTGAAGAGCAGGGCTTAGACCTGCCCACTCCAGCTGGGCTGGGGCTTGCTCCACCTGCACCGGGAGGGTCATCTCAGACCGTGTGGACCGCACGTCTCAGCAAAACCCGTTCAGCCAATGCGACATCAGGGAAGCGTGTTGAACTCTCGTGACATAAGGCACACTGATCAGTAGCCAAACACTGATTGGGGCTTTCCCGAGTCAGGTCCGGAATTGCCCAGGAATGGCACTGGCGGATGTATGACTATCGAGCCCAACGGTCCCAGCTTGCTGGCGACTGTCAGCTCAATCCACTTTTCCATGGCTTCCTACAAGGTCACCCTGATCAACGAATCTGAGGGCCTCAACAAAACCATCGATGTCCCCGATGACCAGTACATCCTCGACGCGGCTGAAGAGCAGGGCATTGATCTTCCATATTCCTGCCGAGCTGGGGCCTGCTCCACTTGCGCCGGCAAACTTACCGCTGGCACTGTCGATCAGTCTGACCAGAGCTTCTTGGATGACGACCAGATCGAAGCCGGTTTTGTGCTGACCTGCGTGGCCTACGCCAAATCCGATTGCACCATCAAAACGCATGCCGAGGAAGACCTCTACTGAGCCCTCGTCAAAGCGCTCTTACTGAGCCACCCTATGAGGTGGCTTTTTTTGTTTGGGAGGTACGGTGCAGCAGGCTCACACGGTGCTCCCCCACGGCACTTTGCACACCAGCCCAGGTGGGCAGTACAGCTACAGAGTGCTCGGACCCTGCTGTCGTCTCTTCGATCGCGAAGAGCTGCCCTGGCCCTGTTGCAGGCTCGCCTGGCGCAGCAAGGAGCCCAGCTGGCGGCGCATCGGTCGTCGCTTTGTGCCCGATCTGGCAGCGCGGCGTTGTCCGTCTTACGCCGTTGAGCTCCTCCAACCGGGCTCCCGCCCCACCGTCACCGTGATCACCCTGTTTCCCCAGCGCCTCAGCGCAGAGCTGCAGGAGTGGTGGTACAGCAAGTTGCCTGCGTCCCTGGAGCCCGGCAACCAACACCCACCCCTGCCAGCAGAAAAAACGCCCCCCTGGGGGGGGCGCAATAGCTGAAGGAGACCCAGCTGCCAAAGACTTGGATGGCTCTGCTTGGCCCTTTAGAAGTAGATCTTCCCGCCGCCCCACTGCTGTCCTTGCACCTTGGGAGCAACCAGGATGTAGCCAGCCATGAGACGCAGGTCGTTCTCATCCAGATCCCTCATCTTCACAAAGATGTCGCTGCTTTTCATACTGGGATGCACATCGGCGATGCTGTATTCGCCGTCGTAAGACATGGGATCTTTGAGGAAATCGACCAGGGCCGCCACAGAATCCCTGGGCGGGGTGGCCAGGGCCAGGGTTTCAGGATCGAGACCAACATTCTGATTGGTTTTGGTGATGCCACCGGCGTGGCAGGTGCCGCAGCTGTTGTTGAACAGCTTGCGGCCAGTTTTGATCTCGTTTTCGCTGAAGGTGACAGTCGCACCATCCGGGCCATCGGGCACCGTGAGAGTTGCCGCATCCCACCGCGCCGCGGTGGCAGGGCCAGCGAAACAGACGAGCAGCGCCATCGCCAGGGGAACAACCAGCAGGGATCTGGCAATGGCGCGGACGGCTGAGCGAAGGGTGGGGGCCATGGAAGAAGCCGAAGAACGGGCGGACGGGCC
>Ga0315904_10013614_pt1 | contig 10173 bp, 10 predicted proteins | sample LakEriMetagenome_6_FD_203529 | JGI IMG/M metagenome (GOLD analysis project Ga0315904, IMG submission 203529) | Freshwater fungal communities from buoy surface, Lake Erie, Ohio, United States - Buoy 12 MA120 | ecosystem: Environmental > Aquatic > Freshwater > Lake | place: USA: Lake Erie, Ohio...
ATGGCCTGTTTATACCCCAAAACAGCTCGATAAGTCATGATCAGGCTGGTTCAAGTCATGATTGATACACCATCGGCTGAAATCGTCTCAGATCGGCCCACATCGGTTTTTTCGCCGGTAACAGCTCCACGAATCCACTCACCGCTCAATGATTTGCCATCACGCGGCTTTGAGCTGATCGATTTTGCCGAGCAAATCTTTCCCGATGGCTTTATGCCATGGCAAAAGTGGTTGGCCGAACACTCGCTGAAGATGAAACCGGATGGGAGATACCACCATCCCGTTTCGGTGGCCACAGTTGCTCGTCAAAATGGTAAGAGCACATACATGATGGCCAGAATCCTCATGGGCTTATTTCATTGGGATGAGTCGCTTCAAGTTTCCACAGCTCACAGATTGGTCACATCGCTTGAGCAATTTCGGGCGATTGTGCAGATCATTGAGGAAAACGCGGATTTGGCCAATCAGGTCAAGCGCATCCGCTGGCAACATGGTGCCGAGGAAATCCAGACAATCAGCGGCAATCGCTTCATCATCAAGGCCGGAGGATCGGCAGCAAGAGGATTGAGCAAGCCGGAGACAATTCACATGGATGAAATCCGCGAGCTCCATGACATGGAAACTTTTGCAGCTATGCGCTATACCTTGATGGCGGCTAAAAATCCACAGGTTAATTGCTTTTCCTCAGCTGGTGATTCTCACTCGGTCGTTTTGAATCTTTTGCGTGAAAGAGGATTGGCCGCAGCTAGTGGCGCATCCGATGATGTTGGCTATTTTGAGTGGTCAGCTCCAACCGATGAGATTTCGCTCGAAAATGCAGCTTTTGCAAATCCCGGCCTTGGGATAACAATCCACCCGGATAACATCCGAGCGGTTTTCAATGATCCTCCCGATGTTGTAATGACCGAGGTTTTAAATCGTTGGGTTCAGACAATCTCAAGCGTTGTGGGTGCTAAAGAGTGGCAAGAGTGTGGCGATGAGTCGATTGATCTGGATGAGGACAAGCTCACATGGATGGCCATTGACATTTCACCGGACAGAAAACACGCTGCATTGGTTGCAGCTCAAAAGCTTGGCTCGGAAGAATTTGTCGTGAAGCTGTTGCATACATGGGAAAACACGATTCAGCTTGATGATCGGGCAATTGCCAATGATGCTGCCTCGTATTGCCGCAAATACCCAATTGAGTATTTGTTGTACTCACGGCGCACATCCGGAGCTGTTGCAGCGCGTATGCAGCCGGCCGGTATCCCAATCCATGACATGGACAGCGATTATCCTCAAGCTTGTGATGAGCTTTTGGGTGCAATTAATTCGGGTCGGTTAAAACACAGAAATCAATCATCGCTGACAGAGCAAATCCTTTCAGCTGTGCAATTGCGCCGTGGTGATGGTGGATGGGTTATCGGAAGGCGTGCCAGCGGCACAGCTGTTTGTGCAGCCGTAGCAGCCGCATTGGTCACACACTTTGCGACACGCCCAGAAACCGAAATCGACATTTTAGTGGGTTGATGCTTGACATTTTGAGAAAATCCTCTCATGGGATTATTCGATCGAAAGCGCACCATTGAAACTGTCGCTGTTCAGCGCGGTGCTGATGTAGCTGCACAAATTGGGCCAGCTCCAACGCTGGATGCATTTTTCCCATTTGGTGGAGCTGATTACATTGCAAGCCGCGAGGAAGCAATGAGTGTGCCGGCGATAGCTCGTGCACGCAACATGATTTGTAATTCGATCGCAACAATTCCGATGATTACACGCGATAAAACAACAGGCCAAATTGTTGATCAACCTGTCGTGATTTCCGATCCGGACAAGCGTGTACCAGGAGCAGCATCATGGGTGTGGGCGTGCGAGGATTTACTATTCACGGGATTCTCGTATTTTCAGATCATCGATCTTTTTGCTGATACAGGCCGCGTGCGCCAAATGTGGCGTGTTGCTCCAAATCGCGTTGGTGTTTTCCTAAATTCAATTGGAACACAGATTGAGTATTACACAGTCGATGGAACTCGTGTGCCAATGACTGGTGTTGGCTCACTCGTTGTTTTTTATGGTAACGATGAAGGATTATTGAATCGCGCTGGTCGCACAATCCGTGCTGGTGCAGAGCTTGAGAGAGCAGCTGCAATGTACGCAAAAGAGCCGGTGCCATCGATGGTTTTGAAATCAAATGGCACAGCGTTGCCAGCTGATCGCATTGCAAAATTGCTTGATGCATGGGGCACAGCTCGCAGAAATCGCGGCACCGCGTTTCTCAATGCTGATGTTGAATTGACAACAGTTGGATTTTCACCAGAGCAAATTGGCCTCAATACAGCTCGCGAACACATTGCAACCGAATTAGCACGCGCCGTGGGTATTCCGGCTTACTTTATTGATGCGCCGACTGGATCATCCATGACCTATGCAAACGCCCAAACGGCGCGTCAAACTCTTTTGGATTTCTCGCTGCTCCCGCTGATGAACAGCTTGACCAGCCGTTTATCAATGCCAGATTTTACGCCATCAACACAGCGCGTGGAATTTGATCTCAAGGCGTATTTGCGCGGATCAGAGAAAGAGCGTGCAGAGATTTACAAGATTTTATTTGACATCGGAGCAATCACAACTGATGAAATCAGACAAATGGAGGACATGATCCAATGAAACTAACAACACCAATGCAGATTACGGCAGCTGATTCAAATGAACGCACAATCAGCGGTCGCATTGTTGCTTTCAATGAGCACGCAAATGCATCAACCGGAAAGGTTGTTTTTGCTCGTGGATCAATCCAGCCACAAGATGTTTTTCTTAACCTTGAGCATGACAACACACGCAGAATCGGAAAAAGCATCGCCATGAGCGTGAACGATAAGGAAATGACAGCTACATTTAAAATCGCTAACACCACAGCCGGAACAGATGCATTGACAGAGGCGATGGAAGGCCTACGCGATGGATTCTCAATTGAGTTAGCTGTGGACAATTACGAAATGCAAAAAGACGGCACAATGAAGGTCATCAATGGCCAGCTCACAGCTGTTGCATTGGTTACAGAGCCGGCTGTTCGATCAGCTCGTGTCTCAGAGGTAGCCGCATCAGAGGATTCTGAAACTCACGAAGTATCAGATACAACAAACCCAAATGAAGGAGACAAAGTGGAAAACACTACCGAACAAGTCACCGCTCCTGCCGTTGAACCGGTAGCAGCTCCAGAAGTCGCCGCACCAGTACAGGCATCGCGCCCGGCTTACTACACAGCACCACGCTCACCAATCGTGGACAAGGTTTCATACCTTGAGCACTACCTCAAGGCAAGCATTTTGCATGATGAGGATTCACGCCAGTATGTAAAGGCAGCTGATAACACAACATCAACAGCTCCCGGCATGATCCCAACACCACAGAGCACAAATGTGATCAACGCACTTGCAAACGCTGACAGAGGCATGATCGATGCGATCAGCCGCGAAAGCCTAGTGAGCGAAGGCATGACATTTGAGATTCCAAAAATTTCCGCTGTGCCAACAGTCGATCAGATCGATGAAGGCGATGCAATCACAGAGTCATCACTATCAGCAACATTTCTTTCTGTTTCTGTCAAGCCTTTCAAAGGCCGCGCAATTTCAACAGTCGAATTGATCGACCGCAGCCGACCAGAGTATTTGACAGCTTTGCTCCAGAATCTCGAATTCGCTTATGCAAAGGAAACAGATGCTTATGTAACAGCAGCTATTCAGGCAGCAGCTAACACAACAGCACAGTCAGCAAACACAGCAGCCGGATTCCTTGGATACACATCAAAGGCCGTTGCAAATGTTTATGGCGCATCACTTGGATTCGCTCGCTCACTTGTAGTTTCACCAACACAATGGGGAAACATCATGGGATACAACGACAATGGAGCACCGCTTTACAACGCGGCAAATCCATCAAACCAAGCTGGAAATGTTGGAAATGGCTCATTGCGCGGTGTAGTTTCACCGGGTCTAAACCTCCATGTCTCACGCTCAATTGGTGTAGCTGGATCAACAACAGCTGAAGGCGATCTTTCAATGGTTGTCATCAACCCAGATTCATACACATGGTACGAAAGCCCACGCTTTACGCTACGAACCAATGTCAATTCAGATGGAACAATTGACATCCTGTATTACGGCTATGGCGCATTAGCAACCAAGGTTGCAAATGGCGCAACATGGAACAACCTCGCATAAATAACTCATAATCGGTAGCGGTCGCTCCCGAACGCTACTGACACGAAAGGAACCGAGATGCCCGCAATAGTTACAGCCTCACAGCTCAGACAAATTTTGGGTGTCTCGGTTTCTTTGTATTCCGATGCACAGCTTGATTCATTTATTGATTCAGCCGAGCAAACGATTTTGCCTTTACTCACGCAATACCAATCATCGGTGACTTTTGCCAATGTGAGTGATTCCGTCATTTATTTCACCACAATGCGGCCAAATTACTTTGTGCCGGGTCAATCTGTTGTTGTTACCGGGGCCGGAGCTTACAGCGCGACTTACACAGTCACCGATGATCGGATTGAGCCTTACACTTTCACAGCTGCAACAGCGGCCGCTGATCGTGACTATCCATTGCCGTTTATTCCAGCGGCAACAGCAACATTGAGTGGTGGATCGGCAGCGGCTTTGTACGCATCCACACCACCAATTGAAAATGCAATTTTGGTTGTGGCGGTTGAAATTTTCCAGAGCATCACAGCTCCCGGCAACCAAATCATGTCAGATAATTTTCAGCCGGCACCATTTGTGCTCGGCCGCAGCTTGACCAATAGAGTCATCGGCCTCTTAGGCCCATTTATTGATGTTGAAACGATGTGCCAATGAGCATCGAATCGGTCGTGCGTACACCACTCAAAACAGCTTTGTCATCGATTGCAGCCAATGTGTACAACGGCATCCCAGAAACAATGACCAGCCCATCAATTTGCTTGATTCCAGATGCACCTTATTTGGAAAGCGTTTTGATTAATGGCGCAACAACAAAAGTCAAAGTGAATTTGACTGTGACTGGTGTTGTCACTTATGCCAACAATGCGGCAGCTCTTGACAACCTCGAAACATTGATGATCAACATCATCAGCACAATGCCGGCCGGTTATGAAGTCGGCAATGTGAACCAACCTCAACCATTGGAAGTCGGTGCCGGTAAGTACCTCACGGCCGATTTGCAAGTAAGTACTTATTACACCAACTAAGGAGAAAAAATGGCAACGACAATCATCACTGGCAGAGACATCACTTTCACAATTGACAGTGATAATTTCGATGCACAGGCAACCTCAGCTGTATTGACTGTTGATTCAACGATTAATACATTTCAGACACTCGATGGCAAGGCGTATTTCACGACAGATACACAAGGAACTTTTGCTGTCGAAATGTTGGCCGATTGGGGCGCGACAGGATCGCTTTGTGAAGCTCTTTGGACAGCGGCTTCATCTGCACCAAATACAGCATTGCCTGTTGTTTTGGTAGCTGATACAGGCGCATCATTTGCATTTTCTGTGCAGCCAATCTTTCCATCAGCTGGAGGCACAGCACCAGATGCACAGACTGTTTCACTTTCTTTCACCTGTGTAACAACACCTGTTTTGACTATTAGCTAAAACGAGAGGAATCGGGAGCATGAAACTACCAATCACAATGGAATTCACAAATGGGGAGAGCGCGACTTATACCGCGCTCCCACCAGAGTGGATGAAATGGGAGCAAAAAACTGGAAACACAATTCAGCAAGTATCTGAGAAATTGGGAATTGCTGATCTGATGTTTTTGGCTTACCACGCAATGAAACGCGAATCGGCCGGAAAGCCTGTGAAGCCTTTTGAAGTGTGGTGCGAATCTGTGACTGACATAAACATGGGAGAAACCGAAAACCCAAAAGCTACGAGCCGGGAACAATAAACCGGATCATTTGGGAATTGGCTATCGATACAGGATTGTCACCATCAGAGTTTCAAACACCGGAGGACATTTTAACCGCTTTTGAGATACTAAGGATCAAAAATGGCAATTGAACCGATCACTTACAACAAGAGTGATTTGCGCGGAATCATCCGCGCTTTCAAAGCCATGGATGAGCAAGCTGTTGCCGAGGCCAAAGGCGTTTCAAATGGCTTGGCCACTTATGTGCAATCAAAAGTCACAGCCGCAGCTGGTGCTCGCCCAAATAAGGCGGCAATCCGGATTGCTCAAGGATCGCGTGTGAGCAAGTCATCAAAAGTCGGTGAGATCAGCTATGGCTTTGTATCTCAAAAATTCAGCGGTGGCGGTACAACTCAACAGCTTTGGGGCGGTTACGAATTTGGATCAAACAAATTTAAGCAATTTCCGGTGTGGTCTGGCAGATACGGCCGAGGATCGACCGGATGGTTTATCTATCCAACATTGCGTGCCGAGCAGCCATACATCATCAATCAATGGGAAAATGCATTTACTAAGATTTTGAAGGAGTGGTGATGGCCGGTCAATCAAGAACACTCAAGCTCTCGATCCTTGCTGATGTTGATGAACTCAAAAAGAGCCTCAATGTAGGCTCAAAGGATGTCGATGGATTTGCCGGCAAAATTGGTGATTTCAGCAAGAAAGCGGCGTTGGCTTTTGCTGCCGTAGCTGCCGCCGCTGGTGCCATGGCTTTGAAAATCGGTGTGGATGCCGTCAAGGCTGCATCGGATTTGTCAGAGACAATTTCAAAAGTTGGCGTTTTATTTGGTGACACAGCTGATGACATTGAAAAATTCGCATCCGGTGCCGCTACCTCTTTGGGTCAGACAAAGCAACAGGCTTTGGATGCAGCCGCCACATTTGCAACATTTGGAAAGTCTGCCGGATTAAGCGGCAAGGATTTGAGCAAATTCTCAATTGACTTTGTGAAGCTTTCATCCGATCTGGCCTCTTTCAATAACACATCACCAGAGCAAGCAATCAACGCCATTGGATCGGCATTGCGTGGCGAGGCTGAACCATTGCGCCAATACGGCGTTTTGTTGGATGATGCCTCATTGCGCCAAGCCGCTTTGGAATTAGGAATTGTCAGCACAACCAAAAATGCCTTGACACCACAGCAAAAGGTCTTGGCCGCTCAAGCTTTAATTTACAAGCAGACATCAGCTGCACAAGGCGATTTTGAGCGCACGAGCGATGGCCTAGCCAACCGCACGAGAATTCTCACAGCTCAATTGGAAAACGCGAAAACCACAATTGGACAAGCTCTTTTGCCTGTCGTTTTGGAATTGGCCACTTTGTTTTCGGACAAGGTTATCCCGATTGTGCAAAAGGTAGCCGATGCCTTTGGATCAAAGAAAGACGGCATGGGCGGCACACTCACCGCTTTGGCCGATGGCATCAAAGGTTTTGTGCAGCCAATTTTTGAAGGCTTGAGATCAGCTTTTGATAAGATCAAAAACACAGTAATTGAAAACAAAGATGAATTTCAAGCTTTCTTTGATGTGGTCAAGGCAGCTGCACCAATCATCGGCAATGTCATTGGAGCGGCTTTCAATGTTGCTGGCACAGTAGCGAGCACAGTTTTGAATCTGATTTCCAATGTTTTGGGTGCTTTGAAAACAATCATCAACACCGCAATCGATGGCATCAATCTCGTAATCCGAGGTCTTAATTTGATTAAGCCGGGGCCAGACATTGCAAGCATTGGCAAGGTCGGCACATCAACTGGATCAAGCTCAACCGGTGGCATTTCGGTGCCAGCTGCATCATTGCCAAGTGGTTTCAAACCAGCTACAACTGTGACACCAACACCAACAGCTACGCCAAAGCCTGTACCAACACCAATTGCCAATGTTGCGGCATCAGCTGCAACGGCAGCCAAAGCATCAGCGGCCAACACAGCTGTTTCAAGCAATTTCAATCCGGGTCGATTCCGTCTGGCCGAAGCTGAATCAATGGGAACCACAATCAATTTAACTGTCACCGGCGCATTTGATAAAGAAGGCACAGCACGAACAATTATTGACACGCTCAATGATTCTTACTATCGCGGCACAGGTGGCGCAACTAACCTGCAAATCGCATGAGCCAATTCAATCCAATTTGGCGTGTGATCATTGGTGGCACCACATACACCAATTATGCCTTGGCCAATCTTTCTATCACATCCGGTCGCACAAACATTTATGAGCAAGCCCAAGCCGGCTATGTTAATTTGCAGCTGATAAATCTTGATCAATCAATTGTAAACATCGAAATCAATGATGCTGTCACGATTGAATTGCAAGATTCAACAGCCACATTTGTGCCAATCTTTGGCGGAACTGTCGTGGAATTTGACATTGGCATCACGGCATCAGGCGTGGTCGGTGTTGCTCAATCGGTCAGCATCACAGCTTTGGGCGCATTGTCTCGATTGCCAAAAGCTTTGACTCAAGGCGTTTTGACCAAGGATTTTGATGGCGATCAAATCTTGTCAATTCTCACCGATCTTTTGGTGAACTCATGGAACGAAGTACCAGCCTCATTGCAATGGAGCACATACAATCCAACCACTCAATGGCAAGATGCCGAAAACACCGGATTGGGTGAGATTGATACACCAGGTAGCTACGAGCTGGCCAATCGCTCATCATCGACCACCAATGTTTATGCCTTGGTTTCAGCCTTGGCAACATCGGGATTGGGCTACATCTACGAAAACGCATTGGGCCAAATTTCCTATGCCTCGGCAGATCATCGATCAATTTATTTGGCCACAAATGGCTATACCGATGTATCAGCCGCTCAAGCAATTGCGAGCTCATTGTCGATCCAGACTCGATCTGGTGACATCCGAAACGAAATTGTGTTGCGTTACGGCAACAATTCAGCCAATGAGGTTGTGGATTCTGATGCAACATCAATTGGCTTATACGGCAAATTAGCTCAAATCATCACAACCACAATTGAAAATCAAAGCGATGCCGAGGATCAGGCGGCTTTCTATTTAACGCTCCGATCCTATCCACAGGCCAATTTCAACCAAATCACATTTGAGCTTACAAATTCAGAAATCGATGATGCCGATCGTGATGCCTTGATCAACATTTTCATGGGATTGCCATTGCGCATTAATGATCTGCCGCTCAACATGGCAGCTGGCACATACCTTGGTTTTGTTGAAGGCTGGACATGGCGTGCCTCTTATAACACAGTATCGGTCACAGCTATTCTTTCCCCATTGGCATTTTCATTGCAAGCCATGCAATGGCAAGATGTACCAATTGCAGAGCAATGGAACACAATCAGCGGCAGCCTCACATGGGCTGATGCGTTAGTCGTAGCGTAAGGAGAAACAAGTGAGCAACCCGACATCGAATTTTGGGTGGCAAATGCCACAACCGACAGATTTGGTCACGGATTTGCCGGCTGATTTTGAGGTCTTTGGTCAGGCGGTTGATACATCGTTGGCTGATCTCAAAGGTGGCAGCACCGGACAAGTACTTTCAAAGAATTCCAACACCGACATGGATTTTGTGTGGGTCACATCAGATGATGCCAATGCAATTCAAAACACAATTGTGGATGCAAAAGGCGATTTAATTGCAGCTAGCGCAGCTGATACACCAGCCCGCTTAGCGGTAGGCAACAACGGCGAAACACTCGTAGCAGATAGTTCCACTTCAACAGGCTTGCGCTGGAATACAAAGCCGTCAGGTAATAAAATTCTAAACTCAGATTTTTCAATTTGGCAACGTGGGACTTCTTTTTCATCTATTGCCGCAAATGCTTATGGACCTGATCGCTGGACTTTCGGCGTGGTTGGTGATGTTGTTAATGTTACACGCCAAGCATTTACAGTTGGAGATTTAACGGCTATCGGTTACGGAAGCGGAAAATACTTTTGCCGTATGGAAGTTGTATCGTCTAATGGTTCAGCCCGTATGTTGCAAAAAATTGAAAATGTTGAAACCTTAGCAAATCAAACAGTCACAGTTTCTTTTTGGGCTAAAGCAAGTGCAACGACTAGCCTAGACGTTTATTTCCAGCAGTATTTTGGTACAGGTGGAAGCGCGACAGTTACTTCAACAGTTGAAGCCGTAACATTGACAACATCTTGGCAGCGTTTTACTAAAACAATCACTCTTGCTTCAATAGCAGGTAAAACTATCGGTGCAGATAATTATTTAAGCGTAGAGTTGCGCGAGACTACTGCTTCGACAAATGT
>Ga0315904_10013615_pt1 | contig 10173 bp, 18 predicted proteins | sample LakEriMetagenome_6_FD_203529 | JGI IMG/M metagenome (GOLD analysis project Ga0315904, IMG submission 203529) | Freshwater fungal communities from buoy surface, Lake Erie, Ohio, United States - Buoy 12 MA120 | ecosystem: Environmental > Aquatic > Freshwater > Lake | place: USA: Lake Erie, Ohio...
GGTCGTCATGGCTAGACCGAGAGTTCTCCCCCCGATTGGGGAGCTGATCAAGATGTCTGAGGCTGGACATTCGCACAGCGAGATCGCCGGCATCCTGAGTGAGAAGCTAGGTGTGCCGGTCGCCAGGTCGACAATCAGTGCGGCGTTCCACCGTGCCGGTGTGTCGGCGAACGCGCACCGGTACAGCCAGGAGCTGCCGTGGCGGGTGAAGTCTGAGCATCTGTCGCAGTACCCGGCGAGGATGCTGCGGCTACTGGGCCGCAAGCGGGCCGGCCTCGAGCTCGGGCCCGGTGACGAGAAGCGTCTCGAGCGGTGGATGGGGCTCCTCGAGCGTGAGCGTGAAGTGGTTGGCTACGACCCGAACACCATCGAAGGGTTCTGGTACGTGCCGCGTCGCGGCTCTGAGGTCCGCGACGGCATCCCGATCCGCCGGAAGACTATCGACGTGAACGAACTGCGTTACGGTGGAGTTGACGAGCCGAAGTCTTGACAGGGTTCCAGCCCCTTGAGGGCTGGCCCCCTGTGCTCGGGGGGTTCCAGGTCACTGCGCTCCGCTCCGTGACCCGTGACCCCTGACCCCCGAGCCCCCTCACCCCCCTGCCCCCCGCTCCCCAAGAATCCGGGCCGTTTGCAACATCGCGCAAGCCAGCCATGCACCGTGGACCCATCGGGCGTTACGGGCTTGACCCTGATCGCTACCTGCCCCTAATGTCGGAAATCAGTTTCAGGAGAGGGGAGAACCGGTGAGCAACCCAGCACCCGAGCTGCTGTCCTACTACGACCTTGAGCTGTTCGAGATCGACGGCCTGCGCCTTGTGCAGCTGCGCATCTTCGGCAACGAAGACCCGAACCCGATCATCGACGAGGTGATCCCGGACGGCTGCACCCTGTTCGATCACGACTTCGAGGATGGTGCCGAGGTCTTCGTCTTCACCTGGGACTGACATCCGGCCACTCACGACGGGTGGCCGCCTTGCCGGTCGGAACGCAACATGACAACCTTCGGGACGTGAAAGGGGGCAAGATGCACGAAGCACCTGTATACGTCTCGTACTCGCAGATCACCTCGTGGATGAAGTGCGGTGAGGCGTACCGGCTCGAGAAGGTGGTGCGGGTTCCGTCGAAGCCGGCGTGGTACTTCGCCGGCGGGTCCGCCGTTCACACCGCCACCGAATGGTTCGACACCATGACGGCCCGCGAGCAGGCCGTTGCCGATGGGGCCGAGCTGTTCCGTGAGGCGTTCCAGCAGGAGATCGAGAAGATCCGGGCGCAGTATCCGGACATCCCGATGCTCGAGTGGCGCGCCTCCGGGCGAGCCACGAAGGAATACCCCGGCAAGCAGGACGGCAACTGGTGGGACAACAACGGCCCGGCGATGGTGCAGGGCTGGATCGACTTCCGCCGCAGCACCGCCTGGCAGCTCCTCGAAGTCGAAGTCGAAGTGAACGGGCAGCTCGGCGGTGTACCCGTCAAGGCGTACATCGACCGCGTGTTCGCCACCCCCGAGGGTGAGCTGGCCGTCGTCGACCTCAAGACCGGCGCACGCGAACCGGAATCCAGCTACCAGCTCGGATGGTACGCCGACCAGTACGAGCAGATCTTCGGGCAGCGGCCCTCGATCGGCGCCTACTGGATGGCCCGCAAGAACCAGATGACCGAACCGGAATCGCTGCACCTGTGGACCCGGCCACGTCTCGACTACTGGGTGAACAAGTTCGACATCGCCCGGAAGAACAACATCTATCTCCCCAACGTCGGATCCCACTGCCGCTCCTGCGGAGTTGCCGACTACTGCCCTGCCACCGGCGGCAAGTTCGCCGCAGAAACGGAGGATCTGAACGCATGACCACCTACACCTACGGGCCGAAGCGCAGCGACGCCCCGATCACCCTGGTCGACTCGAGCGGCGACCAGTGGGACATCCCCACTGAGGCCGGCGACACCTTCGCCCTCGTCGGTGACGAAGGCGACGGCACCTACACGCTGCACCTGTACCGCGACGGCGTGGTGGTCGCCGCGTTCTACGGCGTGCAGGGCTGGGCCATCGACCCGGCCGAGGCGTCCGACCTCCCGTCCGCCGAGACGGAGACGCAGCCCGAGTTCACCTACGGCGACATCGTTGCCGTGAGCGACGGGGCATCCAGCCCTGTGCGTGCCGTGTTCACGGTCAACGGCCCCAACGCCGTCATCGCCGGCATCCAGGCCGAGCACCCCTACCCGTACTCGGTGAAGTTCGAGAACGGCGACACGTTCTCCGTCGCGGGCTACGAGATCCGGCACGCCGGCGCGACCAACTCCACCGGCGGTGACGCGTGAGCGCCAACCCCGACACCACCATGCAGGTCAACTTCAAGACCCCCGGCGGGGCGCTGATCAACCTGTACGCAGGTGGATCAGCCGAGCTCGAGTCCCTGCTGGTGGAGCTGAACCGTCTCCTCCCCCTCATCGCTGCGACCGAGGCCGACGCTGCGGCCGCCGGGCGCATCGTTGCGCAGGGTCCGCCGCCGGCACCGCCCGTGCCGCAGCAGCACCAGGCCCCCGCGCAGCAGGCCCCCGCCTACCAGCAGCCCGCACCGGCACCGGCCGTCGCGCACCCGCAGGGCGGCGACGCCCCCGTGTCCGACAAGTGGGGCAACCTGTACTGGTTCGACCACCCGCAGGCCGCCACCCTCCCGGACGGATCCGGCAAGTTCGTGCTCAAGCAGGGCACCAGCCAGAAGACGAACAAGCCGTACAAGATGTGGGTCGACCCGATCAAGGCGCCGAACTACCCGTTCGACCGCAACGCCCGCGCCGAGTTCGAGCCGCCCGAGAAGTTCTTCCGGGGCTGATCGACGATGCAGACCCTGGCCCGTGCGGCGCTCCGAGCAGACACCTCGGGGGCGCCCCTCCCGACCGTCTACTCCGCGTTCGCGCGGGCCGGGATCGCACCCCGGCAAGGTGAGCTCACGCTCGTCGCAGCACCACCCGCCACCGGGAAGTCGGCACTCGCACTCGACTACGCGTTCAAGGTCGGTGTGCCCTGCCTGTACTTCTCGTGTGACAGCGACGCGTGGACGATGGCAGCCCGGCTCGCATCCATGCGCACCGGGCGCACCCTGGCCCAAGTCGAAGCGCAGCTCGAAACCGATGAGGAGTGGGCGCGCGCCGTCCTCGGCGAAGCGACCCACCTCCGCTGGGTGTTCGACTCCGCCCCCACCCTGTCCGACATCGAACTCGAACTCGACGCCTACCACGAAGTGATGGGCCAGGCGCCACAGCTAGTGGTCGTCGACAACCTTGTGGACCTGACGCACGACGACGGATCCGGTGAAGACCACCGCATCTGGAAGGCGCTGTTGAAGGAACTCAAGTGGATGGCGCGTGACACGTCGACAGCGTTCCTTGTGCTGCACCACGTCAATGAGCAGCCCGAACGCAAGGACAAGAACGGCGCCTCGACCCGCTCGAGGTGCCCGTCACGCACCGACGTGTCAGGCAAGGTGAATCAGCACCCGGCTCTCGTGCTCACGATGGCGATGAATCAGGAAGGGATCCTCGACGTGTGCCCGGTGAAGAACCGGCACGGACGTGGATACCCGAACGGTGACTGGGCGACGCAGCTTCGATTCCACCCGGAGACGATGCAGATCGGAGACATGTACCGGTGACATCGCAGCACCGCAAGCATCGCGGCTACGACACGCAGCGCATCCTCGCCCGCTACCTCGCCGGCAACGGATGGCCCTACGCCGAACCGACCGGTGCAGGTCGGAAGGGCACCGACATCCTCGGCACCCCCGGCATCGACTGGGAAGTGTTCGCCAGGCGCGACGGCCTCACCGTCGCACTGGCGAAGATGAAGCAGTCCGCCGCCCGTGTCGGCGACCAGCAGATCTCTGTGCATGTCATGCGCCCCGATGGGTACGGGCCGCAGCGCATCGCCGAATGGCCTGCGTTCATGCCGCTCAACCGGTTCACCGAGCTCCTCCACGCAGCCGGCTACGGGGATCCCCCTGAGTAGGGCGTCGTTCCCCATCGCCCCCGTGCTCCGCCACTACGGGGCGGGGAAGGTGCCCGAGGGGCAGGGCTGGCGGAAGATGCTCTGCCCGTTCCACGACGACACGCACCCATCAGCGACCGTGAACCGGGAGCTCGAAGCGTTCAAGTGCTTCACCTGCGGAGTCGCAGGAGACGCAATCAAGATCATTCGCCAGCAGGAGGGAGTGGGATTCCGTGAAGCTGTCAGCCGCGCAGAGGAACTCACTGGAAGCAGCGGCGAAGAACTACTACGGCAGCGTCGCCAAGATCAAGGACTACCTCGAGGGTCGAGGGCTGGACGGCGAAACGTGCGCCATGTACCGGCTCGGCTACGTCGAGAACCCTGAGCGTGGACATGAGCAGTTCCGTGGCCGGCTCGCCATCCCCTACCTCACCCCCGCCGGCGTTGTCGACATCCGGTTCCGCCGGGTCGACGACCACAACGGCCCCCGTTCCGAAGGGCCCCCGAAGTACCTGGGGCTCGACGGCATCAAGACCGGCATGTTCGGCGTCCTCGCCGTGCAACATGCCACCGGTGACACGATCGCAATCACCGAGGGGGAGATCGACGCGATCGTACTCACCGCCAAGTGCGGCATCCCAGCTGTCGGTGTGCCTGGCGCGCAGGGATGGAAGCCGCACTACGGACGCTGCTTGCAGGACTTCGACAACGTGCTGGTGTTCTGCGACGGCGACAAGCCCGGACGAGAGTTCGGCAAGGCGGTGGCCCGTGAGATCCGTGGCGCCACCACCATTCACCTCCCCGATGGGGAGGACGTGAACAGCATCTATCTGTCTGAGGGTGCTGACTACCTCCGGAAGAAAGCAGGACTGTGATGCCCCCGAGCAAGCCGAAGACCGAAGTGGTGGCGGAGGAGCCGCAGACCGGCACCACCCCCATCGACGAGATCGCGGACGACAGCGTGGAGTACGTCAACACGTCGAAGGGTTCCGTGCCCGTCGACCCCGCGCCCGTCGTCGTCCCCGCCGACGAGGAGGAGCGCCTCGCCATCGCCAACGAAGGACGTGACCCCCTCGGGTACGTCCCCGAGCCCGCCGCTGTCGCTCTCGACGAGGCCGGCAACCCCGCCGAGAACACCCTCATCATCGAGTACATCGGTGGGGGCACGAAGGAAGTCGAGCTCGAGCCCGGCAGCATCGTCGAGTACCTCGGCGGATCGTTCGCCCGCTGGACGGAGAAGGGCGGCGTGAAGCGTCAGGCACAGATCGACGTGGACATCGCCGGCGTCTCCATCAAGGGCGCCTGACCGAAGCGAAGGGGCGTACCGTGAACGTGAAGGTTGTCCTGTCGGACATGCAGATCCCTGACCACGACGTTCGTGCCGTGGCCGTGGTGCAGCAGTTCGCCGCCGACGTGGCGGACGAACTGTGGTGCGTCGGCGACGAAGCCGACTCACCCGAAGTGTCGAAGTGGAACAAGGCATCCGCAGGTGAGTACGTCGGCACCTTGCAGAAGGGCCTCGACACCACGCACCGCGTGCTCAAGGGATTCCGGGATGCGATCGGCCCGGACAAGCTGTTCCGCATCCAGCGGTCCAATCACACCGACCGCATCCGCACCTACACGAACCGGTACGCCCCGGCGCTCGCATCGCTGCGCGACCTGCGCTACGAGAAGCTGATCCGCCTCGAGGAGCTGGGGATCGAGTTCGACGACCAGCCGGCCGACATCGCGCCCGGCTGGGTCATCGCCCACGGCGACGAAGGATCCCTCATCCGCACCGCCGGCGGCACCGCCATGAACCTTGCCCGCCGGTTCGGCAAGTCCGTCGTATGCGGCCACACGCACAAGCTCGGATTGCAACATGACCACGACTCCGTGAACGGGCGCATCGTGCGCCAACTGTTCGGGTTCGAGGTCGGGCACCTGATGAACCTCAAGCGGGCCCACTACCTGCGGGCCGGATCGGCGAACTGGCAGCAGGGCATCGGCGTGCTCGTGCAGGACGGGCGCGACGTGCATCCCGTCGCCATCCCCATCGTGAACGGTCGCATCCACTTCGACGGAAGGATCTACCGTGGCTGACCAGACGGCGCAGATCCCGCCGGATGTGGCGCAGCAGTTCATGGACGACTACACGAACCTGCTGCACTCCACCGCCGCCTACTGGGGCCGCCAGTACAAGCACGTCGTCGATGTCAACGATGTCGCCTCCGAGCTGTGGCTGTACCTGTTCCGGCGTTGGGAATGGGTGCTCGAGCTGATCGAGGAGCGCGGCGCCAAGCGTGCCGCCGGCAAGTTGAAGATGCGTCTCACCGACGTGGCCCGAGGGTTCTGCGTCGATGAGCACAACAAGCGGTACGGCATCGCACGCGACGACCTCGCCTGGTACACCACCGGGCAGGTCGCCGACCTCCTCAACGCAGCCCTCGACCTCGACCAGTGGGTGAAGGGCAGCCCGGAGAAGCGGGGCGCGGAACGGTCCGCACCGTCCCGCCCCTCCGAACACGGCACCCGCATGGCGATGCTCGCCGACGTGGCACACGCCTACTCGAAGCTGTCCGACGACGACCAGGAGATCCTGCACCTGCGGTACGTCGATGGCCTCGACAACCCGAGCTCGGGCAGGGCCCTCGACATCAGTACCGAAGCGGCGGAGAAGCGCACCGAACGTGCGCTGCGCCGCCTCGTCGACAAGCTCGGCGGCAACCCCCCGATCTGGCCGGCAGGCAGGCACTCCGTGTCGAACGCAGCCGCACAGGCCAGGGTACGGAAGGCGTACGACTCGTGACCCAGGACCAGTTCGCCCTGTTCAACGCGTGGGTCGACGACACCCTCGGCGCACTCGAAGTGGTGATCGCTTCGATGCGGCACGAGGCGTTCAGCTACCTGCCCGAAACGTCACAGGAGGCATGGTTCGCCCTCGCCAAGCTCGTACCCCTCGGGATACAGGAGCTGATCGGTGTGCATGCCGCACTCGCCGAGGAGCAGAAGGCCATCGCCGAACGTGAAGCGGGTGCCCTCCTCGCAGCCGAAGCGCGCAAGCTCGGATTGGACATCAAGCCATGACCATGACCATCGCACCCGCATGGGTGCTCCTCCTCACCGTGATGCTTCTGCTAGTGACAGCGGTGCCCGCATGGTGACCCTGCTGTTCGCCGTCGCTCTCGGCCTCCTCGTGGCCTGGGTACTTGTGGAGGCCGACCGATGATCTGCCACCCCTGCCGCAACGGTCGCCATGACCGTTGCGAGAAGTGCCCGTGCCAGCACCGTGTCGGCCACTACGTCGACTGGTCGAAGGTGAACCGTGAGGAGGATGCCGATGACTAGCCCAGCCGTGGTCGGCCTCACCGGCTATGCCGGCTCAGGCAAGGACACCGTGGCCGGCATGCTCGCCACCTACGGGTTCAAGCGGGTCGCGTTCGCCGACCCGATGAAGGAGATCCTCCTCGACACCGACCCGTGGGTACATGCCGGGCAGTATCACCGCAAGCTCACCGACCTCGTGTCCGAGTTCGGGTGGGATGGGGCGAAGCGCCGGCATCCCGATGTTCGCCGGCTCATGCAGGAGTTCGGCATGTCGTGCCGGCGTGTGCTCGGCGAATGGACGTGGACCGAGCTGGCCCTGTCCAGGGTGGAGACGCACCTGGCGAACGGCGAATCCGTCGTGGTCACCGACGTGCGGCTCGAGAATGAGGCACGCCTCATCACGCAGCAGCTCGACGGCATGGTGTGGCGGGTGCATCGTCCCGATGTTGGCCCGGTCAACGGGCATGTCACGGAGGATCAGCTCGCCGAGTATCCCGTCGACCGTGCCGTGAACAACTGGGGCACCATCGACGACCTGCGGTTCGAGGTGCAGGATCTTGTGGAGGAGCTGTTCGGCCTCGGCTACTCCGGGATCTAACCCCCGAAACACGAAAGCCCCCCTCGCTTGGAGGGGGGCTTTCGCTGTGAGAGGGGACAGACGCCGGGGCGTAAGTCCTAGTCGGAGGGTAGCAGGGTGTCGGGCTCGGTCAAGCTGGCCTTGTCGTATGCGTCGAGCACACGGGTGCAGAAGGCGGCAAGGTGGTTCGGGTCCACGCCGAGTACGTAGTCGAGCTCGGACCATAGTGCTCGGGCTAGGTGTGCGGTCCGTTCGTCCAGGTTCACGCCTGCCCCTTGTGACTGCGGACAATCACGGCAGCCTGACTCAGATACAGGCGCCGCGCCCCGGTGGACTCCCTCTCGGCCTCACCTTGAAGGTGCTGCGCCGACGCTTCCAGGGCTTCGTCCACGGCCTCACGGATCAAGGCCTCGGCAGCCACAGCGCGGGCGATGGCCCGATCTGTGAACGCCTGACGAGCCAGATGGAAGGCGGCGTGGGCCGCTTCCGTCTGAGCGATCAGGGCACGGACGGCAGCAACCTTGCCCGCGTAGTCCCATGAGACGGCATCCCCGATCTGCTCGTCGGTCACGTCGCCCATCCCGGCCAGAGCATCGACAGCGGCACGGGCGCCCCACAGGTCGGCGGAGCCGCCGAACTCGTGCTGCCACTCATACCTGCCACCCTCGTAAGCTTCGGCCACGGTGGCGTACACGTCGGCGGTCATGCGGGCCTCCCCTCGTCAGTCGTTCCGATGATCGGCACTTCGCGGCTGTCGTAAGGATCGACAGGCCCGGGAATGTCGTGGACGTGTGCGGTTGCGGCGTCGCGGGTGAACCCGGCCAGCGCCAACGTCGCATGAACCTGGGCCTGTCGTTGATACCAAGCCGACGCCTCGGGCTGATTGTTCGGGTTGTTGGCCCCGGCCAATGCGGACTCGGCCTCGTCGTAATGCTCCTCCGGGGTCATGCCGCCTCCTCCCACCGGTCGGCGTCCTCACGCCCCGGCTCCTCGTAACGAAGGTCAGCCCTCGACGGCCAACCAAGCTCACGCCCACGACGTGCAGCCTTCGACGCCGGCCCACGCGTGGCCGGCACCATCAACTCGACATCCCTGATCGGCAGCGTCAGATACGCCAGCCGAATGTTCCGCTGCGCCTCCTGCGACATGCGGAACCCCCGGGCCCCAACCCCCCAGTCGCGCACCATGTCGGCAGAGTGCGGCATCCCTGCCGCGATCTCCGACCACGGATAGCCCTCCGTGTACAGGGCACGCAGCATCAGCGTGAACGGGCGCGGATCCACCGGAAGGGACTCCGGGGCCCGCACCTCCCCGTCGATGAACACCCGGCCACCGGCCACACCATCGAACCCGGGAACCTGCTCGGATCCCTCCGCCGCAGGTGTCTGCATCAGCTCGAAGCACGCCGATCGCACCGTGCATCGGCGGCAGTACTGCAACGCATCCTCGGCGTCATCCCTCGACTCCGGGATCCGAATGAACTTGTCACGATCCTCGGGGAGCGCGTCAACGCACGCCCCATGCTTGGCCGTGATCTCCATCAGGCGCTTGACCCGATCCTGCACTGGTCCTCCTCTCACTGGGCGGCGAGCCGCTTCCAGAACGAACGGTTGCGACGCCAGCGGTCACGGAAGTACCGGGAATCGGAGGTGTCACGTTGCTTTACCTTCCGATCCCAGCGGCGCCACTCGGTCAGGCAGTACTCGGCGACATGCCGGGCAGTACCTGGTGGTGCCTGATCCGTGTAGCGGGTCAGCATCGACTCGACGGTTTCCCCTTCGGGCAGCGTCAGCATCAGCGGCTGCACACAGCAGTTGGTGTGCATGTCTCCACCGAGCCGGCGCAGCACAGGGTCGGTGTTGGGTACGCCACGGCAAGCCCGGACACCGGGTTGCCGTGACCACCAGGCGTGCAGCTGCGACCACTGGTGTTCCAGTGCGGTCGGCAGCCACGGATCGTCAGCGAGCATCGGCCTCGACCGCCAGAGGGCGCACGTCGACCACCTCGGCGTCCGTCCAGTCGTGCGGCCAGTCGTCCGGCACGATGCCGACCTCACCGATCGACGCCAACCACGACTCGCCCAGGGCGGCAGCGATCTCCGGGCCGCTCGCCGTGAACGGCACGGTGCGACGTGCGGCACCACCGTTCAGCTCGAACACGACCTCGAAGTTGGCGGGACGCGAAGTCTCCACCAGGAACAGGGCGTTCAGCAGGGCGTCACGGATGTCGCCCGGCTCCCCCTCGATGACGACGGACGAACCGCCCAGGTTCAGGATCAGTCCGATGTCGTCCGTCACGGCGTTCT
>Ga0315904_10013616_pt1 | contig 10173 bp, 1 predicted proteins | sample LakEriMetagenome_6_FD_203529 | JGI IMG/M metagenome (GOLD analysis project Ga0315904, IMG submission 203529) | Freshwater fungal communities from buoy surface, Lake Erie, Ohio, United States - Buoy 12 MA120 | ecosystem: Environmental > Aquatic > Freshwater > Lake | place: USA: Lake Erie, Ohio...
GACCGCGTCAGCGTCACGTCGTTGTTGTTCGCCGTCCCGTTGCCGTCCACGTCGCCCACCAGCACGTTGAACGAAAAGTTGAACGTCCCACCCGCCACGCCGTCGCCCGAGCCATTGGCGAACGTCGTCGAACCCGTGTCCCACTCGCCGTCGAGCACCGTCGACTGGGCCGCATCCTGGATCCCCGTCGCCGCCATCGACAGCACGTATCGCCCCGTCGTCAACGCCTGCGGGAGCACGAACTGCGCCACCGTGCCGCCTGCCAAGAGCGTCACGCCCGACGGCGTCAGCGTCACGTCCTGCTGCACGGGAGCGTTCGGCCCCGAGTAGCTGGCCAGCCGCTTGCCCACCACCTGCAACGCCCCGGCCTGCGGCAGGGCGATCGCCTGGTCGAACTCCACCGAGATCGTGTTCGCGTTCCGCCACGTCACCTGCGCCGCATTGACGCCGCTGGTCACCAGCTGGTTCGCCCCGTCCCGCAGCCGCCAGCCCAGCCGGTCCGTCCCGATCGTCGTGAACGGCGCCAGGTTCAGGTAGTTGGTCGCCCAGCTCGTCACCCCGCCGCCCGTCGTGGCCCGCACGTACAAGCCCTTCACCTTCACCGAGGCGTTCGTCACCGAAAGCGTGCCGTCGACCAGCGTCGTGAACGTGTAGTTCCCGCCCGTGGCCACCAGTGTGCCGGCACCCACCGTGATCGCGTAACTGCCGACAGGGCTCGTCGTCGTCGCCGCCGTGGACAGCGCCGCCTCGCCCGTCACCGCCGCCGCCGTCTCCCCGTTCACGAAGCCCATCAGCGTGGCCGTCAGCGTCGGATTGGCCGTGCCTGCCACCTTCGTCTTGTTGTCCGCCCGCACCGTCAGGGACTTGGGCGTGATGCTCGCCGAGAGCGAGGGCTGCGTGAGCGAGTAGTTCGAGGCCGCCGTGCCCAGCAGGGCGAAGCCGCTCACCGCCACGGCGGTCGCCGTGTTCACGTCCTTCGAGTTGAAGGCTCCGCTGCCCGTGCCAGTGAGGCTCACGTCGTCGCCGCCGATCACGCCGAACAGGGCCGCCGTGCCCGACAGCACCGCCGTCGTCGTCCCGTCGTAGGTCTTGCTCGCCGCCGACAGGCCCGTGATCGTCAGGGCCTTTTGGTTCACCGTGCTCGAGGGCATCGCCGCCGTGACGTTCGTCGCCCCCGTGGACGAGAACGTCACGTCGCCAGAATACGTGCCCACGGCCGTCGTCGCCGCCAGCCGCACGTACAGCGTGCCGGAAACAGCTCCGCTCGTCGGGCTGAACGTGGCCTCCGTCCCGAACGTCACGTTGTCGCTCGACACCTGGAAGCCCGTCGGGGCCGTCGCGGTGATGCCGGCCGTGAGGTCGGCACCCGTCACCGTGATCGTCGTCGTGACCGACGCCGTGCCGTAGGTGGTGGACACGGCCGAGAGCGAGCCCGTCGTGCCGATCGTCGGCGTGGCGGAGGTGCTGACCACGAAGAACGTCGGCGAAGGCACCGTGGCCGACGTGTAGCCGTTCGTCCAGTTAGCGATCGTGTACACCGTCGTGCGGATTCCCGCCGCCGAATCGGTCACGACGCCGAGGTCGTTGAACGCGGCGTTTTGGCCGAGCTCGCCGTTCGGGCCGGCGCCGGGCCAATTCAGCGAGAAGGCGGTGCCCGCCGCAACCGACAGGGCATCCGGCAGCCAGGTCTTGTCGGTGCCGGGCGCACCCTCCGTCAGGAAGGCGTTCGTGGAGAAGGCGGCGATCCAGCCTGCGGCCGCGCCGCTGGTCGGCACCGCCCCCTGGTAGGCGAAGAGGTTTTCACCGGTGGAGTTGAGGGTGAACGCGGGAGTCGTGACGTCGGAAAGCCCAGTCTCCTGGCCGCCATCCGCCGTGTTGGCACTGTGCTGCCACTTGACGCCCGTGCCGCGGGAGGCGTCGTAGTCGAAGATCGTGCCCGCGGTGAACGCCTGCGTGAACGTGATCGTGGACGTGCCCTCGTTGACGAGCATGGCCGTGCCTGTCCACGCCGAGTCACTGATCGTGATCGTCGTGCCGGCGATCACGTCCTGGAGCAGGACGAACGACACCTTGTCGGTGCCCGTGCCCTGCATTCCCGTGAAGGCGATGGCACCGGCGCCGAGGGCCGTGTAGTTCACGTTGAGCGGCGTAGCAAACGTTTCGGAATTGCTGTTCTTGAAGCCGGTCGAGGCGACGAAGTAGGCAGCGATGTTCGCGTAGGTGCCGCCGGGAATCGTAGCCGATGTGGAAATCGAGTACGACCCGTTCGCGCCGAAGGTGCTCGTGCTGCCGAGCAAACGTCCGGTCGGGCCGCCGTCGCGGATCTCGAGCGTGCCCGCCGGAGTCGAGTTGTCGGACGGCGTCACCGACCCCGTGAACGTGACCGACTCGCCGTAGTTCACGTTGGTGGGCGCGATGCCGCTGAGCGTGGTCGTCGTCACGACGCCCGGCTGCGTGATCACGAGCGACGTGCCATAGGCGGCCGAGGTGCTCGGATTGAAGAGGTTCGCCGACGGATTGCCGTCGGGCACGTATTGGGCGGTGATGTTCTCGTAGGTCCCGAACGGAATCGTGGTGCTCGAAACGGTGGCGGTGCCGGTTGCGCCGGTGCCCGAGAGCGCGGCCGTGCCGAGCAGCACGCTGCCGCTGCGGAAGAGGACGGAGCCCGTCGGCGTGGCGGTGCCCGAGCCCGCCACGACCGTGGCGGTGAGCGTCACCTCCTGACCCTGCTCGAGTGAGGTCGGCGACACGGCGGTGACCGTGGTCGTCGTGCTCACGCCCGCCCGCGGCACGAACGTGATCCCGCGGAGAGCGTAGTTGGCGCCTGCGGTCACCGGCGTGGCCAGGTCGGCAAATGCCAGCGACGCCAGGCTGGCGTTGTAGCCGGTCGTGTCGGTCAGCGTCTTGATGCCACCGGTCGCCGTGGCGCTCTGCGTCACGTAGAGGACCACGCTCGATCCCGACGTGTAGCCGGCCAGGTTAACCATGCCCGCAAGCGACAGCGTGCCGCTTGCCGTCCACGTGCCGCCGACGAAACTGAACTTCGCCAGGTTGCCGCCACTGGAATCGGCTGCATACAACGTGTCGAATCCGGTCGCGTTCCAACTGACGGTCGGGCTCAGGTCGGCAAACACGAAGGCTTGATACTGCGGATTTGTCGCCACCGGGAAGGTCGTGGCGAGAGCCTGCGTGGACGTCGTGGGCAGGCCGCTGCCGATCTGGAACACTGATCGGCCCGGAGAGTTGGAACCCGCCGACACGTACAGATTGCCATCGATGATCTGGATTTGCCGCGTGTTCGCATTCGCCTGCGGCGTGCCGTCCCGCGATAGTTCGATCGCCGTGGCCTCGGTCGCCAACGTGCTCGCCACGTACCTCACGCCGCCCGTCCCGGGCTGGGTATTCGCCGTCGCGCCCGACATCCAGAATTGCGTGCCGTCGTTCGTGACCACGCTGCGGAGCGAGTCGCCGGTGTAGATCCCCGAGAAGGCCTGCGACGTCGTCACCGCGCCGCTGGCGGAAACCACGCCGATCACACGGCTCACGTTGGGAGCCGTATTGACGTTCGCAGTGCCTGCATCCGCCCGATGGCCGCCGAACGTGACCAGTTGCCGGTCGCCCGAGAGGCTCAAGGCCCCTTCGCTCGTGGAAGCCCCGCGGAGCGTGAGGGCACTGGCCCCCGACGCCGACACCGGCACCGTGCGCACAAGCACACCCGCCGGCGTGTATTCGAGCAGCGCCACGCCCGCCGCCGCCGCGCCGACCGCCGTCGTCCCGTCGCCCGTCCGCAGCACGAGCAGGTTGCCGGGCGTGAAGTCAGGCACCGTCACCGCCAGCGTGGAACCGAAGGCAGTCGAATTGCTCGCCTCGAAGCCCGCCGCCGGCACAAAGAACGCCTGGATCGACGAGAAGGTGCCCACGGGCACGGAGTTCGACTCGATGCTGAACGTGCCGTCGGCCCCGCTGCCGCCGATCGTGCTCGACGAGGCCAGGAGCGTGCCCGTTGCGCCGCCGTCGCGAATCTCGATCGTGCCCGCCGGCAGCGTCGTGCCGAAACCGGCCGTAACGGTGCCGCTGAACGTGATCGCGGTGCCGAAGCTGGCCGACAGCGGTGACACGCCCGTCAGGGCCGTCGTCGTCGTGGCCCCGGTCGTGAACGTGCCGACGTCGCTGTAGGTCGTGCCGACCGCATTCGTCGCGTAGGCCTTGAACGAATAGCCTACTGCGGGATCGAGCTCCGCGAGATCGGTTATGAAGGCTCCGGTCGTGCCGCCCACGGCCACCTTCGTCACGTCCGTGCCGTCGATCACCGGATCGGCATTCAGGGCGGTCACCGCATAGACGAAGCCCCGCTCGGTGATCGGGCTGCCGCCGTCGCTCGTCACGTCGCCGAAGAGTGTTGCGGCCGTGGCCGTGACGCCGATCGAGGCGGGTGAGCCCAGCGACACGGCCGGAGCGGTCGCTGCGGCGAGAGTCGTGAAGGTGGCGGTCGAGGAGTAGGCCGTGCCGGCCGAGTTGATGGCGTAGGCCCGGAAGGTGTAGCCGCTCGCCGCCGACAGCCCGCTGGCCGCGACGGTGAACGTGCCGGTGCCGCCCGCCGCGGCGGCGATCTTAGTGACGCCGTCGCCGCCGATCTGCGGATCGCCGTTGGCACTTGTCAGGGCGTAGACGACGCCCCGCTCGGTGACGGTGGCGAAGCCGTCGCTCGTCACGTTTCCGCCGAGCGTGGCCGTCGAGGGCGTCACGTCTGCCGACGAGGGAGACGTGACCGTTGCCAGCTGCGCGGCGACCGGCGTGCCGGTGAAGGTCACGTTGTCAAACCGCCACGAACCGGTGGTGGCGTAGGTACTCGTCGACCTGAGCGCAAGATAGGTGCCACTCGTGGCCTGGTTCGACACGATGCGAAACGCCGCGTTCGGGTTGTTGTTCAGCCCCGTGATCGAACTGAAGTCGACCGACCGACTGAACCACGTGTCGCCAGCGCCACTGGCGGCAGGCGTCACCGTGAACGTGGTGAAGTCGGCCCAGACTGGGGATCCGACAGTTGCATCGAGCGTGTACTGCACGACGCTCGAATTGTTGGCGGTGTTGCTGCCGCGGTGGTCGTACGCCAGCGTGATATTTTCGTAGCCACCCGTGCCTACCGAGAACTGAACCCCCGCCGTCTTGTCGTTGGCGGGATTACCGCTGGCCGGATAGGTAGTCGTGCTCCAGCCCCGGCCGCCCGGGTTGCCAGTCGCAAAAATCGCCGTCGTCCCGCCGATGAGGCTCGCCGTCCCGCTGCCCGTCGAGGGCGTGGAAACATCTCCCTCGAACGTCCATTGCGCGAGCGGAGCCACGGCTGTCGTGAACGTGTCCACGGTGGAATACGACGTGCCTGCCGCGTTCGTCGCGTAGGCCCGGAAGGAATATCCGCTTGCGGCACTGAGTCCCGTCGCGCCGACCGTGAACGTGCCCGCGCCGCCCGCGGGCGCCGCCACCTTCGTCACGCCCGCGTCGCCGATCTGCGGGTCCGCGTCGGTCGAGGTGAGGGAGTAGACGATGCCGCGTTCGGTCACGGCCCCCCCGCCATCGGCGTCCACCGTGCCTCCAAGGGTGGCCGTCGAAAACTGCACGAATGTCTTCGTGGGAGAGGAGACCGTGGCAGTACCAATGGTCGTGAACGTGCCCACCGAGGAGTATGTCGTGCCCACCGCATTCGTCGCGTAGGCCTTGAACGAATAGCCGGTCGCAGCCGCCAGACCCGTCGCGGGAATGGTAAACACGCCCGCTGTGCCCTCGGCCGTCAGCTTCGTGACACCCGCCCCGTCGATGACCGGATCGCCGTTCACGGAAGTCGCCGCATACACGACGCCCCGCTCGGTGATCGGGCTGTCCCCGTCGCCCGTCACGTTGCCGCCGAGAGTGGCCGCCACGTTCGTAATCCCGGTCGCCGTCGGCGACGAGACCGCCGGCGCGGTCGCGGCGGACGCGGTCGTGAACGTGCCGACGTCGCTGTAGGTCGTGCCCACCGAGTTCGTGGCATACGCCCGGAACGAGTAGCCGGTCGTCCCGGTCAGTCCGGTGAGCGTCGTGGACAGGGCACCGGTCGTGCCATCCACCGCCACCTTCGTGACCCCGATGCCGTCGATCGCGGGCGTGGCGTTGTCGGCCGTCGCGGCATACACGAAGCCCCGTTCGGCGATCGTCGCACCGCCGTCGCTCGACACAGTCGCTGCAAGGGTCGCGGCAGTCGCCGCGATGCCCGACGACGAGGGCGTCGCGAGCACGACCGTGGGGGCCGACGCGGTGAATGTCGACCCGTTGAGCGTGACGTTGTCGAACCGCCAAGTGCCGCCGGGGGCGTATGCGCTTGCGTCGGTCGCCGCCTTGTAATTTCCGGTCGTCGCATCGAACGCCGCCACAATCCGGAACGCGAGGTTCGCGTTGTTGATCACCCCTGCGACCCCGGTCAGATCGACCGAGCGGGAGTACCAAATATCGCCGGGCGACGCCGTGAACGTCTGCAGATCCGTCCACACCGGCGTGCCCGCCGTGCGATCGACCGTGTACTGCACCACTTCCGTGTTGGCGGACGTGTTGCTGAACCGGTGGTCGTAGGTGAACGTCGTTGGCGCGAACCCGGTGGTTGAAATGTCGAACTGCACGCCGGCGGTCTTGTTTGCCGCGCCGAGTGCGGGATACGCGGTCGTGCTCCAGGCCAGGCCAGTGCTCGGGTTGCCGCCCGCGAACGTCGCAGTCGTCCCGCCGATCAGGTTTGCCGTACCCGCGCCGAAGGATGGCGTGGAGGCATTTTCGAACGTCCATTGCACGATCGGAGGAGCGGCCGTAGTAAAGGCATCCACGGTCGAATACGTCGTGCCGGCGGCGTTCGTGGCGTAGGCCCGGTAGGTGTACGCGTTCGATCCGGTCAGGCCCGTGACGTTGACGGTGAACAACCCGGTGCCACCGGCGGACGCCGCGACCTTCGTCGCGCCCGCACTGCCGATCTGCGGGTCGGCGTTGGCCGACGTGAGGGCGTAGACGATGCCCCGCTCGGTCACAGTACCGCCGCCGTCGGCGTCCACGGTGCCGCCGAGCGTGGCCGACGAAAAGAGCACCGCCGCCTGGGTCGGCAGCGACACCGTGGGCTTGGCGATCGTCGTGAACGTCGCCACGGATGTGTACGTGGTGCCCTGCGCATTGGTGGCGTAGGCCTTGAACGAGTAACCTGTCGACGCGGTGAGTCCCGTCACGGGCACGGTGAAGGCGCCGGTGCCAGCAACGGCCGCCGCCACCTTCGTCACGCCGGGGCCGTCGATCGCGGGGTCGCCGTTGACCCCGGTTTCCGCATAGACGACGCCCCGCTCGGTCACCGCGTCGCCGCCGTCGCCCGTCACGTTGCCGCCGAGCGTGGCGGCGATGTCGATGATCGCCGTCGATGTCGGCGACGTGATGAAGGGCGCTGATGCGGTGGCCTGCGGCGTGCCGTCCACGCTCGCCGTGGCGGCGCCGGCGCCGATCGCGTTCACGCCCCGCACCTGCACGGCGTAGGTGGTGCCGTTCAGAAGTGCGTCTGCGCCGGACGACACGGTCGTGATCGTGAATGACGTGCCGGTTGTGCCAGCCGACTTGAACGTCGCGCCACCATCCGAGGAGTACTCATAGGCGGTGATCGGCGAGTTGCCATCGCTCGCGGGAGCCGTGAAGCTCACCTGCAGCGCGGCGTTGCCGGGCGTGACAGCGAGTCCCGTCGGAACGCCCGGGGCCGTGACGGCCAAGGCCACACGGAAGTTGTCCACGCCCTGCAAGGAGTCGTTGCCTGGGTCGTTCGTCTCCGAGAGCCGGACATACAGATACTCGTTCGGACTCCAAGAAAGGCCGGACAACGTCGCGGTCTTGGTGCCGATCGTGAACAGCGGCGTGATCGCCGCCTGGGTCGCATTGGGCGCTCCGGTGCCCGTGCTCGGCGAAGTGAACGACAGGTCCGTCGAGGCGATCCACGCGCCGGCGGCGTCGTTGAACGTGCCGTCGGCGGTCGAAGCCGTCGTCACGACGTTCGTGGCCGACGTGCGATAGGACAGATTCGTCGGGTTGGCGGTCGTCGATGGGTTGCGGTTGATCACGGCGTCGTACGAGACGTCCACGCTCGTGATCGTGCCGCTCGTCGTATTGCGGAGGACGACGCCGTAAAAGCCGGTCAAGCTACCCGATGCCAGCGAGCCCAGGGCCCGGTTGACGGGCGAGGCCGAATCGAACATCGCATAAAAGCTACCGGCGTTCGCAGACCCATTGCTGCCGGCCCACTTGTTGCCCGTCGTGTAACTCGCTCCGTACAGATACCAGCCGCTCACGTTGCCTCCGCCCGACAGCGTGCTGACTTCCGTCATGGCACCAACCGGGACGGCGCTGGCGGTCACCGTCCCCAGCGTCTGGAAATCCTGCAGATACTCGGTGCCGTTGAAGTCCACCGCGGCCAGCATCGCCCGGCCTTCCAACTGCTCCACCCGTGTGGAGAACGTGCCAAAGCCGGCTTCACGCGAGTTCCGGCTGGCGAGCGTGTCCGAAGCCTTGCGGGCGTTGCGACGCCGGGGAGCCTTCAACTTCGACCAGAAGAGCTGCCTGACCATGGATTCCGCCTTCCTTTACGTGGTGCCGAGACCGTCCTGGTGTTCGGGCTATGCCGGGGCCGATTGGCCACGAGCAAGGATCCGGAGCCTACGCGGTCTTTGTGAGCGTGTGATGAAACGGGCCGCGTCAGTTGTCCGCGGAAACCGCCTCGCCTCCCGCCCGGGTCACGAGGCCGCAGAACACCCGGAGATCCATGCCGTCGGCGAGGAACCGCGTGCCCGCGTCGCCGAACACCGCGCCGATGCCGCCAGGGTGGAAAGAATAGGCCTCGCCGTCGTTGGAAACGTTGAAGGGCACCCCGGCGTTCGCGGCCGCCCCGGCCACGCCGGCGGTGGTCACGGGATCGAGCTTGAAAGGGCCGAGACTGTCGGCCCAGCCAACGCATTGGTTCACCGCCGGCAACGTGCCCGACTGCTGCACCTTGCCCGCCCGGTACACCTGCGGCCGGCCGGCACATTCGACGAGGAGGATCGTCTTCGACATTCCGTCGAGCACGTTCCTCGGCCGTGTGACCACGTCCTTGTCGAGCATGCCCTTGGAGTTGTCGCCCTTCGCCGCGTAGGGATCCGGTGAGAGCACGGCGGGCTTCACGCCCGTCATCGCCTCGTAATCCGTGCGGCCCGGGTTGACCTTCAACGCCGGGATCGCGGGACGCGCGCTGTCGCTGTCGGGCGACGCCGGCACCCTGATCGTTTCGCCCTGCGGCCCGGTCGGGCAGCGAAAGAGGGGCACGGACCTGGTGGCGACCCCGACGTTCGCGTCGGCCCGCACGCCGAGCGTCGCATCGATCCCCGACGGCGGCGTGGAATTGGTCGTCGCGTCGTACCAGTGCTTTTTCAGGCTGTATTGGGAGGCCAACTCGTTGTGCTCCATGAAGGGCATCACCAGCACCCGCCAGGAGTGTTCGCGGCGGCTCGGGTTGCCCTCGGGCGGCTTGGGAAACTTCGTCGTCCTCGCGGCGTCGGTCGTGTAGCAGGCCGCCGGCATCCACTGCCGGGATTCGGCGCAGGTGACGAACGCCAGGCCGATCTGCCGCAAGTTGTTTTGGCAGTGCGTACGCCGCATCATTTCCCGGGCGCCCTGCACCCCCTGCACCATGAGCCCCATGAGCAGCGCGAGGATGGCGATCACGACCAAAAGTTCGATCAGCGTAAAGGCAGGCCGAGCGGCGGAAGGCCGTCGGCTCCTGGCGAGGCGGCGGCCACGGCGGGCCGCATGCGCGGGCGTCGCGGTCATGGACTCACGGGCGGCACGCCCGTCCTTCCGAGCTGGGATCGACCCGGAAGGTACACAGACTCCGTGAGGATCGTGTGCAGGTCCGACCCAAGGGCTTTGTGAGGATTGTGTTGGCCGGGAACGACGATTTTTCAGGCTGGAATCAGCACGTCACCCCACCGTGCCGCGGTCGAGCAGGCCGTCGATCAGGGCCGAGCGGGTGTCGATCGGCGAGGTCGTCCGCCGGGCTGCCGGGGCCGCGAGGATCTCCCGCATCCGCATCAGCCGCCGCCCGCCCGACTGGGCGTCGTAGCTGTTGAAGGCGATGGTGAACTTCCGGGCGGGATC
>Ga0315904_10013620_pt1 | contig 10171 bp, 9 predicted proteins | sample LakEriMetagenome_6_FD_203529 | JGI IMG/M metagenome (GOLD analysis project Ga0315904, IMG submission 203529) | Freshwater fungal communities from buoy surface, Lake Erie, Ohio, United States - Buoy 12 MA120 | ecosystem: Environmental > Aquatic > Freshwater > Lake | place: USA: Lake Erie, Ohio...
AAACGCATCTTCTAGTTCGATGGCAGCCATCTCATCTGGATCTTCCAACCAACGATCTGGCAACGTAACGGGGCGGCCATGACTAGTACGACCACGTGGTTTTTCGCCGACTTCGATTGGATATGGCTGATCATCTAATTGATCTAAAAGCGTGCGGAAGTGTGCAAGAGATTCGATTAAACCAAACTCTCTGCGCAATTCGCGGTGCACTCTAAAGCCTTTGAGATACCACGCCATGTGTTTACGTAAATCGCGACAGCCGCGATCTTCTGATTCGAAGTAATCAACAATAAGTTCGCCGTGCCTAAACATTACTTCTCGCACCTGATGAAGAGTTGGCAGTGTGCGCTCTGTTCCGCCATTAAATGCGCTGACTAAATCTGCAAATAACCACGGACGTCCTAAACATCCACGTCCAACAACAACCCCGGCGCAACCTGTTTGGCGCACCATTTCAATTCCATCAGCACCTGACCAAATATCCCCATTACCTAGTACTGGCACACCAGTTGGCTTTAAGTGTTCAACTAGTCGAGTAATTGCAGACCAATCTGATTTACCTTCATACATTTGTTCTGCAGTGCGAGCATGTAGTGCAACCCATGCAACACCTAAATCTGCTGCTGACTTTGCTGCTTCTAAATATGTGTGGTGATCGCTATCGATTCCGATGCGCATTTTTACTGTGACAGGAATACCAAAAGGTTTTGCAGCTTCAACTGCTGCGCCAACAATTGCACTAAAAAGATTTCGTTTATACGGAAGCGCCGCTCCTCCGCCTTTGCGAGTAACTTTTGGAACAGGACATCCAAAGTTCATATCAATGTGGTCGGCTAAATTTTCTTTGCCGAGCATTGTTACTGCTGCACGCATCGTGTGAGGATCAACGCTATATAACTGAACAGAGCGTGGCCATTCACCTTTACCTGGTTCGATCATACGTAACGTCTCTGGCCGACGTTCAATGAGTGCGCGCGCTGTAACCATTTCAGAGACAAATAATCCAGCACCTTGTTCGCGGCAGAGCATGCGAAATGGTGCGTTAGTAATTCCAGCCATTGGAGCTAATACAACTGGCGGATCAATTACATGATCGCCAGAGGCAAGTGGAAGTGTGAGTGGCTTTAGCAACCGAGTAGACGTGGCGCTAACCATGCTTCAACCTGATCAAGTGCAATGCGCTCTTGTGCCATCGTGTCACGATCACGAATTGTTACTGCATGATCTTCAAGTGTTTCAAAGTCAACAGTGATGCAATATGGAGTTCCGATTTCATCTTGGCGACGATAGCGACGACCGATGGCACCGGCATCATCGAAATCGATGTTCCAGTTCTTTCGCAGTTTCTCTGCAAGGTCGCGTGCTTTAGGTGATAAATCTGCGTTACGTGACAATGGAAGAACTGCGACCTTGATTGGTGCTAAACGGTAATCGAGCTTTAACACTGCACGCTTTTCCATTTCACCTTTGCTATTTGGCGCTTCATCTTCAGTAAATGCATCCATTAAGAATGTAAGAGTTGCGCGATCCACACCAGCTGCAGGTTCGATAACAAATGGTGTCCAGCGTTCATTCTTCTCTTGATCAAAGTATGAAAGATCTTTTCCAGATGCTGCTGAGTGCGCCTTTAAATCAAAGTCAGTGCGGTTTGCAACGCCTTCGAGTTCGCCCCATTCGGTGCCCGCAAATTCGAATTTGTATTCGATATCTGCTGTGCGCTTTGAATAGTGTGACAACTTCTCTTTTGGATGTTCGTAAATACGAAGACGCTCTGGATTAATTCCAAGGTCTACATACCAAGCCATACGTGTATCAATCCAATATTGGTGCCATTCTTCATCAGTTCCTGGCACAACGAAAAACTCCATCTCCATCTGCTCGAACTCACGAGTTCTGAAAATAAAGTTTCCTGGCGTAATTTCATTGCGGAAAGACTTACCGATTTGGCCAATTCCAAATGGTGGTTTCTTGCGTGATGTTGTCATTACTTGATCAAAATTAATGAAGATTCCTTGAGCGGTTTCTGGACGCAAGAATGCAAGTCCAGATTCATCTTCAACTGGTCCCAGATATGTCTTAAGCATTCCGCTAAATTGTTTTGGTTCAGTGAATTGACCTTTGTTTCCGCAAGCAGGGCAGTTCACTTCAGTCAGTGATGTTGCAGCTTTCTTATGCTTTGCTTCGTAGGCCTCAAGTAAATGATCTGCGCGATAGCGCTTGTGACACGAGGTGCACTCTGTCAGTGGATCAGAAAACGTTGCAACGTGTCCGGATGCTTCCCAGACTTCTTTAGCCAAGATTACGCAAGAATCAATACCGACAACATCTTCGCGACCTGTGACCATGGACTTCCACCATTGGCGCTTTACGTTATTTTTTAATTCGACACCGAGTGGGCCGTAATCCCATGATGCACGCAGACCACCATAAATTTCTGATGAGGGATAAACAAATCCGCGTCGCTTTGCAAGACTGACGATATTTTCTAAACGATCCGTTGCCATTTCAATTTCTCCATCCGGCTGGCTGTCGGCGGCTAAAGCAACATGTGTTGCGATCCGTAGCTAAATTTTACTCTGAATACGGTAATTCATATGCACCGGGCTCATCGATGGCGCGTGCAAGAGTTGGAACCGCATTCATCTTCACATCATTATTGCTAAGTGCGCGGCGATACGAACCCACGTTTTCCCACTGCGTTACGAGTGACCACAGCGTTGGATCATCGAGGTTTTGCCCATAGTGGCCATCGCTAAAACCCTGACACTTAGAAAATGCATCGAGCGCTGTAGCGAGCAGGGTTTGAAAATGAGCAGCCTCGCCCAGCGGGACGTTAAATCTGGCGATTGCGTGCATGGTGTGAGCCTAGACGCTAACTCTTGAACTCTGGTTTGATTATGGAAATGAAAATCATTTCCATTTGTGCTATGGTCTGGCCATGAATATCGCCATTGGACTCGCAGCCCTTACTGCCATCTCAACTTTTGCCGGTGGAGCCCTTGCGCTTCGTGCAAAAGATCGTCTCCATTTAGTCCTCGGACTCTCCGCAGGTTTGCTCCTCGGTTTAGTTGCCTTTGACCTCTTGCCAGAAGTCTTTGAGTTAAGCACTCAAGAAGTTCTGCATGCACCAGCTGTTTCTGTCGCTCTCATCGCAGGATTCTTGTTACTCCACTTTTATGAAAAATTATTTGGTTCTCACGAACCATCAGAATCTGATTACGGTCACGATCACAAACACTCCAGAAACCTCACTGGTGCATTTGGTGCAATCGCAATGGGCGGTCACGTATTCCTAGATGGTTTAGCACTCGGTGTTGCATTCAAAGTAAGTTCTGATTTAGGTGTTGCGGTATTTATCGCACTTCTGGTTCACGCTTTTAGCGATGGCCTTAATACTGTTTCATTCCTTATTAAGTCTGGCTTATGGGGCAAGAAGAGCATTGGTCTGCTTGGAGTAGACGCTGTTGCACGAATTGGTGGAGCTGCAATTGGAAGTACCTTGGTATTGAGCAATAACTTGATCGCGCTATATCTTGCTGCTTTCTCTGGAATCGTCATCTATCTTGCAACATCACATATTTTGCCTGAGGCACATTCACGTCATTCATCACGATTGACAATGGTTGCAACTATTTCAGGTGTCTTAATCATGTGGGCTCTGGTTGCATACCTACATTCAGGTGACGCTCATTCTCATGGATCAGGACAAGAGAATCATCAAGAAGGTGTACATGAAGAAGGTGTACATGAAGAAGGTGTACATGAAGAAGATCACGCACACGAAGATCATGAGTAAATCAAATATCAAATTGATTGCAGTTCTTGAGCGAACTGGTGGTTTTGCCAGTGCTCAAGAACTGCATCAAATTCTGCGCCGCGAAGGCGATGGAATTGGATTAACGACGGTTTATCGAGCTCTGCAATCTTTAGTTGATGACAAGATCGTGGATCTTTTACGTCGCGAAGATGGCGAAGCAATTTATCGACTGTGTGGAGAAACGCATCATCACCATCTTGTGTGCAAGAGTTGTGGTGACACAGTTGAAATTGAAGGTGGCGCAATAGAAAAGTGGGCCAAAACAATGGCAGAAGAATTCAGCTTTCGCGATGTAGGCCACACTGCCGAAATCTTTGGCATCTGTTCGAAGTGCTAAGACGTGGGCGACTTTAGAGGCATTCCAACCTGTGCATGCCCTGCATGCGGATCACATCTCATCGAAATTACAGCTGCATTCTGTCCGCACACCTATGAAATCGAAATGTATCTACTTGATAATGCACGTTGCGCTGAGTGCCAAGCGCTATTAACCGCACCTACGCCAATAGATCACCCAGCTGCCTAAGCTTTTCCGAATCTTCTATCTCGCTTGTTGTACTCCTCAATAGCTTTCCATAAAGTCTTTCGTGTGACATCTGGCCATAGAACATCCATAAAAACCATCTCCGCGTAAACTGATTGCCACGGCAAGAAGTTGCTGGTGCGTTGCTCCCCTGATGAACGCAGGAACAAATCCACATCTCGCATAGTCGGTGAATCTAAATACTTTGCAAAGGTCTTCTCGGTTATTGCATCCGCTTTAATCTTGCCGCGCTTCACATCGCGGGCTAGCTCTGTTGCTGCATCAACAATCTCGGAGCGACCTCCGTAATTTACGCACATATTAAGAGTTAAGACTTTATTCTTTTTCGTCAGCTCTTCTGCTTCTTCTAACTCTGAAACAACACTTGCCCACAACCGTTTAGGTCGTCCAACCCAACGAATTCGAACTCCCATCGCATTCATCTCATCACGACGACGACGAATAACATCGCGATTAAATCCCATTAAAAACTTCACTTCTTCGGGTGATCTGCGCCAATTCTCTGTTGAAAATGCGTATGCGCTAATTTCTTTAACACCAAATTCGATGGCTCCTTGCACGACATCAAAGAGCGCTGCTTCGCCTGCTTCATGACCTTTTGTTCGTGGCAATCCGCGTTCTTTTGCCCAACGCCCATTGCCATCCATAACGATTGCAACGTGCTCTGGAATATTCATACGCGCTCCACAATAGGTAATGAACGCAATCCGCGTTCAAGGTGCCATTGTAAATATGCAGCGATTAATCCACTAGCCTCGCGACGATTTTTTCCTTCGCTCTTATTAGCACTCTCCCAATCACTGCTTAATAAAGCTGCCATGAGTTCAAGAGTCTCTGGTTGTGGAGTTGCACATGCAGATGGGCGACATTCAAGACAGACAGAGCCGCCACCGACTAATGAAAAGTATCTGTGCGGTCCTGGTGTTCCACAACGAGAACAATCAGTCATCGATGGCGCATATCCGCCGAGTGCGAGTGAGCGCAATAGAAACGCATCTAATACAAGTGCTGGGTCATAGCGATCATCACAGAGTGCTTTCATTGCGCCCACAACTAAGTGAAACTCTTGTACTGCAGGTTCGCGCTCTTGTGCCGTAAATCTTTCAGATGTTTCTAATATCGCTGAGGCAATTGTCCAGCGCTGATAATCATCTGTGATCGCTTCGCCGTAATTTCTTAACGCTTCAACTTGTGTGACTGTGTCAAAAGTTTTTCCGATGTGCATCTGAATATCAACGTGGCTGCCTGGTTCGAGGCGCGCACCGAATTTAGACATAGTGCGACGAACACCTTTGGCGACGCCACGCACACGTCCGTGTTCGCGAGTAAGCATGGTGATGATGCGATCTGCTTCGCCTAATTTCTGCGTGCGCAAGATGATTGCTTCATCGCGGTACAGGCTCATGCAGGCAAAGGTACTGGTGGCAACTATCTAATTGCGCGATTTATTGCAGACACGACGGCCTTTAATGATGCCGTTGTGGTGTTTGGATCGATTCCAACACCCCAGAAGGTTTCGCCATTAATCGAGCATTCAAGATAGGCAGCAGCCGAAGCATCCCCACCTGCAGATAAAGCGTGCTCAAAATAATCCAAAACTTTCACATCCACACCGTATGCCTGCAAGATGTTACAAAATGCTGCAATCGGTCCGTTTCCGGTGCCAGCTAACTTCTTGGCATCTCCACGATCAAGAAGAGTTACTTCAAGATTTACATCCTCATCGAGCACAGATGTCTGCGAAAGTCCCTTTAATCTAAAGCGACCCCATGGTGCATCTTGAGTTGGCAAGTATTCATCTTCAAAGACATTCCAGAGTTGGTTAGATGAAACTTCTCCGCCTTGTTCATCTGTCATGGCTTGAACAACTCGACTAAATTCGATCTGCAAACGGCGTGGAAGATCTAGATGATGTTCGTTTTTCATCATGTATGCGACGCCACCCTTGCCTGATTGCGAATTCACGCGAATCACGGCTTCGTACGAGCGACCAATATCTTTTGGATCAATTGGCAAATAAGGAACTGCCCATGTGAATTCATCAACGTGCTTTCCTGCAGCCTTCGCGTCCCGCTCTAGATGTTCGAAACCTTTTTTAATTGCATCTTGGTGTGAGCCAGAGAAGGCAGTAAATACAAGGTCGCCGCCGTATGGATGGCGCTCAGGAACACGTAGTTGGTTTGCGTATTCAACAGTGCGACGAACTTCATCGATGTTTGTGAAATCAATCATTGGATCAATTCCGTGGCTTACCAAGTTAAGACCGAGTGTTACAAGACAAACATTTCCTGTGCGTTCACCATTTCCAAAGAGCGTTCCTTCGATGCGATCTGCGCCGGCTAAGTAACCAAGTTCAGCAGCAGCAACTCCTGTACCGCGGTCGTTGTGAGGGTGCAGGGAAACAATTACGTTTTCACGATTATTTAAATTGCGGCACATCCACTCAATCGAGTCCGCGTAAATATTAGGTGTCGCCATCTCAACAGTTGCGGGAAGATTCATGATTGTCTTCCACTGCGGCGTTGGCTTCCAGACATCATTAACAGCGTTACAGACTTCGACTGCAAACTCTAATTCTGTGCCGGTGTATGACTCTGGTGAATACTCAAAAGAAACCTTGGTCTCAGGAACAGTTTTAACAAGGTCAAGACACATTTGTGCGCCATCTGTTGCAATCTTTTTGATGCCCTCTTTATCAAGACCGAAAACAACTCGACGCTGCAATGTAGAAGTGGAGTTGTAAAGGTGAACTATTGCTTGCTTTGCACCCTTAATAGACTCGAATGTGCGTTCAATCAGCGGTTGGCGTGCCTGAGTCAGAACTTGAATGATGACATCATCAGGAATTAAGCCCTCCTCAATAATCTTTCGCACAAAATCAAAATCTGTCTGGCTTGCACTTGGAAAACCAACTTCAATTTCTTTGTAACCCATTGCGACCAAAAGATTAAACATCGCTAGCTTGCGCGGTGTATCCATAGGATCGATGAGCGCTTGGTTGCCATCTCGAAGATCAACGGAAGACCACTTTGGTGCCTTTGTCATTTTCTTATCAGGCCACGTGCGATCGTGAAGATCTACAGGAATAAATGATGAGTATCGATGCGCACGCATCGATGATGGTTTCTGTTCTGGGAAATTCATTTTAAAACTCCTTATTAGTTACGGGATTTGTCTGGTTTAACCGGTACGACAAACCCCGCGGCGAGGGGACCGATTATTTGGCCCCGCCACGGCAGCTAAGGAGGAGGCTGCGAAGTATCATGTGTAAATGGTAACCCCAGCGCATGTTTTCAAGCAAGTAAAGTTCTAAACTCACGCGTATGGCCAACTTTGAATCACAACTCATCGCACTCATTGACTCCGCCAATGAAATTTGCGGCGTTGCAGAAAAATCAGGACTTAGCGATCAATTCAATGGCACTGATTGGACGCCGGCAATTATCTTGGGACACCTAGTCGATGTTGATAAAGAAGTTTGGATGGCACGTTTTGAATTAATGAGACAGGCACAAATATCTGCAGCGCCAATTCCAAAATTTCAATGGTGGGAACCAGATGCAGTGATAACTGCAGAAAAATACGCACAACAAAGTTTTGAAGAAGCACGTACTAAATTACTTGCAAGCAGAGAAAGTATGGTTTCTTATTTAACAAACCTCAGCGTGCAAGAGCGCGCTGCCGCAGCGCAACATCGCACCTTTGGTTCTATAACTATTGAATCAATGCTCCAAGTGATTTTAGATCACGACAAGGAGCATCAAGCGTCCCTTACGGAATAAGGGTGTTGGCAAATATTTGCCAAGCAAGTGCTGATTTAGCAACAAGTGAGAGCGTGATGTATGTGCGCTCTCCACGCATGTAATCAGACCACTTTCCAACCTTCTTGTACTGCAACCATTGCACGAGTGCGAATGAGTTAAAGAATAAGAAAATTGTTAAGACGATGATGTAAACAAATGTTGGGGCCTTAGTTTCACCGGCGCCACCAATACCGAATACATAAAAGAGCAGCGCAATCCAAGGAACGATTCCGGTGATGCAACCAAAGATAAATGGAAGCCATCCCCCATTGCCTGGTTGTTCGTACTTCTCTTGAAGCCAGCCGAACAAAATCATTGAGGCATTGACGCCGAAGATTGAGATGATCGCTGTAATCTCGGCAACACCAGTTACTTGTGCAATAAGCACAATCATTACTGATGAACTAATTGAATATTCAACCCAGCGGAAATAATTTCGCTTCTGAGCTAAACCTGCTGAATATCGTGGAAAAAATTGTGGACTTGCAACGATGAAGTGGGCAAGTGCTGAGAGTCCCAAGAAGATTGCAACTGTTAAACCGATTGGAGTGTTAAAGAGAACAACTGGATCTGCATACGTTGTTCCTGGAGGACCAGACATGTATGTCGCAGTAATTGGTAGTGAGAAATCGCTGCTGAGGGCCAGAACTGCAGCCATCTGCAGTAAGTGGAAGATACCGGCGATGATATTGGTGCGACGTAAACCTGCTGATGTGATCTCTTTGCTCATGAGACAAATTTATCCCAACACCTACTAAAGAACTGGGATGTACCTATCTAATTCGTAGGCACTTACTTGTCGGCGATAGTCCTGCCATTCAGCACGCTTATTGCGCAGCACGTATTCAAATACATGCTCGCCTAATGTCTCGCGAACCAGTTCGCTCTTTTCCATGGCAGAAATCGCTTCGTTGAGATTAGTTGGCAGTGTCTGCAAATCATTAGAGGCAGAAAGTTCGTAATTCTTTTCTATTCCTTTAAGCCCTGCTGCAATCATGACTGCGTATGCCAGGTATGGATTGCACGCAGAATCTGGTGATCTAAATTCAATGCGTGTGGAGTTTTCTTTTCCTGGCTTATACATCGGCAAACGCACTAATGCCCCGCGATCACTAGGTCCCCAGTTAACCAGTGCTGGTGCTTCTCCGCCGCCATGTAACCGTTTGTATGAATTAACCCATTGATTTGTAACAGCAGTTATTTCTGCAGCATGAGTCAAGATGCCAGCAATAAATGATCGACCAATTTTCGATAAATTAAACTCTGCTTTTGGATCATAGAAAGCATTCTCTTCGCCTTTAAAGAGTGAAACGTGTGTGTGCATTCCGCTGCCAGGATGATCAGTAAATGGCTTTGGCATAAAGGATGCATAGAAGCCTTGATCGAGTGCAACCTCTTTAATGACGTGGCGAAATGTCATGATGTTATCTGCAGTGCTTAACGCATCGGCATCGCGTAAATCAATCTCTTGCTGTCCTGGTCCGCCTTCATGGTGACTAAATTCGACGGAGATTCCCATTGCTTCAAGCAACGTAATTGCTTGGCGTCTAAAGTCATGACCAACAACTGCTGGAGTGTGATCGAAGTATCCGCCTTGATCTACGGGCACTGGTGCTTCGCCTTTTTCAGGACGTGATTTAAACAAGAAGAATTCAATTTCTGGGTGCGTGTAACAGGTGTAACCCATCTGCGCTGCTTTATTTAATGTGCGACGTAGAACATTTCGTGGATCTGCAGGCGATGGCGAACCATCTGGCATTGTGATGTCGCAGAACATTCGCGCAGCACCTGGTGCTTCTGTGCGCCATGGCAAGATTGAAAATGTTGCAGGATCTGGCTTTGCCAACATATCTGACTCTGTAACGCGAGCAAATCCTTCGATGGCAGAACCATCAAAGCCAATGCCTTCGGCAAATGCGTTCTCTAACTCTGCTGGTGCAATTGCAACGGATTTTAAAAAGCCCAAAACATCTGTGAACCACAAACGTACGAATCGGATGTTGCGTT
>Ga0315904_10013622_pt1 | contig 10170 bp, 4 predicted proteins | sample LakEriMetagenome_6_FD_203529 | JGI IMG/M metagenome (GOLD analysis project Ga0315904, IMG submission 203529) | Freshwater fungal communities from buoy surface, Lake Erie, Ohio, United States - Buoy 12 MA120 | ecosystem: Environmental > Aquatic > Freshwater > Lake | place: USA: Lake Erie, Ohio...
GGTGGCGCTCGTGGTTCTCAGCACACCCACGGTAACGCCATCGACCTTCAGACGGCGCGACTGTCCGATGAGGAAAAAGCCAAGGTTCTTGCGGCGGCTATTTCCAATGGCGCACGCGGCATTGGCATCTACCCTTCTGGAAACATCCACATTGACACGCGAGACGCCCCCGCTATCTGGGGACCAAACGGTTATCGTGGGTCCCCAATCGAAACCTTCCCTGCATGGGCAAGGCCGCACCTTCAGAAGCTGATGGAAACCGGAGGGTCAGGCCCTCCTGACAGGGCTGCCCTGTCAACCCGTCCGCAGCCGCAGGCAGCCCCGTCGCGGGGTTCGTCCATGGCTGCGGGACTTCCGGTCGATGTGCGACAGCGCATGTTGGCGCAGGCCGAAAACGAAATCCTCCAGTCCGAGCGACAGGCTGAAGTCTCCCGCCGGCAGGAAGCCGCAGCAATCCAGACCGCCATTGGTGACGATCTCGCGTCCATGGAACGAACGGGGCAGGGCGTCCCGGCAGAGCGGCTTTCCCGCGAGCGTGTCGCGACCGTCATGGGCGAAGAAGGCGCTCGTGCATGGGAGGTCCAGCGCGCCCGCGCCAAGAAGGTCCATGACGCTCTCACTGGCATTGAGAGCCTTCCTGAGGGGGATATTGAGCGCAGGCTTCAGGCGCTACAGCCGCAGCCGGGATCGGAGGGCTACGTTGAGGATCAGCAGGCTTACGACCGTGCCCGTCAACGTGCCGACGCAATCCGCGTCGCCAGAGCCCGCGATCCGGCCCTTGCCGCAGAATCCATCTCCGCAGTGCAGGAGGCCCGCCGGGCACTTCAGTACGAGGGAGACGAGACCCGCCGTTCTCCGACGCCTGAAAGCCTCCAGGCGCTCGTCCGAGCCCGCGTAGCCGCACAGCGGCAGCTTGGCATATCGAACATTCATCCCGTCACCGTAACCGAGGGCAGGGCCATTGCTCGTCAGCTACGAACCATTGGTGAGGAGGACGGGGCCGGGCTTGAGAGGTTCATGACCACGCTTCGCCGGAACTACGGCGAGTTTGCTGATGATGTCCTTGTTTCGTCTCTGGAACACGCCAATGTCTCGCGTGACCTCGGCGTGGCGGCCCGTGCCGTCCTGACGCGCCTGATGACCGCAACCAGCCAGCAGGAAGTGCAATCTGCACTACAGATGCTTTCGGCCCCGATCCCGGTTCCGCGTCCGTCAGACGCGCAGATGGCCGCAGAGGCGTTCGGCGGGTCGATGGGATGGGAGCCGCAGCCGTCCGGTCAACAGGCTCCTACGGCCTCCGCAGCCCCGCCGGCGACCTATGACGGGGCAGACCTCCGCAGGCTCTACGAAGGCCGGGGCAACCCCGAGATCGTCGGGGCCTTTGAGCAGAAATATGGACGGGGCGCGGCAGCCGCAGCCCTGACCGACATCATGCGCCGCCTTGGTGGTTCCGATAATGACAGATGACGTTCTGCCCGATTTCGGGCGCTCGGATGACATGGTTCTGCCGGTCTTCGACCGTGGGGCCTTGGCCGTAGCCGAGCAGGAACAGCAGCGACAGAGGGGAGAGCCGAATCTTCCGGCTCCCGCATACCCTCCCGCCGTGGATCTTGGCTTCGGCGGTCCTGCCCGTTCGCAGATGACCTTTGGCGAGAACTTCCGTGGTGCCGGATCGGGAACCGACCTGATCGGCGTCATGGGGGAAGCGGCGCAGATGGAAGCCGCTCGCGGCGCTCCGCAGCCCGGTGGTTTCCAGCCCTCGCAGCTTCGCAACCTGTCTGCTAGAAATCGTGCAAAAATCGAGGCCGAAAGCCCGGAAGATGCCGCGGCGCGTCGTGAGGCTGCGTATCAGCGCGTCTTCGATCAGGCGGCCTACGACCTGTCACAGTCGAGGATCACGCCGCAGTCGGTGGCCGGCACTCTGGCACGCGGGTTGCTGTCGCCTGAGAACGTCGTCTCGCTTCCGGCAAACGCTCTGCGTCGTGGCGCGGCGGCTGTGGCCGGTCGCTTTGGCCCTGCCGCTGGACGTGTAGCCGAGAGCGCGATTGACGCTGCTGTCACCAATACGGCCATTGACCCCATCCTTCAGGCAGGACGTATTCAATCCGGCGGCCAAGAGGGTTATAATCCCGAGCAGACGGCCCTTGCCCCTGTGGTGGGCGGTGCCGCTGGTGCGCTTCTTCGCGGAGCCATCGAGGCCCCGTCATTCGCTCGCAGGGAAGCGCAAGCCTTTGGTGTTGATCCGGCGCGTATCGAGACGCCTCAGCCCGTGGGAACTGAAGCAGCGGGCGTTCCGGCTGGAGCGGCAGGCGAAACACGCATCGCCGCCCCGGAAGCACCGACTGTTAGAGAAGGCCAGACTATACCGGACGCTGGCCCTGTCCAACGTCAGGCGGAAGCCGTCAGCCCTGAGCCTGCTCGGATTGAAGCGCCCGTTGGGGAGCCGGTTGATCGTGGCGCGGCTGTAGAGGCCATTCCCGCTCCCGCGCGGGAACTGCCAGCCGTTCGTGCCGAGGCCGCTCCTGAGCCTGCCCGTGTAGCGGCCAATGACGCAGAGCCGCAGCAGTTCGCGGCGATGGTCGCTCGCGCCCCAGATCGATACACAGAGCGTGGTGGTGAGCGGTTTGTTCGCCTTGTCGATGGCTCCGACGCGCTGGGTCGAATTGACGAGGAAGTCGCGACGGCGGTTGGTCGTGAAGCCGCATCTATTCGTCTGCCGGAAGGAGAACACAACAACGCCACCGGGCGGGGGTACGGTGAAAAGCATATCGAGGCGCAGCACGGCGCGGCAATCCGTAAGGCTGGATATGAGGACGCAGCCGCGCTGGTCGCTGACGTTGCACAGTCCTACAATCAGGTCAGGCGCGGAAACGCTGGCAGACTTCTTCTTGTCAAAACAGATGGCGGGCGTGTTGTCGTCGTTGAACTGCGCCCGAATGCCGATGGCGCGTATTATTCTGTCACGTCGGCCGGTATTCGGAATGCCGCCTATCTGAATAGGCTTGGGTTGCTCTGGGAGGCTGGGCGCAGTCCTGACCTCGGCGTTACCGCCCCACTTCGGCGCTCGGGCCAGAGCAACAACAATATACGCCCCGCCGAATCTGGGCGCAAGAGAGCAGGCACTGACGGACAATTCTCCCCCATGGCCCGACAGACTGCCGACACCACGGCAGACCGTCGTTTCCCCGGCAGGCAGGAACTACCGGGAGAGGCATCAAAGCCGCGCTCTATCCCTGAGAACATCCGCCCCGAGGACATCCGCGACTTCCGCGTGACGGAACTGATGCGCGACATCGCCGCCCGCATGGATCGCAAGTTGGAGGTTGATCGCAACTTCTCCATCCGTGGTGCAGAGGGGCAATACGACTTCAAGCAAGGCGTGCTTCGCATCCGCAAGGAAGGCGACTATGAGGTCTTCAGCCACGAGCTTGGCCACGCCATTGAGCAGCAGCTTCGCCGCGACGTAGGCCAGCCGCTTGACGCTCTCTTGAAGGCGCACGCTGCCGAACTGAAGCGCCTCGACGTGAACGCCGATGATCCGTCCAAGCAGACCGTTCGCGAGGGCTTTGCCGAGTTCGTCCGCCGGCTCATCAACAATCCGGCTTATGCCGCGAAGCAGGCCCCAGGATTTGCCCCCGAGTTTGCCCGGCTGCTCGAAAGCGCCCCGCAGATCAGGGACATCATCAACGACGCCACGCTGATCTCCCGCATTGACGGCGGGCTAGATCCTGTCCAGTCGATCAAGTCCACCATTGCCCCGGCTGTCGAGCCTCGCGGCGTTGCGAAGTTCATGGATGAGTGGAGGCGGTCAAGCCTGCCGACCACGCTGTCTCTCTGGGCTGATCGTGCCTACGCTGCCGTTGTCGACCGGAACCATTGGACCAAGCGCATGGTCCAGAACTTGACGGAAGCGCGCTACCAAAAGACCGGCCAGCCCATGCCGGAGCATGGATGGAACGACCCGACTAAAATCGTCCGCGCTCTTGATGGAGCGAAGCAGGCGGCGGTTGACGCATTCCAGAATGGCGTTCGCGGCTTTCGGAAGACCTTTGAGCCACCGGAGAGCCCCAGCCTTTACGACGCATTGAAAGAGGCGGGCGGCGGCAGCATGTCCCGCATTCTCGATGAGAGGTCGGAAGCCTATCGAGACTTCAACGCCTATCTAATCGCTCGCCGCGCCATGGGCGAATATGAGCGGTTTAGGGCTGGTGATCTCCCCAACCCGCCGGTTCGCCAGACCGAGAATGAGATTGCGCAGGCTATCGCCTCAATCGAGGCGGCCAATCCCACCTTCCGCTCTGCGGCTGACAAGGTGTTCGGTTTCTCCCGCGCCATGCTTCGCAAGAAGTTTGAGGCCGGCCTTGTCTCGAAAGAGTTCTACGACGCGGTGACCGCGCGCGGCATGGATTACGTGCCGTTCTTCCGTGACATGATGGGAGACGGCAGCCCGACCGGCGGAGGTGGATCGAACGGCGTTCAGCGCAACCTTGAAGGCCAGCGGTTCACCGGATCGACGCGGGACATTCAGGACCCTATCCAGTCGCTCATGCTCGACACGGCGATGGCAGAGCGCGTCATTGCCCGTAACGAGTTCTGGAATGCCATGCACGCCCTTGCCAAGCAGGGCGGCGAGTTTTCCGGGCGGTTCCTCGAAGAGATCCCCAACTCGAAACTCAAGGGCGCTTCTATCGACGTTGAAGAGGCTCTGAGGGTCAAGGCGCGGGAGCGCGGCCTTTCTGCCGAGGACACACAAAACCTGATTTCCAGCCTTGAGGAAATGGTTGGCGAAGACCTTAGCGCCACGCTGTTCCGGTCGCAGGAAATCACACCCGGCGGCGAACGCATCGTGTTCCGCTATGAGGGCGGCCAGCGCATCGCCATGAAGCTCGGCAGCGATGAGTATTCCCGCGCTCTGTTCGACATGATGGCGGATATGTCGGCAGCCGAACGCGACGTGATGCTTGCCATGTTCGGCAAGGCCAACGCCATGTTCGCGCAGTTCATTACGAACGCGCCGCAGTTCGCATTGAAGAACCTCGTGATGGACAACCTCTCCAGGCTGTTCGTCGCCCGCCATACCGGCATCTTGGGCCGCATCCCCTTCGCATCCTTGGCGCAGGGCATCTATACCCACATCTTCGACCGTGAGTTCTCGAAAGCCTACGCTGCCATGGGGGGTATCCGTGGCGGTGTTGTGTCGGCTGCATCCCGCGACCTTGAGAGGACGGGCGGCCTTGAGGCCCTGTCCCTCACCCCGCAGGGCACCATGGGAACGGTGCGGGATATGCTCGGCAACGTCCAGTCTCCGACCGACGCGCTGAAGGCTGGTGCCTCTGCAATCGGCAAGGGGGTTGAAGGCTACTTCAAATTGATCGAGGCGACGGAAACTGCCGGCCGTCTGGGTCAGGCCCGCTTCGTCTTCAACCACCTGAAGAAGCAGGGGCTTGACGATTATCAAGCCATGCACGCCGCGATCTATGAGGCGCGGGACGTTCTTGATTATGACCGCCGTGGTAAGGCCATGACGGTCGCAAACCGCTTCATGCCGTTCTTCAACGTCGGTATTCAGGGCATTGACCGTGGCCTTCGCAATCTCGTCTCCGATCCTCTTGCGGCCGCTCTACAGGCTTATCAACGTGGCGGGTATGCCAATGTCGATGAGGCCGGGAAAACCGCCCTCAGGGACGCTGTGATCAACTGGGGCATGATCGCCGCTGCCGCCGTGGTGACGCTTGGCTACCACGCTGCCGTCTCGGATGATCCGGTCTATCGTCGCCAGTCCGACTACATGCGGAAGCGGTATTTCATCCTCCCGATGGGGCAGGACGCATCCGGTCGGGATTTCTTTATCTCAGTTCCCAAGCCCTTCGATCTTCCCGGCGGCATCCTGTCGGCGGTCGAGGCTGCGGCGGATGGGATCAAGCGTGCTGATCCAGAGGCTTACGGGCGGGTGGCGAAGTCCCTGGCTGAAGGCTTCATCCCCCGCCAGCTCGCCGGCTTCGTTGAAGGCCCGCGTTCGGGTGTGCAGGATTTCCTTGGCGCGCAACCCCTCCCAAAGGTGGGGTTTGAGGCCGTCACCGGAAAGCGCCTCGGCTTTGAAGGATCGCAGGCGACCGACATCATTCCCATGGGCCTCCGTGGTTTGATGCCGGCAGACCAGTGGACGGGCAACACATCCTTCCTCGCCAAGAGGATCGGCGCGGCGACGGGTCAATCCCCGCTCATGATCGACCACATCATGAACGGCCTTGGCGCAACCGCTGCCCGCGACTTCAACGACGTGATGACTGCGACGTTCGACAACAACCCGAACATGACGCCGCAGGACGCATACACCAAGCTGTTCTTCGGTGGCCTCTATCGTGGTGCTCGCGGCGTTGGTTCGGATCGTTCCGAGGTCACGCAACTCATGGGGCGGGACGGGGCAAAATACATGGCTCCCGCCCTGTCCTATGCGGCGGCTGTGGAACGTGGTGACACCACCCGTTCTGAACAAATTTACCAGAACGCGGACAACATCGGTAAGGCGCTGATGACCCTCCGGGGCCATGCCTTCGCGCCGGCAGAGCGGCAGCTTCACCCGCTTCAGTCTGCCGAGACGTGGGCCTCTACCGTGGGGGCAATCACCCGCGACCTCAGTCAGAACCGCATCGAGGTGCAGAACCGCTCCCGCCGTCGTGGCGAGCAGCGAGAGACGATTGACCTTGAGCCCGGCGTGGCGCGGTCAATCATCAATACCATGAACGCTCTGGCAGCGGAGCAGATCAGGAACGGCCTGTCTGTGGCTGGAATCCCCGGCTACCAGGGGCTTCCAATCATCGACAGCACGGACCGCCTCTCTGCGATCCGCGCCCTCAATCCTCAGGTGGCAGACGAGATCGAAAACCGGATCTCGCGGGCTCACATCATCCCGGCTCAGACGCTTCAGCAGCAGTGGCCGGAAGTCCAGCGCAGGCTTGCGAGCGACCGCCAGCTTGCGACGCTGAACGACCTTCTTCCTGCATCCGCATCCACGGCAGCCCGACGCGCCGCCGGGCGATCCCGCCGCACTCGCGAGCGGGTCGAGCAGAGCAACGCTTCCGACTAGCCAAATATCTCACTGCATCTGGACATGTTCCACATGCCGATGCCGTCTTCCCTGATCCTGACCTCGGAAATCCGACCAGACGCATCCGCGACAATATCGGCTGAGCAAATCAGCCGCGTTGTGATCCCGGCCGGACGGGAGACGTTTTCCCACGTGTAGACCCGCCCGCCTCCGCTGAGGTTGTGGGTTTGCTTCGGCGCTCCATTGGCTACGAAGAAACTATCGGATTGCTGGCCGATCCAACGTGAACGAGCCGATGTCGTCGCCTGTTCTGTAGAATTGCAGCCTGCCAGCACCAAGGCTGCGACAATAACCGCACCGCGCATCTGACAACCTCCGGTTTTCGGAACTCTATCGCGCAGATCAGCCGACCAGCAAGGCCGTCCTTCGGGGCGGCCTTTTCTTTTGGAGAAACGCATGGCCTCTGTTGACCGCTTCGGGACTCCGCTTCGTGACGATCCTTTCCGTGGGAACGTGCGCGTCGTCTCGACCTCCAACATCACCCTGTCCGGCCTTCAGACCATTGACGGCGTGACGCTGGAGAGCGGGGATCGCGTTCTCGTTCAAGGCCAGTCCACGACCTCAGAAAATGGCATCTATGTCGCCAAGACATCGGCATGGGTGCGCGCCCGCGATCTCTCAACCTCGGACGATTTCAAGGGGCCGATCTATGTCACGGTTGAGGAAGGAACGACTGGTCGAAACACCTTTTACTCGTTCAATCCGTCTTCAACGGTCACGGTTGGAACGACCGCCATCACCTTCACTTCTGGCCTTCCGCTCACCGTGGTTGGGGATGGTGACGCCTTGTCAGTCCTTGGTCGGGCCAGCAACTCAGCTGGAACGCGCGACGACATCTCTGCGGCCAACGACGGCGAGGTTCTGAGGCGGTCTGGAACCTCTGTTGGCTTCGGCACCGTCACCGCTGCCGGCCTCGCTTCGGACAGCGTAACGACTGCCAAGATCCTCGACAGCAACGTCACCACGGCCAAAATTGCAGACGCGAATGTCACCAAGGCGAAGCTCGAAAACAGCACGGCCCTCTCTGTCATCGGGCGCTCTGCAAACTCGTCTGGCGTTCCCGCTGATATTGCGGCTTCAAACGATGGCGAGGTTCTGAGGCGTTCGGGAACGGCGCTCGGCTTCGGCAAGATCGTTGATGCCAACGTGGACGCTTCTGCGGCCATCGACGCCGCCAAGCTGTCTTTCCTTCAAGCCGGAACTGGCGCGGTTTCCCGCAGCATCCAGGCTGCGATGCGTGAGCGCATCTCCGTTTTCGACTTTGGCGTGACGGGTGACGGCTCAACCAATGACAGCGTTAATTTCCAGAAGGCCATTGATTACGCCGCAACCGTCAAGGGGCGCGTCTGCGTTCCCGCCACAGCTAACGGCTATGTGCTTTCTGGCCTGACCGTTCCCTCGGATGTGTTCATTCAGGGGGAGGGCGGCAGGCCGCGCATCATCCACTCCACCGCGTCGCCGCTTTTCACTTTCTCGGGCGGCACGTCTCGCGCCTACGTGGATAACTTTTCAATCACATCGACCAGTTCCACCGCATCGACATTCTACCTCGACACGTCTTCGTCCAACGTCGAACGGATCTACGTTAGCAACATCGAGACGGATGAGGGCTACGTCTTTTTCAGCGATGCGAACGGTTCCGGCATTGCCGATGAGATCTACATCGACAACTGTGCTCTTCGGCGTCATCGCCGGCAGGGCCTTCTGTTCAAGGACGTGTTTGCGTTCCTGTTCGTCACCCGCGTCTTTGTGGACCGCATCGGCTCTTCCGAAGGGAATTACAACTCCTTCGACATCGCCAACAACGAGGGCGCGATCTTCACGAACTGCGATGCGACCGGCACCGCAGATGGAACCGTTACCTCACAGAACGGCTATGTGCTGACGGATTGCATTGCCGTCTGGTTTGTCCGCTGCGATGCCGACAATCAGGGCGGCTATGGGTTCTTCGCCTCCGGCTGCTCGAATATCTACTATACCGAATGCCTTGGGCCGCTGTGCGCCAATTCGTCCTTCTTCTGGACGAACTGTTCTTATGTTCGCGGCGTCAACCTGTATGCCAAGGGCCGCGACGGACTGGCCTATTCCATCGCATCCGTTCCAGGCTTTGCCATTGCCGAGACGGGCGGCGAGTGCTCGCACTTCACGCTGACAGGCATCCAGGCAACGCTTTGCACTGGCGACGGCGTTCTGTCTGACGACGGGCGGTATATCAACATCGCGGGCCTGCGCTCCGTTGGCAATGTCGGCTGGGGTCTCCGCACGCTTGAAACCACGTCCATCCTCAATGTGACCGGCGCTCAGATTTTCGACAACGACGCCGGCAGCACGTCCTTCGCCGGCACTCTGGACCGTATGTCGGGTGTCCAGATCAACTCCGGTGAACTGTCACAGCGTGGCCACCATTACCCGAACGTCACCGCGACGTGGGATCTCGGGTCTTCGTCGTTGAAGTGGGGAAACCTGCACCTTTCCGGGACCGTCTCCGTCAGCACCGCAGGGTCTGTCTTCGGTACGCCAGCGGGGAACTACGTTTCACCGACGAACACCAACACGAATTTGCTGCTCTACAACAACAGCTCAACCAATTATGCGGGCTTTGGCGTTGACGCGGCAGGCAATGCCTACGCCGTCACTGGCACGTCTGCTCCGTCAACAAAGATGGTTTGGGCAGCGGCAGAACCCACATCTGGCGAGACGGTCCTTCTTGTTCGTTATCACAACGGAACGGCTGTCTCCCTGTCTCGCGTCACAGTCGGCGCGGCGGATAGCGGCGGGACGGGCTTCAAGGTCCTGCGCGTGCCGAACTGATGGCTGACCTCGCCATTACGGCAATCGGCCTCGGCGTTTTCGCTGCCCTTGGTCTCTTCGTCCTCGACATGAACCGGAACATCAGGGAGCGCGAGCGATGAACCGCCGCATCTTCTTCAACTACGTCCGCAATGCTCCCTTCGGCGGGCGGCTGACATCTCAGCAGGTGGACGGCCTGAACCGTATCCTTGACGAGTGGGAGCGCCGTCAACTCACAGACGACCGCTGGCTTGCCTACATGCTTGCCACGA
>Ga0315904_10013623_pt1 | contig 10170 bp, 6 predicted proteins | sample LakEriMetagenome_6_FD_203529 | JGI IMG/M metagenome (GOLD analysis project Ga0315904, IMG submission 203529) | Freshwater fungal communities from buoy surface, Lake Erie, Ohio, United States - Buoy 12 MA120 | ecosystem: Environmental > Aquatic > Freshwater > Lake | place: USA: Lake Erie, Ohio...
CGGCGTCCCCGGCCGACGGCGGGCTCTCGATCGACAAGCTCGCGCAGGCGTTCGCGGCAATGATGGGTGCACCCGACCCGCATGCATCACCAGAGCCCGAGTCCCAGGTGGTCCACGTAGACGCCTCGCCCGACCTCGATGATTCCGACGATGCCGACGTGGCCTGCCCCGTCAGTCCGCTGACGATCCTCGAGGCGTTGCTCTTCGTGGGCCTGCCCGGAGGACGGCCGCTCTCGAGCCGCACCGTGGCGGGGCTGATGAGGGGTGTGCGACCGCAGGAGATCGACGATCTCGCAGAGCAGTTGCGTCGGCGGTATCTCGCCGACAACTGCCCCTACGAGGTGGCGGCGAAGGACGACGGCTGGGTGATGCGGCTGCGGCCGCAGTTCGCCCAGTTCGGGCACGTGCTGGAAGCCAAGGCCCGGCTCGTGCGGCTCGACGCAGCGGCGCTCGACGTGCTGGCCGCGGTGGCCTGGAATCAGCCGGTGCCTCGCGACAAGCTCGTGGAACTCGGTTGCGACGCCGGGCCGGCGGTGCTGCGGCAACTGGTTCGGCGCGGCCTCCTGGAACTCGTGCACGAGCATGGGGGTGAGCCGTGCTACCGAACGGCCCCGAAGTTCCTCGAACTGTTCAAGCTCGGCAGCCTCGCCGATCTCCCATCACCCACCGACCCGCCCCAGTAGCGTAGGTTGTTAACCTGCGACCGTAGCGCAGGTTTCCAACCTGCGCGATGCTCGCCGAGGCTACGCGTGGTTCAACGCCGCGGCGATTGCCTCGGCCTTGGTCGCGATCGCACCATCGAGCTGCAGCGCCCGCACCTTCGCCAGCGCTGCCCCGACGGGCTTTCCGGGCGGCACACCCGCGGCGAGCAGTTCGTCGCCGGTCACCAGCGGCGGCGGATCGATCTCGATCCGCGGGCGGCTCACCTGCCGTGTGAACCACGCCGCCCGATCGGCATTGCCAAGACCGCAGGCGGCGCGTGAGCGGAGCATGTCGGCGAGCGCCGGCGCATCCTCGTGGGCCACCCACGGCTGCATCTCCGACCAGCGGCGACCGGCCGGATCGCTGCCGGAGGCCAGGGCCGCCGCGCCGGCTCGCAGCCACTCCCCCTTCTTCGCCTCGCGGTTCGAGAGCCGTAGCCGTGCATGCATCCGCGCCAGCACCTCGTCGCCAGCATCCTCTGCCAGCGTGGCCAACGCCATCGGCAGGTCGGGATCGTCGAAGGCCTCGATGATCCGGGCGGCCTCCCGCCACCGCGGCTCGGCTACGGCAGGCGGCGCAACTTCGGGCAACACCTCTCCAGCCAGGCCCGTGCCGAGCAGGAGTTCGACCGCCTGCCCACGCCCCGATCGCGAGAGCATGCCCCGCAGTTCCGAAGCGATGCGCTCGGGGCTCACAGCGGTCACGAGATGCCGCATCCGCTCGAGCGCCACGCGTGTTTCGGCCTCGAGGACGAACCCAAAAAACGCCGTAAACCGGATCGCCCGCAGCATTCGCAGGTGATCCTCGCCAAACCTCATCGCCGGCACACCGATCGCCCTGACGATTCCGTCAGCCAAATCGGCCCGACCACCGACGAAGTCGTGCACATCCCCGCTGACGGGGTCGAGAAAGAGCCCATTGATCGTGAAGTCTCGCCGCTGCGCATCCTCGCTGGCCGAGCAGAAGGTCACGCCGGCCGGATGGCGGCCATCGGTGTAGGGGGCATCGACCCGGAACGTGGCCACTTCGACCTGACCCGCGTTTTTTGGCCCGAGCACGGTGATCACGCCGAACGACGCACCCACCGCCAGCGTCCGGCCCCGGCCGAAGACTGCCCGCACCTGGTCGGGCCTGGCGGCCGTTGCCACGTCGTAGTCTGCCGGCGTCCGGCCGAGGAGTTCGTCCCGCACACACCCCCCCGCCCAGTAGGTCTCGTGGCCGGCCTCGCGGAGGCGGCGGACGACGTCGGCCGCGAAGGCCCGGGCGGCGGCGGGGTCGGCGGGGAGAGCGGGCATGAAACCAAACCGTTGACGGTCGCCGGACGGTGTCGATATAGTTGAGGGGAGTCTGGGGTCAACCAACGGGGCGCATCCCTTATACCTATCGTGCCCTGTTCGGCGGATGCCCAGCGGACTTTTTCATTGTTTCATTTTTCATCCCTGTCCGCGTTTGCCCGTAAGGGCGGAGGTTTTTCCATGTCCAGCATCGTTTTCAACTCGAAGCGACGTGGCTTCACGCTCGTCGAACTGCTGGTGGTGATCGCGATCATCGCCACGCTGATCGGCCTGCTCCTGCCCGCCGTGCAGTCGGCTCGTGAGGCGGCCAACCGTGCCGCATGCTCCAACAAGATGAAGCAGGTCGGCCTCGGCCTGCACCAGTACGCCAGCGCCCGCAAGGACTCGTTCCCGGCCGCCAACGATCGGTGGTACGCCCTCGGCACGACGCCCGCGACGAAGATGCCGACCGGTAGTTCGAGCGGCTACAGCTGGATCTTCCACATCCTGCCGTATTTCGAAGAGAGCGCGTTTTACGATCGCATCAAGTCGGTCACCTCGGGTACCGCTGGTCAGTTCTCCGCGCTCCCGCTGACGGTCAGTGGCAGTTTTGCCAACGTTCAAATGTCGGGCCTGATCTGCCCGAGCTGGGGTGGCGACAACATCATCAGCGGCAGCAGCTGGGGTGCCACCTGCTACAAGGCGATGGCCGGCCGCGGCAGTTCGGTGGGAACCTCTGTTGGCTCGAGCGCTGTTCTGGCGAAGGGTAACTGGTCATCGGACGACGGGTACATGCCCCTCGTTCCAACCTCGTCGCCGCCTCAGTCGGCGACTGCCGCCAACGTGAGAAACTACGTGCTGCGGGGCCGCGGCTTGGTTTCGGGCGACGGAACCTCCAAGACAGCCATCGTGGTCGAGTCGAAGGAAGGAAACCCGCGTCCCTACAACGGTACGGCAACGTACAACTGTGCGTGGTTTCTTGGCACGCAGTCATGGCTTGTCGCGGGACGGCCTCAGGATGGCTGCTTGGCATACACCAACAACGCGTATGCCAACACCGCCACCGGCCTGAACTATGGCCCGACCTCGGCTGCTCCCACCGTCATGTACACGACAAGTCAGCAACTGCTGGTGTCGCCGACGGGTGCTGCCGCTGACATGATCTGGGGACCGAGCAGCGACCATGCCGGCAACCTCGTGATGCACACGTTCGCCGACGGCAGCGTGCGCTCGATCGGAGCCGACATCGATCCCAACATCTACATCGGCCTGAGCACTTACTCGGGCGGTGAGAACACGCCGTCCGAGTTCTGATCGGTAACGTCTGATCGTCGGCCACGACGATCGGATTCGTGATTCCAACGGCCCGGCCGGAGCGAACGCTCCGGCCGGGTTTTTTTGTCGCCGGCTTCTCGCTCATCCAAGCCCAACGCCGTGAGGCGTGGGGCGCGTCCAGACGGTACGGCTGCCCCCTTGCCAGCCCCCATCGCTCACGCGATTGGGCTTCCTGAGGCCGCATAGGCAGTCCGAGCCAGTTTCAGGAAGCGTAACCGCGTAAGCGGTACGGCTGCCCCCTGCCTCGGTTTGCCCGCTGGTTCGTCGCGGCGGTATTCTCCTGCGAATCCCCCGCACGTTTTTCCATGGGAACACTTTGATGAGCGACCTTGCACCCGCCACCGGTTCCACGATCACCCGTCGTGAGATCCTTCGCGCGGCCGGATCCACCGCCGCCGTCGCCTCCACCGCGCTCGGCATGCGGGGCGTGCACGCCGACAACCCCTCAGGCGAAACGCTCAAGGTGGGTCTGATCGGCGCGGGTGGCCGCGGCCGCGGAGCCCTCGTGCAGACGCTCTCTGTGCCGGGTTCGAACGTGAAACTCACCGCCATCGCCGACGCCTTCAAGGGGGGCATCGACGGCACGATGCGGGCCCTCAACGAGATGCAAGACAAGGTCGATTGCCCAGAAGACCGGCAGTATGACGGCCTCGATGGCTACAAGCGGGTGATCGACGCGTCGGACCTCGTGATCCTCGCCACGCCCCCCGGCTTCCGCCCGTTCCACTTCAACGCCGCAGTCGAGGCGGGCAAACACATCTTCATGGAGAAGCCGGTCTGCGTGGACAGCTACGGGGCCCGCCTCTGCCTCGAAGCCGCCAAGCAGGCCGACGACAAGAAACTCAAGGTCGTGGTCGGCCTGCAGCGTCGCTACCAGACCAACTACCGCGAGGCTCTCGCCAAAGTCCGCGAGGGCATGATCGGCGACATCATCGGCGGCCAGGTCTACTGGAATGGCAGCGGCATCTGGTTCCGCGACCGCGAGCCCGACCAGACCGAGATGCAGTATCAGGTGAACAACTGGTACCACTTCAACTGGCTCAGCGGCGATCACATCTGCGAGCAGCACGTCCACAACATCGACATCGCCAACTGGTTCCTCGACCGCCTGCCGATCTCGGCCTACGGCGTGGGCGGACGGCAGCATCGGGCACCGGGCCAGTCGAGCGAAATCTACGACCACCACGCTGTGAACTTCACCTATCCCGGCGGGGCCCGGATCGCCAGCCAGTGCAAGCAGTTCCCCGGCGGCGACAATCACGTCAACGAGACATTCCAGGGAACCAAAGGCATCCTCAAACTGCACCCGGGCTACGCCCAGATCACCGACCTCAATGGCCAGGAACTCTGGAAGTTCTCTGGGGAAAACCCCGACCCCTACCAGGTGGAGCACGACGAACTCCACGCCGCCATCCGCAACGACACGCCGAAGAACGACGCCTACTACGGCACGACCTCGAGTTTCTCGTCGGTGCTGGGCAGGTTGGCGACGTATTCCGGAAAGACCTGGAAGTACGACGACGCCATGAAACTCGACTACCGCACGATGCCGGAGGATCCGACGTGGGAGACCACGCCGCCCGTCGTGCCCGACAAGGACGGCACCTACCCGCTGCCCATGCCGGACAGCTTCAAGCTGACGTCGGTGTCGAAGCCGGTGGTTTCGTGATCGTCGGCGTGCCTCGGGAGACGAAGCGGGACGAATACCGGGTGGCGCTGCTGCCCGTGGGGGCGGAAGAGCTCGTCCGCGCGGGTCATGCCGTGCTGGTCGAGCACGGCGCCGGGGCCGGTTCTGGCCTGCCGGACGAAGCCTATGCCGCCGCCGGCGCGACGCTCGTGCCGGGAGCCGCCGACGTCTTCGGGCGTGCCGACCTCATCGTGAAGGTGAAGGAACCGCAGCCGCAGGAACTCTCGCTGATCCGCCGCGGCCAGACGCTCTTCACCTACTTCCACTTCGCAGCCGACAGGCACCTCACCGAGGGCTTCATGACCACGGGGGCCACGGCCGTGGCCTACGAGACGCTCCGCGACGACAAGGGCCGGCTCCCGCTGCTGATCCCCATGAGCGAGGTGGCCGGTCGGATGAGCATTCAGGAGGGGGCCAAGTATCTGGAACGGCCGCAGATGGGCCGCGGGATCCTCCTCGGCGGCGTGCCGGGCGTGGCTCCGGCGAACGTGCTCGTGCTCGGGGCCGGTACGGTGGGCGCCAACGCCGCCAAGGTGGCTGCCGGTTTCGGGGCCAACATCGCGCTCCTCGACACGAGCCTCGAGCGGCTCCGGTATCTCGACGACGTCACGCCCCCCAACATCGACTGCCTCTACTCCGACCGCCACACGATTCGCGAGCGGCTCGGCTGGGCCGACCTCGTGATCGGCAGTGTGCTCATTCCCGGCGCCCGCGCCCCGCACCTCGTCGAACGAGACGATCTGAAGCTGATGAAGCCTGGGTCGGTGATCATCGACGTCGCGATCGACCAGGGGGGCTGCGTGGCCACGAGCCGCCCCACGACCCACGCCGACCCGACCTACGTGGTGGACGACGTGGTGCACTACTGCGTGACCAACATGCCGGGCGCGGTCGGCCGCACGAGCACCTACGCCCTGTGCAACGCCACGCTGCCCTACGTGATCGAACTGGCGGACCGCGGCGTGGCTGCAGCAGCCCGCGAGAGCGCTGCGATCCGCTCGGCGGTGAACGTCTACGAAGGCCGGCTCGTCCTGCCGGCTGTAGCATCTGCCTTCGGCCTGCCCTGCGAAGCGTTCAAGCCGTAGCCGCATCCGTCCCCCGTAGCACATGTCCCCCCGTAGCACAGGTTTCCAACCTGTGCCCTCCCCCGTAGCACAGGTTTCCAACCTGTGCCTTCCCCCTCCCCATGATCCCCGTTTCACTCCGCTGGGTTGGCGACGCGGCCGGCCACCTCGAACTCGTCGATCAGACGCTCCTGCCGGCGGCGTTGGCCTGGCTCGCCTGCCGCGACGTGCCGACGGTCGTCGAGGCCATCAAGGGCCTGCGGGTTCGCGGCGCTCCGGCGATCGGCATCGCGGGTGCCTACGGCATGGCGGTGGCCGCCGGCGAGGCGATCCGCGGCCGCTTGGCACCCAGCCACGCGCGGGCCCACGTGCTGGCACGGGCGGAAGAACTCGCCACCGCTCGCCCCACGGCGGTGAATCTCCGCTGGGCCGTCGAAAGGTGCGTCCGCGCCATCGACGAACTCCCGGTAGACGCCGAGGCGACGACCCTGGCAGAGGCCCTGCTGACGGAGGCACGATCGATCCACGACGAGGATCGTCGGCTGTGCGAGTCAATCGGCCGACACGGGGCCGCGGTGCTGCCGGAGGGAGGCGTGCTCACCCACTGCAACACCGGCGCCCTGGCGACCGGTGGCGCAGGCACGGCGCTCGCGGTGATCACCGCAGCCTGGGACTCGGGCCGTCGCTTCGAGGTGTTCGCCGACGAGACGCGCCCCCTCTTCCAGGGCGCTCGGCTCACCGCCTGGGAACTCGTGCAGCGGGGCATCCCGGTCACCGTGCTCTGCGACTCGGCCGCCGCACACCTCCTCAAGACCGGTCGCGTGGCCGCCTGCATCGTGGGGGCCGACCGGATCACCGCCAACGGCGACACCGCCAACAAGATCGGCACCTACGGCCTCGCCCTCCTCGCCGAGGCACACGGCGTGCCGTTCTTCGTCGCCGCTCCGTCGAGCACGTTCGATCTCTCGCTCGAAACCGGAGCGGAGATCCCCATCGAGGAGCGGGCCGCCTCGGAGGTGCTGCGGCCGCTCGGCGCCGTGGCCGCCCCCGACGGTGCCACGGCTTTCAATCCGGCGTTCGACGTGACGCCGGCGCGGCTGATCCGCGGCATCATTACGGAGCACGGGACGATCTCACCCGTCACCCGCGAGCAGATCCACGCCGTGCTGTGTCGCTGATCGCACGCGGCACCCACGGAGCCGCAGGTTGGTTCCCTGCGGCAATCTGCACCGTGGGGAACCGCGGGGTAGACTTCATGTCCACTCCGGTCACGCCCCCATGAACCCTCCGCCCAACGCCTCCACGTTCCCGCCGCCGACCGGCGCCGGGCGCGGTCCGTTCTCGGGCTACATGGCCCCGGAGACGTCGTACGACGAGTTCTGCGGTGCCGATGGCACGCCGCGGCCCCACTGGCAAGGGCTCGTCGATCAGCTTGGGTCCTGGCAGCCAGCCGAACTGGCGGAGCGGTGGGAGCAGGCCCGCCGCCTGATCCGCGACAACGGCGTCACCTACGCGATGCAGGACGAGAAGTCGGGGGAGCAACGCCCCTGGGTGCTCGACCCGATTCCGTTGGTGATCGGCGGAGCCGACTGGATCCGGCTGGAGATGGGGATCAACCAGCGGGCCCGCGTGCTCGACGCGCTGCTGGCCGACCTATACGGCGGGCAGCACGTGCTCCACGAGGGGATCGTGCCCCCGGAAATCGTCTTCGGCCATCCGGGATTTCTTCGTTGCTGCCACGGCATGGCGGTTCCGGGCGGCCGGTGGCTCCACCTCTATGCCGCCGTCGTCGCCCGTAACCGCGACGGCCAATGGGTCGCGCTCGGTGACCGCACCGACGTGCCCCGCGGCCTCGGCTACGCCCTCGAAAACCGCCTGGTCGTGTCCCGGCTGTTCCCGACGGCGTTTGAACAGTGCAACGTCGAGCGACTCGCTCCGTTCTTCATCGGGCTCCGGTCGCTGCTCCGGGGGTTGGCGGCGGGGCGGGATGCCCCGCGCATCGCCCTTCAGAGCCCAGGCCCGGCGAGCCCAACCGCCTTCGAAGATGCCTACCTGGCCCGCTACCTCGGCTATCCGCTCGTGGAGGGAGGCGATCTGGCCGTGCGCGACGACCGGCTGGGCCTCAAGACCTTGGGCGGCCTCGTGCCGATGGACGTGCTCCTCCGCCGGGTTCCCGATCGGCTCTGCGATCCGCTGGAACTCGACGCCGGAGCGCTCGAGGGAACCCCTGGCCTCGTGCAGGCGATTCGCCGCGGACGCACGGCGGTCGCCAACGCGCTGGGCAGCAGCCTCGTCGAATCGCCGGGCTTCGCCGAGTTCCTGCCAGCGATCTCGCGGAGACTCCTCGGCGAGGATCTTGCCCTGCCGGCTCCACGGTCGTGGTGGTGCGGGATTCCCGCCAACCTCGATCACGTCCTCCACGTGCTCGACGACTGCGTGATCGAACCGGTCAAGCCTCGCCGCGGTCCGAAGCGGTTCGTGCCCGCACTGCTCACGGCGCACGAGCGGGCGCACCTCGTCGACGAGATCCGCAGGCGGCCCACCGACTGGGTCGGCCGCGAGCGGGTCGAACGATCGGCGGCCCCGTGCTGGAGCGACGGCGCGATCGCCCCTGCCTCGGTGCTGATGCGGTGCTTCGCCGTCGCCGTGCCCGAGGGCTACCAGACGATGCGGGGCGCCCTGGCCCGGATGTCGATCGGCCGCTCGTCAGGCGAGGAACTCCTGCTCTCGAGCCAAGGCTCGAAGGACGTCTGGGTGCTCTCCCCCGGCCCGGTCGCTCCGCTCACGCTGCTCCGCCGGCCGGGCCAGCCGATACCGCTGCGCCGCAGTGGCTACGACCTCCCGAGTCGCGTGGCCGATCACCTCCACTGGCTTGGCCGGCACGCCGAGCGGGCTGAGAGCGCCGCCCGCCTCCTCCGCACGATCACCGCCCGGCTCGCCTCGGAGTCAAACCAGGAGTGCGCCGCCGACGCCGCGGCCCTGCTGGCGACGGTCACCGGCGGGCCGGTGGATGCCTGGCGGACCGCGAGGCTTCAGGAGATTCACGCCGACATCCAGACGCTCGTCCACGACCCCAGCCGCGCCGGCAGCGTCCGGGAACACATCGACCGCCTGTGGCGAACCGCGTCGGTGGTCCGAGACAGAATCTCGATCGACTCCTGGAAGGTGCTGGCCCGGGTCCGCCGCGACTCGCTGGCGGGCCGCACGCCGCTGCCCTCGCTGTTCGCCAGGGTGGCCGACGTCCTGCCCCAGCTCGACACGCTGATCTTCGGCTTGTCGGCCTTCGCCGGTCTCGGCACCGAGAGCATGACGCGGGGGCCGGGCTGGCGATTCCTCGACATGGGCCGTCGCATTGAGCGGGCTTCTGCCGCCATCCAGCTGCTGACCACCTCGCTGGCCGCCCCCAGACCGCAGACCTTCGCGGATGGAGTGCGTGGCGATTCGCCGCGGCTGGAGGAGATGCTGCTCGAGATCGCCGACAGCTCGATGACCTACCGCAACCGATATCCGGGGGTCCTGGAAGCGGCCCCGCTCATCGACCTGCTGGTGATCGACGAGACCAACCCCCGCAGCATCGGATTCCAACTCGCGGCGCTCGCCGACCACGTCGAAGCCCTGCCCGTCGACGATGCCTCGCCCGTCCTCTCCGGCGAGCGGCGGGCGATGATGGCCGCGGTCAGCCAGCTGCGGCTCGCCGACGTCGATCGGCTGGCCTCCTACGACGATCAGGGAGGCCGCGGTGAACTCGCCGGTCTCCTGACCCGGCTCGACGGGCTGATCCGCGAGTTCGCCGACGCCATCAGCCATCGCTATCTCGTCCATTCCACGCCGCGGCGGCAGCTCGGCGACATCCCCAACCTGCCCGACGCCGGAGCCTAAAGCCATGATTCCCCAGGTGGTCATCGTCGGCCGGCCGAACGTCGGCAAGTCGAGCCTGTTTAACTGGCTTGTCGAGAAGCGAATCGCCATTGAGGACCCGACCGCAGGTGTCACCCGCGACCGGCTCGTGCAACGGATCGAACTCGACGGCCGGGTGATCGAACTGGTTGATACCGGGGGCATGGGCTTCGATGACCCCGACGGCCTCACCGTCGAGATCGACCGCCAG
>Ga0315904_10013628_pt1 | contig 10169 bp, 9 predicted proteins | sample LakEriMetagenome_6_FD_203529 | JGI IMG/M metagenome (GOLD analysis project Ga0315904, IMG submission 203529) | Freshwater fungal communities from buoy surface, Lake Erie, Ohio, United States - Buoy 12 MA120 | ecosystem: Environmental > Aquatic > Freshwater > Lake | place: USA: Lake Erie, Ohio...
CGGCTCAGAACCGGAGACCCTTAGCCGACGATCGTGCCGGTGATCAGGACGAAGTTGATCGGATAATTCGGGATCATGCCGAACTGAATAAACCATCTATCCTGGTTCTGCGTGACCGTCACGCCGCTGTAGCTCTGGAGCAGGTCACCCACCCGGCTCTGGAGGTAGCTCGCGACGAAGTGCTCGATGACCGGCTTGGCCATCGTCGCCGTGGCCCCGATGAACGTCTCAGCGGCCGAGAGGCGGAGGTCCGTGAGGACCGCGTCCACGATCCGCATGAGCGAGATCTCCGGGGAGCTCGCCGAATTGGCATCCCAGAGCTCGTCGTTCTTCTGGAGCGTCGTCACCGCCTGGTTGATCACGAAGGTGTTCGTGCCGACCGGCTGGAAGACGTGGAGGATGCCCGCCGCCAGGAGGCTCTCACGCGTGGCCTTGTCGAGGATCTTGCCGGCCGGGAGCGCCTTGAGGCCGTAGATCGAGAGCGGCTTGCGGGTGAGCGGGATCTGGGGATCCACGCCGGCCGCGAGGCCGGCCACCTTGGCCGCGAGGAGATAGCCCGGGACCTCTTCCGTCGCGAGCCCATCGAGGGACGCATCGAAGGCCGTCTGGAACGTGTACACCAGGCGAGCGCTGTTGAGGGCGCCCGCGAAGGTGATCGCCTGCGCCACCGCCTTGTCGGCCTTCGCGCCGATGTAGCCAATGGCCGGGATCTCGCAATCCACGCTGTTCAGGTGGCCCGTGAGGAGGCCGGCGAAGTTGAGCTCGCCCGACTCCGTGCCGCAGGCCAGGGCCACGTTGATGTGGCTGACCTGACGCGGGCGGATCACGACGAGGGCGTTGGTGATGTCCGTGTTGGTCGGGGCCGTGACCGTGCCGCCCGTGAGGGTCGTGTTGCCCGTGGTCGCCGCCACGAGGGTCGCATCCGCCGCCCCGAGGGCCGCCGTGACGACATCCCCGGCGTTGGCATTGATCCAGGCGACGATGTTGGCGTTCACGTTGGTCGTGCCACCCACCGCCGCGAGGGCCGGGCTGACCTGCTCACGGACATACGCGACATGCTGCCAGCTGAGCGCCGAGCCGGCGGTCACCGTCTCGCTCACCGTCACCTTGGTCTCGCTCACGACCGTGGCGATCGTGTAGACCGTCACCGCCGTGTAGTTGTTGGCGGTCACGATGATGGCATCGCCCGCCTTCGCCCCCTTGGTGATGAACTTGGCCGAGGGGGACTCGAAGACCGAGCCCGAGACCGTGGCCACACCATCCGTGCCCGTCTGGAAGGCCGCGCTCGGCGTCTTCAGGGTCACGATGCGGTCCGTGCTCGAGGTCGAGATCTGGATGATGATGCCGTTCGTCCAGATGCCCTTGTCCACCGAGGTGACCGAGAAGGCCGTCTTGGGCGTGACCGCCGTCGCGTCCAGGAAGTTGCGGGCCGCCGACGTCCCGCTGTCGATGCGGACGAAGTCGATCTGGGCCGTGCCCCGGAAGTTCGGCGACGGATTGAAGGCGTGGTAGCAGGCCTTGAGGCCATCACCACCCCGGAGGACCGCTGCCGCGTCCGCGAAGCTGTTGAACGTGTACAGCTGCTGCGGGACGCCGCCATCGGCCGGGCCGAGGATCGCGACGCGGTTCGTCGCGTTCGGATTGACGGCCGGCTGGACGCCGATCCGCAGCTGCGCGGCTGCCGTGGGCTCCCGCAGCGCCTTACCACCAAAGAGTACTCGGGACATGTCTAACCTCGTGTGGAAGACCGGGCGGCCTTAGGACAGCGCCTGGTAGTGAAGCAGTGCGGCCTGCCACTCCTCGAGTGGCCGGGGACCCGTCCCTCCCGTGAACGCGAGATACAGCTGCAGGCCATCGGCCCAGACCGGGGCGAGATTGGTTCGCAAGACGAAGTCGCTGAACAGGACCTGTTCCGGCTCCGCCTTCTTCACGGTCTTGGGGGCTGCGGGCTGCTTCTCGTCGTCGCTCATCCTGGGGTCTCGGGAGGTTCCGGTAGGGTCTCCTGTGGCGGTTGTTCTCACGAGCCCGTGGGGAGTGTCACCGTGATGGAGAGGTGGCAGTCGATCTCACTGGGGAGCGAGGAGTCGACGAAGAGGAACGTGTCCTCGACCAGGACCGAGATCGCCGTGGTGCGGACGTAGAGATAGTTCGGGAGGAAGTCGACCCGGAGGTCGAGGGCATCCTGCTGGGCCACGGCCATCTGATGGAAGCCATCGAGGTCGAGGCTCTGGCGCATCGACTTCAAGATCTGCTGCAGAATAGTCGCGAGGATGACCGTGAGGTCCGGGTTCGGGGTCAGCGTGTAGATGGCGTAGTTCTTCCGGACCACGTCCCCGAACTCATCCCCCTCTGAGGCCGCCGACCAGGTGTGAGCGAAGCGCTCCCCGATCGGGGTCCGGAGCGGCGACTCCCCAGTCATGGCAATCGTCCAGCACGGGACATCCTCGATGGCCCGGGGGAAGCCCAGGAGGATCGAGACATCATGCGCCTGCAGCCACTCCTTCACATTCGTCCGGCTGTTGAGCGAGAGGTCCGCGAACAGCTGATCGACGAGGGTGGGATCATCCCGGAAGCGCTGGAGGCCCACCCGGATTCGCTCCCGCAGGAGCCACTCCAGTTGACGGAAGCCGGCCATGGTCAGCCCACCCGATTAAGGAAGTCCTTGCGACACACCGCCGCCACGGGGAAGCGGGCGAACGTCTCCTGCGGCACCCCGAGCTTGAGCAGCTGATCCCGGTATTCATGCGCCATCTGGTCCACGAGGTAGACCGGCCGGCTGTCGTAGAGGATCGTGAACTTGGCCGGCGGGGTCGCGGCCTTGAAGCGAATGCGGGTCCGCTCCACCAAGTCGAAGTCCGTGTACTGCCGGAGCACGCCCGAATCCGTCCGGGCATCGAAGACCTGGATCGGGGCGTAGCGGAGGCTGTACTCGAGCGGCTGGAGGTCGCTGTTGGCCGCAATCGTAGTGGTGATCGCCCCGGTGCCGGTGGCCGGAATGCCCGTCAGGGTGTTCACCGTCTTGCCGGTGTAGCGGAGGGTCTGGCCGGCCACGGCCACCGTCACGAAGCTTCCCGCCTTCGGGGTCGGGAGCTTGCGGGTGTGCTCGAGGAGGAGGCTGGTGGCCCCTGGGGCCGCCGACGCCTTCGTCTTGATCACAGGGAAGTCCACCATCTCGGCATACCGAGCCGTCTGGTCGACCATCGTGATCCGGTCATTGATCCCGAGTCGGTGCTCGCCCGAGACCGTGATGTAGATGCCGCCGACCGCGAGGTCGCCGTAGACCTGGGCGTTGCGCTGGCCGGTGATGTTGGTGATCGTCGCGAGGATCTCCTTCGGGTCGACGAAGAGATTCCCGTTGTAGCAGTCCCCGCAGTTGAAGCCGGGTCGGCCGCTCGTCGCATCCGCCCGGACACAGGGGCACATGGCCGCCTTCTCCCACCGCACGTGGAGGCCGCGCTGCCGGATGAGCTCCTCGAACTGGCCGAGGTTCAGGTCGACCGGCGGGATGTTGAGCTTGAGCAGACTCATGTAAGTCGTTGTCAGATCAGAGGTTAACGACCCTGATGCCGCGATACTTCCGCTTGAGCATGTGCATCTGGCTCGTCATGCCAGGCATGCCTGATCCAAACAATTCCGTTCTGTATTGGAGGATGCGTCCGTAGAAGCCGGAGGTCGTGGCGGTCTTGGTGAGCGAGATGAACTGCGAGAGGCCGTCCATACCGATGGAGGAACCGAGGACGCCGACGCCACCCACCAGGTCACCGAGGATGTTGAGGACGCTCATGCAGGCCAGCTTCGCGGCCGCATCCGTCAGGTCCTCCGGGATCGACTCTTCCTCGAAGCCGGCTGTGTAGCTCAGCGACCAGAAGCGCGGGACGTAGCTCTGGAAGCGGAAGATGTGGGGGAGCAGCTGGCCCCCACTCGTCATGATGAACTGCGAGAGCGTCCCCGTCACGGGCATCAGGTTGATGATGCCGGTCACGGGGTCCACGACGATCCACTCCTGCGGGATCGTCAGCGCCGTCTGGTAGTAGGGATACATCCCCCGGACCGACTCGACCGAGAGGACCGGCTTCTTGAAGGTCCGGATGTAGCCCCACTGGGCGTACTGGTCGTAGTAGTAGTCCTGGCGCTCATCGACCACCTCCGTCGGGAGGATGGCAATGTCCAGGAGCGTCTCCAGGGCCCGGTACCCGTAATCGAGGTGGTACTGGTAGTTCTCCTCGGGGAACGGCGCACTGGTGGACGGATTGACGTCCGGCACCCCGTAGAGGTACAGGCTCTTCCACTGGTCGACGGTTAGCTTCGCAGGCACTCGGTCCCCTCCAGAATCCACGGTTCTGGAGGAGGCTTCTTGCTCGCTTTACCTCTTACCAGGCTCCATCGGTCAGGAGGCGATCACGGATCCGGGATCTCGTACACGGCCACCTCGACCGGGTCGACCTGAAGGACGAGGGCGACCGCCGCGCAGAGGTCCGCGTCCGTCCAGTCCGCTTGGGGCAAGGCATCCCCTTCGATCAGGACGACACGGGTTGTGACCGCCTTGTCCCCGATGATGGTGCTTACCGGGGCCATGCACTCGCACTCGACGTACCCTGGTCCGTAGACGATCCGGGCCGACTGAATATAGATCGATGCCATAGTAGTTGTCCGTGAAGGCGCTCGTTGTGACGCGTCAGTAGCCCCACTCAATCAGGGCGTAGCCATCCGCTCCGCGCCCACCCCAATAGTTGGTGGGAAACGTCCGGTTATACGACCCAGCACCGCCTGCGCCATTACCAGACGCGGACAACGCCGCGATACTGCTGGTACTTGAAGTAGTGGCGGGGCCGCCGGTACCGCTGATCCCGAAGAAGAGCGAGAAGTTCGCACCAGCCCCTGAGATCACGCCATTGGTGCCGGTCTCGCCGGTGTCCCCCGTTCGGCTCTGGATGAGCGTCCAGTTGGTTCCGAGGCTGGTGCCGCCCCCTGCCCCGCCAACACCACCGGTCCCGTCGCCGCCAGTACCCCCAACAGCCTGCAAGGCATTCCCACTGATGGTAACGCTCGTCGTGCCACCTGGGCTACCGTTCGCGCCGTTCGATCCGACTCCAGCGCCCACGACGATCGACACGCTCGTGCCAGCACTCACGTTATAGGTCGCCCGTACCGCGCCACCAGCGCCCCCTCCCGAACCAGCACCGATGGGACCGCCAAAATTGGCACCAACACCCCCGCCACCACCCCCGCCTGCCAGCGTAGCTCGGATTTGCGTCACCCCCGCTGGCACTGTCCAGCTGAAGGTCCCAGCCGTCGCGTAGATCAGCTGCCCGCTCACCTTCCCTGCCCCTGGCAGGAACCCGGCCTTCGACATCGCCCCCAGCGTCCCAATGACCGGCGACATTAGGCGTACCTCGTCACGGAGGCGAGCAGCTGATACGTCGGCGTGGCCGCCGTCTTGACGATGGTGTACGTGTAGATGTCGATGGAGTTGGTGTTGCCGCTTGTCGGGGCGGAGCCCCCCGCCCACTTCGGGGTGATCGCCGTGCCGTCGATCTGGTGCCCGGTGGCGTAGTACGCGACCGAGCCGTTCGTCACCAGGAACGCCACGGTGAGCGACTGCCCCACGGCCAGCATGCTGTTCAGGGTCGTGCCGCTGTTGCCTCGGAAGTTCACCGTCCAGTTGGCTGAGGCGTTGGTCGTGTAGTAGAGCACGGCCTGCGTGACCACGTCGTAGGCGATCGTACCGGTGGCGGCGGTAGCACTGATTGTGGCCTTTTCGATGACTGGAGCAATACTGGTGGTCCCGGTCACGCGGACATTACCGTTCACCCGCAAGCTTTCCGAACCACCAGGATCGGCACCAATTACAATGGCGCTGTTGGCGAATACGTTATTCGCAGCGAAGATATTGCGCGGCCGTGTTTGACCGCTGGCCCCGATATCGAACTGATTATCGCTGCTGGTGACGAAATGCCCGTTGGTGTCGAACGACCACCTGTGGGCTGCTCCGGTGTAGAATCTGAGGTTGTTGTTCGCTGCGATGTTGATCGAGGCTGGCGAGCCCGCGTCTACAGCCCCCGTCGCCGGGTTGTAGTTGTTGGTGATCCAGAAATCGTCACCATTCGCACCCTGGGCGCCCAGGCGGAAGACCGTGGTCCAGCCGTCGCGCTTGATATTGATGCCGTTGGTCGCACCCGTGGAACTCTGGATCGTCAGTCTTGCGTCAGGAGAGACCCCGATGCCTAGATTGCCGTTGGCGTCGATGCGGGCGCGTTCGGTGTTTCCAATCTGCCAGATATGCTGGTTCGTTCCAGAGCCAAAGGTGGCGTTGTAAATAACGGAGCCAGCTTCTTGATGAATCCGCAGTCGGCCGTTGTTGCCCGTGCTGTTCTCGTATATGGACAGCCCAGTTCCAGCAAAGCCAGCCGCTCCAATCAGCGTGAGCTTGCCACCGTCCCCGACAGAAGCGCCAACCGTAAGGTTTCCGCTCGTATCCAACGTCATGGCATTACTGCCCGCGTTCGCCCACGCGTGGGTTAGCGCCGTGCCGTTGGTCGTGATCGTGTAGCCATTTGATATGGCGGACTGGCCGACACGCAAGATGTTGCCAGAGCCCGCCCCAATAGCCACGTCAAGGCGATACACGGGGGTTTGGCCAATCCCGAAGTTGCCCGAGGCGTCGAACATGGCGCGGAAGGTGTTCGCCGTCTCGAAGCGGATCGGATTGCTGCCCGCCGTAATCAACCGCATCCCGGCGGAGTCCGTGGCATAGACGATGGACGCACGCTGCGTCACGCCGTCGTTCGACCACCACCGGATCGCCGCCGCGTCATCCGTATTGCGCCCCTTGAACGAGATAGCCGGATCGCTGGTCCCGTTCTGAATCGTCAGGCGCCCGTCAGAGGTGAACGGCAACGTACCGATGCCGAAGTTACCCGACGTATCAATCTCCACGCGATGCGTATTATTCGTTGCAAATCGGAGATTCTGATTCGTGAGCGTACCGTATGTCACGACGCCCGTTGCCGACGAAAGCACATCGCCGTAGCAGCGGATCGAGCCAACTACATCGAGTCGGTAGGTGGGGTTGGAGGTGTTAAGCCCGAGATTGCCCGCGCTATCCAGGCGCATACGCTCCGACATGGTGACCGCACTGTCGATCGCCACCGTCTGCGTGGCACCGCCGTACCAGATATGCGAGGGGCCCTCGATGCAGTACGCGCCACGCGCAATATTGATCGTCGTGGCACTGACAAATGAGCCCGACGCAGCGGTCGACGGCCAGACCGCGTACCCGAGCACCGGACCGCCGCTCGAGTAGGCACCACCAAGCGTCGTCAGGTAGCCTGCTGCCGAATACTGGCCGGCCAGGATCTTCGACCCGTTCACACTCGACGTGTTGCCAGCAATCACCGGAGTAGAGACGGTCAGCGCCGTGCTATCGATCCGGAGACGCTCCGTGCCGTCCGTGCTCGCCGTGATGATGTTGGCGCCCGTGGCACTGAGCGCGAGGGTCCCCGCATTCGTGACGCTTGGAACCACGACCGAGGTGGCGGCATAGATCGTACGCGGCCGGGTGACGCCGGAGCCCCCGATGTCATGCGTGTTGTCGGCTGAGAACAGGAGGTTCGTCTGAGCCGTGATGTTCCCAGAGCCCCCGATGGTCAGGCGCGTGGAGCCGTTGGTCCAGAGGGTGAGATTGTTGGCACCCGTGGCCGTCAGCGTCAGCTGGGCGGCCCCCGACAGCTGCGCCGCCGTGATTGTATTGGTCACGGTGAGCGAGCCGAGGGTCCCGACCGAAGTCAGGCTCGAGCTCACCACATTGCTCGCCAGCGTCGTCCCGGTCAGAGTCCCCGCTGGGGCCACGACGGTCGCCGTCGAGACAGCCGTCACCAGTCCCTTGCCATTCACCGTGATGACCGGGACGGTGGAGGCGGCGCCGAAGCTGCCGGTGTTGCTGTTCACCGTGGCGAGGGTCGTCGCAATCGACGTCGCGCCACTGCCGGTGACATCGCCAGTGAGCGTGATGGTCTGATTGGCCGTCAGATAGCTCGCCGTGTCCAGCGACCAGGTCGTGGCCCCCGTCTTCCGGAGGAGCCCTGTGGTCCCCGCCTGGCCGACAATGTTGGCGAGGCTGGCGCTGTAGGCCTGGACATCGGTGCCGATGGCGAGACCGAGGTTCGTACGGGCCGTGGGGGCATCACCCGCCCCCGTGCCCCCGTTCGCGATCGCGACCGTCCCCGTCAGGCGGTTGGTCGCGAGGAACTGGTTGACGATGGTGCCGCCGCTGGCGGGCAGCAGGGTGTAGACGGTCCCGTTCTCGAGCTTCGTGAACAGGGCCCCATCTGCTGAGTTGATGGCGAGCTCGCCCGGTTGGAGCGCGGCCGCCAACGGCACCACCCCTGCCGTCGTGTTCTTCTTGAGGACGATCGTGTTTGGCACGAGGAATCTCGGTTAGAACGTGCCGCCGAAGATCGTGCTATCGCTGTTCAGGTAGTCCGTGCCTGCCGTGGCTGCCGTGAGGGCGGTGCCGCTCTTCTTGAAGATGGTGCCATCCGCAGCAGCGGAGAGGTTCGCCCCCGTGCCGCCATACTGGAGGCCGATGATGCTGGCCTGCCACGTCCCCACCGTCAGCGTGCCGACCGTGGCAATGCTGGACTGGCCGCCGTAGGTCGTCTTGATCCGCAGCTGGTTGCTGCTGATTTCCACGGTGGCGTTGTCCACATTGACGTCGAGCGTGCTGCCCGTCTTCGTCAGGCCGGAGCCGGCCGTAATCCCGGCCCCAGAGCCGGAGAACTGGTTCCAGGTGAGGGCCGTCGTCCCGAGCGTGATCGGGTCATTCGTCGCCAGCACCCAGCCGGAGTCGGCCCAGGTGCTCCCCTCCGAGACGAAGGTGTGAGCGCCAGCCGTCACCTCTGCACTGGTGTCGAAGTCCGTCGCCCGGGTCCAGGTACCATTTGCACCGCTCCCGAGGACCGAGACCACGTAGAGGCCGTTCTGCGAGGCCGTAGTCTGGTCCTTCACCAGGATGCGGTCGTTGAGCGCCAGGGTCACGCCATCGAGCGTGTTCGGGGCCCCACCCGCGAGCGTGGCGATGTTCGCCGTCGTCGCCACCCGGACCGAGGCCTTGACGTCGAGACCCATCGCCAGGTTGTCCACGTAGTTCTTCGTGGCGGCATCCTGCGGGTTCGTTGGGTCAGCGAGGCCGGTGATCTTCTGACTGTTGAACGCAACAGCGGCCGTCGGGGACGCCATCTGATCCAGGCGGCTTGTCCGGACCTGCGTGTCGAAGTCGCTGATCTTGCTGGCGGTGAGCGTCGGGATGTCCGCCGCCGTCAAGGTCGTCGCCGAGGTGACACGACCCTTCCCGTCGACCGTCACCTTGGTGAAGGTGCCGACGTTGCTGTTGACCGTGGCCAGCGTCAGGGTGAGCGCCGTCGTGCCGGAGCCAGAGACATCTCCGGTGGCGGTGATGGTCTGATTGCCCGTGAGGTAGTTCTGGGCGCGGACATACTGCGTCGTCGCCACCTTCGTCGAGTTGTCGCTCGCCAGGAGCGAGGCACTCACCGTGGGGACGGTGGAGAAGTCCTTCGCCCCGGAGATGGTCTGGCTCGTGGCCAGCGTCGTGAACGCGCCGGAGCCCGCCACCGGTGGAATGCTCGTCGCCCCACCCGACCCGTTGTCCCCGTAGCCGAAGTAGAGGATGTTGTCCTGCTCGTTGAACGCGAGCTCAGCGGTGGCGAGGGAGCTCGGGGCGCCAGCCGCTCCGCCAGCGGCACGACGCTTGATGCGAATGGTGTTGGGCATGGTCCCTTACCTCTAGAAATTGCCGCCGTCGAGCGACGAGTTGTTGATGCGGGTAACATGAAGCGCCTGCTCGCCGGTATCCCACCGGAGATGGGCGTTGTCTCCCCCGAAGCCCTGCGCGGTCGTGTAGGGGATCGTGCCGAGGCCACTCGGGACCACCGGCTTCGACACCCAGGCGGTGCCGTTCCAGATCAGCCCATCACCATTGGTCGACCCCGGCGCGAGGAACAGAGAGCCGTTGACGAACGTCAGCAGGGCGGAGGCCTGGTCGATCCCACCTGAAGGTCCGGTTGGGCCCTGAAGACCCTGCGGGCCCGGCGGCCCTTGGATCCCGACCGAGACCACCTCAATCTGTGTCTCGCTGACGATGACCTCGAACT
>Ga0315904_10013631_pt1 | contig 10168 bp, 28 predicted proteins | sample LakEriMetagenome_6_FD_203529 | JGI IMG/M metagenome (GOLD analysis project Ga0315904, IMG submission 203529) | Freshwater fungal communities from buoy surface, Lake Erie, Ohio, United States - Buoy 12 MA120 | ecosystem: Environmental > Aquatic > Freshwater > Lake | place: USA: Lake Erie, Ohio...
TCCAACGCTTGAAGTGAAATTCATCGGTGTCCCATTCGTTCTTCTTTGGCTTGGCTGCAGTAGAACGAAGATGCTCAGGAACATCTTCATCTTCGGTGTAGGGTGCGCCCATTTGCGTTTTCTTCAACTGCTTGAGCATCGGATGAATGATGTCAGCAAGGGTATGCGCCATGTTCCAAGTATCCCATGGGTCAATCTGAATAGACTTCTTTTGAGTCTTTTTCGGATCTTTGGGATAATTGCCAATACTAATCTTCACTGTTCTAAATCCTTTAGTCGTCGCATCAAGTCATAGCGTTCGCGGTTCTGCAATTCAAACATGCGGAACAATTTGTCGAACTTTGTATTATATAGTGCTTCTAGACCAATCAGCATGTTAGCAACGGTGTCCTTGTACTCAGGCAAACTTGAATCGGTTTCCATAACGTATTCAGACACGGCTTCAAGATCATTGGTCACGCGCCAGCATTCCATAATCTGTTGTTCAAAATCAAACTGATCATAGGAACTCTTGACAAAACCATACTTGTCATCAATATCATCAAATTCGTTGTTCATACAAATTTCTCCAAGATATAAAGAGCAACGCCAAAGGGTATTATAAGTGAATTAATAGCAAAAGTCAAGGTCATCCAAAGGTATGTCCAAGTGAACGAATAAAGGATAAACTGATCCTTGCGATAGACGAACAGGTAAACGGATGATATCGCTGTCAATGCGATTGTCGCAAGAACAAATGTTTCTATAAGTGTCATTCTTTCACTTCCTCAAAGTCAAACCAATGACAAATCTGATTTAATACTGCTTCTTGAATATGTTTGTGGATATAATACGGCTCTGGGGTTTCGGTGTGTTCATGTGCCCGATTCCAGCCAACCATTACGCCAGTCTCAACACACTGAGCAATTAGATTATATTCTTTTGCTTTCATTTCCCAAGCATCTCCTTTCGTTCCTTCCACCAACGAATCGCTTCCTTGATTTCAGCCATTTGTTGTAATCGAATGTCATCCATGATGCCCATTCCAAGAAACTCAGATTCCATGTTTCGTTTCGTCATTTCCCAAAGTTTGTCATGATGCTTTTGCAGCACATCAAGAACAACATCGTATTCTTCTTCACTCATAATCTGGATCCTTCATCATTGCTGGCTTTCGCTGAAAGAATCGCGTCAACTTCCAAGTCCATCCAGTATAATAACTTCGAATGCCAATAGTAATTCTGAGATAAGGCACGTGTGCTCCGACATAAACTTCATTAAAAGAGATTTCAGCATCTACGCCAAAAGAGAAATTCTCCAACGACCAAACATGAAAGAACAACCAATGAGTGCTGAATTTGTTAGCATTATACTCATCGCCTTCCCAATAATGAAACCTTGGAACTAACGGACAGAGATCATTGCACCACCACTTGTGTAGCGGATAGTGTTCCCACCATTCTTTTTCACGACATGCTTTTACTTCACTCATCTATCTTCTCCATAATACTTCAACACAGTCTTGAATGCATCAATGTGTCGCTGAATCTCAGCAATGTCTTTCTTTTTATTTTTATCAAAGATTGCCATGCCAATTCCAGCCTTGCGTTTTTCGAGATCGTCTTCAAGACTCTCAACAAGACTTTTCATCGAACAAGTTGTAATCTTGTCAATTGTATCCCAATCAAGTTCAACTGTAATCTTCTTGTTCATTTGTCCATCTCCCACTTTGGTGTTGTATGCCAAACGATTTTCGAATTTGTTTTTTCGTATTGTTCAACCAATTGCTGTAATGTCCACACATCATCAGTCTCAATAGTATCCAGCCAGTTACTGAATTTGTTAAAATCTTCTTGCTTCATCATGGGCAAACCAATTTCTTCTGGGTAACTCCAATCACCGCCGTGCATGTCAATTCGACCGCCAGCCCAATCACTGCCGTTCTTTTCTATCCAATCCATATTGATTGGTCCCATCCAGTTGGTGCTGTAACGAATAGGCATCACTCAACTCCATAATGATGTTCATGCCCACAGTGCGGGCAAAAAAGTTTCTTCGGTTGCCAATCATCAGATGCTGCAATGCTCCACCAATTCTTACATTGGTCGCAGGTGAAATGCCAAATTATTTCTTTTGAAAATCTAATTTTTTAACTCCAAAAATATCGAATCATGATTGGTCCGATGCGAATATCACGATAAGGATTGCCATTGTTGAATCGTACAGTTGATCCAAAAGACCATTGCTTCACCCACGATACATTAAACTTTCTCATCACGGCTGCTTCTGTTCGCCTCTTGCCCGAATCGCGGCGGCGCATCGTATGGCTGTGTAACTGTCTGGAAAGCGGGTTTCCTCGCACACCTTCGCACACGCCTCCCGCTCGGTTGTTACGGCAATAGCGTAGAAGCGTTCAAGCGATGCCATTACGTCCCTTTCTACGTCGCGCCGTACTTGCTCACTCATGCCACCAACGAACCCACGCTCGTAGTCGTGGTTTGGCTCTGCCAGCGCGGCGCGGAGGGCAGTGATGTTGGCACCAAGCCCACACGAACACGGTTTGCGTTGCGGAGGCAATGATGTCAGCAGCACAAGATAATCACAGTTTGGAGCGTGGCTACCATGAGCCTGTAACGCCTCCAACGCCTGCTGTGCGGCTTCTCGTAAAGTTGTCATTTCGGTTGCTCCTGTTTCGATACTACTTCAAGTTTCTTATTGGGAGGCTCAACAAACAAACCGACATTTTGGTTTTTGGCGTCAATAGTCAACACCTCGCGCAACGCCTCACCAATCGGTTGATCCTGTGATTGCGACTTGTATTCATCAAAAACGAATTCACCATTCACAACAGTAATTTTCACTAGCGCACTATCAGCATTACCACTGGTTCGCAAATAATCACGACCACCATCAATCATGTATTGTCCTTTGACAACACAATCATGACGATAGCGACTGACAATCACCTCACCATCATCAGTCAATAAACCAGTGATCGGTTCGCTGAATGCACTTGCAGCATCAGTGATCATTACTTGTCCTTTGTAGGGACGAAACATTCCAAAGTAGTTTGAATGACCTTTGCTCGCATCGGCATTCGGTTGATAGAAAACATCAACAGGTGTGTCTGACCAACCAGACTTCCGTAGGATTGCCCAGTATCCCATGTACTTGGCGCCATATTGTTTCTCAATAATAGCAATTCCATCACTGCTAAAATGAAAACCATCTTCAGGAGTCTTGATAAACATATTCATATCATCTTTTCCAAATTTTACCTTGTGTATCCAGATCAAAACTCCACAACATTAACTTACAGTAAAGAGGATAAGCATAACCTCTTGTAATTGTAAGAAACTTGCTGACAAAGTGACCCAAATAATACAACACATGCGCAAGAATATTTTTCACATCAACCTCGACGCATCCGTGAAATATCTTTCATCTGCTCTTCGTCAATCACAGGAACAGCGTTGCTCTTATGCATTGTGGCAATACCCTTGACCAACGTGCCAGTGTATTTGAGACTTTCGCGTTTCTCAGTGTATGATGCTTCTGTCTTGAGAGAAGAAATGCTGCGAGCAGAATCAGCACCAGCACGAGGACCGTAGGAAAGCGAAGGCAGTTTCTCAACGCCAAGAATTGCGCTAGAAGTGCGATACTTCTGCGCAATCACACCCTTGGGCTTGCGCTTCTTCTTGGGCTTGAAGCGCGAGGCACAATATACAAGCATTAGACCTTCTCTACAAGTTTAGAAAGAGTGTAGTCAGCAATTTTTGCGCGGATCATCGAAGGAATATCACCATATGGATCTTCAAGATAATATGCGCAACCATTCTTCCAGTTATTATACTTGACAAACCGAGCAAAATCAAGCATGTGCTTGTTATTGCTAGGATCAAAAGTTACTCGCGGCTTCGGCGCAAGAACTGAACTGCGATAGGTGACTGTCATTTTAGACCCTCGGAAGACGAATCGTAATCAGAACGCCAAGCACAAGACCCATGAGAAAACCAAGAGCAAAAGCAATAAGTGGATCAGTCATAATTATAACCCTCTTAAAGAACAAAAATTAAAAACAACAAAATGGGAATCGACCAAACCCAAAGAAACGAAATAATATCAACAACAAGATGAATAATTGCAAATACTACAATTAGAAAAATGAAAAACCCAAAAAGAAAAAGTTCCATATGAATTAAACTCCAAACTCAATAAAAACAAACCACAGGACAGAAGCAAAAACAAATCCCGCAGCAAACCAAACAACAGCATCGTATGCGTCACGCATTAGTAGTGTGCTCCATCAAAATGCATTTGATGAGGCTCATGCGGATGTTCAGTTGCCAAAGCGTCAATCACATCCCAGCCAATTTCGATTAGACGATCTTCAACATGATCAGGCTCCGCACCACGCAATTCTTCAGGCGTGAAAGCAACAACAGCAAAACCAAGATCGCGAAGTGCCTTCAGGTGATATACAACTTCATTATTCATAATCTTCAGGCTCCGAGGGTTCAAATGAGAGATCGTCGTAACTGACGATCTCATCGGACTCATCATAATCCATCTCTCGGCGCTCATACGCTGAGAGAACCTCGTGAATCTGTGTCAACGAAAGACCAGTGACCTTTGCGATCTCAACTTCGCGTAGACCATCTTCCTTGTACATTTGAATGACATCAAATTCTAAATTTTTATAGTACCCCATTAGAACGGTACTCCTTCAGGCATGGAAATTTTGTTCAACTCATCTTGATGCTTGCGATCACCAATCACCAGTAGAAGATTTCGTGCACGCTCAAGACGTTCCGCGAAATCGTAACAATTTTTAGAGTTAAGTTGAAAATGTGTCTGCGTATTACAAAGAACATGATCAACGCCACTCACAAGATCAATTGCTTCAGAAAGAATCGTTTCGGTATGCTTTTTCATTCTACCATCCCTCATCAAGAAACTGCTGTTACACCAATCTTCACGATTATCGCCCTCTTGGCATTATCGAGTGTTTCCTTGCTTCGTTTTACAAAAGAAAGTCCAGGAACCCAACGACCAAATCGCTTGTCGCGCTCTTCGTTCTCGAGTTCTTTTTTATATTCTTTGTCGGCGTTTTCAATTGCATTTGTCAAAGCAACTTGCGCCTCCGCTTCAGTATTGAAGATGCCGCTCGCTCTTGGTATGTTCTTTTCGAATTGAACTTGCTCCCACACAATCTTAAGATACCCAACGCTCGGACACAATACTGCGTAGCAGGAATTGCCGATTTCGTTTAGATTTACTGCAATCTTCTTGGGCATTTATGTTACTCCGAATAGACGCGAACTTGCCATTCGCCTGAGCCGTTAAGCCAAAGCACACTGTTGGGAATGTTGCGCTCGGACATATACTGCTCGGCAGACCGACGGCGAAAAGTAGAATACAGAACGGTGTAATTCATTACGCAACCTCCGCAAAAAGAGCAAAGTAAACTGCCTCGCGAACTGCGGTATCAGACGCTTCGCTGTAGATTTCGATTTTGCTAAGATCGTTCAACATTCGCTGAACCTGATTCCAAGGAATTTCGTGGAGCCGAGCAATTTCGACAACCTCATGAACCGCAGCATTGCCGCCGTCAGAGAACATTTCGTAATATGGGGTGTTTTCGATTTTCATAAGAATATTATAGCCTACAGAGCGAAAAAACTCAATAGTAAAAAACCGTTAAGAATCAATAACTTACGCAACCACCTGAATGCGAGGGTCGCGAATATTTTCTTCCAGATCATCCAGAAGATGATTGCCAGGAAGCGGAGCAACGAAGAAGTCATTGTAGATTTTCTTATAATCTACCTCACCGCGCCACACACGCTTGATGGTCTTGGCGCGGAACGTACCGTCCATCTTGCTGACGCCCACAACGAGACCGACATAGTAGCAGTCATTGATACCAACGAAGTCCAGGGACTTGACCACGTCACCAATTTTCACAGCGTTTTCATATTTCATAAGACAATTATAGCCTATAGAACGAAAAAACACAATAGTAAAAACTCTAATAGAATCAATAACTTGCACAAAGTGTGTAAAACCTCCTGCAATCGGTTTGCAGCGGGTCGGTTTTCGGGTAGGGATAGGGTATAGGGTTTGGGGTAGAGAAGCCCAATATGGCTCTATTGGAACTTCGGTCCTTCGAACCAAGCAACTAGGCTATATCTTGTTCCTTTGGTCACAGGTTCTAGTTGGTGATTTATAAATGACGGGAAGGTGATTGCTGTTCCGATTTTTCTCATATTTGCATAATCTTGTTCTGTAGGAAGTGATCCAGTTAACTGATGAAATTTTAGATCGCCTCCAACATAACTCGATTCATCTGTTAGCTGAATTATAGTTGATAGTTTGCGGTGCCTATTAGTATTTGTTAACCAAAATACGTCCTGATGCATTTTATATTCACCTTTATAATTTTCATCATATTCAGTAAATTGCATAGGCGGTAGAGTTGTTATATTAAAGTGAAACCAGTCTCTATTGGTTCTATTTGTCACATTCCAAATTTTATCATACACCCAATCAAACTCAGGATTTGTTGTATTATCAATCCATCTTACAATACTTTTCCTATATGCATCAGTCAATTTTTGTAGATCTTGCGGTATCTGCGAATTTATTCCTATAGTTGCCAACTGTTCTGGTAGATTTTTACAAAGTTCTATAATTTGATTACATTCTTCTACAGTAAACGCATAGTTCCAATAACACCATTCACCTTTCATATATCACCTATGGTTCTAACGGCATGTTTACATCATAATAACGTATCTTAACTCCTGCCTCGCGGAGCATGGTTTCGGCGTGGTCGATCGAGTAATGCTTACCTGCACCAGCCCCAGTAAACTTTCGGTTTGGTCCGATGACTTCCTTGATGCCAGCCTGAATCAATGCGCGTGTGCAATCAGCGCAGGGTTTCGGTTCCCAGTTTAGATATGCGCGGGAGTTGTTGAGAGAAACTCCAACGCGAGCGGCATTGAAGATTGCGTTACGTTCAGCGTGCTCTACCCAGTGATACTTTTCTGGGCGCTTCCAGCGATCTTTCCAATCTTCTTCGATGCCACGAGGAAAGCCATTAAAACCCGTCGACAAGATGACGTTATCATCATTGACGATTACACACCCCACCTTTGTCGACGGATCCTTGCTTTTCTGAGAAATCAGAGCAGCCTGTAAGATAAACAATTCATCCCACGAGAGTTCATCATAATTCATAATATAGTTTACTCAGTTATTCCTTTGCTGTAATTAGCGCAGGCTTTTGAATTGAAATCTTACGAGGTTTCTGTTCTTCAGGAATGACGTTCTCTAATTGAATAGAAAGAATGCCATCAGCAAGTTCAGCACCACGAACGACTACTGTATCAGAAAGAACAAACTGGCGTGAGAATGAACGACCAGCAATACCCTTTACAAGATATTGACGATCATCGGTTTCTGTTTTCTTACCAGACACTTTGAGTGAGTTCTTTTCTGCAGTAATGTCAATTTCATCTAGTTTGTATCCAGCAACTGCAAGTTCAACCACAAAATTATATTCGTCTTTCTTGACGACGTTCACAGGTGGAAAAGCAGAAGCGCCAGACGTTAGTAGATGAGAGGCGTTATCGAGTGCGGCGAATGCGCTTTCGAATCCGAGAAGGGATGGAAGATAACGCTCATAATTTACAGATGATAGTGCGTTTAGATTTGTCATTTTGTTTACTCCTTAAATAAGCAAGTTTATAGTTATGGAACCCCAATCGGGCATTCCACTTCTATTTATATCAGACAGAGACACCAGTGGAGCCAAATCCACCTTCTCTTTCGGAATATTTCTCTGGAGCAACTCCAAACTCTACAAACTCAAATGGCTCATTGCAAACCACTTCAGCCTGAGCAATTCGATCGCCTTTCTTCAACACTGTTCCCATGGACGAAATGTTTGTGAGAATGACAAAAATCTGTTCTTGATAGTCAACGTCAACCACGCCTTCAGAATTGGCTAGAACCAATCCCTTCTTGAGAGCAAGCCCAGAGCGCGCATGCAAGCGAATGCTATAGTGCTTCAAAGGAACATCATGCCTAGAAATATCAGAATACGTCTCAATGGTCATGTTTCGTAGAACCTTGAGAATAATTCCAGTCGGGATCAAAAGGCGATCGCCAGGATAAATGGAAATCTCACCATGACCATTGACGTATTGTGAAATCGGATTATTATGTTGATCGTAGCCCTTGACCGTTGCATCTAGTGGGAAAAAACTCAAATCAAAACAAGTTGACATTGAAGTTCCATAACTCGGAACAATCACATCATCACTCATTCGATACATACCCAATTGAATCATAAATTATGCCTCTTTCTTTTTCTTCCCGATTGTATACTTGGACACCAACTGCCAATCAGCCTTTTCCTTGAACGGAAGGATCTTGATCTGGCTCAATGGCGCAACATTGTCCTTGGTCTTTTCTGGATTCACCAACGTCACCAATCCCCACTCAGCCATTAGATTGGCGATGGTATTTCGGCGCTGGACGTCGTTGTCTGACATATTGCTTGGCTTACCATCCAGTTCAAAGAGTTCCTTGAAGTGGACGATATAATACTTTCCTTGTTTATGGAGGATATGGCAAGACTGGTAAAGAATGTTTTCGTTTTTGGCTGCGACGCCGATACGAGTGAGCGTCTCGCGGACTTTAAGGAAGTCATCCTGCTTGGATAATGTAACTTCTACTAATTTATCAATCATCTCAATCACCCTTGTATAATTGTTTTTTTATCTCGGTGATTTGAGTATCAGATAGAATTTTTAATGCTTCCTCGGCTTTCGCATCGGAGTAGCCATAATATTCCTTGACAGCAATCAAATCACTGCTAGAAGCCTTTTTGTGCCATTTACTGTATGGACGCTTAGAGGCTCTTACAATATTTATAAGAAAGTCATACTTGAGTTTATTGTCAAGGGTCGAGTATCGGTTCATTTCATTAGCCAAAAGGACCGTATCGCGGTGATACGATAAAGCACGATTGACCATAAACGCTGAATATGACTTCTCGTCCTGTTCGGTCAGGAGAGCATATTCTTTCGTCTGCAGGATAGACGGAATGATCTCTTTGAATAGGTCAGCCATTGAACTTGCACTCAACCATCATTTCGGTCAAACATGCGGTGAGATTCAGTTCCTGATCGGCAACAAATGCAGCCTGGTATTGATACTTTGCTAGAATAACGACTGCGTTTGGAATCGTAGACTTATCCATGATATCATACAGACTATCATAGATCTTACGATAGATCTTTGCAGGATCATCACCACCAAAGTCCGCAACCCACTTGCGCATCGCACTGAAGTTTTGATCCTTGAGTGAAGTCACTAGATCATTGAGTGAAACATCAGCAATGGTTGTAAGAATACCAGCATCAATCTTACCGCTGACCGAATAACGCTGCAGTTCATTCAGTACTCGGCGATAGTCAGGAAAGTGTTTCTTGACAACTTCAACGAGCACTGCCTTGTCATAAGGAATCTTTTCATTCGCTAGAATTTCAGCAGCACGACGCATGAACGCTGCAGCCATCTTCGGACGATCTTCTTTGCGAAGTTTGAATTCAATCACAGCGCATCGTGAATGCAGCGGCTCAATGATACGATTCTTGTAATTACAAGTCATGATGAACGTACAGTTATGAGCAAACTCTTCCATCGCTGCACGCATTGCTGGTTGAACGCTATTGGGGTTCAACCCGTCTGCTTCATCAATAATAATAACTTTTTTACCACCAGAAAAAGACATCGCACTCGCATAGTTCTTTATCTTCATTCTGAATGTGTCGATACCATTTTCGTCAGATCCATTTATAAGAAGATAATCGCATCCAATTTCTTCACAGATTGCTCGTGCAACTGTTGTTTTACCTGTTCCTGCCCCACCACACAGCAATAGATGTGGAACTTCTTTTCGATCCACATACGACTGAAATGTTTTCTTCAGTTCTTCAGGTAGGATACATTCCTCTACAGTTTTTGGTCTGTAAATTTCGACCCAGAGTGATTCTTTCATGATATAATCTCCAATTTCTTTTTCACCATTCCTGGAATCCAACCCACAGGTTCTTGTCCAGGATAACAACAAACGCATTCTGTAGAATCAATATTTTTATACCATCGTTTACCCACT
>Ga0315904_10013634_pt1 | contig 10167 bp, 12 predicted proteins | sample LakEriMetagenome_6_FD_203529 | JGI IMG/M metagenome (GOLD analysis project Ga0315904, IMG submission 203529) | Freshwater fungal communities from buoy surface, Lake Erie, Ohio, United States - Buoy 12 MA120 | ecosystem: Environmental > Aquatic > Freshwater > Lake | place: USA: Lake Erie, Ohio...
ACCAAAGCGCGATGCGACTTAAACGCCGCCGGTCTAAAGCGCCTCAGAGAGCGGAGCTGCATTTGGAAACAATCCCGCCACACGGTCAAGTACCGCCTCAACCATCGCATCTGGGCAGCTAGCACCGGCAGAGATAAGAATCTCTGTCCTCTCTCTTTGCGGCAGCCAGTCAGCTGTGGTGATAACTCCGCTATGCAGGTCTAGATGTCGGATAGACTCTCTACTGATGATCTCATCAGCATCCTTTACATAAAACACTGGCACCCTGCCCTCACACAACTCAACCAGGTGCGATGTATTCGAGGAGTTGTAGCCCCCCACAACGATAGCAAGATCAGCCTTACCCTCAAGCAGAGCACGCATCGAGCGCTGATTCTCAGAAGTGGCGTAACACAATGTATCACGCGTATCGGCAAAATGCGCTCCTATCGCCGCCTCGCCAAAACGCGCGACAAGCGCCTGCTTCATCATCTGCGCAATCTCGTGAGTTTCTTCGGCGAGCATCGTGGTTTGATTTACCACTCCTAGACGCGACAGATCCTCTGGGACCTTAAAGTCAGACGAAAACCTCCCCGCGAAATCAGCGTAAAACTGCTCAGGCGGCAGCTCTCCACGCACGTAGCGGGCGAGCAAAGTTGCCTCATCTCGGTCACGAACGACCACACTCGGACCATCGATGCGGATCTGAGAAAACGTTGCCCTCGTCTCTTCATGAGTATGCTTACCGTGAATTACGATCGAGTATCCCTGTTGTGCGAGTTGACGACCCCTCTTCCATACTTTCTCCACAAACGGACAGGTGGCATTGTAGCTCTGCGGATTAATCCCTAACGAGTCTAACTGCTGAAATATCTCTCTGGTCGTTCCAAATGCGGGCACAATCACCACATCCTGTGGCGTCAGCTCTGAGAATGGAATTAACTGCTCACCCTCAGCTGTTTGAAGAAAGCGCACCCCGCGATTTAGCAGGTCGGAATTAACGTGGGGATTGTGGATCATCTCACTAAGCAGGAATATGCGCTTGCCCGGATTCTCTTCCAGCGCCCTGTACGCAATCTCGATTGCGTTCTCAACCCCGTAACAGAAGCCGAAGAAGCGGGCTATCTGAAATACCACCGGGCCTAAGTCGATGCGAGTTGGCGAAAGATCCTCTTTGCGGGTGTCAGCAGCTGCACGACTTTTTTTGATCGCACCAATCAAGTCAGAGCGGTAAGCTCGCGGGATATCAAATTGCTTCGGCATAAGAGGACGATTTTAACACGCTAGCCCCGCACAGTCCAACGTCGGGAAAGTGCACCAACACTCACACCGGAGGACAAAATTTAAGCAAACGCACCAACAGATAAATTGAGCTTAATCAGCCACAAGCTCGCCGTAGACCGCCTCTTCAGGAGCTGATGAGCGGCTCTTTTGCTGGCCTTTTGGTGTCTCAGTCGCCTGCGGTGCTGCAACAGCAGATGGAGTCCCCGGGGGGGTAATATCTGAAGCTGTTACAAATGGAGACGGCTGCGCTGTGCCTCCGGGTGTCTGGATAGACGTTGTAAGCAGATCACCTCCGATGGGCTGCGCTGCTGGGGAAGCAGTTGTGGAGGGCTGCTGCTGCTCAGGGGTTGGTGAGTACGTGCCTGTTTGGCCTAAAGTCAATGTGGACGCGCCCTCAAGCGTTGGCTGCAGTGATGGGGTTGGAAGACGAGTCAATCCCCCCGCACCGTTTGTGTAGATCGGCCCTGTCGTGAATTCAAGCTCTGAAAAGCCGCGAAAGCGTAACACCATCGTGACTGCTCCGGCGCACGAGAAGCTCCCCTGTCCTCGCGGTCCCTGACGAACGAAATTAGAGAAAGGAATGGTGATATCCGTCTCGTCTAACATCGATCGGGTCACAACTGATGCTGAGAACCTCTGGCCGGTAGGATCGCTTGCGTTGTAGACCCTAGTCTCCATCGAGAAAGAGGGGCACCCTCCAGCGATGCTCGGCTCAGCGCACGTTGAGCGCAGCGAAGCTTGCGATGCAATAAACGCATAGCCAGACTGACTGGTCAGATCAAAGCAATTTAAGCCCGAAGCGGAGAGCAGATCTGGATTGAGGTCTCCGTCCCATGTAATCGTTAAGGCAACATCAGAAACGTCTTTGGCGCTAAAGCTCAAGCGCCCCTTGTCAGTACTGGCAAGCTCAAGCTTTGCCTTACCGGCCGCCGATTTGGAGATCGAGAACCCCGTTATCCGCCCAAGTGTGTCGACATCGCGCACTGAGCCGCTGCAACTCTTCTTCCCTTCTGCGCAAGAGATCCTCAGTCGCGAATCAAACCGCTCCACTGGAAGCGCCCACGATTCACCGCTCGGCACAAACACGCACAAAAGTAATGCGCTCACAATTAATTTAAAACAGTAATAGTCCACGGCTTCACGCATACCCTACAGGCTATGGAATTTCGACGTATCTGTCACGAGGAGAGAAAGAAAATTTTACAAGGCCAAACACCCCAGCCGCTGGCTCTACTAGAACTGTGTCATGCAAAATCGAGACACAACACCTCTCCGCGCTCATTGCACGGCGGAGCATGAGGGAAAAACACCTCAAAGCTGGTGCCACGGCCAAGTGCTGAGGTCACATCGATCGACCCGCCATGAGCGCTGACTATGCATTTGACTATAAACAGCCCCAATCCGGACCCTGAGACCCCAGAATGCTTGGCAAGTCGGGTGTAACGTTGAAACAACCTTTGGGCATCGCTTGGCTCCATGCCAACTCCACGATCTCGAACCGACAACATCACCCCTCCACTTTGCCTTCGTAGGGCCACATCGATCGTGCCACCTTTGGGTGAAAACTTCACTGCATTGCTGATAAGGTTCGTCATCACTCGCTCAAAGCCGAGCGTATCAACACACCCCAATATACCATCATCCTCACACTCTACGCGCAGCTCAATGCCGCGTGTCTTGGCTGTTAGCGCAAACGATTCTGCCACGTGCCGAACGAGCGGCTGTAGCTCTGTGGTGACTGGATGCATAACAAACGCGCCTTCTTCGATCCGGCGCATACTCAGAAACTCTTCGATCAGATTGATCGCCGAGTTGGCAGAGAGTGATATGCGCTCAAGTAGGGCGCGGGCTCTCTCATCCTCTGCAGGCTTATCCAGCAACACATCGCACGAGACAGCGATTGCCCCGAGCGGCCCCTTCAGATCATGGGTCGTGGTTGAAAGAATCTCTCGCTGGAATCGCTCTCGGCGCTTCTTCTCGCGAATATCGCGCACCCACACGACGAGACTGTGGTCGCTTGCGCCACCGCGAGAGGCTGACACCGAGAGATCGAAAGCGCCTTCGTTATCCCCCGTCTGGACCACCTCAGTCGCCCACACTGCCCCCGGCTCAAGATGTGCGCAGTGCTCGCGCAATTTCGGCAACACTTCGTCACCGCGGGCAATTGAGTCCACAGGGATATCAAATACATTGCACGAGGAGACGCCAAAGCTCTTTAAGAACTGCTCAAACGCCGAGTTGCTGTAACGCACCCGCCCATCGCGAAACACGACCGCCAAACCATCATCGCTATTTTCAATCGCTTCACGCAGCAGGTCGCGATCGCGAGTGGCCTGGGCACGCTCACGCTCAGCACGCTGTGCCGACCGCAGCCGATCCAAGACTAGCTGTAGCACATCGCGAAAATTTGAGTCGAAATTCTTCACCAAGAAGTCGTTAGCTCCTGCACGCATTGCGGCAACACCATCACTTAAAGTCGACGAAGAGGTTAAAACCAACAGTGGTGTCTTTGCAGCAGTTTGCCTAAGAGCCAACACGGCTGCGTCACTGCGCATATCAGGTAGATTGAGATCACTGATGACGAGATCAAAAGAGCGCTGCTTTAAAAGCTCGCGGCCAGCCGTCACAGTCTCGGCTCTGACGAGCGAGCCGACCAGGCCCTTTAACGCACGCTCGATCAAGAGCGCATGTGCTGCCTCATCTTCCACTAGCAGCACATCGCCAAATAGAGTGTCGAGTTGTTGGTCCATAAGCAGTGAGCTAAAGGCGGCGTTCCCCGCGCCCGAGGAAGCCCCGCATAATTAAGCACCGCGGAGGTAAATCAACTAAAGACGCTTTATTTCTATCGGCAGATCGACTATGGAGATACAGAGTAATCAGACAAGGATACACCACAATGATTAAGCCCGACCACTGGATTCGAGAATTCGCCGAGAAAGGCGGCATAACCCCCTTTAACCCCGAGCACGTAAACCCAGCTAGTTACGATGTTACCGTCGGAAATCACTGGATCTGTCCAACCAGGGACCCAGAGGAGATAGTATCAGATTCGATAATTCTGTTCCCGGGCGAGGTGATCCTAGCCACCACCCAGGAGTACCTAAAGATGCCACGTGATGTCGTGTGTGACCTTAAGCTCAAGAGCTCGCTTGGGCGCTTATGGCTCAATCACAGCTTAAGTGGCTGGATTGACTGTGGATTTGAGGGCCAAGTGACCCTTGAGCTACAGAACCTAGGGCCCTATCCGCGAGAGCTAGTTAAGGGTATGCGGGTAGCTCAGCTGGTCTTCTTGGGCATGTCTTCCGCGCCTGAATTAGCCTACGGCGAGGGCGGGCGTGGTCACTATCAGGGGCAGGCTGGGGCCACCAAGGCCTGGTCTGATGAGTTTTTCCCGAGGGTCTCAGGCCCGAAGAGAACCGGGACCTAAACCGACCGATTTAGGCCCCTGACATTTGAGTCTTGTGGCCGGACATGGTAAAATATTGTCCTGCGATTTAACGCATGTAGAAGGATTTACAAGAAAGCAGTTATGGCAAATCACAAGTCTGCAATCAAACGTCACCGTCAGAGCCTTAAGCGTCGCGATGCTAACCGCTCAGCAAAGGCAGCAGTTCGTACAGCTATCAAGAAGGCAGAAGCCGCAGCAGCAAATGGCAACAAGGCTGAGGCGCAGACTTTAGCTCGTCAAGCAGAGTCGATGATGGCTAAGGCTGTTAAGAAAGGCCTCTTCCACAAAGCCACCATGGCCCGCAAAGTAGGCCGCGTTCAGGTTAGAGCTAATAAGGCTTCGGCGAAGTAGCGCCGGAAATTTGAAACTTTTAAACTAAGCACTGCTGCGATACGGCAGGCAGGCGTAGTGTTGTATGCGTCTCGGACACTATGGGGCTGAACGAACCCCACGTCCACCAGCATCTCCGTATCGCGCTACATCAGGATAGTAGGCCTGGAAGCGATTAGAGACAGCCGAGATAGAATTAGCTAGAGAAAAGCACCCGCCACGAAAACCCGATCCACCTACAGATGGCCAGGTTGTTCCATTTGAATCGCCACCGCTCGATAACAAGCCATCGCCATGATACCGGCCCTGAAACGATCGACCATTTGTGTGGCCAACGGTGACCGCGCGCTCCCAAGCATTTCCGGATAGCTCCAAAGCTCCGTAAAAACCCGCACCAGATGCTGCCCGACTAGTTGTTCCTTTAGCGAAGCTTCCAACGCGTAGCGGACCCTGGACACCAGCTACATTATTTGACGCAATGTTAGAGCCCGCCTGGCCTCTCTCAGTCGGAAGAGCCGAATTACTAATACTAGTGGCTACAGTGATACTTGCACTGCCCCAAGCATACTCACCTGATACCGCAATGTTCGGGCCTCGCGCAGATTTTTCATACTCAAGCTCACTCATCGGCCTTAACCCGCTCCAGTCTAGATAAGCCAGCAGGTCTGCCCAAGATAGGTACGCCATCGCCACACCCGCATACGTTGCCCCACCACCACCATCAGGCAAAGTTGCACTACCACTAGTCCAACTAACGTTGTTACGGAACACGACCCCATCACTGTTTTTACCGCTACTGCTCGTTATGTCCCGAGCATTCTTCTGCGTATCGGTCAAAGTGTTGAAGAATGCAACCCACTGACTCTGACTAATCTCACCCTTCATGATATAAGAGGCGCTGTAGCCCTTCGGAAATGCCGCTGGAATGGTAAAAATACTGTTAGCTGCATCGCCCCCACCTGGATAGTAGTAATTCCCAGTTCCTCCGCTAGTCGTTGTGATAGCGTTTTCAGAATCTATGTACCAAGGGGCGTCATCACCGCTCTGCTTTTGGCGAAAAGAAGCTGTTGAAGTGGCATTATCCCCGGCATAAAAAGCAGCCTGAGGAATGTACACCATTTCAATCCCATATACTCGTATATCAATCTTATCTCCAGACGATGCCCCGTTATCAGCATAGTTCCAGCGCAGCCGAACATCATTGGCAGTAAATGTACCTGCCCCTTCGTTAGTGCGGTACATAAAGATACCAACAACAGGATTGGAGCTTGCATTATGCGCAGAGCCGGTATCAACCAACCCGAGCGATGTTGTAATCGCTTGTGGTGTCGATGGGACCGTATGGCCAGTGGTGTCTAGTTTTAAGTGCGTCCAGTCCCCATCATTCCGGCGAATTTTACAAAACACCCATGCGGCATCCCAGTTAAAGGGCTCAGTCGCCACGCGCCATGAGTTACTCCAGGTGATATCAAACTCGACTTCGCCGTAACCACCGCTATGCGGATGGACAACTAGATTAGTGATCCGAACATCGTTGGCTTTTGATTCAGAAGTCAGGAGAAAAAGGGAAAGCACCACCAGCAGAGCATAGAGCGCTGGCTTAAATAGTATTCCGCTATGCGTGTTGTAATAAAGCATCTCTCGCCTGTTTAGTCCGCCACGCGTATGCAAGGCGGATCTAGAGTATCCACGGTCAATATCGGAACTTTGCGAGGGGTTCTTGAGGGGGTTGTTAGGTGGCCTAAAGGGCGCGATTTACAGGGGTTTTATGCGTGTCACCCGACCCGCGATTATGATAGGGGTAAGAAAGGCGCGGGTCAGATAAGATTTAGTACGAATTACTCGAGTACCTTCATCACTTCTTCAAACACATCGATCTCAAATACTGTGGCAAGAAGCGCATTCTGCATAAAATTACTGCTGGGCACTTCAGCCGCTTTTAGATCGGCTTTGATTATACTGTGAACCTCTTTGGCGATCTTTTTAAATCCAGCCGCATCGGTCACTTTAATCCCGTTATCATTCCGCTCGTAAGTGGCATTAAACTGATCGGCAAACTTCTCTACAATCGACCCGACGGTAGCCTCAATAAGCTCCGGAAAAGCATACCGCACAGCCCCCATAAAAAAGAGCTCCTTCGCAGGGTAGTGCTTCTCAATAAAAAAATCCCTCGGCCCGCTCTTGCCTGAGCCGACAGCGTTACGAAATTCCTTGGCGAATCCCACAATCTGGGGGGTCCCAGAACCTTCCTTCTTGAGCAGATTCTTCAGCGCAGCATTAAGATTTTTCGCCGCAGCAAAGGCCTCTTTTACCTCATCAACTGTAGCCCGTAACATCCTCTCCCCCAAACCACTACTTAGAAATCAGGCGCTATCGCCTTGTCGTACATCTGACGTGCTGCTTGCTCTGAAAGTGCTCGCAGCGCTCCAGCCTCTTGTCCTCGAGAAACTTCTCGACTGCTTAGCCCAGCCAAATCCTGCGCCCCAATCGATCCACCCGCGAAATCCACCGAACTTGTTACAACAACGCTACTATCAGCCCCGAAGGTTTGCGTAACGAGGATCTTATTATCTCTCCACAACACAGGTCCGGTAACTCGGCGCAACTCGCCGGTCATTAACATCGTGACCTGCATCTGAAGTGCAGTGTTGTTGTTTGAGCGAACAGCACTTGTGGTCTCTCGCACGTCAATCACATTAACCTTCAACACTGCGTCTGCCTCGTTCTGACTATCAACAACACTGATTGTGCCGTAACTATCAAACTCATCCTTGAGCGCCTCAGTAACAACTAACGCTAACCCAAGCTTAGTTGAGCTATTGCTGGCCTGGGGGATGTAGATCTTCTTTACGTCTGGCGGAAGCGCACTCTCGCTGCCGCGGAAGGTGTATCCACATGCCGAGATACAGATGGTTAAAAGACACAGAAGCGCAGCGCGGTGACTCTTCATAACACCCTACCCTTTTCGCGTTCGAATGGTACTAATTTTACTGGGAAGATGGTCGATGTAAGCACGAATCCCTTTATTCCAACCCCTCAAGTCCTTGAGTGAGCCCTCTAAAGACCGAAGCATCTCCTCCGTCAATTCCATTACGGTAGCATGTTGAGCAGCTATGCGCTCCCCGATTTCTCGCTCTTTAGCCGAAAATTTAACGGTGTGTGGGGCCGTAGCCGCTCGCTTCCAACTCTTCTGCCAAGCTTCGAAGGACTCAGTATACTGCTCTAACAGCTCCAGCGCCTCTGGCGCCCCATCGCGCAAAGCACGCACGACTATGGCCCCAAGCTGCAAAACATTCTTGCCAGCATCGAGTGGGGTCTTGCGTGTGGTCATAGTCAGAGAAACTCAGTCCGGATTTGCTCCGTTTCTGGGCCAAATTGAGCAAACTACATGCCCATTATATTGAAGCCGCAGTCAACGTAGAGAACCTCTCCTGTCACACCCGAAGAGAGTGGTCCAAGCAGATATAGGCCAGTGTTACCCACATCCTCGGTTGTAACGTTTCGCTTAAGCGGGGCAGCCTCTGCAAAGGCGTGCAACATCTCCCTAAACTGTGGGATACCTGATGCCGCCAAGGTCTTAATCGGCCCAGCCGAGATGGCATTCACCCGGATATTATTCTGCCCTAAATCAGCCGCCAAGTAGCGTACAGAAGCCTCTAAAGCAGCCTTCGCCACACCCATGACGTTATAGTTCTTCACTACACGCTCTGCTCCAAGGTAGGTCAGCGTAAGAATCGAACCACCCTTGTCCGACATAAGCGGAAGTGCCCGCTTGGCAACCGAGATTAGCGAGTATGCCGAGATATCAAGCGCTGTCTGAAAACCCTGACGAGTAGTGTTGACGAAGCGATTTGAAAGATCTTCTTTCTCAGCGTACGCGAGCGAGTGCACCACTGCATCAATAGTCCCCCAACGAGCCTTAAGCTCATCAAACAGAGCGTCTATCTGATCCTCTTGCTGTACATCACAAGGGAACACATTCGGACAGCCGATACTTTCAGCAAGAGGACGCACCCGACGCTCTAAAGCTTCATTGAGGTAGTTAAACGCCAACTCAGCACCTTCACGGTGCAGAGCCTCTGCAATACCCCACGCAATACTGCGATCGTTTGCAACGCCTAGAACAAGTACCCTTTTGCCTTCAAACATTCCCATAGGTCTCCCTTTCTCCGCATGCGCTGAGGCACGCAGAACTACAAAGATTTAAATCGCGCGGTACCCCGCTGGCGTACAAGGTGTGGCTGGTACTCTCACGACGGTCGCGAGACTACTCGCTCTTTGCCTTCTTCGCTGGAGCCTTCTTGGCAGCAGACTTAGTCGCTGCAGGCTTCTTAGCAGCCTTTTTCTCAGAAGACTCCGACTTAGCGGAAGCCTTCTTCTCAGCCTTCTTTGGAGCGGCCTTTGACTCTGCGCCAGCCTTATCTACCAACTCAATAATGGCGAGCTCAGCAGCATCACCGTGACGAGTTCGGGTGCGTACGATCCGGGTATAGCCACCGTTGCGAGCCTTGCATCGTGGACCAACATCAGCGAACAGCTTATGCACAACAGCCTTATCCGTAAGGTAGCTGTATGCCTGCCGACGAGCGGCGAGCGTATCGTTCTTACCCAAAGTTATCAGTCGCTCAACCACCGGTCTGAGCTCCTTAGCCTTCTGGATGGTCGTCTCAAAATGCTCGAATCGAATGAACGATGTTGCCATATTGCGGAGCAAAGCCCGTCTATGACTCGCTGTTCTGCTTAACTGTCTAAGACCCTTTCCGTGCCTCATACTACTACTTCCTCATTCGATTAGTGGTCAGTGTGTTCCTTCATCGCATCGAGATCGCGACGAGCTGGGAATTCCTCAAGCTTAAGACCGAGCGATAGACCCATCTCTCCCAAGATCTCCTTGATCTCGTTGAGCGACTTACGACCGAAGTTCTTCGTACGAAGCATCTCTGCCTCAGTCCTCTGAACAAGCTCTCCGATGTACTTAATATCTGCATTCTCAAGGCAGTTTGCCGAACGAACGCTAAGCTCAAGCTCATCGATCCTTCTGAATAGGTTCTCATTCCAGCGCTTCGATGGCTCCTCAGACTTCGGCTCCTCACGCTCAACGATCAGGTCCTGACCTACGAAGATAC
>Ga0315904_10013639_pt1 | contig 10164 bp, 3 predicted proteins | sample LakEriMetagenome_6_FD_203529 | JGI IMG/M metagenome (GOLD analysis project Ga0315904, IMG submission 203529) | Freshwater fungal communities from buoy surface, Lake Erie, Ohio, United States - Buoy 12 MA120 | ecosystem: Environmental > Aquatic > Freshwater > Lake | place: USA: Lake Erie, Ohio...
CCCGAAGAATAAAACAATCAGGGCGGCTCTGCGCAGAGGCAGAGCCGCCCTGATTGCACGCTACCGAGAGGGAGCGCCGATGTTCCGGCGCTTCCTCAAGATCCGCTTAGCGACGGAACGCCACCGGAGGCGGAGTGAACGTCGAGCTCGGCTGCGTCAGGAGACCGCGGCCGGCCGTCGACTGCACACCAACCGCGACATACACGCCGCTGTTGAGCGCGATCGCGTCGGTCGAGACGGCGCCCGTACCACCCGTGCGGAGCACGTAGGTGAAAGCGCGCGTACCAGCCTGCACGTTTTCGCCAATGTACACCGAGCAGGTCTGCGCCACGCTCGTGCACGGCACGGTCGTACCGTCAACCGATCCGGCATACTCCCACGTGCTCGACGTGCCAACCTGGCGATAGAAGTCCACGCGGTTGAACGGCGAGTTCGAGCTGTTCTGCGGCGTCACGACCTGCGCCTTCAGCCCACCTTCCGGGCTGTTGAACGAGGGGCCGCTGGCGATGATCTGCCAGGTGTTCACCGGGCTCAAAGCGACCGCGTTCTTCGAGGTCCACGACGTGTTGTCGAACGTGATGGAGCCCGTGAGGAAAGCCGCGTAGGCCGAGGCCGTATCGCCGCCGATGTTGCGGGCGAAGATACCCGAAGCTGCCAGGGGGAAGTTCGTGCCACCGACCGCATTGGACCCGTCCGTCTGCTCGACGCTCGTGTACAGGCGGACGCCCGACATGAACGGCGTGCTGGCGCTCGCGACGGAGTCGCGCGTGATCACGTTGTCGAACAGCGTCGTCGACGTGTTCTGCAACGGGTAGCCGAACACCACCGCGCCGTAGCTCATACGGAGGCCCGTCGCGGCAGTCTCGACGTTGTCGATGAACTGGCCCGTGAACGGACCGCTGAAGGCCGCGGTGATCGAGGCGATGATGGTATCCGCACGGATCGTACCGACGGCCAGCGACGAGCGGGCCGCGACCGGCGTGAACGTCGTGGTCACAGCCACGGCGCGACGATCGGTCTGGGCGAGGTTACCGGCGTCGTCACGCACGGAGGCGCGATAGACGTAGTAGCCCGGGCCCGTGCCCGTCAGGGTGCTGGTGGCAACCGGCGTGATGATGCTGTAACCGTCCGTCGCCGTACCGCTGTAGGCAACACCCGTGGCGTACGAGCAGCCCGGGGCGGTGATGAACAGCGAACCGAAGCCGGCCGAAGCCGCCGTGCCGACGACGCAGGTGCTGGCCGCACCCGTCGCCAAACCGAGGGTCGACGTGCCAGCGCGGCGCGTACGGGCCAGGAAGTGCGAGGCCGTTGCCTGCAGACCGGCGCGCTCGTCGAGCGCCTCCGCCTGGAAGGCAGTCGCAGCCGCCGGGTTGATCGCCTGATCGGCGGCGATACCCGTCGCCGCGGAGAAGCGGATCAGCGGGGCCGTCTTGTCGACGCCGAAGCGGATAAGGTTCGACGTGGTGCCGATGTTGCCGAGACGGTCGACCGGGATGTACCGGATTTCGTACACGTTGTTGCGGTTGTCACCAACGCACTCGTTGATGTCCGCACCCGTGTTCGTCGCGAGGCGCGACCAGACCTTGAGGGTCGAGGTCGACACGTACGGGCACCCCTGCACATCCATCGCGAGGGTCGACGGGATACCCGAGCCACCGTCGGTGGCGGGCGTCGTGAGGAAGCTGCTCGCGGTGAAGCTGTACGTCGCGTTCACCCAGTTGTTCGCCGAGCCACTCTGCGAGCCGTACGTCAGAACAGGCGTGGACGGAGCCTGGTAGTCCGCGCGGATCACGGCCGGGGCCGTCACGGCCGGGGAGCTGCTCGAGTTCGTGCGGAACGAGGTGGTCGGCAGGCCGGCCACGTTGTTCTGCGCGTTGTCGACGGCCGACAGGACCATCACGCCCACGTTAGGCGTCGTGCCGCTGGTGCCTGAGCACGCCTCGTACTTGCTCACCGTGTTCAGCGTATCGCCAGCCGCGATCGACGTGCCGCCGTAGGTGATCGTCCACGGGCCAGCACCGGTGAAGGAGAAGTTCGTGCCGGGGCAGGCGCTGCCGGTCACGTCGGCGATCGCGGACGTGATGGTACGGCCAGCGGTGTAGATGACCGGCACGATCGTGACCGAGCCCTTGCCTTCGGCACCCGGGCCGCCGTAGTAGGTCAGGCCATTGGCGCCCGACGTCGACGAACCCGCCGCCACGACCGCACGGGTCGGGGCGATGTGACGCGCCGCGAAGCCGTCCGTGTTGGTCAGGTTGAGGATCGCGAGCGTGTTGTTCGCCGCGGCGTTGGCCACGTCGAGCTGCGCCACGATGTTCTGCTGACCGTTGGCGAAGCGCGTGGTGGCGCTCGACCAATCCGACGCGACCGTGAAGTCGGCCGTGTTGATGAACATGTTGATCTGGCCGTTGGCGGCACCAGCGGCGCCGAACGTCTGCTCAGCAGCCGGCGCCGTCGGGCAGGTCCCGTTCACCGGGCAGACGAAGAGGCGCACCGCGCGCACGACGTTGTTGTTCGTCGTGAGGTTGAGCGCCACCTGGATCTGGCCCGACACCTGGCTGATGTCGACCGGGCTGTTGGTCGTGCCGGACGTGATGTTGGCGATCGCGACCTGCGCGGCCGCGTTGACCGTCACCGGGATCTGCGCCGTCGCCGACGCGGCCGCGAAGCTGGCGTTACCCGCCGACTGCGCCGTGATCGTGATGACCGCCTGACCCGCGCCCACCGCCGTGATCGTGAACGCACCGGCCGACGTCACCGTCGCCGTGGCCACGCCGGGGTTGCTCGAGCCAGCCGTGAACGTCGGGGTGATGCCCGTGGCGGCCGTCGCCGTCGCCGTGCCCGTCACCGGGGCGGCGCCCACAACCATCGCCGCCGAAGCCGGCGTCACCGACACACCCGTCACCGCGGGCGGGTTCGCGACCACCGTCACGGCCACCTGGCCCGTCACGACGGCCTGCGACAGACCCGTGCCCGTGCCCGTCAGGGTCACGGTGATGGTGGCCTGGCCCGGGGCCACGGCCGTCACGGTGCCCGTCGCGCTGACGGTGGCGACCGCGGTGTTGCTGCTCACGAAGCCGCGAGCAACCGTCGCGCCAGGCGCGGTGGTCGTCGGGTTGGCCGTGATGTTGAACGTGCCGCCAACCTGCACGTTCTGTGCAGCCGGCGAGATCGCGATGCCCGAGATGGCCGGAGCCGGGGCGTTCACCGTGACCGACGCCGCGGCCGCCTGGCCGCCCGACGTGGTCGCCGTGATCGTCACCGCGCCCGTGCTCACGCCGGTCACGCGGCAGGCGATACCGCCCTGCACCGCAACCGTGGCAACCGCCGCGCTGCTCGTCGAGCAGGAAGCGAGCGTCGGGGTCGACGCGCCGCCCGTGATGGCCACGGCGAGGTCGACGGAGGCGCCAACGTTGACGTTGGCATTGGACGGCGAAATGGTCACCGAGACCGGCGGATTCACCGGGGCCGGTACCGTGACGTCGTCACCGCAAGCACCGAGCGCCACCAGGGCGCCGAGGCTCAGGGCGGCGAGCGCCTTGTTCCGAGAGAAGAGTTGCATGATCCCCCTCTTGCGAGGTAGTGGAGGTCGTGTCGACGGTCGGCTCGGGGCCCGGATGTCGACGCATAGCGTGTGGTAAGCGCGCGCCGGACTGGCGTACGCTTCATCATCCAGCATCGCAGGGGACCTGACCTCGAATCGGGGAGCGGCCGAAATGAGCTCAGCGTCGTACGACACCAGCGTGATGCCCGAACTACCTGCTCTCGCAGTCCTGCCCCGCTCACTGGTCGGTCCAAGCTCCGCCAGCCCGCAGGCCCATCCTCTATCGACACCGAGCGGTGCACACGCTCACCCCAGGGTAGGATGGCGCACACACTCCTCGCGACAATAGCAAGCGCGAAACGTAGGGGTGGGACACGGCACGGTCAAGCCGCGATATCCCCCCGGTTCCAAACAAGCCTGTCACAATCTTATCCGGCGGGCCCCACCGTGGCAAATTATCCACAAAGAGACCCGAAAAGAAACCGTATGCCGGTCAGAAGCGGAGAACGGCACCAGACAAGGACGCCGCTCGCCCGAAAACGTCACCCCACGGGGCCCTCATTTCTGTCTGCCCCTCTCCTTATCTTCGGCCCATGGTCGACAACCTCCCCCGCGTCCATGTGCCGCTGCCGGCGCGCCGTGTCGTCCCGCCACCACCGTCGGCGGAGGGGCCGGCGCTCAACGCCGCCCAGGCCGCGGCGGCCAGTCACGGGGATTCCCCCCTGCTCATCGTGGCGGGAGCCGGGTCGGGGAAGACCCGCACCCTTATCCATCGAGTGGCCGCCCTCATCAACCGGGGCGTCCCGCCGCAGCGCATCCTGCTGCTCACGTTCACCCGGCGCGCCGCCCAGGAAATGGTCAGCCGCTGCGAACGGCTCGTCGGCTCCGACTCCCAGCACGTGCAGGGCGGCACCTTCCACGGCATCGCCCACAAGCTACTCCGCCGCTTCGGCCCCGCTGCGGGCCTCCCCGGCGACTTCACCATCCTCGATCAGTCCGACGCCGGCGATCTCATGGGACTCGCCCGCTCCGCCCTCGGCTACGGGGACCTCAAGAACGCCCCCCGCGGCGCCCCACGCTTTCCCCGCGCCGAAACGCTGCTCTCCATCTATTCACGCCACGTGAATACCGGCCACGAGGTCGCCGATATCCTTGGTGACCAGTGGCCGCATTTCCTGAGCTGGACCGGCGACATCGAGCGCTGCTTCGCCGACTACGTGAAGCGGAAGAGCGAGCGCAACCTGCTCGACTACGACGACCTGCTGCTGTCGTGGGCGCTGCTGCTGGAACAGGCGCCCCCCATCGCGCAGCAGATGCGCGCGCTGTACGACCACGTGCTCGTGGACGAGTACCAGGACACCAACCCGCTGCAGTCGCGCATCCTGCGCGGGCTCTGCACCAATGGCAAGCTCACGGTGGTGGGTGACGACGCGCAAAGCATCTACGCGTTCCGCGGCGCCACCATCCGGAACATCCTCGACTTTCCGCAGCAGTTCCCGGGTACGCGCATCGTCACGCTCGAGCAGAACTACCGCAGCATCGCGCCCATTCTCGAAACCACCAATACCATCATTTCGCGCAGCACCGAGCGCTACTCGAAGCGGCTGTGGACGGAGCGCGACGGCGGCGAGGCACCGTGGCTGGTCACGGTGCGCGACGAAGCCATGCAGACGGCGTTCGTGGTAGACCGGTTACTGGAGCTGCACGAGCAGGGGACGCCATTGCGCGAGATGGCCGTGCTCTTCCGCGCTGGCTATCTGAGCGCCGATCTCGAAATCGAACTGGCCAACCGTCGCATTCCGTACGAAAAATGGGGTGGGCTCAAGTTCCTCGAGGCCGCGCACATCAAGGACATGCTGGCCTTTCTGCGCATCCTCGAGAACCCGCGCGACGAGGTGAGTTGGTATCGCATCCTGCGGCTGCTCCCCGGCGTGGGAGACGCCACCGCTCGCGCCGCCATCGAGTTGCTGTCGCATCACCAATGGGAGCCCATGGCCATCGGCGCCGTCCGCGCCGCGGCGCGCTCGCGCCCGGCCCTGCAGGCCGTGGCGGCGCTCTTCGACGGCATGCGGCGCGTGGAACGCACCAACACCACGCACAGCCCGGGAGAAAGCATCCGCCTGGTGCGCCAGCTGTACGACCCCATTCTGCAGGCCACCTACGACGACGCACCTCCACGCATGGCCGATCTCGATCAGCTCGAGACCATCGCCGCCGGCTACGCCGACCGCGCCAGCTTCCTCGCCACGCTCGCGCTCGAGCCCCCGGCTGCCACGCAGGATCTCGCCGTGGGCAGTACCGACGAGGACGATGCGCTCATCTTGTCCACGGTGCATTCCGCGAAGGGCAAGGAATGGGACGTGGTGTTCGTCATTCATGCCAGCGACGGCGTGTTCCCCATGGCCCGCGCCGCCAACGATGAGGCGCAGGTGGAGGAAGAGCGTCGTTTATTGTACGTGGCCATGACGCGGGCCCGTAACGAGCTGTACGTCACCTATCCCCTGCATAGCTACGCCACGCGCATGGGGGCCGACTTCGCGTTTTCGCAGCTGTCGCGCTTTCTCGATCCCGGCGTGCGCCAGACCATGCAGCGGGTCACCCTCGGCGAACCCGACCTGCCGCCACTTCAGCCGCTGCCAGGGCCGCGCGAAGGCGCCATCATCGATCCCGTCGTCGACTTGCGTGCGCTGCTGCGCGGCAAGTTCGCGTCGGGGTGAGCAAGCACGCCGGCCCGTTCGCCAATTTTCCTCGCCATGTCCAAGCGTTCATCGCGTCTCCCGACACCGTCACGCGCAGTGGCGGCCCATCAGAGTACTCCCGCCAGGGGACGAGCGTCGCCGGCGACTCGCGAACTCGCCGGGGGCGACGACGGTACCACGGTCAACGAGGATTGGGCGTACCTGATCGTCCTCATTGGCGTGCTGTTCAATGCGTGGGCTCTGCGTTCCGAACTCACGGCCATCACCAGCAGAAACGACGGCGTCTTTCACCTGCTGATGGTGCAGGAGGCGAGCGCAGCCATGCTACGCGGAGACAATCCGCTCGACTTCTGGATTCCACAGCTGGAGCTGGGCTTTCCCCAGTTCCTCTACTACCAGCATCTGCCGCATCTGCTGCTCGCCGGTATTCACCGAGCCATGGGAGGTGCGGTCGCAGCGGAAACGTTGCTCAATGTTGTCCGGTACCTCCTGCTTGTGCTCATGCCGATCACCGTCGCGTGGTCGATGAGCCGAATGGGTTTCTCGCGCACGGCATCCTGCGTCGGCGGCATCGCGAGCACGCTGTTCTCCGCCAACCAGCGGTACGGACTGGAGTACGAGAGCTACGTCTGGAATGGCTTCGGCATGTTGGCGCAACTCGCTGGTGTACACCTGTTTTTCGTCTCGCTCGCCACGCTGTCGAAGACGTTGCGAACGGGAAAGGGGGCTGCACTGGCGGCGGCGACCATCGCCGCACTCGTTCTGTCTCACCTCGTTCTCGCCACGATGTTCGTGGTGTCGGCGACCGTGATGACGGTCGTTGGCGGTGAGAGGTCGACGATGGGCATGCGTGCGCTACGTCTGGTCTTGGTTGGAATGATCGCCGGATGCCTGACGGCATACATGCTCCTTCCCTTCCTGCAATCATCCAAGGCGTTCTTGAGCAGTCAGCCTTGGCTCGACGGCATGTGGAGCACGCCGCAACTCGGACGCAATGCCGCACGCCTCCTTACCGGTGATCTCTTCGACAGGGAACGCCTCCCGATTCTCACGCTCGCGACTCTCGCCGGCGTCGGCATCTGTGCGTGGCGTGCCGACAGTACACACCGCATCGCGGCGGTTGCACTGCTCGCAATGGCAGGCGTCTACCTGCTCCGACCCGGCTCCGGCGGGCTCGGTGATCTGCTGCCAGCCAAGTCGGGGTACGTGACATCGCGCTTCCTGTCCGGCGTCGGCATCTTTGCCGTGCTCTGCATCGGGGTCGCGGCTGACGCGCTGGTTGGTTTCGTACGAACGCGAATACTGGCCAGGTCCAAGCCCATACCTGGCGTCGTCGCACAGGGCGCCATGCTGGCGCTGATCATAGTGCTACTGGCGCCGGCATTGGCCGAACGATGGAATTTCCACGCGAAGGGCCATCGTCTCATCGAGGGTACCGCCGCCGCAGCGTCGGACGCCAATGTTGCCGCGGCGGTGGCGTATGCAGCGAGCCGACCGGGACGCGTCTACGCCGGCACCCGGCTTGGCTGGGGATGCGAGATGGCCGTGGGGGAGGATCTCTGCGTTACCGATCGACTGCAGGCCCGGCAGTTGCGACTCATCGGCAACCCAATGCAGAGTCTCGCCCTGTCTTCCGGACTCGTGCTGAATATCCCGGAAGATTCAGCCTTTGTGTACGATCTCTACGACATCCGCACCGTGCTGCGCCCCATCGGGACCGTAGCGCCTCCCTTCTACACCCCGCTGGTCCGGTTTGGCGCCATCGGCGTGTACGCCGCGCCGAGCAGTGGAATCGCGCAGTTTGCGGCGGTCACGGAGCGTCGCCGCACCGATAGCCAGCGTGAGCTCTTCAACGGCCACCTCGAGTGGATTCGCCGCGGTAGCCCGCAGCGGCACGAAGTGATCCGCTGGGACTATCATCGCCCGGCTGGCGTGCTCGGACCACGAGCTTCCTGCCCGAACGGTGGTACCTTCGCCAATGAGTCCTTCGAATCCCAGCAGATGGCGGTACGGGCGACGTGCACCACGACGGCCGGCCCGCTGGCCCTCGTGTTCAAGAGCATGTACCACCCGCAGTGGCGCGTGTGGGTAGACGGCACGCGGGCCGAACCCTACATGGTGTCGCCGGGGTATCTCGCGTTGGATGTCCCGGCCGGGACGCACGACGTGGTGGCGCGCTATGTCCCTGACAGGCGCAAGCTGCCACTGCTCCTGATCGGACTCACCGTACTCGCGGCATCCGTGGTGTTTCGGCGACGCCTCGAACGGTTCACAGGAGCGCTGTGAGTGCTGCGGCAACGCTTCACCGTGCTCCGCCCCATTACCCACGAAGCCGCATGATCACCCTCGCACTACGCCACGCGGCAAAATTGCTGGCGATCGCGCCGCTCTGGACCGTTGGCGCGCAGCCTTCGGCCCAGCCCGCCCCGCGCGATTCGTTCGCGCTCACGGCGCCGCTCCCCATGGACCCGGCCGTGAAGATCGGCACGCTGCCGAACGGCATCCGCTACTACATCCGCCAGAACGCCAAACCGGAGAAGCGCGCGGAACTGCGGCTGGTGGTAAATGCGGGCTCCATTCTCGAAGACGACGACCAGCGTGGGCTCGCTCACTTCGTGGAGCACATGGCCTTCAACGGTACGACGTCGTTCGCGAAGAACGACATCGTGAAGTACCTCGAAGGGATCGGCGTGCGCTTCGGGGCCGACCTCAACGCGTACACCGGCTTCGATGAGACGGTGTATATCCTCCCGGTGCCCACCGACAGCGCGGGGATTCTCGAGAAGAGCTTCCGCTTCCTTGGCGAGGTGGCCAGCGGAATCCGTTTCGACAGCCTCGATGTGGTGGCCGAGCGCGGCGTGGTGCTGTCCGAATGGCGCGATGGCCTTGGTGCCGGCGAGCGTCTGCGCGACCAGCAGTTTCCCGTGATCTTCCGCGGCTCGCGCTATGCCGAGCGATTGCCCATCGGCAAGCCGGAGATCCTCGAGAAGGCCAACCCGGGGCCCGTGCGGCGCTTCTGGCGCGACTGGTATCGTCCCGACCTCATGGCGGTGGTGGCGGTGGGTGATGCCGACCCGGCGCGTCTCGAGCGGATCATCCGGCAGACGTTCGGTGGCATCCCGCGACGAGCCTCGGCGCGCGCGCGCCTGCAGCCGGGTGTCCCCACGCACGACAGCACGCTCGTCACGATCGCCACCGACAAGGAGCTCACCTCGTCGAGCGTGGGCGTGCTGTGGAAGCGTCCCGCCCGCGCCACCCGCACGGTGGGCGACCTGCGCACCGATCTCATCGAGCAGCTGTACAACGGTATGCTCAACCAGCGCTTTCAGGAACTCGCCCTCAGGCCGGAGGCTCCGTTCACCGGTGCCGGCGCGAGCAGCGGAAGCTTCGTGCGCGGCAGCGAGGTCGTGTCACTCGACGCCGGTGCCAAGGAAGGGCGCCTCGTCGAAACGCTGCGGGCCGTGCTCACCGAAGCCGAGCGCGTACAGCGCCATGGCTTCCTGCCCGGTGAACTCGAGCGCGCGCGTACGAGTACGCTGCGCGCCTACGAACGGGCGTTCGCCGAGCGCGACAAGTCGCCGAGCGAGGCGTTCGTCGACGAGTACGTGAGCCACTATCTCTCGGGGGAGGGTTCGCCGGGCATCGCCTTCGAGTACGCGGCCATTGGCCGGCTGCTGCCCAACATCACGCTCGCCGAAGTCAACGCGGTATCGGCCGGGCGCAGCGGCGCCGCGAATCGCGTGGTCACGGTATCCGTTCCGGACAAGGCCGGGTTGGCGGTGCCCACCGAAGCGCAGATCCGGGCGGTGTTCGGCGTCGTCATGGCCGCCAGCATCGAGCCGTGGAAGGAGCAGCTGGCCGAGGGGGCGCTGGTGACCACCGTGCCGACGGCCGGGCGTGTGGTGAGCGAGAGGACCATCG
>Ga0315904_10013645_pt1 | contig 10162 bp, 10 predicted proteins | sample LakEriMetagenome_6_FD_203529 | JGI IMG/M metagenome (GOLD analysis project Ga0315904, IMG submission 203529) | Freshwater fungal communities from buoy surface, Lake Erie, Ohio, United States - Buoy 12 MA120 | ecosystem: Environmental > Aquatic > Freshwater > Lake | place: USA: Lake Erie, Ohio...
TTCCGATGGCAGTCCCCTGTTCCATTTCCATTCCATCTGCTTTAGTTAGCTGCGCAATTAAAATGGGGTAATCAAGCGTTGGGGGGCAACTTGTAAATGCTTCTCCCGCATATTGCACCAGCCCTATTTTATCACCATTTCGGCCATTAATAAAATCTATCGCAACTTCTTTCGCAGCCTCCAAGCGATTCGGTTTAAAGTCTGTTGCATACATTGACATAGAAACATCCATTGCTAGCATGATGTCGATTCCAAATTTATTTTCTTCATGCTTTTGGTCGCTTTGCTGCCATGAATAGGGTTTAGCCATAGCAATAATCAGCAAGGTGAGTGCGGCAGCCGGTAGCAATACAATACAGAAGCGAAATAGAGATAAGAAATTAAATTTACTTCCATTTAAGTGTTGAATAGTACCGTTATACTTCCAATCCCCACCACGTCGACGGTCCAAGAAATATAACCAACCTACGACGATTGGAACAAGTAATAAAGCCCAAAACCAAGTTGGTTCTAAGTACTCATATTGGGTTATATTTAAATTCCAACGATTAAACATGGGATGTTTCTACAGGGCTGCTGATAATTACTACTTCTTTCGACCATTCAATTAATTTTTCATGGTCACTCGCGGGAAGTTCGCTATTGGCGAATTTCACTGCGTCTACTTCTTTAAAAATTAGGCTTATCTGCGTAATGAGGTATTCATCTAATTTTAGTGCCTTAAGTAGCAAGATGGTTTCAAAGGTTGTTCGTTCCAATAAATTTATATTGTAACGTGATGACAAGTACCAGCGAAGAATAAAACTTAATTCCGTGTAATGGAGTTTCTGGTCTGTACTCCATTGCTGTTTAGCAACTAATTTTTCAATGGATTGAAGGGTCTGCTGCTTCAACGTCAAGGATTCGGGTTCGATGAGTGAACTTTTAGTCCTTTTCTTATAAACTACAATGAATAATCCTATGAATAATAAGAGTAATGGGATCCACCAATATTTGGATAAAACTTCTGTTAATACGAGCTCTTTTTTAAAGGGTGTATTTGATTCGTTAATGTCGTAAATACGCACTCCTTTTTTAGCTGGAACAAAGGTGGATTGTACAAGGATTGATGTAAAATAGTTCATTTGACTATCCACGGAATAGGGGAGTGGCTGGAGGACAAGGGTGCCTGTGTCCCAGGGGATTAATTTAAAATTGGCGCGCCATAGCTTAGATCCGCCAGAATCAATTATGGTGTCGCTATAGCTCAATATTTCCAACTCCTTAAATTCCGTTCCCTTTAAATTGGACTTGGCGGAAATTCGGTTACAAGGAAAATATCCCAGGGGTGGATTGAACGCTACATCTTGATTCTTTAGTAGACTTATTTCGTATTGAACTTCAAGGATTCCGCCGACAGTTATTTCTTTACTTGAAACATAGGTGTTCGGTTCTTGAGCCACGGTGATCCACGGTGCAGAAATTAAGGCAACAAATAGAACGAGTTGTTTCATTTTCGTTGGTTAAAAAATGCAGTTAAGGGTTCTATGATCGATGTATTGGTTTGTAAATTTATTAATGGTATGCCCCGTGTTTTTAAGTCGTGTTCTACTTTTTCTTCATGTGCAAGAAAGTTGGATTTAAAGGCTCGTTTGAAATACTGAGAAAATCCATTAATCCATTCGGTTTTACCGGTTTCGGGGTTAACTACTTGATAAATAGCTGGAATTCGCAGTTCTTTTTCACTTGGGTCATTGATTTTCACGCCAATTAAGTCATGATATTTTTTTGTTAAGTATAATTCATCTAGGTTGAGTGATTCATCTACAAAATCAGTGACTAAGAAACAAATTGCACGTTTTTTTTGGGTCTGTCGAAGCGCTTTTAATGGTGCGCTTAGTGTTGTGCCTTTATGAACGGGGTTAAATGCAATGAGGCGGTCAATCATATACAAGATGTGTTCCCGTCCTTTTTTTGGTGGGATGTAGCACTCCACATCATTAGAGAAGAAAATAGCCCCAGTTTTGTCATTGTTAACCAGGGCAGAAAATGCGATGGTGGCTAAAAATTCTACGGCTTTTTCAATTTTAGAATGGTGGTCTGTGCCATAATAAAACGAAGCAGACACATCAATTAATACCATTACGGATAATTCGCGTTCCTCCTCAAATACTTTTACGTAGGGTGTGTTATATCGAGCGGTGACATTCCAATCTATGGTACGTATTTCATCTCCATATTGGTAATCGCGAACCTCGGCAAAAGACATACCTCGTCCTTTGAATGCCGTTTTATATTGACCTGAATATAAATCTCTTCGGAGTCCTTTGGTGGCTATTTCAATCGTTCGAATCCGTTTCAGTATTTCTTCTCTGTTCATGAATTAAGGAACTTCGATGCGAGAAACAAGTTGTTGAATTAGGTCGTCGGATTTCAAATTAGCCACTTCTGCTTCATAGGTAAGACCAATTCGATGTTTTAGTACATCCGTGGCCATGGCTTGTACATCATCTGGAATAACGAATGCACGTCCTTTAAGAAATGCGTGGGCTTTAGCAGCCATTGCAAGGTTGATACTCCCTCTGGGTGAGGCCCCAAAAGACAGGTAATTTGCTAGGTCACCTGCGCCATATTCCGCAGGGTTTCTGGTTGCAAATATCAAGGATACAATGTACCGTTCAATTTTATCATCCATGTATATTTGTTCCACAAGGGATCTCATCCGTTCTATGTCAACCAACGATAGGACAGGATTTACCTTCATATTCGAAGTGGGGTTAATATGGTTTCGAATAATTAATAATTCTTCCTCTTTGGATGGATATCCGATAGTTACTTTAAGCATAAATCGGTCTACTTGTGCTTCCGGTAGCGGATAGGTGCCTTCTTGTTCAATAGGATTTTGAGTAGCCATTACAAGAAATGGAGAGGGCAACATAAAGGTTTCATCGCCTATAGTTACTTGTCTTTCCTGCATGGCTTCCAATAAGGCGCTTTGAACTTTGGCTGGAGCTCTGTTTATTTCATCCGCTAGGACAAAAGATGCAAAGACTGGCCCTCTTTTTACAACGAATTTTTCTGCTTTTTGCTGATAGATTTGCGTGCCGGTTAAATCCGCTGGAAGTAAGTCTGGAGTGAACTGAATTCTATTAAACGTTCCATCAACTGCATCGGATAATGTTTTTATAGCAAGCGTTTTAGCCAACCCTGGAACCCCTTCAAGCAGAATATGTCCATTGGATAATAAAGCAATGATTAGACGGTCAATTAGTTGGTGCTGTCCGACAATTTTTTTTGAAATTTCGTTTTTAAGAATCGACAATACTTGATGCTCAAGTGCAATTTTTTCGGCAATTTGCCGTAATTGTTCTGTTCGATGCATTTCTTGATTTACATTATTTTCCATTTGCGTCTTTTTTCCGAGCCTAAAATTGGCACTATTTGGATGCTTTCCTTTATTTTTCCTTGTTAATTCTTGTTAATCAACTATCCTATGAGTAATCGTCATTGCCGAGAATGTAATGAAGTCCTAAATGGACGAAAAGACCAGAAATTCTGTTCTGATTATTGTCGTAACACATTCAATAATCGCTTGAATGAAGATAGTAACGCGACCGTTCGAAAAGTCAATCGAATTTTACGTAAAAATCGTAGAATTCTGGAGGAGCTTTTTTTAAATAAACAATGCGTTAAACCGACAATTGAACTTATTGAAATGGGCTACAACTTTAATTATCACACGAATTTATTTCAAACACAAAAAGGTGATACTTATTATTTTTGTTATGAACTAGGGTATTTAAAGCAACAGAATAACCGATGTGTTATTGTTGAGAAATCCCGATACATCAATTAATTATTGTGCTTTCCTTTTACTTTTGGAATTCGGAAGTAGTCGCTGTCATGTTTAGGACCATTTTTCAAGGCGTCATTTTTTGAAATTTCCAAATGCGCTTCGTCTACTCTCAATCGATTTACCTCATCTGTCATGAACACGAGTGGTTCCACATTCGTTGTCTCTAAGGTGTTTAATTGATTCATGAATCCAATGATTTTCTCTAAATCCTTTTTCAATGCCTCTCTGTTATCGCCTTCAAAAGAAAGTTTGGCTAAATTACTGAGGTGATTAATCAGGTTATCGTCTATGTTCATGTGGTAAAGTTAGTAAAGTTCAGGATGCGCTTCCTCTAGTGGTTTTGAAATAATTTGAAAACAATGTGCTTTTAATTCTTCAACGGTCATCGACTCCACTTGATCAACAGTAACAAGTGGATGTAAATGAACTACTGCTAAACCGGGGTGAGCGGGCCCGAGCCAATCCAGTGGATCTGAAAACAATTTCCAATTATTCATGAAAGTAATTGGAAATATTGGTGCGTTAAGTTCTTTCGCTAATTTAAACGCCCCCCCTTTAAAAGCAACCATTTTAGGCAAATCTATTTCAGGAAAGGTCCCTTCGGGAAAAATTGCAAGCGAAAACCCTTGTTGATACGCTTTTATTGCACCTAAATATGCTCTTCCTGCTTTTGATTTATCATTTCGATAAACGGGTACATTCATGCTTTTGAAATACGTACTAACGAGTGGATATCCCAAAATTTCACTTTTACCTAAAAACATAAACTGATGCTGAGGCAGGATGGAATACATGAAGAAAATATCCAAATAGGATGTGTGATTTGCAACAATGATATAGGGCCCTGTAGGCATTTCACCGTGTCTAATTTTCTTAATAGGATACAAACAAAAGACGCGTATCATATAGCTCCAGAAGATGAACAGATAGAAGCTGTAATTCTTTGTTCGTGGGGATTGAATAATGACAAGGAAAAATGGATAAAGTAAAATCGCAAAGAAAAAGAAAACGATAGCGATATAGACTTTCCAAAGAAGCGACAGAATTCCCAAAAATATTCGCATGCTCAAAAGTAAGGAATTAACTTGATTTCGTGAATTTATCTACTGATTTGTTATTTTTGTAGAAATAAACGATGCCAAGAGTTTTAACAGGAATACAAAGTACAGGCACCCCGCATTTAGGTAATATACTAGGGGCTATTTTGCCCGCAATTCAAATGTCTGAAATTCCAGGCAACGATTCGTTTTTGTTTATCGCTGATTTACATTCTTTAACCCAAGTAAAGGATCCGAATACCTTAAAGAACAATACCTTGTCAACCGCAGCAACTTGGTTAGCTTGTGGTCTTAATCCCGAGAAGGTAGTTTTTTACAGGCAAAGTGATATACCCCAGGTTACGGAACTCATGTGGTATTTACTTACGTTTTTTCCATATCAACGGCTTACTTTGGCGCATAGTTTTAAGGATAAAGCGGATCGTTTAGCAGATGTGAATGGTGGGTTGTTTACCTATCCAATGTTAATGGCTGCGGATATTTTGTTATACGATGCCAATCAAGTTCCTGTCGGAAAAGATCAGTTGCAACATTTGGAATTTACAAGAGATGTAGCTGCTCGATTTAACGCCAAGATGGGCGACATTTTTGTTTTACCGGATGAGCATATCAATGAGGAAACAAAGTTGATTCCTGGAATTGATGGTCAAAAAATGAGCAAATCTAGAAATAACACCATTGATATCTTTGAGGATGAAAAGCAGTTGCGTAAACGTATTATGAGCATTTCTTCAGATAGCACCCCACTTGAGGAGCCAAAGAATCCGGATGCTTGCAATGTGTTTAATTTATATCAACTGCTAGCTGAGCCGTCAGACATTCAAACGATGCGTTCAAATTATTTGGCAGGTGGATATGGATATGGTCATGCAAAACAAGCCTTGTTTGAATTAATTTGTTCAAAATTTGCCAATGAACGAATCCGGTATGCTTATTATATGAGCAATCCAATGGAGGTGGAGCGTATTTTATTGGAAGGGGCACAACGAGCCAAAGCGGTGGCTAATCCTGTATTAAAACGTGTGCGCGAATCCCTTGGATTAGCGATATAACAAGAAAATCCAACCTATTTTCAACTTTTTTGAAAAAAAGTACTAACCTTTTTGATGTTTCTGCGTTAGAGTCTTCACGACGTTAAAATACAATAGTTTATGAGGCAGCTGAAAATTGCGAAACAGGTAACCAACCGAGAAACAGCATCACTTGACAAATATCTTCAAGAGATTGGTAGGGTGGATTTGATTACCGCAGATGAAGAAGTGGAATTAGCACGAAGAATTCGCGCTGGAGATCGCGCCGCGTTAGAGCGCTTAACCAAAGCAAATCTTCGATTTGTGGTTTCCGTATCAAAACAATATCAAAACCAAGGGCTTGCCCTTCCTGATTTGATTAATGAAGGAAATCTTGGATTAATCAAGGCCGCTGAGCGTTTTGATGAAACCCGAGGATTCAAATTCATTTCCTATGCGGTTTGGTGGATTCGACAATCAATTTTGCAGGCTTTAGCCGAGCAAGCACGTATTGTTCGACTACCATTAAACAAGATCGGAAACATCAATAAGATTAATAGAGCATTTTCGGAGTTAGAACAGAAGTTTGAACGACCTCCTTCTGCCGAAGAATTAGCGGAGTTTTTGAATTGCAGCACGGATGAGGTGAAGCAATCCCTGGCTCAAAATGGAAGACATGTTTCTATGGATGCTCCATTAGTAGAGGGAGATGAGTCTTCTTCAAACATGTATGATGTAATGAGCGGTGAAGGAATGCCAAGTCCTGAGAATAATCTTACCATGGAATCCTTACGCAGTGATATTAAACGTTCATTGTTAACGCTTACCCCACGCGAGAGTGAAGTGATCTGCATGTTCTACGGATTAGATGGTCGTCCACCGATGTCTTTAGAAGAAATCGGTGACCGTTTTGATTTAACCAGAGAACGCGTTCGTCAGATTAAAGAGAAAGCGATTCGACGATTGAAGCATACATCCAAGAATAAGATTTTGAAAAGCTATTTGGGTTAATATGCATCTACGTCTATATTCACTTTGATGGCTTTGTAAGAAACCATCTCGTAAAAATTAGTAAGGAGTGCCATTAGGTGCTCCTTTATTTTTTTATCCGATAGCGACTTCTCATATTTTATTTTGATTTCCTTTTGGTATTGGTTTTGGATGCGTTTTACAATGGGGAATTCAGGTCCGAGTACACGTTCTTTCAAGGCGCTTTTTAAATGCATGGCCAAGTCTTGAGATGCCCTGTTCAACAAGTTCTCATCCGCATGTTTCAAGGTGATTATAATAAGTTTCGTGAAGGGCGGATAATTAAAATTCTTACGTTCAATCAATTCATTTTTAATAAACTGAAGGGTGTCGTGTGAGCTAACTAATTGCAGTACCCAATGGTCTGGTTGCTTGGTTTGAATCACAACTTTTCCGCGTTTGTTTTTTCTTCCTGCTCTTCCTGCTACTTGGGTCATCAGTTGAAACCCACGCTCATAGGCTCTAAAATCTGGGCGATTTAAAAGATGGTCCGCATCGAGAATTCCAACCAAACTTACATTATCAAAATCCAAGCCCTTGGAAAGCATTTGTGTGCCAATGAGCACATCTATTTCTCTATTTTCAAAGCGGGTTATGAGTTCAGAATAGGCATGTTTGGAACGTGTAGTATCTAAATCCATTCGCGCAATTTTTGCATCAGGAAATACTTTTTCTAGTTCGTCTTCAATTTTTTCAGTTCCAAAACCCTGCATCTTTAACTTATGACTCCCGCAAGCGCCGCAACTGCCCATAGGTGAGTTCGTATACCCGCAATAATGGCATTTCAGCAGGTTAACATGTTTGTGATACGTTAACGAAACATCACATGCATCGCATTTAGGGATCCATCCACAAATTTCACATGACCAATAGGGTGTGTATCCTCTTCGGTTTTGAAAAAGAATGACTTGTTCTTTATCGCCTAATGCCTTGGTCATATGTTCAAGTAATAAGCTTGAAAAATGAGAAGTCATGGATTTGCTTGCGGTTTCTTTTTGTGTATTCGCAATAAGAATTTCTGGCATTTTTATGTCGCCAAACCTAGCATCCAGTCTAACATAGCCATATTTATGGTCGAGGGTGTTTTGAAAGGATTCAAGGGAGGGAGTAGCAGACCCAAGAAGTACTTTTGCGTTAAACATTTTTGCAAGGTATATGCTCGCATCTCGTCCGTGATACCGCGGGGATGGATCATGTTGTTTATAAGAACTTTCATGTTCCTCATCTACAATCACTAATCCAAGGTCTTGAAACGGTAGAAATATAGAAGATCGAGCACCAATAATCACCCTAAATTCATTCGGATGGTTTGCATGTACTTTATTCCAAATTTCTACCCGTTCATTTTGGTTGAATTTTGAATGATAGACACCGATTTGTTTTCCAAAGTATTTTTCAAGTCGATGAATTAATTGGGTGGTAAGAGCAATTTCAGGAATTAATAGAAGTATTTGTTTTCCTAAGTCTAAATAGCTCTGAATGAGGTGTATATAGATTTCTGTTTTCCCTGAACCGGTAACTCCATGCAGTAAGGTAATGTCTGTATTTTCCCACGCTTCTTCAATCGCACGAAGTGCAGTATCTTGATTCGAGCTCAATACGGGGAATTCCGCATTTCCTTCCATGGCTGCTCCCACACGATCAATGCGTAATTTCTCTTGCATGATTATTCCCTTTTTTTCAAGAGACGCTAGCGTGCTGGGACTGATTTCATGGCTTAACAGTAACTTTTTTTCTAGGTATTCTTGTTCTATCCCGTGAATTGGTAGCAGCTGCATGATTCTAAGCAGGGCATTCATTTGATTTTGACTACTTGCGCGGCTATTAAGTTCTTCTAGAATACTGCTCAGCGTAGCTTCATTGTGTGAGGGATTTATCCGAATGAAGGTTTTGGTTTTAGGCGTATAACGTTGGTTGATTTCCTCGTGCGTGATGATTAATCGTTTCTCTATCATTCGCTTTATAAGCACTTGAATGTTCTTTATGCCAAGTATTTCTGAGAGTTCTTTTAAATCAACTTGTTCACGATGCGCAAGCGTTTCAAGAATTAGTTGTTCTTGAGCGTCGGATGTTTCCACCCCGTCAAAGTCGGGATGGATTAATACCTTCGTTTCACTTGCCAATTTGAAATTTGCTGGTAAGGCAGCTGCCATAATATCTCCGATGGGCGCAAGATAATACGAAGAGATCCAATTCCAAAAGGCCAATTGGTGAGCAGATAGAATGGGTTCATCATCTAAAATAAATTCTAGATATTTTGCCTGATAAGCGCTAGGTGCTGTCTCATGGATTGTGGAAATAATTCCCGTAATCCGTTTATTCTTTCCAAAGGGAACAATTACACGCTGACCAATGGAAATGGCTTCATTAAGCTCATAGGGGACCCTGTAGGTGAATAAGTTCCGTATTGGAACAGGTAGAATTAAATCTACGAATAAGGTTTTACGCTCATCCATGGGTTCGATCTACTGGCATGCATAGGATTCCTCAGCGCCAACGACGTTATCTCCGGGATGGTTTGAGCAAAACAAAAGAAGTCCGGTAATTGGACCTTGACATAATTCGCGGGTAGATTTTTTATCAATTGCTCGAATATATGCTTGGGCAGCATTGGTGTAAAATGGTCTGTAGAACTTCAAGGTTTGACGAGAAGAGAAAATACCTACAACCCGTTTTCCATTCGTTACAGTAAGGTTGGTATAACTTGGTTTGCTTTGCGATAAGGATGAGCTTGGGGCATTTACAACCATATAATTGTATAATTCCTCATGACCTCCGGTGATGGTGAATTCTATGCCTTCAAAGGTTCTACGCGTAATGGTAGGATCTGCTGTAACATCATTCTTCATTAAGGTATAGAAGGTTTCACCGTATGCTGTAAAGGTACGAGACTCTCCAGGGAGAATACTGGATTCACCGAGTTTCCAATCAAAGGATGATACTGTTTTATTGGCCCCTATGTATTCATTATAGATGACCTTAAGCGAGGTGTTAACCACATAGGCATTCCCAAAGGTATTGACTGCTGCAACGCCGGCACTCACGTAAGATCCAGGATTATTAGCGAACTTAAAGGTGAAATTTTGTGAATTCGCGGGGGAAGTCAACCCGTTAACAAGGTCAGTTTCACCTAAGACGTTAAATTTACCATTGTCTATATCGATATTCAGTTTGTAGGTAGCGTCTTTATTAAGTGAAGAATTTAAGGAGTTTGGTGGTCCTTGTTGTAC
>Ga0315904_10013648_pt1 | contig 10160 bp, 6 predicted proteins | sample LakEriMetagenome_6_FD_203529 | JGI IMG/M metagenome (GOLD analysis project Ga0315904, IMG submission 203529) | Freshwater fungal communities from buoy surface, Lake Erie, Ohio, United States - Buoy 12 MA120 | ecosystem: Environmental > Aquatic > Freshwater > Lake | place: USA: Lake Erie, Ohio...
CTGAACCTTCGTGGCAACGCGACAGCCACAGGCCCCATCACCCTCGCCGCCGATGCCACCATTTCGCACGACTTCAACAACGCCACCATCAGCGGCTCGATCACCGGTACCAACCGCAACCTGACACTGACCACCATCACGACCGGCACCCCCCAACCCGGCATGACCCTGAGCGGCCCGATCAGCCTCGGCACCGGCGGCATCACCGTGCAGGGCACCGCCAACAGTGGAAACTTCAGCATCCGCCTCAGCGGCAACAATGCCTACACCGGTGAAACCCGGGTGGCATCGGGCACACTGATGCTCAGCGGAGACGCGCGGATCCATGATGCCTCGACAGTTCGCATCGATTCCGGCGCGGTCCTGCACCTGGATTTCACCGGCACGGACACGGCGAGCGCGTTGTTCCTTGGTGGCGACCCGAACCCAAAGCCCGAAGGCACCTATGGCTCGTTGACTTCCTCGGCCACCCACAGGAGTACGGACTTCGCGGGAAATGGCATTCTCCGGGTGGGCGCGGCCTACAGCTATCAATCCTGGGCTGACAACCAGCTCCCACCCGTAACCGGCGGCCCCAACGGCGACGATGACAACGATGGCGTGAAAAACCTCGTCGAATACGCCCTCGCCGATGGCGGTGAACGCGGCGTGCTCAGCGGAAACACGATCACCTTCACCAAACGCGGCGCCCCATATGGCGGCGATCTGACCTACATCATCGAAACGTCCGAGATTCTGACCGGCTCCTGGACACCGGCGGTCACGCACGGCCCCGCGCAATTGGGCTCGCCGATCAGCTACGACTTGGCACCCGTTCCTGGAACACCCAGGAGATTCGCGCGTCTCAAGGTGGTGCGAACCCAGTGACCCCAAGCGTTCCCGCAACCCAATTCAACCATTCGGACGAAAGCCGCCGACCCATGGCTGAAGCAGATGCCAGTGATGGTGGAGGGTTTCACAAGCATTGGAGATTCCCGGTTTCCTGCGGCGCGCTGCGGCCCGGATGACAGGCGTGGGTTGTTTGTCGCGGCAGGTTTCGAGGACCAGGCGGAGCCGCTCCCCGGCGTGGGGAGCGGATTCGGCGCTGACGATGGAGAGGGATGGACTCGCAGGGTCCGGAACCAGCCCAACGTTGCCCGGCAGGCTATCATGCGGGGGCCAGCTCGACTTTCGCCCATACCCTGTCAGAGCTTGTCATCCTCGGCTTGCGGCCTATCCTCCGTGTTTGTGAACGCCTTTGCCTGCCCGCGCGCACTCAAGAAGTGAGGCACAGCCCCGCCCTGCATGAACATCGTCATCGTCGGAGCCGGAGAAATCGGCAGGCACCTCGCCGCGGTGCTCTCCCATGAGAACCACACCATTTCCGTCATCGACAAGGACGAGAAACTCGCCGGCGAACTGGAGCAAAGCATCGACGCCAAGGTCATCCACGGCAACGGCTCCAGCGTGCAGGATCTGGTGGATGCGGACATCGGCGAGTGCGACCTGTTTCTCGCCCTCACCTCGTCCAACACCGCCAACCTTGTCGCCGCCTCGATGGCCAGGAAAATGGGTGTTTCCAAGGTGATCTGCCGCGTTCATCCCGGACTCCAGCGCGAGGAATGGCTGTTCGACTTCAGGGGCCACTTCGGCATCGACCACATCTTCAGCTCCGAGCGCCTCACCGCCATCGAACTCGCCAAGTATGTGAGAAACCCGGACTCGCTCGTCATCGAGGAACTCGCCCGCGGCCGCATCGAACTGCAGCAGCTCCGCGTCGGTGAAACGTCCGACGCCTGCGGCAAAACCCTGCGCAAGCTCGCCGCTCCGGCAGGTATCCGCCTCGCCATGGTCTCGCGCGGCAAGTCCCACTTCGTGCCCAACGCCGACACGGTGATCGAGTCCGGAGACCTCGTCACCATCTTCGGCGATCCGCACAAACTCCGCGCCTACTCCACGCTTTTGCGCGGCGGAGCCCGCCGCTCGGAGCGGCTCAATGTCGTGATCTTCGGCGGCAACGAATACGGATTCTCGCTCGCCCAGATGCTGGAGACCGTCGATTGCAACGTCCGCATCTTCGAGAAGGATCCCGCGCTGTGCGCGAAGCTCGCCGACCGCCTGCTCAATACCACCGTGATCCGCGCGGACGCCACCGTCGTGGCCGAGCTGGAGGAGGAACAGGTCGGCCTCGCGGATTTCTTCATCGGCACCAGTCCGGACGACGAGGACAACGTGATGTCCTGCCTCCAGGCCCACACGCTCGGCGTGAGGAACTGCCTCACGCTGATCCATCGCGCCGACTACGCCGCCGTGATTTCCGCCTCCGGCAAACAACTCGGCATCCGCGCCGCCGTCAGCCCGCGCGAGGCCACCCGCCGGGAAATCCAGCGCTTCATCACCACCGACAAGCACCATGTGATGAAATCCTTCGACGGCGCGGATCTGATTGAAATCGATGTCGCCAAGGGTTCCATCGCCGCGGGTCACATGGTGCACGAGGTGGCATGGCCGCCAGGCGTCGTGCTCGTCGGCCACCTGCGCGGCATCCACGCCGAGGTACCGGGGCCCGATGATGTGCTCTTCGCGGGCGATCACCTTTACGCGATGGTCGCCCACGAGTCGCTCAAGCCCTTCGCGCGGCTGCTGGAAGCCTGATCCGGATTCTCTAACAAAATGAACCACCGCCTGGTCGCCCGCATCACCGGCATCCTGTTGCTGCTCCAGGCCTTCGCCATGTTGTGCTGCGGCATCTTCGCGGCCTTCGATATGGTTGCGGGCGATCATCCCGCCATGCGCGCCCTGATGCGCGCCGCCGCCATCACCGGTATCACCGGTGCCATGCTTGTTCTCGTCGGTGGTTTGAAACGCGCGGGTTCCGGGAAAATCCCGCGCCGCGAGGCGGTGGTGATCGTGGGTCTCGGCTGGTTGCTCAGCGGTTTCTTCGGCGGGCTGCCATATGTGTTTTCTCCGCCGGGCATGAATCTCGCCGGGGCTTTCTTCGAATCCGCGTCCGGATTCACCACCACCGGATCCTCGGTGATGACCGACATCGAAGTCTGGCCGCGCGGCATCCTGCTGTGGCGCTCCGTCACCCAGTGGCTCGGCGGCATCGGCATCCTGGTGTTGTTCGTCGCCGTGCTCAGCTATCTCGGCATGGGATCGAAATCGTTGTTTCAGAACGAATCGTCATTCCGCGCCGGAGAGTCCGGCAGCGCGCGCATCCAGGACACCGCGTGGTCGCTCATCCGCATTTATCTGACACTCAGTTTCGCCTGTCTGTTAGGCCTGCGTTTCATGGGAGTCTCGTGGTTCAACGCCGCCTGCCACACCATGGCCGCCGTTTCCACCGGCGGCTTCAGCACCCACAACAAGAGTGTGGGCTTCTACTCCGGATGGAGCAACGGCTGGGCCATCGAACTGTGGATCTCGCTGTTCATGTTCGCGTGCAGTCTCAACTTCCTGCTTTTCGTGGTGCTGGTGCGCAAGAACTGGCGTCGCCTCCGCAACGAGGAGGACGCGCTCTGGCTGTTAGGCATCTGCCTCGCGTGCACTCTCGCCATCGGCGGGGGACGCGCGCTCGCCGGCGAGGCGGAAATCCTCCAAGCGCTCCGCGACGCGTGGTTTGTCACCGTGACCATCGTCTCGACCACCGGCTTCGGCACCGCCGATTACGAGCTCTGGCCCGCGTGGGCAAAGATGATCCTCGCGCTGCTCATGCTCATCGGCGGCTGCGCCGGTTCCACCGCCGGCGGCATCAAGGTCGGCCGCCTGCTCGTTTTCCTCAAAACCGCCCGGCATGAGATCGTCAAGGCCTTCCGTCCGAACCTCGTCTTCCGCCTCACCGTCAACGGCAACTCGATCAATGAGGAGGCCCGCGCCCGCACCGTGTTCTTCCTGCTGATGTATCTGATGATCGTCGTGCTTTCGACCTTTGTCGTCGCCGCCCTTGAGGCCGGCACCGCCATTTCCATGGAAACCTGCGGCGGTGCGGTGCTGGCCGCCATCTCCAACATCGGCCCCGGCTTCGGCTCCGTAGGCCCCACCGAAAACTTCGCCCACCTGCGCGAATCCACCCAGGTCTTCCTCGGCTGGCTCATGATCCTCGGCCGCCTCGAACTCTTCGCCCTGCTCGTCCTGTTTTTCCCCAGCGCGTGGCACCGGTATTGAGCGGGCCTCCATGGCCGCCCGGGTCGGCCCGGTCTTTTCCCGCGTATCTGGAGCATTGCGCGGTGACGGTGATTGCTCCAGATTCCCGGCGCATGTCCGCCGCGGGAACCGCCATCATCGAGTGGGACGTCGTCGTCATCGGCGGCGGCCCTGCGGGATCGACGGCAGCCACCACGCTCGCCAAGGCCGGACGGCGGGTGCTGGTGCTGGAAAAGTCGAGGTTTCCACGCTTCCACATCGGCGAGTCATTGCTGCCTTACAATCGCGCGATCTTCGACAAACTCGGCGTGTGGGAGAAGGTATCATCGTCCGGTTTCATGGTGAAACGCGGCGCGCAGTTCTGGATGGGGGACGCATCACGTCACAACCGCCTCGACTTCTCGCGCGGCAGCTTCACCGAGTATCCCGAGTCATTGCAGGTCGAACGCGCGCGCTTCGACCAGATCCTGCTCGACCACGCCCGCTCGAGCGGTGCGGAGGTACGCGAGGAGTCGCTCGTGCTGGATCACCGAGTGGAAAGCGATCACATCGCCTTGCGCTACCGCACGGTGGACGGCCACGAGGCGCGAGCCACCGCCCGTTTTCTTGTCGACGCCAGCGGACTGTCCAATCACACCGCCAATCTCGAATCACTGCGTGAATACTATCCCGGCCACCGCAAGATCGCGATCTTCGCCCACTTCCGCGGAGTGGACATGCCCGCCGGAGAGGAAACCGGAGACATTGTGATCATCCGCCGCGAGAACTCGTGGTTCTGGATGATTCCGCTCGACCATGAGCGAACTTCCGTCGGCCTGGTGCTCGACAAGGCGGATTTCCAAACGATGAAACGCGAGCCGGCCGAAGTCTTTCATGAGGCGGTGGAGAACACTCCTGCCGCCCGCATGCGGTTTGATCACGCCGAGGCGCTCGGCCCGATGCACGTGGCGGTGGATTTTTCCTATCACAACCGTTCGCTCGTCTCGCCGCGCGTCGTGCGCGTGGGCGACGCCTCCGGTTTCATCGATCCGATCTTCTCCAGCGGCGTGATGCTCGCGATGACCAGCGGCATGGAAGGCGCGAAGGCGGTGGACGATGCGCTGCGCCAAAGCCGCCCGCTCACCGCGGCGCTACGCCGCTATGAACGCGAGACATGGCGCAACGTCGGCCTCTATTGGCGCTTCATCGGAAATTTCTACAAACTCCACTTCGCCCAGCTCTTCTTCCAGCCGGTCAACAAACACCGCATGGTCTGCGCCATCAACTCGGTGCTCGCGGGCCGCACCCGGCTGCCTCTCGCCGTCCGCTGGCGCCTCGCGGTTTTCTTCCTGCTGGGCCGCCTCAACCGCCATCTGCCGGTTGTTCCCAGAATCGTGGTCCGCTAACCCGCACCCGCCGAGGAATTTTGTGGTTTTTTCCCGGATGATGGGCTTCTCTTCCGCCCTTTCCCGCCATTCCAGACCATGATCCCGCCGTCATCCGCCGCCGCCGCACCGAAGCCCGCCAAACGCAAGGCGGGCTCACCCGCATGGACCACGGAGAAATCCGCCGAGCTTTACGGTCTCGAATCATGGGGTCACGGGTTCTTCGGCGTGAACCGCAAGGGCCATGTCACCGTGCGCCTTGAGGACGATGAGACCAGCAAGGAAGTCTCGCTTTTCGAAGTGATCGAGGGCCTTCGCGACCGCGGCACGCGCGTGCCGGTGCTGCTGCGCTTCCGCGACCTGCTTCATTCCCGCATCACCGAAATCAACGAATCCTTCCGCAAGGCGATCAAGGACAGCGGCTATCGCGGCGAATACCGCGGCGTCTATCCGATCAAGGTGAACCAGCAGCGCCAGGTCATCGAGGAGATCGCCGAGTTCGGGAAGAAATACCACTACGGTCTCGAAGCCGGCTCCAAGCCCGAACTCATCGCCGCGCTCGCCCACATGCACGACCCGCAGGCCTACATCATCTGCAACGGCTACAAGGACGAGGAATTCATCGACCTCGCCCTCCACTCGCAGAAAATGGGCCTGCGCATCATGCTGGTGCTGGAAATGCCCAGCGAGCTCGACCTCATTCTCGACCGTTCGCGCCGCATCGGCGTGCTGCCCAACCTCGGCGTGCGCGTGCGCCTCTCCACCCGCGGCTCCGGCCACTGGCAGGACAGTGCCGGAGACAAGTCGGTCTTCGGCCTCAACGCCTCGCAGGTCATCGACGTCGTGGACCGCCTCAAGGACGCCGGCTACATCGGCTGCCTGAAGATGCTCCACTACCACCAGGGCTCGCAGATCCCCAACATCGCCGCCATCCGCGAGGGAGCCACCGAGGCGGTTCGCATGTACTGCGACCTCGTCAAGGAAGGCGCTCCCATGGGCGTGCTCGACATCGGTGGGGGCATGGCCGTGGACTACGACGGCTCCCACACCAACTTCCATTCATCCTGCAACTACTCCGTCGCCGAATACTGCACCGACATCGTCGAGGTGGTTTCCCAGATCTGCGACAAGGCGGGAGTGGCCCATCCCAACCTCATCTCGGAAAGCGGACGCGCCGTTGTCGCCTACTACTCCGCCCTGGTCTTCAACATCCTCGATGTCACCAGCGCGCAAACGACCGACAAGGAACCCGCCAAGCCGCAGAACGCGCCGCAGAACCTGCTCAACCTGATCGACGTCAACAAGACGCTCTCGAAGAAGAACCTCCAGGAAAGCTTCAACGACGCGGTGTATTACCGCGACCAGATGCGCGCCCAGTTCTTCTACGGCAGCGCCACCCTGCGCGAGCGCGGCCTGGCCGAGGCGTGGTTCTGGCACATCCTCACCCGCATCTCCAACCTCATCTCCCAGCTCGATGACATTCCGGAGGACCTGCGCGAGCTTTCCTCCACTCTCGTGGATTTCTACTACGGCAACTTCTCGCTCTTCCAGTCGCTGCCGGACTCGTGGGCCATCGACCAACTCTTCCCGGTCATGCCCATCCACCGCCTTGACGAGAAACCCCGCCAGCGCGCCGTGCTGGCGGATATCACCTGCGATTGCGACGGCAAGATCGACCGCTTCATCGACAAGGAGGACGTGGCGAAAATCCTACCGCTCCACGACATCAAAGCGGACGAGCCCTACTACGTGGCCGTGTTCCTCGTCGGCGCCTATCAGGAAACCCTCGGCGATCTCCACAATCTGTTAGGCGACACCAACGTCGTCGGAGTCCATCTCGAAAAAGGCAAGCCGGTCTACACCCACGAGGTCGAGGGCGACACCGTGGCCGACGTGCTCACCTACGTGGAATACGATCCCAAGGAACTCGTCACCCGTTTCCGCAACTTCGCCGAGAAGGCGGTCAATGACGGCCGCATCTCCCCGAAAGAGCGCCGCGAGATCCTCGACCTCTATCGCGAAGGCCTGGCGGGATACACGTATTTCGAGAGCTGAGGAGTCGGCGGGAGCGAGCCATCGCGCATGAAGCGCCCTGTAGCGGCACTCTGTGAGTGTCGATGACGATGAACTGCGCGAAGCCTCCCCTTGCGTTCCGGCTTCGCGTCCGCATCGACGGACGTAGTCCGCCGCTACAGGCGGCTCATTCGCAATGACCGCCACAGTCTTCGACGAGGCATTTGCGGATCTCGCTCCATTCGGTTTCCGGTTTTCGTGAAAACCACTCCGGCTTGCCGGCGCGGTCATACCAGTAACGGCTGTTGGAGGAATCGCCTTCGATCTTGTGCAACAGCGCGTGGATCCAGTCCGCCATCGCCTCGCCCTCGTGTTCCTGGGCGAGGCGGTGCGCGGTTTCCCAATCGCCTGACTCCGCGAGTTCAATCGCGTGGAGCAGTTCGTTGGAGATGTCGCTCATCGGAGCGCCTTTCACGGAGCCACGACCTTCAGCCGAACGAACAGCGGGCCGGTGCCGGATGGAAGGGTGTATTGCAGCGGATCGCCGTTGTTGAGATTCGGGTCGGTGATCAGGATGTCCGTCCAATCCGTGAGGTTGCCCGAGGTCTGGACGAGGAAGTTCACGCCATAGGTTCCGGTATAGGTGTCGCTCTTCGGCCAAGTGACGACATTGGCAATCACGCCGGGAGTGGCCGTGAAGGAGGAACCGGTCTCACCCATGAAGAACTCGACGCCATTGGGCACGCCATCACCGTCGAAATCGAGATCGGCGGCTTGTCCGCCCGCGTTGGCGGCGGCCCAGCCCACATAACCTCCGGCGATCAACGGCTGTGGGTCCGCGCCGTCCAACAGCCCGTCGCCGTCGGTGTCGGCAGTGGTGGGATCGGAATTGGCGGCGAATTCGTTTTCGTTGGCAACGCCATCGCTGTCGCTGTCGGATCCGGCAGTGAGACCGTAGGCGGCGAGGAATGCGGCCACATCCGGGAAGACCGTGCGGACCAGCGATTGCGCGAGCGTGGCGTTGTTGAAGGTGAAGGTGTGGAAGCCGGTGGCATTGATGTTGGCGTTGATGTTGTTGCCGCCATTGCCCCAGTTGACCGCCCAACTGCCGTTGGCCGCGTATTTGTATTCGATGGGGCCCCTGGTGCCGAAGTCATAGTTGAGCCTCCACACATACTGCTCGGTAAGCGAGGCGGTGTTGCCCTGGGTCATCGAGTTGCCGGCGGAGCCGTCCGGTTGCCACGTTGGAGTGGTGTAGTTGCCCGGCACCGCCATCGAGGTGTAGTTGGGGAAGTTCGGATTGGAAACGTAACCGAGCGTGGCGTTGACCTCGTCACCGTCCGAGAAGCTGTCGCTGTCGGTATCGGCGATCTTCGGGTTCGTGCCGGTGTCGGTAGCGGAATCATAGATGCCGTCGTTGGTTTCGTGCACATCGAGCAGGCCGTCGTTGTCGTCGTCGGTATCCACGTCATCCGGATCGCCGTCACCATCGGTATCAACGTTGTCCACGGTGATGGTGATGGTCTGGGTGCCATCGACGGTTTCGAAGTTGATGTTGTTGATGTCGCCGCCGATGTCGCCGTTGGGCGTGGTGCGAGAGCCAAGCACTTGGTTGGATGCATAGTCCGAGCCGCCGTTGACCAGCACGGCCATGAGCTTGATCGGCACGCCGGTGCCGGTGGGCACACCGAGACCGGCAAGACTGAGGCGGAATTCCGCCCCTTGGGTGGCTCCCGTGTAAGGAGCGGCGAGGTTGGTCCAAAGGGCGCGGGCATCCTCGGCGATGAATCCGTTCGCCGCGTTGTTGGCAGCGACAATCTGGCCGTAGTAGCCGCGGGTTCCGGTCTGGAGGTTGTAAAAATTCACATAGGCTTGCGTCCCGTCTCCGGAGCCGAAGACACGGATGGCGTAGTCGGGATTGAAGCCGGTCTCGAAGGTCATTCCGGTATCCGTTCCCGATGGTCCGAGGTTGTTGATCGTGTATTCCTCGCCGCCTGAAGTGATTTGGGTGTTGGAAATGGTCGATGGTCCGCCAGCTTTCGAGTCGATGAAGAGGATGAACGCGTTGTTCTGGGGCTTCCCTGCCAGAAACACGGCGAGGTGGCTCCCATCCTGCACCGTGGCCAGCTTGGCGAGGTAGTTTTCCGCACCCCAGCCGGACGCGGTGGCCTGCACGGCGTTTTCGGTGTAGCCGTCCAAAACATCCAGCACGCCATCGACAGTGACTTGGGCGTGGGAGGCGGAGATGCCTGCGGCGAGGAACAGGGCGGTGCGCAGACCGCGGGCACGACGAATCGATTTCGATTTCATGGGTTTCATGGACTGGGGTTTCAAAAACGGGTTTCGAAAACAACGACCTGTGGGGTCAGGTCCAACCTCCTTATGTGTCGCACCGGATTCCGGTTTATCAAGAGGGTGAAAAATCGGCGGAATTCTTCCGGGATCGACTCGCGGGGGGTGCCGGGCTAGGGTCGCGGGCATGGAACACAAGGTCCAGATGTGGAAAACCCTGCGGCGGCTGGTGACGGCCGTGGCGGTGATCGGCGGGCTGTATTTCCTGGTGGTCATGCCGCTGGAACGGGCGATCCGCGGCGCGCGCTCCAGCGTCGAGCGCAACCTCGACAAGGTGCTGGCGGCCGTGACCAACACGGATACCCG
>Ga0315904_10013649_pt1 | contig 10160 bp, 1 predicted proteins | sample LakEriMetagenome_6_FD_203529 | JGI IMG/M metagenome (GOLD analysis project Ga0315904, IMG submission 203529) | Freshwater fungal communities from buoy surface, Lake Erie, Ohio, United States - Buoy 12 MA120 | ecosystem: Environmental > Aquatic > Freshwater > Lake | place: USA: Lake Erie, Ohio...
CTGCGATCACTCCTACATTGCGATTGACCGAACTGGACACGTTTGAGGTCTCGGATTTGTTCACGACTCAAATCGGAAGCAACAACTTCGATGCGACGTTCAACTTCGATATCGGTTTGGGGCGTTGGAGCCTTGAAGCCACCTCGATGCGTGCCGTGGGTGATTTACTGGGCTTTGATCCAATCGTGACTTTCAGTCCGAACTTTGATGAAGTATTCCTATTCGATAACATCTCTAGCTCAGAACTCGTCGCGGGGATGGAAGAGTTCCAATCTTGGCTCACGAGCTTTGGCAACTCGCAGCACTACGATGTTGCGATCCCTTTTACCAAAGAGTCGACGGCCGGGTCGGTACTCAACCCAGGGTCTTCGCTGAGGAGGTTTATCAATCGCCTCCGGGATGAGCAAGGGAATCCGACCTTTGATAATGCGGCCGATTTTCCTTATGCCGCCTCTGGGGTTGACTACGATCCTCTGACCAACAAACTCCGCTTCACGGTCGTCGAGGCTCTTGCGAGCAAGCAGACTCAGTCTCGCTCTAGCCGCATCCAGCTCGATGATGTTCTAGGTCTCAGTTCACAGAGCCAAGCTGCCATCACGGCCGATGGTAGCGTCGGCTTTGTCGTTTCGATCGATCTGTCCCAAGATGGGATCGGTTTTCTTGACCGAATTGCCATCGAAAACCTTCGCGTTCAGACTTCCTACGACACTAGTGGATTTGTCCCAAGTGGCAACGCTGCATTCGGAGGATTAGGTTTCTCCTATGCCAACTCCGTACTCTCCGGAGACATCTCAGCCGAAGCGGTCTTTCGGTCCAGCTTCGGCGGACTACCCATAACCCTCCAAGTGCTGCGAGATAGGATCGATACCCTCGAGGATCTGCTTGTAGGCGAAGTGGTATGGAATGGTGTTAGCCGTTTGGTCACGCCTGTCTCTCAGATCACCGGCGGACTATTCGCAATCCCATCGGATACACTCATCGAAGTCCAAGTGACCGATATCAAAAATACGATCTACGAGACGACAACGAACATATCGGATTTTTGGAACTTCAAGGATTTGACATTCGAAAACTTGATAGGCTCCCTTTCCGATGCGATTCTCGGAACACAGGACTGGGATAATGGCGGTGATGAGGCATTAGCTCCACTGAATCTTTCGCTAGATCAGACTTGGCAGCTCGAGCAAAATCGGATAGTTGAGACGATCCAAGAGTCGCTCGATGATGCGGAATTAGCGCCGGGCCAGAGCCGTCAGATCGTTCAAGATATTGCAGGTTTCGTTGAGGATATTCAACTCTCCGGATCCAACGGAGCGTCTTTTTCCTTGACTTCCGAACTTCTCTACAGTGCTTCCAGCGGTTTGCTAGAGTTTTCGTCGAGCATCCAGCGAGTCCTGACGACAAGCATCCAAGTCGGCTTAGGTTTTGAGTCCCTTTTTGGTGCGACCCAGAACGCTAAAATCGAAAACACACCTGACTTGGTCGGCTCTCTTGGAAGTACCCAGGCGACGACGTCGACCTTATTGCAATTAGGATTGGAGTTCGATCCATCGGGTGGAAATCAGCCGCAGAGTGCTTCGCGTGGTTTTGTCAGTTCGCAGTCGCGGCTCGATCGCGCTGTCTATATCAATGCTTTGGCAAACTCCAATCCTATCCGAATAAGCGGTGCCTCAGGCGCTCTTGGTATGAATCTGCGTCAAGGATCGTTGGTCGTGGCGCAAGACTTGGTTGCACCCGATCCGAGTCGTCCCGCAATCTTCACCACGTCGATACCTGCGTCGAATGGACGTGTCCCGATTTCGGCCTTGAGTACATTCGTTCCAGAACGCACTTCTCAAGGGCGTTTGCTCGCGGATTTTGAGGTCGTTCCAGATCACACGGGTACTAGCCAACCGGATCGCCTTCGTTTCCGAACGCTTAATTTTGCAGACCCAAGTAGCTCGACAGGAGTTCTATCGAGTCCTGACTTTGTCCAATTGCGACAAGGTGTTGATCTTCAAGTCAACCTCAATGCATTCGTTCCGTCGTTTGAAGATGCCTTAGAACAGCTTCAGGAGCGAATAATCCAAGAGGTATTGCAGCGAGTCTATCCGCTCATTGGCGATAAACTCGATCAGTTCGCTGATTTCATCGAACCGTTTCGAGACGAGATCTCCAAAGCCCTTCGATTGCTTAACTCCTTTAGTGTCTCGGATATCGAAAACGCGATTGAAACGGCACTTAGAAATCTCTTCAACCGCCCGAACAGCGAATTTGTTCGAGTGGATATCAGCAGCCCAACGGTCTTTAAGCTGACATTGGATATCCAAAACGCCCCTATCTCTGTCACTAAAACAACCAATAGCAACCTAGGCCTTCCGGCGCTGGGTGCAGATTGGACTTCCGAGTTCTCGGTGGTCGGAGCTTACGAGTTCCAAATGACCTTTGCCCTTGATCTAAACGATGGTTTCTATATCGAGACCGATACAGAGACCGTCCAGATCACGCTCGACATGGACATGGTCGGACAAGCCACCGGGAAACTCGGATTTTTTGAAGTCATCGCGACAGCTCAAGCACCCCAACAAGGGCAGAGCGCCTTTCACGCTCAATACGTGATCGATATTACCGAACCGAGCGGAGATGATCGACTTTTTCTCCACGAGATCGAAGCAGGCTCCTTGGTCAATCTAAATACCTCTGGCTTGTCTGGACAAGCAAACTTGGTTTTTACCATCGAGGCCAACGCGACGACATGGTTGCCATCGATCCGGACAGGACTTCGAATCGACTGGGAATTCAACGGCATCGGTTTCAGCAGCAGCAACCCTCCCGAAATAACCTACGAGGGCATGCAATTGAAACTCGGTGGGCTGTTGACCGAGGTTTTCCTACCGTTCTTCGAGACGCTTAAGGATGTCTTTGAACCAATTGAGCCGGTGATCGATTTTCTCACAGAGCCTTTGCCGGTCATCTCCGATTTGGTCATCCCCCCACCTTCGATCATCGACTTGGCCGAGGCGATACGATTCACATTACCAAGCAACATTCAATCGGCTCTCGATTCGCTGATTGAATTTGTTAGAACGCTCGAACAGATCAGCGATATCGTTTTGGCTATTAACACTGACACGGGAAACGCATGGTCGGTTTATTTGGATCTTGGGGATCTCCGATTCGGTGGACTGACAAGCCCTCAGTTTGATGCTCGGCTACCTCAGCTCGATCCAGGTGTCTTGAACTTGGCAGATATCCCTTTACCGGGAGACCTGCGCCATCAATTCGGCCTAGGGGCCGTAAACGTTTCGGGGATCCTCGAAACATCCCCAGGTGCCTTGCGGCTTCCGATCATCGAGGATCCACTCAGTGCCATCGGCTGGTTGCTCGGAGTGGGGCAAGCCAACTTGATCACTTGGGATTTGCCCAACGCGTCGTTCAAGTTACCCCTTGGGCTTGAGTTCAATGTCTTCCCTGGCATCCTTGCGGGGATCTTTGGGGGGTTGGAACTGGGATTTGATTTCAAGGTGGGACTTGATACCAAAGGCTTCGATGCTTATTCGAAATCGCGAGACCCCAAGGATTTCTTCCAAGGTTTTTATGTTAGTGATCGAGCCAATGCCGATGGAACCGGTCCAGACGTCAATGAAGTGTTCATTCGAGGTGATTTGTTGGCCGCAGCCGGAGTTGGCGTGCCTGGGCTGTCACTCTTGGTCGGTGGAGGTGTCTTCTCCGAAGTAGGCATCGATCTGCTTGATCACGACAAAGATGGAAAAGTGCGTGGCAAGGATTTCAAGTCCAGTGCAGGTTGTTTTGCTCTCAACGGTCAGTTCGGGGTGTCTTTAGAAGCTCGCGCGAAACTTGGAGGTATTCCCTTTGAGTTGCCGATTACCGAAGTCACGTTGGCTCGTGGGCGCAAAGTGATCGGTTGTCCCTTTGCAGAGCCCGAGCCACCTGCGATCCTCGGAGGTCTTGATGCAAACGGCACACTAACGCTCTTCATGGGCCCGGAGGCTCTCAGGCGCGATGTGCGTGCGAATGTCGAAGAGGAGTTTTTCACAGTTTCTCAAGTTGCTTCCGAGATCGTTGTATCGGCCTTTGGAAAATCGCAATCGTTCGCTGCCAGCGATGTGTTTAGGATCATCGCCGATGGAGGTAGCCAAGACGATCGCATTGTTTTAGCTGGAGTCAACAAACCATCGTTTTTGAGGGGAGGGGATGGGGATGACGTGATTACAGGGGGTGAAGGCGTTGACTTCATCGATGGTGGGGAGGGGCAAGATGAACTTTCTGGCTCTGGCGGAAAGGACACGATTGCTGGCGGGGCAGGCAATGATCTGATTTATGGAGATGATGGAAACGATGACCTATTTGGCCAAGACGGCAACGATGAAATCCACGGAGGTATCGGAGCCGACACGATCGAAACAGGCAACGGATTGAACACTGTTTTTGGCAATGAAGGTGACGACACCATAACCGGTGGGATTTTAGCCGATCTGCTTTACGGAGGACCCGATGCTGATACGATCCAAGGAGGTGCTGGCAACGATACGATCCTCGGTGAGAGTGGATCGGATACGCTTCGCGGGGGCCTCGATGACGATACGATCGATGGGGGAAGCGAAGGGGATATTCTATTTGGCGAAGACGGCATGGATCGTATTTTCGGCCGCATTGGGATCGACTGGATCTTTGGCGGCCTAGGACAAGATCTCCTCAGCGGTAATGAAGACGACGACACAATTTTTGGACAAGACGACGCAGACGAGATCTACGGTGATGACGGACAAGATACGATCGACGGTGGACAAGGAGAGGATCTGATCTTCGGTGGAGGAGGCAAGGATGAAATCATTGGGGGGGCCGACAATGACACAATCCATGGCGGATCGGAAGCAGACTCGATCGATGGTCAATTGGGCAATGATGTCCTCTATGGTCAAGAGGGGCAAGATACGCTTGTGGGAAGTTTTGGAGACGATGTGATCTACGGTGGACCCGACGCGGATACCATCTATGGATACAACGCCAGCCAACTTGCCGATTCATTACCTCTGGGTATTTCAGATCGCGATTTACTCTACGGTGGTCTTGATGCAGATCTCATCGCTGGTGGACCTGAAAGCGACTTGATTTATGGTGAGGAAGGGGATGATACGCTTCTTGGTAATGAAGGTTCCGATACGGTTTATGGGAATGACGGATTGGATCGAATCTTTGGTTTTCACCTAAAGATTCCCGAGAATTGGTATCTTCTGACCGGAGGAACCGATCAAGCCGATTTTCTATTTGGCGATCGCGATGATGATCAGATCCACGGAGGTCCCGGTGAGGATAGGCTGCGTGGAAATTTGGGCAACGATTCCTTGTTCGGCGATGAAGATGCGGATGTCTTAATTGGTGGCGATGACGATGACACGCTCGATGGGGGAGATGGAACTGATATCATCGACGGTGGTCTTGGCAACGATCATTTGATCGGTGGTCCATCGGATGATTCCTTGTATGGTAATCGAGGTACGGATCTCATCGAAGGGAATACAGGTGGGGACTTTATCGCTGGCAACGACCAGTCCGATTTCGTCTATGGCGATGAAGGTTCCGATACGATCTTTGGTGGGGAAGGAAACGATACGCTTCGCGGTGGCGATCAAGACGATACGATCCATGGCGATCAAGGAGACGACCTAATCCTCGGTCATACTGGTGCAGATACCCTCATGGGTGACGAAGGCAATGACGTGATCTATGGTGGAGATCAAGCCGACACGGTTCGCGGTGGTCTGGGCAATGACCGTATCTATGGCGAGCGTGGTGCCGATACCCTCATGGGTGACGAAGGCGACGACGTTGTCGAAGGAGGAGACGGAGACGATACGATCTTTGGTGGTGATGGTGATGATGCACTCTATGGTGAAGGTCAGCAAGACACCATCAGCGGGGGACAAGGGAACGACTATCTGTTTGCTGGCGATGGGATCTCCAACACGCTCAAAGGGGATCAAGGAGACGACACCCTCGTCGGATCGGACGAGGGTTCCGACGATCCGAAGCCTCAGGACAGTATCCTTTTTGGAGATCGACTCAGCGGCGACGAAGGGGACGATACAATCATGGGCTTGGGGGGGGCGGACATCATCGATGGAGGATCAGGAAGCAATACCATCGACGGTGGAGTTCATGCCGATGTCGTAACCAATGGAATCGATATGCCCGGTGCGGTCGATTTCCAGTTGCCATCGGGACCGGAACGACGCGGCAGGTTCTCACAACTGAGTCGCTCGGCTAGTTTCGGCGGACTGAGCAATGTCGGTGGCTTCGAAGAGTCGGTTTACGTCGATCACTCGGGAGTCTATGTCGCCTGGGTCGATTGGCGAAACGGAAATACTGAAATCTATGTTGCCCACCATCCCCATGGGATCGGACAGTGGAGTGCATTGGCAGGTTTCGGGAGCTTTGACTCAGCCTCAGGAGGTGGTATCAGCAACGACGAAAACCAATCCCGACGCCCAACACTCTTCAAGACCGAATCAAGCGATTCGCTGATCGTGGCTTGGACGAGCATCGCTGCCGATGGAACCAGCAACATCGAAGTCGCCCGCGAGGATCAAGCTTGGAATCGCATCTTGAATCCAGCTCAAAGCGGTCGGGCCGACCAAGCTCGATTTGTGCAGTATAGTAACTTAAGCGGCTTGCTGTTTTGGATTGAGACTAACCCGAACTCCGGCCAGCGCGTTGTAAAGAGCTCTCAATATGTCTATTCGCAGACACCGCACGTCGAACTGTTCCTTCCGGAGCAGACTCTCTTTACACCGTCAGTCGGCAGGAACCTTCAAAGCTACGATGTAGCTTCGGTGGAGTTTCAGGCCGTATTGACAGTAGCTCACACCGATGGAAGCGATCACGATATTGATGTTCGAGCAGATCGCGCGGTATTGAGGGACGAATCGTTCTTCTTGCCAGGAGTCCCGAATGTTTCATTCCTCGAATATGTTTCCGGTCGTTGGCAGGCCATTGATCAAGTCACCGACGGCAATACGCTTGAGCCGACGATCGGAATTCAATATCTCGACCAGATAGGATCGGTGCCCGGTGAAATCGAGCTGATCTACAATGTGGCTGTCGCCTGGGAGACCGCTTCGAGTCGTGAGAACCAAGTCGATGGATTGGTGCTTCGCGTCGATCCAAACCTACCACTTGCTGTACAACCGATGATTCCACAGTACCAGCAGGACCCGGTCCCTCGATTTGGTGCCGAGACTATATCCGATACGCTTGGATATGCCGACAAACCTGATTTAGCCATGGGTTTTTCTGGCACCTATATCGGTTGGCGTGATGATGGCGTCTTTGGTGGTGACGGACGTTCAAGCATCTTTGTGATGGGCAAGTTCTATGACCCGACACTCGGGGACTTTATCCTCAGCGAAGAATTTCCCGATGAAGCCAGTGGGCCTGGAATCACCGAATCGGATTCCGAGAGCCTCTTGGCCAGTGTCTTGCCCGTATCAACCGATATCGGCGGCTCGCTGCGCGATCTTGAGTTGAGTATGGTTGAGGATTTCTTTGGCAGCGGCTCGTTGGTCGTGCTGTGGAATGAAGCCCGATCGACCAGTTCGCTTGGTCGAAACAATGTCTACCTGCGAACATCGCTCGATGGACTCCAAGGTGTTGACGATAGTAGGTTGCTGCGTAAGTTCGGGCAATCTAGTTTGAATGTACTGGAAAATGATCGGGGTCTTTTCGGGGAGTTTCCTCCAAGGTTGACTCATTTCAATGGACAGGAGTTGCAGTTCCTCCCGGAACCAAACGGCGATGTTGTCGTAACGAGCTTGCTAGGCGCTCGCGTCGTGATTTCGGCCAACGGACGCATCAGCTATGATCCCAATGGGGCTTCGGCTTTTAGAAATCTCAAGCAAACCGAGTTCCTCAAAGAAAGTTTTGTCTATCGTGTGGACAATGGTATCCACCGAGCAGAAGCGATCGTTGAGTTCGTCGTCTTTGGGACGAATGTTTGGCGCAACGAGCGAGATCCATTTGATGTCAATGACGATGGATTTGCCGGGCCGCTTGATGTGCTTGTTTTGATCAACGACATCAACACCAATGGATCGCGTCGGCTCGACGATATAGGCCCGGGCCTAAAGCGTTTCTTGGATGTCGATGACGATGGATTCATCTTGCCGCTCGATGTGCTCAATGTGATCAATTTAATCAACTCCAGGTCGGGCTCCGGAGGGGAAGCGACTGAAGTAGTTCAAGGCCTAGGCTTGGCTTACGACGACCTGACGGATTGGCGTGAGAAACAAAGACGAAATCAACGGCGATAGAAAACAGGCCTTGAAAATAACCCGATTAATGAATGCGAAATTTGGCGACAGGAGTTACGAATCGGTTAGAATTCGCGTTGGAGGTTTATTTGGAAATTGCCCCAACGGTGCCGATGAATCCTTTCGATACCCGAGCCAGCTTGCTGGTCAGAATCCGCGATCCCCAAGACCAAGCGGCTTGGAGGGAGTTTGTCGATTTGTATATGCCACTGCTGCATTCGTATGCGTTGAAGATGGGTTTTCAAGATGCCGATGCGGCCGATGCGGCTCAGGAAACTCTGCTTCGGGTATCCAAAGCGATTCCGTCGATGCAGTATCAGTCCGACAAGGGTTCGTTTCGAGGCTGGTTGCTAACGATCCTGCGCAACACGTTGAGGCTCCATGCGTCCAGAGCCAAGCATCATGCTCGCGGGACTGGGGATACGGGCATACTCGAGTTATTGCGAGAGCAACCCGATCGAGAGCAGTTGGATCTATGGGAACGCGAGTATCAATTGAGAATGTTCCATTGGGCAGCAAAGCGAGTGCAATCCTCCTTTCAACCAACAACTTGGAGAGCTTTTTGGGAGACAACCGTCGATGGCAAGTCGATACCCTGCGTTGCTCAAGAGCTCGGAGTCAGCACTGGAGCGGTATACATTGCACGCTCGCGCGTCTTAGCGAGCATACGCCAAGTGATCGAACTTGCGGAGTCCTGGCATGATCAACCCGCAGAACATCGATGATCAGATGCTCAGCGATTTGCTCGCGGGGAATCTGAGTCTATCCCAGGAGCGTGAGCTAGAACAAATCATCGCATCGCATCCCGAGATCCAGACGCGACTGGAGCAACTTGCGGGTGCTCATCGATGGCCAGTAGGCAGTGCACCACAACCGCTGATGGGCAACTCGGAGCACTTGGCCGATCGCATCGAGAAGTTGCAAAGTGGACGGTGGGAGATCGAGCAGTCTGTGACTCGGGCCACTAGTACCGATACGTTGGCGATTGAAGACCGAATCGCGAAGCTCAACAAGGAACTCGTCGGCTATCGGATCGTGCGTGAAATTGGTCGTGGGGGGATGGGCATTGTTTACGAAGGGATCGACGAATCGTTAAAACGGACTGTAGCGATCAAAGTTCTTAAGGATTGGGAGTTTGCCGCGGCGGAACATTCGCAGGAAATCAATTCCAGTCAGCGGCTCATCGCGGAGGCTCAGGCGATCGCTGCACTGCAGCACGAGAACATCCTTGCGATATACAGTATCGTTTTTGCTGCTGGCAATCCGGTCTTGATCCAGCAATATGTCGATGGAGAGTCTCTCGGGCGATTGCTAATTCGTCAGGGTCGCTTGGAAATAGACCAATGTGTGTCGATCAGTTTGCAGATCGCAAGAGGGCTAGTCGCTGCGCATGAGCAAAGGATCGTGCACCGCGATTTGAAGCCCGATAATATTTTGCTCGAAGGAGAAAACAAGTCGGTGCGGATCGCCGATTTTGGTTTAGCCAAAAGACAAGACAGCACGACACAAACGGGTGATCGATTCATTATCGGGACACCACTGTATATGTCCCCTGAGCAGACGCAAAAGATATCGGTCGATGAGCGTTCGGATTTGTTTAGCTTAGGGGTGATGATGTACGGGATGCTCACAGGCGTTACTCCTTTCGAGCATCCAGATGTATTTGTCGTGCTTGATAAGATCCGCAATCAGGGAGTCGAGTCGGTCGTTCGGGTGCGTCCTGAGACCCCGCTTTGGCTCTCGGATTTGGTAGATAAGTTGATTTCGAAGAGGCCTGAGGATCGGCTTCAAAGTGCGGGCCAAGTTGTCAGCAGTTTGGAGTCCAAGTCATTTTCGACGAGTGTTCGCCCC
>Ga0315904_10013652_pt1 | contig 10159 bp, 10 predicted proteins | sample LakEriMetagenome_6_FD_203529 | JGI IMG/M metagenome (GOLD analysis project Ga0315904, IMG submission 203529) | Freshwater fungal communities from buoy surface, Lake Erie, Ohio, United States - Buoy 12 MA120 | ecosystem: Environmental > Aquatic > Freshwater > Lake | place: USA: Lake Erie, Ohio...
CACGGAGATCAACCTGCCGGGCTACGACGACCCCGAGCGCGGCGACGTGATCGTGTTCGTCTCGCCCACGCAGGTCGACCAGCCTGACGATCCCAACCCCACGCTGGTGAAGCGACTGGTGGCGGTAGCGGGCGACACCGTGTGGATGCGCGGCGGCCTGTTCTACCTCAACGGCATGCCGCAGCGCCAGGGCTTCGCGGCGTCGCAGAACGAGACGGGTGAGGGCAGTTTCTCGCATCCGCTCTTCCAGTGGCAGAAGCCCTTCGAGGTGCGCGGCACCAGCGCCGGCGATCCGCCCGCGCAGCCCACGCTCGACGACTGGGGGCCGCTCGTGGTGCCCGCAAACATGCTGTTCATGCTGGGTGACAACCGGTACGACTCGAAGGACGGCCGTTACTGGGGCTTCGTGCCGCGCGAGAACGTGCGCGGCCGACCGGTGTTCGTGTACTACTCGTATCGTGCCGACGAGAGCGATCGGCCCCTCCCGTTCCTCACCGACATCCGGTGGGGACGCATCGGCGCGATCATCCGGTGAACCGGTCGATGCGGACGTCCCGCGTGGCGGTGGGCACTGCGACCGTGCTCGCCGCGGTCGCTCTTTCCGCCGTTCGCGCTTCCGCCGTCGGTACTTCCGCCGTTCGCGCTTCCGCCGTTGACGCGGTACCGGCCGGCGCCCCACCCGCTCGCGCGGTTCCCGCTCGCGCGGTTCCCGCTCGCGCGGTTCCCGCTCGCGCGGTGCAATCCGCAACGGGCCAGCTCCGCACCGACACCCTCTGGGCACCGTCGCTCGGCATCACCAAGCAGCTCACCGTCTACCTGCCGCCGTCGTATGGCAGTGGCAGGAAGCGGTACCCGCTGCTCGTCTATCTCCACGGGCGCGGCGGCAACGAACGGAACTGGGCCGATGCCGGGCGGCTGCCGCAGGTCATGGATTCACTCATCGCCGCCGGTCACCCCGAGGCGATCGTCGCCATGCCCGACGGCGATGACGGCTGGTACACCACCTGGGCGTCGCTCCCCGACGCCGCCGGCTGCGCCGCCGACACCGTGCGCCGGGAACCGGCCGCGACCTACTGCGTGCCGTGGCCGCACTACGACGACTACATCGCGCGCGACATCGTGGCGCACATGGATCGTCGGTATCGCACCCGCGCCGCGGGCGCGAGCCGCGGCATCGCCGGCCTCAGCATGGGCGGGTACGGTGCCGTCACGCTCGCCCTGGCGTACCCCGACGTGTTCGCCGTCGCCGCCAGCCACTCCGGGGTGCTCTCGCCACGCCTCCGCCCCGGCGCGGCCCCCGGAGAACCGGCGCGCTACGGTACCACGCTCCCCGAACTCGCCGCCGGCGTGCGCCACCTCTGGCCGTCGCTCCGCGCGGTCTTCGGCACCGACACCATCGCGTGGCGCGGCCGTGACCCGCAGATCCTCGCCGAACGGCTCCGGGCGCGCGTGCAGCGCGGCGAGGCCCGGTTTCCGGCGCTCCACGTCGATATCGGCGTGGATGACGTCTGGGCGCCCCAGAACCGCGATCTCGTCGCGGCCCTCACCCGACTCGGCGTGACCCACACGTATCGCGAGCACCCGGGCGCCCACACGTGGGACTACTGGCGGGCGCATTTGCCCGAGAGCCTCGTGTTTCTCCTGCAGGCGGTACGGTAGGGGCCCGTTTCCGGAACGGCGCGGGAGCGCCGGTGAAATTCCCGTTCGCCGCGCCACCAGTCTAGCGCCCTCCGGCCCCGCAGGTAGCTTGGTCGGAATGTCCCGTTTCTTTCCGCGCGACGTGATCCAGTGGGGTGAGGAATCGCTGCACCCCCTGCGCGCCTTCGCCATCCGCACCATCGAGCCAGCCGGCATCACCGGGCTCGTGCTCCGCGTGTGGCGCGCCGTCGTTCTCGGCAGCGGCAGCTGGCTCTTCTTCGTGGCCGGACTCACGATCGGGGTGCTCTTCCTCTGTGGCATGCTCACGTGGCACCTCGGCAACTTCCCCGTGCGTCGCTGGCCCCTCCGCGCCCTCGCGTTCTTCGTGATCGAGTTCGCCGTGGAAATGGGGATGAGCTCGGTTCTCATCGTCTTCGGCCACGAGCGATACGGCTCGCAGACCGCCGTGTGGGGGGACTGGTGGGCCATGGCCGGTCAGACCCTCTGGCAGCGCGGCGTCACCGTCGCGCTCTTCGCCCTGGTGCTCGCGTTCGTCGTGCAGATGGTGCGGAAGGCGGTCGACCAACGATCGGCCGTGACGGGGTGACAAGGAAGGACGCAGGGAGCAGGTCGCAGGAGGCGGGAAGCGGGTACCGCGACCGCGTCGTGCCTCCCGTCGGCGAACCGTAGTTCCTGCCGTCTGCCGTCTGCTGTTCACGATCTTCACGCCACATCCACACGCCCGCCGAATGCGCACCGCTCTCGCCGCCCTCGCGATCTCCACAGCGCTCGCCCCCGCCGCGCTTCTCGCCCAGCCCATCGCCTTCCCCGCCACGCCGGGCGCCCGCACCAGTGGGTCGCCCGCGGCCGATTCGCTGCGCCCGTTCGGCCTGCTGCGCGATCAGGCGATGCAGCAGCAGCAGTGGTTCGAACTGCGCATGGAGCGCACCCTCCCCGCGCTCATGCGCCGCGAGGGGGTCGACATGTGGGTCGTGCCCATGCGGGAGTACAACGAGGATCCGCTCTTCAAGGCGATCACCTCGCCCACGACCTTCGCCGCGCGTCGCCGCACGATCTACGTGTTCTTCGACCGCGGCGGGGCGCAGGGGGTGGAGCGCATCGCCCTCGGCGGTACGTCGCAGGGGAACGTCTTCAAGGCCGTGCGCAGCATGAAGCCCGTCGCGCAGGCGGCGGCCGGCAGTCGTGACGCATCACGGCAGGCCGAGCTCTGGGGCGACGAGCAGTGGAGCATCCTCAAGCAGGTCATCGAGGAGCGGAAGCCGAAGAAGATCGCCATCAACACGTCGCGCACGTTCGCCTTCGCCGATGGCCTCGCCAGCGGCGAGAAGGAGGGGATGCTCGAGGCGCTCGGTCCGCAGTGGGCGGGCAAGGTGGTGAACGCCGAGGCGCTCGCCGTGGATCTCATCGCCGCCCGGCAGCCCGAGGAAGAGGCCGCGTTCCGTGAGCTCAATCGCGTGGCGTGGGAGATCATTACCGAGGCGTTCAGCAACAAGGTCATCACGCCCGGCGTGACCAAGACGGACGACGTCGTGTGGTGGATGCGCCAGCGGCTGGCCGACCTCGGCCTGTCGACGTGGTTCCAGCCCAGCGTGGAGGTGCAGCGCGCCTTCGGGAGCCCCGACCTCGTGGGCGTGAACCCCACCATTCTCCCCGGTGACGTGCTGCACTGCGACTTCGGGGTCACGGCGCTCGGCCTCAACACCGACACGCAGCACATGGGGTACGTGCTCAAGCCGGGTGAGACCGACGTGCCGGCGGGGCTGCAGAAGGCGCTCGCCAACTCCAATCGCCTGCAGGACATCACCGTCGAGGAGCTCAAGCCCGGTCGCACCGGCAACGAGGTGCTGAAGGCGGTCCTTGCGCGCATGCGTGCGGAGAAGATCGACGGGACCGAGTATTCGCACCCCATCGGCCTGCACGGTCACGGCGCCGGCGCACTCGTCGGGCTCTGGGACTATCAGGACGGCGTCCCCGGCCGCGGTGATCACAAGATCATCCCGGGCATGTGGTACTCCATCGAGTTGCAGGCCACCACGCCCGTGCCGGAGTGGAGCAACCAGCAGGTGCGCTCGGCCCAGGAGGAAGACGTGATCATCGATGCCAGCGGCAAGGTGCGCTGGGCGTTCGGCCGGCAGACCAAGTACCATCTGGTCACGTCGCCGCTGAAGTGAGCCCGGGCCGGAGGGGCGAGGCACCTCGCCTGACACCTTTCCCGTAGCGCCGCGTAGTGCCGCATACACCTCAACCGGGAGCAGCTGTGGCGTTGGGCGATTTCCTGCGCAAGCAATTCATCGATGTCATCCAGTGGACCGAATCCGGTCCCGGGGTGCTCATGTACCGCTTCCCCATGCGGGACATGGAGATCCAGAGCGGCGCCCAGCTCACCGTGCGCGATTCGCAGCTGGCGCTCTTCGTGAACGAGGGGCGCACGGCCGACGCGTTCGGTCCGGGGCTGCACGCGCTGGTCACGCAGAACCTGCCGCTGCTCACGAACCTCATGAACTGGGACAAGCTGTTCCAGTCCCCGTTCAAGAGCGACGTCTACTTCTTCGCCACCCGCGTGCAGACGGGGCAGCGGTGGGGTACGCAGCAGCCCATCACCATCCGCGATCGCGAATTCGGTGCGGTGCGGCTGCGTGCCTTCGGCATGTACGCCTTCCGCGTGGCCAATCCGGCGGTGTTCCAGCAAACCGTGGGGGCGACCGACGCGGAATACACCGTCGCGCAGATCGAGCCGCAGCTGCGCAATGCCATCATCACGGGGTTCACGAGCGCCTTCGCCAACGCGAACGTGCCGTTCCTCGACATGGCCGCCAATCAGGCGCAGCTCGCCACGCAGATCGCGGCCGGCGTCGCGCCGGCCTTCGAGCAGCTCGGGCTCCGGCTCGAGTCCTTCACCGTCGAGAATCTCTCGCTGCCCGACGAACTGCAGAAGCGGCTCGACGAGCGCATTTCGATGAACATGATCGGCGACATGCGCACCTACACGGCGTTTCAGGCCGCGCAGAGCATCCCGATCGCGGCGGCCAACGAAGGCGGCATGGCGGGGCTTGCGGCCGGACTCGGCGCGGGGGCGGGGCTCGGTGGGGCCATTGGCCAGGCCATCGCCGGCGGCATGCAGGCGCCGGCGGCGCCCGGTGCCGCCGTGCCGCCCACGCGGTCGGCCACGCCGGCCGAGCCGGCGGCCGACAGCAAGTTCTGCATCAATTGCGGCACGAAGCTGCCCGGTATCGCCAAGTTCTGCTCGGCCTGCGGCTCGCCGCAGGCGTAGTACGCCGCGTCCTGGCGTTCCGGTCATGACGACTCCCATGAGCCACCCGGCGGCCACCGCCGGCGAGGAGTGGATCGTCGAGGCGCTCGGTTGTCATCCCGGGCGCCTCGGTGACGTGCAGGTGTTGCAGTCGCTCTTCGAGGTGATGGTGCGCGAGCTCGCGCTCAACCCCGTCGGCGCGCCGCTCTGGCACCGCTTTCCCGGCGCGGGCGGCGTGACGGGGATGCTCATGCTCTCCGAATCGCATCTCACCATCCACACCTTCCCCGAGCACGCCTCCGCGTGCCTCAACCTCTTCTGCTGCACGCCGCGCGCCGCCTGGGCGTGGGACGTGCGTCTGCGTGCGCTGCTCGGCGCCGAACGGGTCGATGTACGGCTCGTGCGGCGCTCGTACGCCGCCCTCGGGACCGCCGTGACGGCCATGCACGCATCGGCCGTCGCCCCCGCGACGGTATCTCCGTGATGGTATTCCGGTGACGGTATCCCCTCCTCATGCCACCGCGTGCCCCAGCTGCGGCGCGCCGGTGCGGTTCCTCTGGGCCCAGGCCGTGCAGACCACCTGCGCCTACTGCAAGTCGGTGCTCGTGCGTCAGGACCTCGACCTCGCGCGGGTCGGGTTGCAGGCCGACTTCCCCGTCACCGGGTCGCCGATTCAGGTCGGGACCGAGGGCACGTGGCGTGGTACGACGTTCGTGGTGGTCGGGCGACTCACCTACCAGTGGGCCAGAGGCCGATGGAACGAGTGGCATTGCCGTCGCAGCGACGGCACCAGCGCGTGGCTCTCGGATGCCCAGCTCGAGTACGCGATGACCATTGCGGCCGATCCGCGCAGCGTGTCGTCCGACGCGCTGCCCGACGTGCACCACGTGAAGGTGGGAGATCACTTCCGCTGGCGCGACGTGACGTATGCCGTCGCGAACATCGTGGAGGCGCAGTACGTGGGCACGGAGGGCGAACTGCCCTTCACCACGTCCGGCAAGTCGACGAGCACCTTCGTCGATCTCGTGAGTGACGACGGCCGCTTCGCTACCGTCGACGGGACCGAGCAGCCGCCGCTGCTGTATCTCGGCGAGTACGTGACCTTCGACGATCTCGCGCTGCAGGAGCTGCGCGCGTTCGAGGGGTGGTAATGGCCCGGCGTCGCATCGTGAGTCGCGCGGCATGATCCGTCCCGTCGCCTCGGCCCCCGTCCCGAAGGCCGCCGCCCTCGAGTGCCCCTCCTGCGGTGCGGCCATCGAGCGCCGCGCCATGGGATGGGCGGTGAGCATCGTGTGTGCGGCCTGCGGCGCGCAGCTCGACGCCGCCGATGCCAATCTGCGCATCCTGCAGCACGGAGAGCGGGTGCGCCTCGCGCCACGCATCCCGCTCGGCACGCGCGGCATGCTGAAGGGGGCCCCGTGGGAGGTGATCGGCTGCCAGGAGGTCACGATCACGGTGGAGGGGATCGACTACTGCTGGATGGAGTACGTCGGCTTCAACCCCTACCGCGGGTTTCTCTATCTGTCCGAGTACAAGCGCCACTGGAACGTCATCGAGAAGCTCAGGCGGCGCCCGGTACCCGACGGCGGTGGGGACCAGCCCACCGTGCTGCTCGACGGGCGGCGCTACAAGCATTTCCAGACGGCCGTGGCCCGCACGACGGCGGCACTCGGGGAGTTCCCGTGGGAGCTCCGCGTGGGCGACCAGGTGGTAAGCCGGGACTTCGTCGACCCGCCGTACATCCTCAGCGCCGAGGCGTCGGACGGCGAGATCACGTGGTCGCAGGGCACCTACACGCGGCCGGAGATCATCAGCAAGGCGTTCGGCCTCACGCCGGAGCTGATGCCGCCGGTGGACGTCTTCGCCAACCAGCCCAATCCGCATGCGGAGCTGCCCGGGCGCATGGGGCGGCGCTTCCTGTTCGCGATGCTCGCCCTCGTGGCGATGCTCGTGGCCAACGTGACGCTGGCCGGCAATACCGTGGTGTTCGCCCAGCCCTACACGTTCGACCGTGGCGCGGCGGAGGGGAGTGCGTTCGTCACCCCGGCGTTCAGGCTCGACGGGCGCCCCTCAGGGGTGGCGATCGATCTCACGGCCGCGCTGAACAACGACTGGGTGTTCTTCACGCTCTCGCTCATCAACGAGGCGACCGGTGAGACGCGCGAGGTGACGCGGCAGCTCGAGTTCTATTCCGGCACCGACAGCGACGGCGCGTGGTCCGAGGGAGATCGCAGCGAGACCGTTCGGCTGTCGGCCGTGCCGGCCGGCCGCTACTTCCTGCGCGTCGAGCCGGAGGGTGGGGAAGCGGGTCGGTCGCGCGTGGGGTATACCCTCCGGGTGCGGCGCGATCCGCCGCAATACGGCTACTACGCACTGGCGTTCCTCGCCCTGCTCACCCCCATGATCTTCGCGCTCTTCCCGTCGGCGGCCTTCGAGAACCGGCGATGGGCGGAGAGCGATCATCCCATCGGTGCAACCACCAGCGATGGAGACGAGGACTGACCATGGTCCCGCGGCTCTACACGTTCTGGATCGTCGCGGTGCTCGCCGTGCTCGGTACCGCACAGTATCGCGGCTGGACGCTCACCCGGTCGAGCGAATCACGCAGCAATCCGCGGTCGATCCGCGACAATCCGGGCGCGTACCGCTCGTCGTACTACATTCCCGGCCGCACGATCCGCGGCAAGTGATCCACGCATCGAAGCCCCACGCCCGAGGACTCCCCAGTGAACGGAGCATTCATGGAGAACGTCGTCAACTCGGCGGCGTTCGCCGCCATCGGCATCGTGATGTTCGTGGCCGCGTTCTTCGTCGTCGACCTGCTCACCCCGGGCAAGCTCTGGGACGAGATCAGCGAACGGAAGAACACGGCCGTGGCCATCCTCATGGGGTCGGTCGCCATCGCGCTCGGCATCATCGTGGCCGCGGCCATTCACTGATGCGCGCGTAGCACGGGTGCAGCTCGCCCTCTTTGTTTCGGTCTGTCTCATCGCCGCCTGCGGGCTCATCTACGAGCTCGTGGCCGGCGCCCTCGCGTCGTACCTGCTGGGGGACAGCGTCACGCAGTTCTCCACCATCATCGGGACGTATCTCTTCGCGATGGGCATCGGGAGCTGGCTCTCCCGCTTCATCGTGCGCGGGGTCGTCACCCGATTCGTGGTGATCGAGCTGCTGGTGGGCGTCGTGGGCGGCCTGTCGTCGCTCACGCTGTTCCTCGCGTTCGCCTATACCGAGGCCTTCCGCCCCACGCTGTACGGGCTGGTGCTGCTCATCGGCATCCTCGTGGGGCTCGAGGTGCCGCTGCTCATGCGCATCCTGAAGGATCGCTTCTCCTTCAAGGACGTCGTGGCGAACGTGCTCACCTTCGACTACATCGGCGCTCTGGTCGCGTCACTGCTCTTTCCGCTGCTGCTCGTGCCGCGCCTCGGGCTCGTGCGCTCCGCGCTCCTCTTCGGCGTCATCAACGTGGCCGTGGGGCTCTGGAGCACGTGGTTGTTCCGCGACGTGCTCCCGCGCCGCCGGTGGCTGCAGGGTACGGGGGTACTCGCGCTGCTCGTGCTGGGTGCCGGGCTCTGGAAGGGGCAGGCGATCACCACGCTCGCCGAAGAGGGGATGTACGCCGATCCCATCATCCTCGCGAAGGACACGCGCTACCAGCGCATCGTGCTCACGAGCTGGAAGGACGACCTGCGCCTCTACCTCAACGGCCACCTGCAGTTCGCGTCGCGGGATGAGTACCGCTACCACGAGGCGCTGGTGCACCCGGCCCTCTCGGCGCTGCGCGCGCGTGGCCGGGTGCTCGTGCTCGGTGGCGGCGACGGGCTCGCCGTGCGTGAGGTGCTCAAGTATCCGGACGTGCGCCAGGTCACGCTGGTCGACCTCGACGAGGGGATGACCGCACTGTTCCGGGCCCACCCGCGCCTGACCGCGCTCAATGCCGGATCGCTCACCGATCCGCGGGTGACGGTGGTGAACGCCGACGCGTTCACGTGGCTGGCGGCGAACGGGGCGCAGTTCGACTTCGTCATCATCGACTTCCCCGATCCTTCCAACTACCACGTGGGGAAGCTGTACACGAGTGCCTTCTACCGGCTGGTGAAGCGGCAGCTCGCCCCCGGCGCGTTCATCGCGGTGCAGAGTACCTCACCCATGTTCGCACGCCGGTCGTACTGGAGCATCGTGGCGACGCTGGAGGGGGCGGGGCTGCGCACCTGGCCGTATCACGTGTACGTGCCGAGCTTCGGCGAGTGGGGGTTCGTGATCGCGGGGCTCGACAGTTACGCCCCGCCGGCGGCGCTGCCCTCGGGGCTGCGGTATCTGACGGCGAGCGCCATTCCGGGTCTTTTCGATTTTCCGGCCGACATGCAACGCGTGCCCGCCGACGCCAATCGCCTCAACGATCAGGTGCTCGTGCGCTACTATGAGCACGAGTTCGATGCCATCAACCGCTGACGTCGCGTGGAGCGCGTGACCACATGACCACGCGGCGTGCCGTGCTGAAGATGCTTGGCGCCGGCGCGCTGCTCCCGATCGTACCCCGTGCGCTCGATGGGGCGCCCGCGCTGGTGGGGCTCTCGCGCAAGGGGCATGTGATCGGCGGCGGGTTCGTCGACGATGACGCGGCCGCGGGCCATGCGTTGCGCGATGGCACCATCGCGCTGCACCCCGGTCGGCCGCAGCGCACGGTGACGGTGGCCATCGTGGGTGGCGGGATCGGCGGACTGAGCGCCGGCTGGCGACTCGACGCCCTTGGCCTCACCGACTGGACGCTGCTCGAACTGGGCGCCCGTCACGGTGGCAACGCGCGGTCGGCCGAGTATCCCGGGTTGGGCGGCATGCAGGCGCCATGGGGCGCGCATTATCTCCCCGTGCCCGACGCGGACGCCGAGGAGGTGCGCCGGCTGTGCCGCGAGGTCGGCGTGCTGCTTCCCGATGGATCGTGGGACGAACGAGTGCTGTGTCACTCGCCGCAGGAGCGGCTGTGGCAGCACGGGCGCTGGCGCGAGGGGCTCGATCCGCGCGATGCGGCGTCACCGGCGGAACGGGCCCAGTTCGCGCGGTTCGAGCAGTTCATCGAGGGCTGGCGTGCGACCGGCATGTTTCGCGTGCCGTCGGCCACGGGGCATCGCGCGCGGGCGCGCGCCGCGGCTGGCGGCGGCCCCGCGGCAAAGTTGGCGCGCGAAGTGGCCGCGCTCGATCACATCACCGCCGACCGCTGGTTGCGCGACCATGGCCTCGACGCGCCGGCAC
>Ga0315904_10013653_pt1 | contig 10159 bp, 6 predicted proteins | sample LakEriMetagenome_6_FD_203529 | JGI IMG/M metagenome (GOLD analysis project Ga0315904, IMG submission 203529) | Freshwater fungal communities from buoy surface, Lake Erie, Ohio, United States - Buoy 12 MA120 | ecosystem: Environmental > Aquatic > Freshwater > Lake | place: USA: Lake Erie, Ohio...
TTAACTATATTACGGGTATCACCAATAAGTAAAGCCTTTGGTTTTGGACCACCGATGTAGTGAGGAAAAAGCTCAAGAAACGATGTTTGTTGCTCGATCTCAAGTGACTTGTTAATTATGTATTCCGCAAGTTTGGGTACCTGCTCAATGCTATCAGCAGAAGGTTTAAGTATATCCGCAAGTACCGACGAGTTGGCTGCGATAATGTATTGTGAAAGTATTTCCTCTAGATCTTGAGTTTTTACAAATTCATCGCCGCGTGCAGTTAGACGCGCCTGAATAACATCAAGAGGTTGATAAAGCCAGAATTGAGCAACACCGCGAGACATAAGAAATAGCTCAACCCAACGCCAACCAGCCTTACCTAGTAGACCATATCCATCCTTATTTGTGTCAGGACGAAACTTTGGCGCGTATGTAACCTCGCCCCAGTGCCAACGATCTGATAACGCAACTGATCTGTGCCAGTTATGCTTTTCTACAGATGTAACGTAGTCGTTTAATACCCACCGGCGAGTCTGCTCTTCTGGTCTTCCTTTATGAAACTTTACAATAAAACCATCAGGATTTCTTTCATGAAGTTGACGCTCTATTTCTTCAATTAGAGACGTCTTACCTGAGGCGTCCGTTCCTTCGATTACTATAAACATCTTGTCCTTTTGTCCTTAGTAGAATGATTATAACACGTTAAGTTGTCTTAGGGAATAAGCTCAATTCGATACATCTTCTCAATTCCTTTGTCCTTTACAGATGCCTCCTCAAGAAGACGTTCTGCAACCTTTGTAAGATAGCGAGCGCCACCTTGGTCATACTTGTATAAGGCCTCAAGCACCGCGTCTGGCTCATCACTAACCTGCGCCCAATACCGTGGCTTCTCTGGAAAAACAAGATCAACTTGAAGAGTTGGGCTGCACTGCTCACAAGGAATTGAGTCTGCCTCTACACTATCAACTGTAACCTCTGATAAACCGTATCTTTTAACGAGAGGGCACGCTGCACCATGAAATACAAGAGAAACACCAATGCGAGAAAGAACATATGAGCCATTCTCTGTCTTATACAGCTCGAACTCAATCCAGCGAGTAGACCCACGACGCCATGAAGAAGAGGCAGCAAGAAGTTTACCGTTGAACTGCAGAATACGCGTTCCGTCTTTTACTTCATGCATTGTTTGCACTTTCTGTCCTTTTGTCGCTGTTTGACAATAATAACATACTTGTGTAATTTTTTACGCAATAATCCTGCCGGTGTTTCATGAGTATACTGCCTCGCCTGTTTCATCGTTGTAGTCTATTGGGCAGTTGCCAAAATAGTAGACAAATGTTTCGTTCATGTCAATCATCTTATGGTACACATTTAGATTAAATGTTGTTTGTGCGTCAATATAGTTAGCAAAGGTTCGCAAGTGTTCTCTAAGAAGATCAAAGTACTCTTCTATCTTAGAAGGATCTGCCTTTGCTACTTCCTCAAAACGACAAGGTGAATATGAGACAACAACAGCGCCGTTCTTTATTACCCTAAAGATCTTAGGTATGTCCCTATCGGACTCATCAATCATACATACGTATGTAACCTCTAGTGCCATTGTTTACTTACCGTCCTTTCGTATGCCAGTTTTCTCCTCAAGAGCATTTACTCTTGAAGAAAGCTCCTGAATTGATCTAATTACAGGAGAAATCAATTGGTAGTAGTCTACTCTACGAACATCTGTTGTGTCATTACTGTCTGTCCCAGAGTATTTTTCTCCATCACGAAATACTATTCCATATTTTTCTGCGTCAGCTCCAAGAGCAGCCTCTACCTCTTGAGCGATAACACCGTATTGTACACGCTGGCTGTTATCTTCCTTCCAGGAAAATGACACAGGACGAAGCTTGTTAATAAAATCAAGACCAATAAGTGTAGGTGACACTGCTGCCTTAAGACGAGAGTCTGACTTAGCACCAGGAGGACCAGGAGGACCAGGAGGACCAGGAGGACCTGCCGGTCCACGAGCACCAGCAGGACCAGGAGGACCAGCTTTTCCAGCAGTACCAGGAGGACCAGCAGGACCGGTAAGTCCACGCGGACCAGTTGGACCAGTTGGACCAGCAACAAATGCTCCACGAGTAATTTCACCTGCAGAGCTAATGTAAGCTAGTCCAGTTCCGCTTCCAGCAAGTCTGCTAAACAATAATCGTTGGCTCGCACCTGTTTGATTTATAGCGTATGTTCCTGTAGTCTGCAAGTTGAGAACACCGCCACTAACTATAGTGCCAACTCCTGATCCAAATACAACAGATCCACCGCTTCGGCTGGACGCAGCAATTGTTGCGCTAGTTCCTGCCTGCAGTGTTGCATATGAACTACCACTAGTACTTCCAATAAACGATTGACAGTTTGGAAAAGCAACACTAGAAATTAAAATTCCAGGTAGTCCTCCTCCTGGATTAAATATCTGACCATCAGCAGTCAAAGAAGAATTGAAAAATCTTAATAGACCAAAGGTACCTGAAGTCTCCATTGAAATTCTTGGCCCAGATGTTCCAGGTGTAGAAGTTTGAACGGTGCGTCCTGTAAGAGTACCTGCAGTGATATTTGATGCGTTAAGGTTAATAACAGTAATTTGAGCTGCGTTAATCGTTCCAGCGGTAAGAACGTTTGCGCTAAAATCAACGGTTGAGATCTTGTTTGTCGTAATTGTGTTTGCGCTAATCTCATTTGCAGTAATCGCGTTAGCACTGATTTCTCGCGCGGTAATTGCATCAGCTGAGATCTTACCAGCGACAATCGCGTTGGCGCTAATCTCGCTAGCGGTAATCGCGTTAGCACTGATTGTGCGTGCGTCAATCGCGTCAGTTTCAATGTTGCGATTTGTAACCGCGTTGTTGTTAAGCTCGGAGTTCGTGACCGCATTTGCCTCAATGGTACGAGTAGACACCGCGTTGGTATCAATTGTGGACTCAACTACAGCGTTATTGTTAATGGTGTGGGTAACTATCGCTGCACGAGGAATTTTTTCTGTTGTTACAACCTGTGCCTGCAACCTTTTTGGCGCAGGGCGTTTCTCGATGTAACGTAGACGTGCGTCAATGTTTGATGTTAGGTTTCCAACTGATTTGCGAGATCTAAAGCGGCGACTAGCCAATCTTGTCCACCTCCCACTCTGCGATAAGTTTTAGTGTAACCTTTTCTGGGAAGGTTGGTGAATCTGGAATTGAAACTGTGTACGAGTCAATCTTGCGCACAAGAACAGTGTCGCGTGGCTCAAGATCAGACGCTAAGCGCATCTTTACAAACTCGTCCTCAATCACAAGTGAGCACCAGTCGCCAGGGCTATAGCTACCAACAACAGGTTGAATTGAACCGTTAACAGATACTGTTATATCTGCTAAAGGTGGACGAAACTCACTAAGGTAGCGATATGCAACATCCTCAAGAGCATCCTCGTCTGCAAAGTCATTCTCAGAGTGGTCGTCCTCAAGAATTGGCCAGCCATCAAGAAGTAGTTCCTTAGAGGCTGCAGCCGCATATGGTTGACTTGCTTCCTCACCAAGATCACCAATGTTTCCAACAACCCACATACGTGTTACAGCATCATCTGACTTTTCATCAATTGAAAAATCACTAATCTGTCCAGGAAACTCAAACACGAGTTGATCAGCGCCAAAACGACTAATTGGTGATACCTCGCCTGGAGCTGGTGGATCTGGAAACTCTATTGGTAAAAGAACAAACTCTCTTGTGAATGACGCGGTATCTGGGTCATAGAAGCAGTCAATGCGATACTCAAAACCTTCTCTTCTGTTTAGCTGTTCTACTGTAGTACCAGCACGTTTCTTTATTGACAATCTGTCTGAGTACTTATCAAGCTCTTCTCCAACGTTCTTTAGCTCAAATCCGCGATAGTTCTCGGGCTCAATATCAAATCCAGAGTACTCGTCAGTTGAGTAATCAAGGCCGCCAATGTCTGAGTTTGCAGTATAAGGACCATAAGTTCCGTATTGAACATAAGGAGTTACAGTAGCAGTTCCTCCGGCCGCAACCGCAGAATTAGGAATGTTTACAACCCCTGCAGTAAGATAGCTAAATGTATTTGCTGTAACTGAAAGAATGATGTATTCGCCATTAAGAATCTCGGAGGACGAAGTTCCAGCGTCAACTCCAGCAACAACAACTCTTTGCCCGACTGAGAAGCCGTGACTGGCTGAGGTAGTAAGCGTTGCCACATAGTCGGTTAAACTTTTATTTGTAACTGTTCTTGTGTTTACAGAGACTGGAGTTGAAGCTACTGTTGCAGACTTAGCGTATCTAAAGGTAGTTGCAGTTGGCGTAGAGGCAATGATGTATTGACCATTAAAGGTAGAATCAACATTTCTAATAATTGCAACCTGCCCTGAACTCAAACCGTGCGGAGCTGACGTTGTTATCGTTGCAAGTCCTGCGGAAGCCTGCTTATTTGTTATGTTTATTCTTGTTGAAACTCCAGGCTCAATCTCGGTGTTAGCAAACTCAAGATTTGTGAAATCAAGCAGTGTTGCATCAATGAGACTTTTAACCCAGTCATAGGTATCGGTATTTATAAGAATCGTGGAAAGAACGTAGGTTCCATTTGCAATTCCAGTTGCAGTAAATGAAAATGTAGTTGGCGTTGGCGCAGGACTTGACAACACGGTGTAAAAACCATTATACCCAAAATCACTTACTTTATAAAATGAAACCTTTACAGATGATCCTGCTGCAACTTGATACGTAAACCCAGGATCTAGTGTTACAGAACCAATACCTCCAGAAACAACTACCGTTGCTCCAAGATTATGTGTCCATGTCTTCCATATACGGCGACGGTGTAAATAGCTTGTCCACTCTGACGCGTTAATGTCAAGTTCCTTGGAAATAAGATTATATTGACGTGACCAGATTATTCCACCCCAGACGCACTCTCCATTGCGAGTAGCGTATATCGCAGTTCGTCCCGGCATAGTTGCGTCATATAAATTGAATGACGCAGTCTTATCTATAACTGGAATCTTACCGCTGAACGAGCCAGCACCCTTTAGCGCACGACCAAAGCTAACTCCTTGAAAAGGAATTTCTGCCAACAAGGTATTGCTAACTATGTCGGTGGTAAAGTAGCGATAGACCGCAGGTTCTAGATTAAATCCCATTGCGTTTCATCCTATGTCTACTCGTCGTTGTTATCATTGTAAACTATCCAATCCACCCGGAGCGGTAGTAAACACGTAGAGTTGCAGTACTTGCAGCGTTACCTTCGTCAATTACAGTAAAGTTGTTTACACCTGGAGAAAGTTGAATCCAATCAACCAAGGTGTCAATCTTCGAGCGCGTGCCCTCAATTGAGCCATCAAGTGCAACCTCACGGTCGTATGTGTCAATCTCTAAAAATGACCCGTTTGGAACTGGATCAATTACAAGTAGAAGCTCTTCACGTGTAGAATTCGTTATTGAAAGTGGACCAGTTACTCCTCCAGAAATCTCGAGTATAAGTGAAACCTCGGTGTTTCCGATATTTGTAACTGTGCCTGTTCCCGTTCTTCCTGCACCAGTATTACGCACTGGTATTTCTACAACTGAGTATCCTTCTGGGTCAGAGTCGTCCCACTCGTACTTAATTGGGTCCGCTGCTCTTAGTCCAATTGAAAACTCGGTACGTCCACGGGCATTAACAGTTTCAATGTCAGGTTTGCTGTCTAGGCGCACAAAGGAAGCACGTGGTGGATCCTCAAAGGTGCGAAGCCATGCACCTCGGTAGACTAAGCTTGTTTCACGAATAAGCTTATCTCGTGCAGAAGCAACATACGAAGGATCTGGCGGAAGAAACACTCCTTCTAGCACTAACTGACGAGCCTTCCAACGTCCATCAGTATCGTATGATCCGTCACTAAATCCACGTTGCATATCTGGCATGTCAAGGTCTGGCTGTCCCCACCAACCTTTAATGTCAGTACACACCCATATAACATTGTCACCATCAATCGCATTAAGAATAAGATCACCAAGAATAATGTCAGAGTTCAACTTCATTCCAGAGACATAAGGCTCTGGCAAAGGTGTCAGCGCACGCTTGACAACCTTATTTTCACGATACTGTTCTAATGCACTTGGCGCAACGTCAACCCATTCTTTATCTGACATTACGCGGCTCCTCTACGCATCGCAAATGCAATCTTGCGAGAAACAATCTCGGCAAGCTCTGTTTCATCCATTCCTTGTGAAGGATAGACATTTATTACAGGACCTCCGCCAGCTCCACCAGCAAGAAGTTGAATCATTGCCTTGTCGCGCTTTGACAGTCCATCTGGGTCTAAAGGCTCAACGCGCTCTGGACGACCGCCTTCAGCAATTTGAGCAAGAGTACCTCCCGCAGATGGCATAACAATTCCACCTTGAGCTAATTGAGGAAGTCTTAACTCTACTTTAGGAACTTCAAAACTTCCAACCTTAAATCCACCTAGCGTAAATCCTTTTCCAGCGATGTTTCTGTTCCACCAGTCCTTTGCAGACTGCCAACCAGCCTCAAGACTTGACTTTAAGAAGCCAAAGACGTTCCCTGCGTTAGCAGCAAATCGTCCAGGAATTCCCTTAACCCAGTCAACAACTTCAGTGAATTTTAACTTTAACGCAGTGAAAGCATCGCCAAGTTTAGTTGTTATCCAGTCCCAGATCTTTGCGCCTTTTTCAAGAAGTTTTGCAGCTAAGCCACCAATAAATGTAAAGATAGCAGACCAGTTGTTAATAAAGTTATCTTTAGCAATAATGAATACATCAACAATCCAGTCCCAAATCTTAAGGCCTACTTCTTTTAATTTTGTGCCTAATTCTCCGATAAAATCAAAGATCGCCTTCCATGCTCCAATATACAGCTCAACTGCAATCTTAAACGTGTCAACAATCCAATCCCAAATCTTTGCGCCAATCTCAAGAAGTTTTGCGCCAAGTCCTTTAAGGAAATCAAAGATCGCATCCCACGCTTTAATGTAAAGTTCAGCAACCTTCTTAAATGTGTCGACTACCCAGTCCCAAATCTTTGCACCAAGCTCACCAATCTTTGCAGGAAGACCTTTAATAAACTCGAGGATCTCATCCCAATTTTTGACAATTGCAAGAACAAATAAACCAATCGGCCCTGTAAGTATCGCAAGAATAAGTGGCCAGTTTTCCTTTAACCAATTGATTACGTTTCCAACAACTTCCTTAATCTTGTCCCAGATCTTTGGAAGAGCCTCAACCGCAGCGTCCCATACCTTCGTAAATATCTCTTTTAGTTTTGTTGGAAGTTCCTTAAAGAACTCGACGATCTTGTCCCAGTTCTGAATAATAAGCGGCAGTACAAGAAGAAGAATTCCGATTGGTCCACCAAACATTGCAAGTCCTCGGCCTGCTGCGCGAAGACCAGTGCCCGCCGCAGTTGCTGCAGCGCCAAGACCGCGCTTAGCTCCAGCAAGAATTCCAGCAGATCTAGTTGCGTTTGCCATTGGAGTTATTGCTCCAGCAGATGCAGTACCTACGCCACGAATTCCAGTCGCCGCGCGTGTGCTAGCAGTTGCAACTCCGCCCATAGCAGCTTGTTTTTGCTTGTCAACAACCATCTGCTTTTGGAACTCCGTGCGAGTCGCTGTTGATCCTGTTCTTAACGCGCCAAATGGATCCTTAACAAATCCAACACCCTTGCTGACCGCTGCTCCAATTTTAGCAAATCCACCGATTACACCAGTTACACCAAACTTAAGAGCTGTAAAGATAAGTCCAATTGCTGAGAAGAACGCCAGGATCTGACCAACCTTTTGAACGATGGCTGCAATTACTGGGTTTTCCATTACCCTAATAACAACGTCAGCGGCCTTTGACAGAGTATCAAAGAACACCTGTATAGCACCAGCGTCTGTAAATATCGCAACGATCTCAAGAAGCTTAGTAATAAGAGTAGCTAGAGAAGGTGCTGCCTCGTTTGAGTTTTTAAGAATAGTAGCAAAGCTGTCTGTGCCGGTTGCTAGTTGATCCCAGAACTTCTTAACATTTGGGTCTGCTCCAGCCTTTATAACCTCTAGTCCGTATCCACCAATTGCCTCGGCAGCGGCAATGCCATTATCTGCAGAGTCCTTAAAGAACTTCTTAAGCTGGTCTTGACCTTCTACTGTCTTTCCAAACTCCTTAAAATCCCTCAAGCTTGTCTCAAGCCAGTCAAGAAGCTGTTGTCCGCCGGTGCCTGGACCAACGTTCGCCTTGATAATTACACCAAGAGATCCAAATGCTTCCTTAAATACCTCTCCAATTTCCGCGGCAACATCTCCGGCAGTGTTAAAGAAATCCTCAAGCTTCTTCTTACCTTCCTCGGTGTCAAGACTTGTTTCAAAGTCTTTTGTTACTTTCTCTAGCCAACCAAGAAACTTCTCAGTTAAAGGCTGAAGAGCAATGAGAGTAGAAAGAATAATTCCATAAACGTTTGAAACGATGCTGCCTAATTTTTCGATATTCGTTGCCGAGTTTGTAAATACAGTGGCAAGATCCTTAAGATTTCCAGCCTCTGTTATCGCATTTGCAATTTCAATTGACGCGTTTCCTAGCGCGTCACCAACTTCTTTAACGCCTTGCTTAATGACAGGAAATCCCTTGTCTGCAACAATCTCAATGCCTTCTTGCAACTTAGGAAGAAACGCTCCTGCTGCAGCTTCCTTAATCTCTTCAACCTTAGGTTTTAGCTCGGAGATAAACTTTGCAAACTTTTTCTGTGACTCTGTTAGACCTTCTAGTGGATCATCAGCTCCGCCTTCACCGCCCTTTTGTGCTTTTGCAAGATCTTCCTTTGCTCTCTTTAGATCTAAGGTAGCATCCTTCTCTGCGCGCAAGCCATCTCGAACTTCTTTTACTCTATTTGCTTCTAGCTCTGCTTGAGCAAACTTAGCATCCTTTAGTTTTTCATTTGCATCAATAACAACCTGAGTGCCATCTACACCTGTCTTTGAAAGACGTAGTTGCTCTGCTGCAAGATCTGAGTTCGCGTCCTTTGCCTTACGTAGACCAAGTTCAGCCTGAGCGTATGCAAGCTCAGCTTCCTTACGAGCACGAGAGTTTGGTGGAAGATCTTGAGCGCGCTGTAGAGTTTCACGAGCCTTCTCAAGTTCAAGGGCCGCCTTCTTCTCGGCAAGGGCAGCGTCCTCTGCGTCAAAGCCAAGTTGTTGAAGCTCTTCGTTTCCTTCTTCAATTGCCTTGGTAAGTTCGGTCTGTGCCTCGGTTACTTTTTTCTTAGATTCTACTAAGTCTGCATCGTACTGTAAAGCATCTTCAGCATTTCTTTCAATAACACGAGCAAGAGCTTTTTCAGCATCAGCAACACGACGCTTCTCGGCAGTATCGTCCTTTGCGGCCTTTGTCTTTGCCTTATTGAGTTTACCTACGGCAGCGCCGATTCCTCCCAATGCTAGTTTGGCAGTTACAGCTGCTATTCCTACAGAAGAAAGAATTGAACCAAACACAAGAAGAGACGGACCAGCGGCAGCAACGCTTGCGCCTAATGCAACTACTGATGATATAAGCGCGCCAAGACCTGAGGCAAGAGCAGCTAGACCAGTACCAACTGTTCTACCTGTTCGAGTGAGAGAAACAAGTTGCTTGTTTGTCGCAATGGCGTTTTTGATAAAACTACTATCAAATATACTCTTGTTATTTTTAGCAAAGCCTCTGCTAAAGCTTCTTCCGACGTCTTTTCCAGCGCTATCACCGATGTCACCAAGACCACTAAAGCCTCTCTTGATGTCGCCTGCTACTCCGCTTGTTATAGCACGAACAACTATATGTGCCTCGCCGACAAGTGCCATTTTCTCTCACCTCCTTTCTTGGTTGTTACTTAATTTTTTAGAGCGGTGCGTCCAGTATGTTTCCAAAAGGCTTTGCTGCATTTGGATCAAAGTTTGTTGGTGCAACGTAAGCCTTTGGTCTTTGGGCTGGGTTGAACGGTTCAGGCATCTTTTCCTCAGCAGCATCTATTTCATCTGCAGACAAAGGTTCGTATGCTCCATTGGATGATTTGCGACTATATTTATACGTGCTGTCATACAGCTCCGCATATATTGAGTCGCGCGTCTTGTCTCTAGCTTCAGCCTGCTCAGCAGTTGAGTAGTTTAGATCATCTTCAAAGAAATAATGAATGACGTCTAACATG
>Ga0315904_10013655_pt1 | contig 10158 bp, 5 predicted proteins | sample LakEriMetagenome_6_FD_203529 | JGI IMG/M metagenome (GOLD analysis project Ga0315904, IMG submission 203529) | Freshwater fungal communities from buoy surface, Lake Erie, Ohio, United States - Buoy 12 MA120 | ecosystem: Environmental > Aquatic > Freshwater > Lake | place: USA: Lake Erie, Ohio...
GCGAGCGATCGATGTACTCATTGAGTGGGACCTGGGGTACGTAGTTGGTTCGCGGCAGAAAGTCATCTGGTATATTCTCTAGGTCGATACAGTCATACGCTTGGTTGCTTGAGCAAATTCTCCGGGGTGTTTTGTAGAGTGGCTGGTTTACGAAAAAATGTGGGCCTGATAATATTAGTTCGTGTATGTCGCTGGGGAATTGCGTTGCTCGTGTAATCGTCCCGTTTTGCTGGGAGTTCGTCTCGTGCCACATCTCGGTAGTGGTATATGAATCGGCGATGTCCTGGATGCGTCTTTGTTTGTTGGTCAGTTTTTGCAGGGCCTGGACTAGTTGTCTTCCGTGTATTGCTGGCAGCCTGGACTCCGAGGCAAGGGTTTGTTCGTCGTCATAAAGGGATCCAAATAGGCGAAGTTCTTGTACTCCTATTTCAACGATCCTTGATGGGTGGCCATTGAGTACCCAATTGCCTTGGTCGTCCTTGATTCCAGGTATAGGAAGACCCTTGCTGGCGATATCAAAGCAGGAAGCGACTGTCTTCGGATGGAAAAGGTTGGAGATAGACCTAAAGCCTGGCGCTTTCTTCGCATCTATGGCCTTTCTGTAAATATTGATACTAAAGCGCGTTTCGTCGTGCACTTCCGCGAATAAAAATAATTTGTTCTGGAATTGAAAGTGCCAGCTGAGGTAATTCATTAGGGTGCCCCTTAGGGTCTTCCCTTTGGGGTCGTCATATACGCCTTCGGGGTGGAGGAATCCTTGGGCTCCTAGATTGGAGGCTAGTCGCCAGGCCTGCGGCAGAAAACACTTGTAGAGATTGGCCTGGCTCCCCTTCAAAAGCGAATAATTCTGCACCGCATTCAGAAACGCCTGGCTGCCGCTTTGGGCTTCGAATTCTTCGAGATAGGCCGCCATCAGGTTGGGATGTTGGCTGAAGGCGTCGCTGCGACGCTTCGCCAGCTCGCTGGCGCTCACCTTCCTGATTAGCACCATTGGGTCGCTGTCGCCGATCACGCCTTTTTCCTCCCACTCCACTTTCAGCCAGGGAGGGTTGCCCACAATCAAGTCAAAGCCGCCGGCCTTGAGCAGATCGGCGAATTCCAGATCCCAGTGCAGCGGTCGGATGCGCTGGGTCACCGCCTCCACCTGGCGCAGGCGCTCGAACTCGCGTTTGAGTTTCTGCACATCCACAAAGCCGTGGCGGTCGGAAAAGTCCACCGCCAGCTGGCGGGGTTGGGTGTCGGCAAACAGGTTCGTTTGGCCCAGCTCGGGTGTGATCCCCTGCTCTAGATCGCCGAGGATCATGCTCAGCTCCAGCAGCCAGGTATCGCGGCTGGGCAGCGAGCCGGCCTGGCGGATTGGCCAGAACCACAACGCACACCAATAGTCCATCGCCCACTTGAGCCGCAGGCGGGCGTTGGTGTTGGCCACACCTGTGCCCAGCACCTCCTGCTCCTGGATGCGGTCCTTCAGCCTCAGCGGCGTCCAGGCGGCGTCGCTGAGGCCGGTGGGGTCTTGAGCCCCTGGCTCCTGCCACACCGGCAGCGGATCGGTGGTGCGTTGGCGCAGCTGCATTTGTTGCTCGGCCCACTCCTGCATCAGGCGATCCACCAGCAGGCTGAGCCGCCGCAGGTGGGCGATCTGGGCCTCCGTGAACGCCTCCCCCACAAATGCCTTGTTCCAGCGTTTGCAGCGCTCGATCGCCTCGGGTTCCAGCTGTTTGATCACCTTGTCGCCATAGGCCGCCATGCCCGGATCGGGCAGCAGGAAGTGGAAGATGGCGTCGTCCGGCAGCACGGCGTCCCAGGCCAGTTCCTCGGGGGCGTGTTCGTGCCACAGGCGCGTGGGCCTGGCGTTGCGGCCGGAGCCGGTGGGCAGCTGGCTCACCCGCACGATCTGCCGGCGCGCGCCGATCAGGGAGTTGCCGCACTGCAGCTGCTGGCTGAACCAGGGCACGAACGCCCGCCCCTTTTCGGGTGTGAAGATGCTGTTGAGCCAGAGGCTCACCTCGGCCAGCTCCACCGCCACCGGGTTGAGATCCACTCCATACACGTTCTGATCGGCCAGGCGCATCTTCACCTTCTGCAGCTCAGTGGCGAACTGCTCATGGGGCACGCTCTGGCCTGTTTCCTGCTGGCGCCGCTCCAGATATGCCTGGGCCAGCTGGTTCACCACCTCGTTCAAGAACGCCGCCGAACCCATCGCCGGCTCACACACCTTCAGCTGCAGGATGTCGGCAGCACTTTTGCCGGGTAGCAGCTCCTTGAGGGCGTACTTCACCAGGCACTGGGTGAGCGATTCGGGCGTGTAGTAGCTGGCGCTCTTCTCGCGGTCGCGGCCGGCCAGGCGGTAGATGAAGGTGCCCTTGGGGTAGCACTTCGGTTGGCCGCTGCCGGGGTCGGGCACGATCTCGTCGGCCTTGTAGGCCTTGAGCTGCTCGGCGGTCACGAAGTGGCCCACCTCCAGTTCGTCGTGCTGCTGGCCGCTGGCCCGGCCACCGGCAGACGTGGTGGCGTTGTCGTCAGCACTGCCGTCCGCGTGCGCACCGTATTCGCTAGCACCGTATCCGCTGATGCCGTATTCGCTTTCGCCGCTCTCTGCGCCGCTGTCTCCTTCGCTCTCTCCTCCGCTGTCGTCGCCGAACTCCTCATCGTCAACGCTGCTGGCAGCCTTGGCCTTCTTGGGGGCGGGCTGCACCTCGTACAGATCCGTTTCGGCGAAGAAGCCCCGGAAGCTGAGCAACGCCTCATACACGGCGCCCAGCTGGTTGATGCCCAGCTGCGCATAGCTCACCCGGCCGCGCCGTTTGCCTTTGCCTTCCTTGGTGAGAGACATCAGCTCGATCACCTCGCGCAGCACCACATTGCGGAAGCGCAGCTTGCCCCAGCGCTTCTCGCCTTTCTCGTCTTTGAGCAGGCCGTTGAGGATCGGCAGCCGCTCGGGATCAAACAGGTGCGCCTTCAGCGGCACGATCTGAAAGGTGTCGACGTGGGGCGTCGCGCTGCCCTCCAGTTCTGGCTGCGTTGCCTCCGCCTCGCCCTTCTTGGGATAGCCCTCCCAGATCATCTGAAACAAGCGATCCAGCGACTCACTGATGTAGGTGCTCTCGCGATCTTCCTCGCTGGCCAGCCCGGCGGTATCCAGATCGCGCAGGCACTCCAGGCTGTAGCCCAGGCGGTACACATCGTTTCCCATCGGCGCATAGCCCAGCTCCTTGGAGCGGCTCTCGATGAAGAACAGGAACAGCAGCCGATACATGAAGCGCAGCAGCTCCAGGCTGAGCTTCCGCGGATCCAGGCGCTCGGCGAACAGCCCCTTCTTCTGCCCCTTGATCCAATGCACCGCCTCATTGCCGAGCAGTTCGATCGAGCGGCGCAGGGCGTATTTGAGATCGCCGCTCACCTCATAGGCGTGCTTGTGGCTGTTCTCATCCAGCTCATCCAGCAAGGGCGTGCCGCCACCCGTGGGGCAGGTGTGCTCCCTGTGCAACAGCGTGGCCGCCGCCAGCAAGGCATCGGGGTTGTTCTCGCCCAGCAGCGTGTTCAGCTCGAAGCGCAGCAGCCGGGAAGCGGCCCATTTCTGGCGATCGATCAGCAGCAGCTGGTCGCGGCTCACCGCCAGCACCCAGCGGGGCGGAATCGCCTGGCCGAAGATTCGCTCGCTGATCAGCTCTTCCCAGGTTTCGCTGCCCCTGCCGTCGCCATCGGTGAGCACCAGCCCTAGCGCCGGGTCGTCGATCTGGCAGGCCCAGCTGGTGGCGATCGTGAGATCCAACGGATCGGCCGGCTGATCGCTGGGGTTGAAGCACTCCACCACCCACAGCCATGGCTCGCCCTTGGCGTTACTCACCTCCGCCAGCAGCGGAATCTGATACGCCTCGCCGCCGATTAGCACGGGCTCGGCCTTGGGGGCATAGGGATAACCCAGCGCCTCGCATAATGGCTGGAAGACCAACTCCCGCTGCAGCCGCAACCGCTCGGCCGGCTCGTCCGTGATTCCCAGCTCCGCTTCCCTGAGCTTCTGCCAGGGTTTGCGCAGCGCCCGGAACGCCGCATCGGGCGTCTTCACGTCTGCGTTGGGATCCGCCTCCAACTGCGCCTTGGCCTCCTCGCTCCAGCGCTCGCGCACCTTCTTGATGTCGCCCGTCAGCACACTTTCGAGGTAGTGCGCCGCATAGAACTCGTTGGCGTTGCTGATGCCGGGGAGGGCCATGGGTCAGGACTTGCGCAATGCGAGCAGTGAGGTGGTGGGTTCGCTGATGAAGGTCTTGATATTGCTGGCGTGAGCCAAAAGGATCTGGAGAATCTCAGCCGTGCTGGTGTTCCCTACTACCAACCAGATCACTTTGGGCGGAGCACCGCGCAGCAAGCTGAGACCGCGGAAGTCGTCGTCTTTGGTGACGATGGTGTATCCGTTCTCACCAGCGAATGACCAGATCTGATGATCGCTTTCGCCCTTCAGCTGCACATCACGCCCATGCACAGTGCCCGGGAACTGCTCTGAAAGCGCGGACGCAAGCCGAGGGCTCAGATTTTCATCCAGCAGGAAACGAGCTGCCATCGGCTGGCTCAGGCCACCCTCAGCTCGCTGAGACGCTTTTCGCGCTCGGCGGCATAGCGAAGCACCGCCTGAATGTGTTCAGGCTGCAGATCTGGGAAGTCGGCCAGGATCTCCTCCTGGCTCATGCCACTGGCCAGATACTCGAGCACATCCGACACCGTGATGCGTGTGCCGGCCAGGCAGGCCTTGCCGCTGCGCACGCCAGGCGTGCAGGTGATCAGGGGGGGTGAGGCGGTCATGGTGCAGGTGGTCAGAGGGGTGAATGCTCAGGCGAAAGGCTGGTCGCAGGGGCGGTCGGCCCGATCCGGCAGTTCCAGCTCCACGCCACCCAGCCTGGCGAAGCGGGCCTGGATGCGGCTGCCCAGGCCCTCCCGGGGATGGTGAGCGTGGCCATTGGCGCCGTCCTGCCTGCAGGGCATTCCATGTTGGCGGCAATGGCACTGGCACCGCCAGACAGCCGCATGACAATGTCGTGCCTGAAGACTCATTCGCTTACCATCCGCCCAGCAGCCGACCTGGAGCGGGAGCTTGAGGCCGTTTGCGCCGAAACGGGCCGTTCCCGTGGGGACATCGTGCCCGATGGGCTGCGCAGGCATTTGCAGCTGATGCGCTTTGAGCGGCTGCGGCGCCAGGCCCTGCCGTTTGGCGAGGCCGCCGGCTGGTCCAATGGGGACGACGTGTTTGCTGCCGTGTCTTGAAGCATCCGCCAGCTCAGGCCTCGCGGTGCAGCACCGCCACCAGCTTCAGGTAGGGGGCCGGCTCGATCGTCATCACTTCGTTGACGAAGCGTTCGTGGTCGTTGAAACGTCCATCGATCGCCTGTTGCTCGGCCAACCGGCGCTTCTCCTTGATCTGCTGGGGGCGCTGGTCGGTGGCGTAGGCCTGCCGCAATTGCTGCTCCTGGCGTGCCCGCAGTCGCTTCAACCGCTCCCGCTGGGCGTCGAGCTCGGGCTGCATGCGGGCGGTCCATTGGTCGCCGCAATCCCGCAGGTAATCGTTGGCCCTGGTTACGGCGAAGGGCAACTGGGCGCGCAGGTGAGGGGGGATGGAGGCGTTGGGGTTGGCATAAGGTCTGCGGCCAAGCTGCAGCCGTTCAGCAACCGTCTCGAAGGGCTCGATCGCCAGCACGTTCAGGCCTGAGCCCCCGAAGCGCACCGCCACCCACTCCTGCACCACCGGCACTCCCTTCTGGTTGGGGATCGTGCCCTGAAACACCATCACCACCTCGCCGGGATCCAATCCCTCGTTCAGCTGCAGCACCGGCGCGCAGTGGCGCGGGAAGCTGATCTGGCCCCGGTCCGCCAGCCAATCCACCAGGGGATGCAGATCCCAGAGGTATTCCAGCTCCGGTCGGCTGTTGTCCTGCTTGCGGCTCTGCTCCAGGGCCCGCTGCAGCGCCGCCACCTCGGTGGAGAGCGCCAGCCGCTGGCCCCGGGGGGGCTGCAGTTCTCTGGGATAGCGTTCGTAGCGGCGCTGCAGATCGCTGGGCGGCGTGATCTCCAGCCGCTGCTGCTCCGGAAACGCACGCAGATCAAGCCTCTCGCCGCGGCGCTCCAGGTGTTCGCTCACCGCTTCGAGGGCCGTGTCCACATAGCTCCACAGGCTGGCGAACAGGCTGAAGGGCTGGCGCTGCTGCACCTGAATCGGCTCTGCCGGGGCGTCTCTGTGGTTAGGGCTGTTGAGTGAGCTTGCGCTGGGATCGGCACTGGGATCGGCGCTGGAGTTGATGTTGAGGCTGTCGCTGGGGAGGCGGCCGAACAGTTCTTCGAACAGGCTGTCGCCGCTGCTCGGCTCCAGGTAGGGCGCGGCGTTGCTGTCCATGCGTTGTTCCAGCTCCTCCACCGCGCCGCTCTCGAACGCCCGGCTGAATTCCTCCTCCTCGCCCACCGCGTCGTACACACCCAGGAACACGGCTGGATCGCCGATGTTCTGCTGGGCCTGCTCGTCTTTCCGCTTCAGCAACCGCAGCACCTTCTCGGCATCACCCATGCCTTCGCTGCGCGACGTGTTGAGCAGATAGCGGATCTGCGGTTGCTGCGGCTGGCCATAGCGATCGATGCGGCCGTTGCGCTGCTGCAGCGTCATCAATGACCAGGGGATATCCACATGCACCAGCCGGTGGCTGAGGTAGTGCAGGTTGAGGCCTTCGGAGGCCACCTCGGTGGCCACCAGGATCCGCACCGCCTCCTTCTCCTGAGCGAATTGCTCCACCACCTTCGTCTGCTCCACATCCGGCATGGCGCCATGGAGGCCCACCACCGCCCCCGTGGGCAGCCCCAGGTCTGCGGCGAGGTTCTCCTTTAAGAACCGCTGGGTTTCGCGCCGGCCGGTGAACAGCACGATCCGGTCCCTGGGGTCTTTGCCGCTCCAGTTCCAGTCCGTGCGGATCAGCTGCAGCAGGCGCTGATATTTGGAGAAGTCGGCCGGGCCGATCGCGGCCAGCAGGGGTTCGAGCTGCTGCAGGGCGGCCTGATCCGCAGACGCAGCGGTCGCGGAGCTGGTGGGGGAAGCCGATTCGGGGGATGCCGCTGCGGAGGATCCAGGCGCCTCCAGTCGCTTGAGGCGATTGCGCACCGTCTCCAGCGCCGCCATCGGGCTGGAGAGCAGGCTCTTGGCCAGCGTGGTCTTGAACAGCTGGCCCGCCTTGGCTTTGGCGTCGCTGGCAGGCAGCTTGAGGTCCTTGAGCAGGGCGAACACCCGCTCTTCCCGTTCACTCGCCGGGCACTCCACATCGGCGCTGTTCCGCTCCTTCACGCTGCTGCGCAGATCAGCGATCACGTCCTTGCGGAAGCGCCGCACATACAGGTCTTTGATGTCGTCCTTGCTGTACTGGCTCGGATCGGCAATCGCCGTGGGATCGAGCATGTTCATCAGGCTGGCGAAGCTCTCCGGCTTGCCGTCATGGGGCGTGGCCGACAGCAGGATCAAGGTTTCCGAGCGGGTCGCCAAACGCTCCGCCAGCCGCGCCCGCTGGCTCTTCTGGGCTCCCCGCGCCCGCTCGGCCACGTTCTGGCATTCATCGATCACGATGATGTCCCAGCTGGCATGATCGAGATAGAAGCGATAGTCGCGGTCGTTCTTGAGCGTATCGACCGATACGATCGCCTTGTCGAAGTAGTGAAATGGGTTCTGGTTGGTGGGGATCTGCTCGCGGATCCGCTGAATCCCCACCGAATCCAGCCGCACCAGCGGGATCGAGAAGCGTGTCCAGAACTCCTTCTGGAACTGCACCACCATGCTCTTGGTGGTCACCACCAGCAGCCGCCGGCCGCGTCCGCGCCGGATCAGCTCGCTGCAGAGAATGCCGCACTCCAGCGTCTTGCCCAGGCCCACCGCATCGGCGATCAGCAGCCGCTGGCGCGGCATCGCCAACGCCTTGGCGGCTGGCTCCAGCTGGTAAGGCAAGGCATCCATCGCCGCCCGCTGGCCCACCACCAGGGCGTTGTCCGTGGGAACGGAGCGGCGCAGGTGGGCCTCCAGAAACAGCAGGCTGTCGCGGTAGCGGGGCGACGGGTCGCCCACCAGTTCCGTCTCCTCGGGCTGCAGCACCTTGAAGCTGCCGGCGGCCTTCTCCACCTCCACCAGGAAGCGGGCCTCCTTCTCGCGCAGGAATGGCGACACTCCCACCACATCCACCACCTGCTGGCCAGCGGAGCTGCGGCCGATGCTGCGCACCAGCCATTCGGCGCTGCGGCACTCGATCCGGGCTCCAGGGGCGAGAACGGCCTCAGCCACGGGCCAAGCTCCTGTGCTCGCTCACCTTCACGCCGAACCCGGAGGTGTCGCAGACGCCGCGATGCCCCATCACGCCGCTTGGCCTGCCAGGCCCCGATCGAGCGGCACCAAACCCCAGCACGACCATCCCCTCAAGCCGCTCCGGCTCATCCTGCAGCGTTCTACAGCCCCAGCGCATCAGTCGCCCCAGGATCGTCACCTTCAAGGCGGCGTGGCCCTGGAGCTGTCGAGCCTGCCGCACGGGCGAGTGCTGGTGGTGGTTCTGGGCGATGGGGCTGGATGGGTCAAAATGGGGTCATGACAGACCCCACAGGCGATCCAGCGGCCATGCAGTTCGTGCGTCGTGGGGCGGACGACAACCGGGTTGTGAAGATCAAGATCACAACCGTTCGCAAGGTCAAGGGTAAAAATCCCACCGGCAAGGCAGGTGCCTTTGCCGCTTTGGATCGCCTTTACGCCGAGAACATCGAGGCACTGCGTCGCCTGGCTGATGGGTGAGGAGCCAATTTGGCTGCTCCGCGAGTGGGTTGAAGAAGCCCACAACCGTGCCTTGCGAACACATGGCGGGTTGCCAGGAGTCCGTGACGCCAACGCTCTTGAGGCGGCCCTAGCCTCTCCGCGAAACCTTTGGGCTTATGGTAATGAATCAGACCCTTTTCTGCTGGCTGCCCACCTGCTGGTTGCCGTGGTTAAATCTCACGGTTACTGCGATGGCATGAAGCGCACAGCCCTTTCATCCGCCGTCATGTTTCTTGGCGCGAATGGCATCGTGGTTCATGTCAACGATGCCGATGCCGTGTATTACACGCAGTGTGCAGCAAGCTGCACGGAAGCAGAGCGGCGGAACGTTGAGTCTGCTATCGCTCAATGGCTGCGCATGGCTTCGCCTGAGAACCGCCGCGCTGCATAGAACGGCCCAGCGTTGGGCATCACATCCCCAGGGATGCCATGGAGAACCCTGCAAATGCCAAGGGCCAAGGTGTTCTGCTCTGGATTCGTGCTTGCGCCATCCTCGCGGGCGGCGTTCGCGAGGCAGCGATCGTGGTGGAACCGGCCGCCGAGGGCGGCAAGGCCGGGCGCGGATCCCGTTGCTTTCTTCAACATCCTGAACTTTGGCGCCAGCCGTTCGCGCCGGCCCCAGCCGTTGGCGTTGCCCCAGCCGTTGGCGGTGCACCCTTAGCCCTGGGGCGGTGAGCTCGCCAGCTTCTGCGCCAGAGCCGCCGAGAGCCGCTTCAGCGGCGCTGACATCTCGCCGGCGGGGATGGCCACGCTGATCAACCTGGGGCCCGTCATCCCATCGGAGCGCCAGCGACCCAGGCTGCTCCAGAGATCCTGCTCGTTCTCCACCCGCTCCGCGGCGCTGAAGCCCATCGCCAGGGCCAGCTCCCGATGGGCCACCGGCTGCAGATCGTTGAAGGGACCATCGACGATGGGTCGCTCGGTGCCATAGCCGCCGTTGTCGAGCACGATCACCAGGGCGGGAATGGCATAGCGGGCCAGGGTGGCCAGCTCGTTGGAGCACATCAAGAAGGAGCCGTCGCCGAGGAGCACCACGGGCGGGCGCTCCGGGCAGGCTCCCCAGGCCCCCACGGCGGCGGGCAAGGCGAAGCCGAGGGAAGCCCAGAAGCTGCTGGCGAGGAAATGATTGTCTTCCCGGAGGCGCAGATCGGCGGCGGCGAACAGGGCATCGCCGGGATCCGCCAGCACGGTGGCGGCGGCGGGCAGCACGGCTTCGATCGCCGCCATCAACCGCTCCACCCCCACCGGCTGATCGGGCTTCGGCTCGAAGGCGGCGGCCGGCGCGGGGCCAGGGGCCGCAACGGGCAGGGGGGCGGGCTCCGGCGCGGGCGCCTCCGCCCAGATGC
>Ga0315904_10013656_pt1 | contig 10158 bp, 7 predicted proteins | sample LakEriMetagenome_6_FD_203529 | JGI IMG/M metagenome (GOLD analysis project Ga0315904, IMG submission 203529) | Freshwater fungal communities from buoy surface, Lake Erie, Ohio, United States - Buoy 12 MA120 | ecosystem: Environmental > Aquatic > Freshwater > Lake | place: USA: Lake Erie, Ohio...
GCTTGAGTCGACCGGGATGGGGAAGATGATGAACGATCCCCAGATCGCGCCGATCCTAGGAACCTTTTATTCGACCTTTGTCGGGCAGCTTCAGGGGATGCAGGACGCTATCGGATTGAATCTGGACGAACTTCTGTCCGTTCCAAATGGTGAGTTTGCAGTTGCATTGGTCGGAACTAAAAACGACCCGGCGATTGCGATTTTGCTCGAAGCCGGGGAGGAGATGCCGTCCCTCCAAGTCTTGTTGGAGCGGGGCCGCCAAGCCACCGAGAACAATGGCGGAACCTTTGAAGAAAAGGAGGTTGGCCGGATCTCGATGAAGAGTTTGGGACGCAACGATCGAAACAATCGGATTTACTACTTCATCGATTCTGGTGTGATGGTAGCGTCGAATCGAGCGGATTACGCCGAGCAGTTGGCCCTCGTCTGGACCGGGAACGGGATCGATCACAAACCGCTCGCAGATAACCGCGACTTTACGACCATCATGAGCCGCTGTGTCGGCACCGAAGGAGAGCGGCCTCAGGTTTCGTTCTTTGTGGATCCTTTGGCTCTCGTCCGCGAAGTTGGCAAAAGTCAGAGCGGGTCGGTCGCGATTTTAGCTGCGTTGAAAACCCTTGGAATCGATGGCATCAAAGGGATCGGTGGCAGCGCGATCATTGCGCCCAATGAGTTTGATTCGATCATCCATGGCCACTTGCTGCTCAATAGCAACCGCCAAGGCATCATGCGGGTGATTCGCCCCAAGAGCGGATCGACCGAACCGGAACCATGGGTAAGCGAACAAGTCACCAGTTACTTCACGATGAACTGGGACTTTGCGAAAACGTTCAAAGCGATCGAGGAAATCGTCGATACCTTCGGCGGCGAAGGAACCTTGGAAAGTCGTGCGATCAGCCAAGCCAACCGCTTTCTAGGGATCGATCTTCGCAAAGACGTTATCGAGCAATTGGACGATCGATTGAGCTTGGTCCAGCTGATTGTTCCGCCTAAGAAGATCAATAGCCAGTCGAACGTGTATAGCGTTCACGTCAAAGACCCCTCGAAGATGAAAACGGAAGTGTTGCCGAAGATCTTTGAAAAGATCAAAGGTCAAGGTCCAGGGCTCAGCTCTAAGCTTCTCGGGGATACAACCATTTATTACGCAAACATCAGTCAGGAAGCGAGCGAACGGGTTCGCAACATTCGTCTGCCGCAGCCCGCGTTTTGTATTCTCGGCAAGGAATTGATCGCGAGCGATTCGCTGGCGGCGATCGAGGAGATCGTCAAATTTGAATCGAGTGGAGACGGATTACTGGCTGACTCGATCGAATTTAAATTGGTACGGGATCGGATCAAGGCTCAGTTGAAGAATAGCGAAATGTCGGTCCTCGCGTACCAACGCCCCGAGGAAGGGATGCGCTTGATGTACGATTTGGCCACCGACCCAGAAAATATCGACAACCTTGAGCGGATGTCCGAGAACAATCCATTTTTTACCGCTTTGGTTACGGCGGTACGGAGCAAGAAACTGCCGCCGTTTGAGGTGATCGCCAAGTACCTCGCGCCCGGCGGGGCGTTCCTGGTCGATGAGGAAACCGGATTGCACTACACCGGCTTTTCGATGCGCCGCGAGTAGAATCTGGAGTAGAATAGTCCGGCCGCAGGGTTTTATCGCCGAGTGCATGATACTGCTCAATTCTGCGGCAATTCCCATCCTACCCGTCCGCTCTTTGCGGGCTTCATCATCCACTTCACGAGTGTATCCCTCCTATGCGCAATCCCACATCGAACTCTGGCGTTAGCGGATCCAACCGCCGGTCATTCCTCACTCGCTCTGCGGTCACCCTTGGAACTGCCTCCGCCCTCTCCGCCGCGGCAATCCAAAGTGGCCGAGCGGAAGACAAGCCTCAAGCGTCTCTATCGAAATTGATCACACCCCCAGAAGGAAAGCGGATCCTGCTTTCGTGCAAGCTTTCCATGATCAAGGGCGATATCGATGGGAAGCCAATCACGTTGGCGCAGCGCTTGGGGTTGGCCAAACAAGCGGGATTCGATGGGGTCGATTTTGATGAAGCGGGTCGATTCACGGTCGAGGAAGCACGCGCCGCCGTCCAAGAATCAGGTGTCTTTTGCCACAATGCGATCAACCATGATCACTGGAACAAGCGGCTCACCAGCGCCAACGAAGAGGATCGAAAAACGGGTGTCGCAAATATTGCCCATTGCCTTCGCGTTGCCCATGCGATCGGTGGCAGCGGTGTGCTGATTGTGATCGGTCGAGGAGCTGATGGTCCCGAGTCCGAAATCAATGATCGTGCCCGAAACGAGATTAAAAAACTTCTCCCACTCGCCGCGTCGCTCGGCCAACCGATCTTGTTCGAAAACGTTTGGAATCAAATGCACTACGACCACGATGCGCCGCCCGAGCAAAAGCCGACGCGCTTTATCGAGTTCGTCGATAGCTTTAAGAGCCCGTGGGTCGGTATGTACTATGACATCGGGAATCACTGGAAGTACGGACAGCCACGCGAATGGCTCAACGCTTTTGGCCATCGCGCAGTGAAGCTCGATGTGAAGGGTTTTAGCCGAGCCAAAAATAAATTCGTCGATATCACCTCCGCCGAAGACGATCTCCCATGGGATGAGGTTCGAAAGGGTCTCGATGATATCGGTTGGAGCGGTTGGACCACCGCAGAAGTCGGCGGCGGCGGCGTCGAACGATTGACGACTGTGCGCGAACAAATGCAAAAGGCGTTCGGCGTCTAAGGCATAGTCGGTTCTAGCGCCGCAACTCGCGATAAATCTCGATAAATACGGTTGCTCTAAAGCTTGTGAGTGGCTCGCATCGTCAACCATAAGCTTGGGATCGCTCCCGCGATCCCAAGCAACAAGGCGACGCTAGCTTCACGGTTGCGAATACCGTAGTGGAGCAACTCAAACATCCGCATCGCAACAGTTGTCACTCCAGGAGGCTGGATGAGCATGTAGGATGCAAGATCGCCAAAGGAGATGAAAAAGGTGATCCCAAGGCATGTCAGAATACTGCCGGTTGCGTACTTGAGCCAAATCGATTGCTGAAGCCACCACGGAAGGGATTTGTCATACGCAATCAAATCCTCAAACCGCGACTCAAAGCCCCAGCGACTTATGAGCATGATCCCATAGGCGATTGGCAAGCAACGAAATTGCAAGGCCAGGATCGGTCCGATCAGGGTCCTGTCCGCGATAAAGCTCCATGCATCGGGCAGAATCCTGTCGAAGAGTTGCAGCAGGGCTAGATTCACCAAAGGGCCAGGGAGGGACAGCGCGAAGCCCAAGAGAAAAAGAGTAGCGACGTTGAAGGTTCGCGATGTGGAGCCAACTATCAGAAGCAAGGCCAGGACGACCGCAAGCCCGCTGCTCCAGATCGCCAGTTGAAAGCTCCAACCGAACTCAGAAGAAAAGTCGGTGATGTGGGCTATCGATCGCAGGGATTGTTCAACGCTCCAACTGCGTACCGCACGCTCGTCGACGACGCGTGACTCCCATCCTATTCGCGTGATCAAGCTTGCGAACGGAAGGAGCGACGTCGCAAAAACGATTCCCCAAACGCCGAGGGCCCAAAGGGATCGGCTGCCCATGCTGAATACGGCAACAGGTGTCCCGGATGGAACGTTGGATGTGCCAGGTCCCAACGGTAGGTTCGCACCGCGATCGATCGAACTGGTTTCGGGAGACTTCCGAATCGATGGGCTAGGGGCTCGAAGCAACATGGCGACTGCCAAGCAAATCCCGCAGAGCATCGAAAGGAGCAGGCTCGTGATGATAGGTAGCGCGCGGAGCTTTCCAAATTGGACTTGTTGGTAAACACTCTCGCACAGCGTGGGGACTTGGAACAGATTGGTGACCACCATGTCGTTCTGGGTCGAGCAAAACGTCCAAAGCGAAGCGGCGAGGACCCAAGGAAATAGTTTGCGAACCAGGATCCGGCGAAATGCGAACGCGGGACCCATCTCCACGAGAGCTTGCTCGTAGGCCGCATCGCGGGCACGTTGCAAGCCGAGCGCGGCGATCAAAAAGCAGTAGGGCGTCGCCGCAGCTGTATGGATCCAAACGACAGCGGCGACTCCGTACCAAGGGTGTTTTGCGGCGTCGACTTGGCTCAGCCGCAACCAGCCTTGCGAACCGAATCCAGCACTCCACGCAGTTGCTTGGACATACACGGGAACCAGAAGAAAACTAGCGAGCAACGCGGCTGCGACTCGCCAGCCATAAGGGCGGACGACGATCAAGCCGTATGCTGCCACGGAGCCCAGGATCGGAGCGAGAATCGCCGCGATCCCGCTGATCAGCAACGTATAAACGATACCATGGCTTACCGCGATGTCCCACTGCACTCTGAACTCACAGCACTCTCTGAACCCACAGTACTTTTAGCGCCGATGCGGGGCGAGCCTTGTAATAAGGTTCGGCTAAACGATTTCAAACACGATTTCGACAGCGTTGATTTCGATCGTTTCGCTGGGAACATCGCTATGGCCGGATCGTCGTGTTGTTTCGACTTGCTCGATTTCATCGACCACTTCGGTCCCTGAGGTGACTCGGCCAAAGACGCAGTAACCAACGCCGTCTTGCGAGTTCTTTTTATCGAGGAAACCGTTGTCCTTGGTGTTGATAAAGAACTGGCTGGTGGCGCTGTCTGGCACGCTGGTCCGAGCCATGGCGATCGAGTACTTGAGATTCGCCAAGCCATTGGTCGATTCGTTTTTGATCGGCTTCTTAGTCCCCTTTTGCTTCATGTCTGGGCTAAAGCCACCACCCTGAATCATGAAGCCAGGGATGACACGGTGGAAAATGGTCCCGTTGTAGTGCCCCTCTTTCGCATACGAGAGGAAATTCTCAACGGTGATGGGAGCCGCTTCCGCATCCAACTCGATCGTGATGTCACCTTTGTTCGTTTTCATGACGACGGAAGTATGCGAAGCTGGCATGGTTTTAGGCTTTCGTAAGATTGGCGGAAAAGGAGGGATGGCTCTGGTGCAACGAATCGGTCGAGTTTACCACAAAACCGAAGAATGCCGAGAACCAATTCCATTGGAATCCATGAGAGGGGATAGACCCCGTTTCTATCGCAGGAGGCCAGAAAGGAAGTTCGTTTTAGTCCTGGGTGTGCAACCCGCACTCTGTCTTTCCCGTCCCGCTCCATCGTCCGGCCCGTTCGTCTTCTCCGGAGAGAACAGCACGTGTGCATGGCCAGCAGCCGATGCTGGTGTACCCAGCGTCGTGGAGAGGGTTGTACGGAATGTCTTTCTTGATGATCCGATCCCAGACTTGTTTTTTGGTCCAGTTGGCTAGCGGGCTAACTTTGACCAAGTGGAACTTTCGATCCCAACCGACGATGCTGGCAACAGCGCGATCAGGGCTTTGGTCGCGACGGATTGCGCTGGCCCATGCATACTTGCCCCGAGCCGCTCGTTTTAGCACGGAAAGCTTCCGATCGCCGCAGCAGCGGTTCGGATCAGTCTTGTACAGTGGTCCACCGTGGAGGGTTTCGTACTCGACAATGGTCAGTTCCGGACGCAACAGCTCCACTTCGATCCGATATTTTTCCGCGACGCGATCGCGCAAGGTGAGCGTCTCGGCGAATTGGTAGCCCGTATCCAAGTTGAACACCGGTGTTGTAGGGGAGACCCGCGACAGCATTTCAAGGATCACCATGCCTTCCGGCCCGAACGCAGTCGCCATGGTGAAGCGATTCCCATACGTGGATGCGGCCCACTCAAGGATCGCTTCCGGCTCGGCCGATTCGAAGGATTGGCTGATGGCTGCCAACTCTTCCAGAACCTCAGGGGTCGGAAGGAGGGGTGGATCTGCGGCTTGCGAACCTATCAATTCTTGAGGTTCCATCGGTTTTCCTTCACCATCACCCTTCGGATCATTCGAATTGGTCATGGTGTACGCGAAACAAGTTGCATGCGTCGTGATGAAAATGGGATGATCCCTGGAAAAACCGCAGGAAAGCTGGTGAAATAATACAGGAGGCATCAGCAGGGTCAAGAATCCCAAGGCGCTACGGGGGATTTCAAATCCATGTTGGTACCCCAATCGAGCATCCGCATCAGAAATTCTTCTTCTCACCAAGGGAGTTCGAAAATGCCAATCTACGAATACTATTGCCCACCATGCCACACGATTTACAGCTTCCTGGCACGTTCGATGGCATTGCCAACGGCACCTAAATGCCCCAAGTGCGGCCAGAAAAAGCTCGAGAAGAAAATCTCACGATTCGCCATCTCCAAAGGCTTGGTCGAACCGACGAGCGATGGTAGTGACCCCTTTGAAAACGTCGACGAATCCAAAATGGAGCAACTGATGGAGGAGATGGCGCCTCACATGGACGACGACGGTCCCGAGGACCCTCGTCAAATGGCAGCGCTCATGAAAAAGATGTTCGATCTAACAGGGGCGGAACCCAATGGTGCCATGCTGGAAGCGATGCGCAGGATGGAAGCGGGAGAAGACCCCGACAAAATCGACGAGGAAATGGGAGATGCGTTGGACGCAGAAGGTGATCCGTTTGTGAAGGGTGGCGGTAAGTCGTCCAAGCGATTGCGGCGACTGTTCGAAGCCCCCAACGTCGATCCTGAGTTGTACGAGCTGAACTAGTACAGGCTGAACTAGTACAAGCCGAATTAAAGGGGCTCCGCCAATGGAATAGTCAGTGTTACCGTGGCTCCCCTCGGAGCGCGATTCTCGATCATCAGTTTACCACCCAACTGCTTGGCGAATCGGTGACTGATCGCGAGCCCCAACCCAATTCCATGAACGGTTTCGGCTGCTTGTTCCACCGACTTAGAAAACGGATTTCTCCACTTTGCCCTAGGTGCGAACCCTGGACCATGATCAAGCACGGCGATGTGAACCATGCGGTCCTGCGTGACGGCTTGCATTTCAATGGCTCGCTCGTCGCCATTGCAAGCGTACTTGCTCGCATTATCGACGAGATTCACCAAGATCTGTTCGAGGATCGACGGGTCCACGGCCACGCAGCTATCCCATGCATCGGATTCGGTTACCAAAAGATGCATATTGAATCGCTTAGCTAAGGAATCAAGCCGAGGTTGAATGCGATCGAGCATCGAGCGAAGGGATGCAACCTCTGCGGAGCGACTCGATCTCCCACCTTCGAGCCTCGCAAAGGCAAAGACATTCTCGACCAAATGACCGATGCGTTCGACTTCGTTTTGAAGCGTAGCAAGGTACGATTGGCGCGTGGCCTCGTCCCGTATCATTCCGCTGTTGAGCATTTCGGTGTAAAGCTGCAAAGTTGTCAACGGAGTTCGCAGCTCGTGAGTCACCGCAGCCACGAACGCTTCGCGCCGTTCGCTCAATCGGAGAACCCCTGCTAACAAGAGCCCAGTGAGTACAGCGGTGGTCAAGATGCCTATCCAACCGATGATCAGCACCAAAGATACCGACAGCCCGCGATCCGTGGTGGGGGCTTGGAACTCTCCGGCCACCGTTCCTGGAATCACGATGCATGGAATGGAGACCAGCATATCGGGACTGCTTTGAGCTGCGACATTTTCGATGGGTCGAAAGTCGCACTCAGGCAGAAGATCCTGGACTGCGCGGTTCATCGCGCGGCGCAGCGCGACCCAGTCGACCACCCAGCCTTCGAATTCGGTTTTGGTGATGTTCTGGCGAACCAGCATTAAATTTCCTTGATGCCATATCGGGGTGAAGGGTTGCGGTACATCGGCAGGTGGGATCAGAGCATTGTTGCCCATCAGCAACCGATTGCCGCGATCGTAATTCTGAACGCGTTGACTGAACTCGTTCGCGGCGAGGATCCGGTTTTGTTGATTGCTGAAACCCTCGAGCTTGGCCGTCGCATCGGCAACAATCGTTGAGGAATCCGCGGGCAGGTTCGATCGAAACCGACTAAACTCCTGCATCTTGTTGAGCACGATCGTCGGATCCACCCATTCTCCCACGAGCTGGACTGGCTCGCTGGCCGGCAATTTCCAACGGAAGGAACCTAAATGCGGGATGGCTGAGAGGACCGCTTCCGTCTCCGCGAGTTGGTCTGCTGTATCGGGTTGAGGTCCTGCCGGCAGCTTGTTATCTGACAATCTGTTTTGGATTTCTTCCGACAAGTACGCTTTGTTGTCATCCGACAAGTTCTGTTTGTTGTCATCCGACAATGGGATAGTAGAAAGGGCCTCTTGCGCGATGAGTGGGGTCAGGAGAGTATCGAGTCTCCAAAGACTGAGTCGCAGACCTTCCTCAATGGCCGCAGCACGGCGAGCTTCGCGTTCCGCTTGGTCCAAACGAACGACAGATCTTCCCAGCCATAGGACCGCTGCAAAGGCGAGACTCCAGAGTGCGGCAAAGGCGATCCATAACCATATTCGTCGCAGGTAGGCTCGCTTCATGGGGTGTCACCCATCGGGGATGCTTCTTTTGGATGCGACTGAAACATGTACCCTTTACCGCGGACGGTTAGCAAGACCGAGGGCTCAGGGCCTGTGTCACCCAATTTTTCGCGCAATCGAGCAATATGCATATCGATGGCGCGAGTGCTAAATCCATTGGGTTTCAATCGCCACACGTTTTGCAGGATTTCGTCGCGCGAGATCGCTCGACCGCGATGCTGCACTAGGTACTGTAACAATTCCGATTCCCGCTCGGAGAGGGAATCGCGTCGCTGGTCATCGCAGTTGATTTCACGGCGTTCAAAATCGATTTGACCTCCGCAATAAGAAATCGAAGAAATGAGTTGCGGCCTCTGTGGCGAGCGGCGCAGGACGGCTTCGATGCGAGCCAGCAGTTCCTTAATACTGAACGGCTTGACCACATAATCATCGGCACCTTCGCGGAGTCCGTCGACTCGATCGGTCTCGCTGCCACACGCGGTGACGATAATCACCGGTACGGTCGAGTGGGTACGACGCAACTGGCGAAGCACTTTCCAACCGTCCCCTCGAGGAAGAACGAGATCCAGCAGGACGAGATTCGGATTCCCTTGCTGCGCTTTTGTCCACCCTTCTTCCGCGCGATCGGCTTGGTCCACCTCGTAACCTGAGAGGGACAGTGCATCGACGACAGCGCGGCGAATCGCGGCATCATCTTCAATCACCAAGATTCGTTTGCGGACCAACGTGGCACCTAGGGGAAAATCGATATTGTGAGTTGGTCGGCATTGTTAGTTAGACGGTACGAACCTTTCAAAGCGATACTCCAAATCATACTCAACACCCGGATCCAGCGTCAGGTTCCATTCGATGGTGCCGCTTCGCTCGAGCAGCCTGAGTTTCTCGGAGTCTACGGTAAGTACGCCATTCTCGCTCGCAAAAATCGGCTTGCCGAAGACGGTTTTTCGAACTCGAATCTGAACCGGCGAGCGTTCGTAACTTTTGATCTTCAAGTGTCCACCGACCGTCACCAAATCTAGGAATTGACCCGGTTGCGGCTCATGGGACTTGAGCTTGCGATCGACTTCCGATTCCGTGACCTGCTTGGCGATGTTAATCGCGGTAGTGACCGTTAATTCGCCTCGCCCGTTGACCGGTGTGTATTTCAGAATGTCCTCGCTTAAAGGTTGGGACCCGAAAAGGGCCAAACATGGACCGGTGGTCCAGGGTGTGGTCGTGTTGTTCCATAGAGACAATCGGTGCTCGATGTCGCTCCCAGTGTTCCAATGGTACGTGTGGCTATAGCGAATCTTTTTCGTCATCAAAGTAACCACAGCGCGTTCTCCTCGGCGCACGGTCACATGGCTCTTTGTGTAGACGCTGTAATCGCCCGAGCCGACGGACTCCGATGGTGGCAAGTGATTCATGATCGATGCGAACGCAGCGTTGGGCTCGTTGGGATTGGTTGCAGAACCGACGTCGTTGTTTTGAATCGAATTCCCGAAGTTGTTGGCGATCGCCGCCCGATTCATGACCTGCGACATCACTTGTTGAGGAACACCGACTCCAGGCATTGCCGTACCTAGAGTTCGGATGGTGTGGCCGACTGCCAAGGGGGTCAGTAGATCCGAATGGACGAAATGAGGTACACCGACCACGAAGTTCACATCGCAATCGATCAAGTCTTCGGCTTCGTTGACCAGCGTCCCACGCAGTGTCAGTTCTGCTGTCTCCTCATCGACCAGCTTGAGCGTGTACTCGGGGATCCAAACGATTCCGA
>Ga0315904_10013660_pt1 | contig 10156 bp, 14 predicted proteins | sample LakEriMetagenome_6_FD_203529 | JGI IMG/M metagenome (GOLD analysis project Ga0315904, IMG submission 203529) | Freshwater fungal communities from buoy surface, Lake Erie, Ohio, United States - Buoy 12 MA120 | ecosystem: Environmental > Aquatic > Freshwater > Lake | place: USA: Lake Erie, Ohio...
ACGGCACACCGCCCGAGCGAGCCGGCCTTGATCGGCTCGACCGCCACCACGAACGAACTGCCGCCGGTGGGCAGCCCGCCCGAGAGGACCGGCCGGTCCTGGAACTGCCGCGTCGCGGCGCCGGTGGAGCCCGAGGGCGTGAACACCACGCCGGCCACGCCCATCACGCCCCACCGCGAGACGACGCCGGTGGTGGAGTTCTTGACCAGGATCGGCGTGTAGGGCGGCTCGGCGTCGCGGGGGCCGTCGCCGACGGCCTGGTCCTGCTGCCCGAGGACGATGTCCGCGGCGTCTTGGGCCCGGTTCCACGCGCGGGCGGAAATCTGCCCGCGGAGCGGGCCGGGCGTGATGCGTCCGGGGCGGCCGGCCTCGCTCATGTCACACCGATGCCGAGGAGGGAGAAGTCGCCGTCCGGGTAGACCTTGTTGACGTAGACCGCAATCGGCTCGCGCGTGACCTGGCTCTTCGTCGTGTTCTCGGTCGTGGCGTACTTGATCCAGAGGTATTCGTGGCCACCCTTTTCCACGCCGTCGATGTCGCCGACCTTCAGCGCAGGCAAGGTTGCGGAGGATCCAGCGTTCGGCGACGCGACGAACTTGAACGACAGCGACCACGGGCCATTCCCGCGTTGGTCGTCCCACTCGTGCGACCCGCTCGCGCCGGTGAATAGCACCTCGCCAGCAGCGAAGCCGCGGAAGGATGCATTGTTGGTCGAGCCGGTCAGCTTCGCGATGTTGCGGATGTAGGCGCTCGTGACGTAGCTCGACGGCACGTCGTAGGACTCCGACCATTGCAGGGCCGGGACGATGATGTCGACGCCGTTCACGCCGCGGTCGTCGACGCCGATCGCACCCTTCGCCGACGCGCCGTCGTCGAGCCCCGAAGGGCCGTAAACCTTCTCGCCGTCGTCGGTGACGGTGCCGGAAGAGTTCTTGGTTTGGAGGGCGTTCGTGATGTGCTGCGTGCCGCCGCTCGTATCGAACGACCGGGCCCGCTTCAACGGCGCCGTCTGCGTCGCGTCGTCGGCCCCGACCTTCTCGTAGTTGATCGTCACCTTCCAGGCCGTGTCGCCCTGGTACTCGACCGAATACGACTCGGCCCGCAGCCTGACGAGCGGCTGGCCCGGGTACGTCCAGGATGGGTAGGTCGTCGAGATCGCGACGTTCGCCGCGGCGTGAAGCGTGTCCTCGCTCGACGTGCCGATGACGTGGAACACTCGCGTACGGGTGCTCGCGTCCTTCCGCCCGAGGCGGTAGATCGTCGCGGAGCGGCTCGAGGAATCTTCGATCCAGGTCAGCGGCACGGGTTCACCTCACGCGACGACGACACCGACACGATTCGACTCTTCGATGCCGGCCTGAATCTTCAGCAGGGCGTCGAGCTGCTGCTTCTGCACGTTGCCTCCGCCGGCCATCTGCTCGAGGCCGAACGCCGAGAAGGTGCCGGCGACGGCCGTGCCGACCGCCTGCGACCCCGGAGGCGTGACGGGCGGCGGCTCGGAGGTCCGGCCGACCAGTTCCGACAGAGTCGTCTTTGCTGCGGCGACGGCTGCGGCGCGATCTGCCGCCCGTTGACGATTGGCATCTTCCCGCCCAACCATCCGATTTTCGGACTGCTGCCGATTTCTCCGCTGCCGCTCGATGGCCGCGCCCTCGTGCAGCTGGTTCGCGATCACGGCGTCCGCAAGCCTCTTTTCCATCCCTGGATTGGCCTTGCCTCGCTGGTCCGCCCTCTTTTGATTTTCCCTGTCGATTGCCTCGATCTTCTGCTGCGTGTCCGTGGCTCCGGTGAAGAAGTCCTTGACGCGAATCCACGCCTTCTGGACGTTCCCGACCAGCGTGTCGAACGTCACCATCACGGCATTCGACAGATTGTCGAAGATCCCGAGAAGCACGGCTTGAAGGATGCGAACCGCCGCCGCGGAGTCCGTGCGCAGCGAGTCCCAATTGTTGACGACGTTCGTTCGCAGGTAATCGAATGCGTTCTGAACCATGCTCACGAACGGGTCGATCGCATCCATAATCGTCTTCTGGCCTTGGAGCCACACGGCGACAGCTCCAGCCCAGGCGATCTCCATCGCGCCGGTAATGTCACCGGACGAGATGGCATTGAAGACGCCGGTCATAGCGGTCGTCGCCGACTCCGCCATGCCGGCCAGTGCGTCGCGTGCCGTTGCGACAGCAGTCGTCACACCCACCGATAGCGACGAGTTGAACCCGTCCAGCTTGACGGAAGAGGCAGCGATCGCGACGGCGATCCCGGCAATCCCAGCGGCGAACAACGCCACGCCGTTGCTCGCCAGAATCTGCGCCGTGGCTTGGGCAATCGTCGCTGCTGTCAAGACCACCATCTTTCCCGCCGCCATGACTGCCGAGAGTGCCAGCCGCCCCAGATTCACGGCCAAAAGGATCGTGAGTCGGCCGATGTCATAGACGGGCTTCAGGAACGCAGAAGAGGCGCGCGTTACGCTCGCGATCGCGTTCCCGAAGACGACGAGTGCCGTACCGCCACCCGCAAAGATGGCAGCGACCATCGCCGCTTGCCGCACGAGGTTCGGATTTTCTCGGACGAATCGAGCGGTCGCGTCCGCAGCCGCCGACACGGCATTCGCGAGGCCGACGACGGCCGGCGCAACGGCAGATCCAACCGCCGACCCCAATTCGGCGAGCGACCGCTGAGCCCGCGCCACCTCTTCGGTCTGTGCCGCAAACGCTGCTCCGGCCGCGGCGATCGGCGCGAAGACAGCCGACCCAGCGGCCGCCATTCTCATCCCAACGCCGGCCACGGCGTCGCCCAGGTCGCCGACCTGCGTGTTGACGATGCGCAGCGCGTTTAGCAGCCTGTTCGGGTTCGCCCCGATCTCGACGTAGACCTGCCCGCCGCGAACTGCCGATGCGCTCATGTCAGCCTCCGAACAGCATTCGCATGTCCTCGTCCGTCGGCGGTCGCCGCTTCGTAGGCGTCGCTTTGGCGAACGGGTTGAACTTCTCCGGCGACATCGATTGCGATCCCTTGGCCCGGTGGGCGTTGTAGAACTGGGCGAGCAGTTGTGCCGTGTGCCACCAGTCGCTCTCCAGGCGTCCGTCCCGGGCCGTGATCAACTGCCGGAGGGTCCACTCTCCGGGGTGGATTCCGAGGATTCCTGCCGTGGCCCAGATGAGGCCCCATGCATCGACCGGAGGGCCGCCTCCGCCTGCGTCGTCAGCTCCGCCGCCAGTTCCGTCATTCGGGCGGCCAGCGAGGACACGACGCCGCGGAGGCGCGGGGGGAAAAAAGAGACGAGCTCCTCCTCGAGCGCCGTTCCGCCCGCTTCCAGCGCGTCGCCGCTCATTCCGTCAAGGAACGCCTCGCGAGAGATGCCACGCGACTCGGCCTCCGGCAGGAGGATCGCGTAGAGCGTCTGCCCGAGGGCCAGAAAGTTCGACCGAAGCACCTGGAACGTCCGAGCGATCTCGCCCGCGTCGATCAGGTCGAACGGCACCGCCTCCGTCGACGGCGGATCGCCCTCCGCCTTTGGAGGCATGACGACTCGGACCAGGTCTTTGACCCTCGCCGCCGACGAGACCGTGAGCGACAGTCGCCACGGCCGCCCCTCTGAATCCTTGAACTCCCTCACCGCAGCCCTCCTTGTGTTTTCAGCATCTCGATCTGCCACGCCCGCACCTCGTCGAGCGGCTGGGCATCGCTCACCCGCGACACGACCGCCGTGAACGTGTGTCCGCCGGCCACGACCGCGATCTCCGTCCCGGCGATCGCCGCGGCGGTGGCCGTGGTGGCCGCCGCGTCGTCGATCGTCTCGACGACCAGCGAAACGGCGTAGCCCGTCTGGAACGAGATCGAGGCCCGCGACGCGAAGGGCCGGATCTCGATGGAGGTCGACTGGTAGTCAACCGTCACGTCGCGGACGCCGGGCACGGCCACGCCGTCCCAGGTCAGCCCCGCCTCACGCCCGAGGGAGATCGCCACGCCGACCTCCCATCGTCAGGAGGTCTGCTTGACGGTGAGCGTGAACGTCACCGGCCCGTCGAGCGGCTGATTCTCCGCGACGCTCGTCACGATGAACCCGGTGCCGGCGGACGACAGGCTCGTCATCACGCTCTTCGCGTCCAGGCACTCGATCTGCCCGGAGCGGGTGATAAACCCGCCGGTCGCAGCCTTGTACGAGATGCCGGACACGAGGCCGCGGTGCGAGATGTCGATCGCCTCGGCCTCACGGGTCCAGGTGACCGAGATGACGCCCGAGGCGCCGTTGTGCCCGGTGGGCGTGCCGCCGTCGCGGCCGAGGGTGATCGCCACGAGTGCCTCCTGTTACTGGACGCCGCGAGTCGCGGACACGGTGTAGGTGATGATGTCGTCGAGCGGCTCCGAGCCGGAGACGCTCGTGACGAGGAACTTCACGCTTGACAGGGCGTGCCCGTTCGCGCCGGTGTTGCTCACCGTCACGACCGAGCCCTCGTTCACGCCCGGAACGTCGACGCAGGTGAGCTCGAGCGTCTGCTCCGCCCAGCCCTTGACGATCGTCCGAACCGTGTCGCCCTTCTTCGTCTTGTCGATCTCGGTGAAAGTGGTCGTGATCGTCCCTTCCCGGACGTTGCTCACGCCGGTGTAGGACACGTCCTTGCCGAGCACGATCGTCTCGCCGGGCATGTGGGAGACCTCCGAGGGTGTGAGCCTCCAAGATCGCCCCGCCGGGGCCGGCGGCGGAGGGGGTGTGGCGCGTCAGAACAGCCGCAGCTGCCGAGGGGCAGGAGCGGCCGGGCCGGCGATGAAGTCCTTGAACGCCGCCGGGATCTTGTCCTGCGCCCGATCCAGGCCCTGTCGCATGTACCGGCGCGGCTTGACCCGACGCCGCCCCCAGAAAAAGGACCCCTGGAGATCCTCGGTCTGGCGCTCGAAGCGTGCGGTGTCCTTGTTGAGCACCTTCCGCCCCCGGTTGAAGTTCGACAGCGTCCCGAACACGGCGCCGCGCATCCGGGCCGGCGCGCGTCGCGGCGTCACGCCGGGCGTGAACCACAGCGACACGGTCCCGCCGACCTCGTGGAGCCGGTTCAGCCGCGGAATCATCTTCGGACCGATCACGACGGACTGCGTGTTGGAGTCGTAGTCCGAGATGATGTCGGAGCGAAGGAATCCCTTCGGCCACCGCTCCGTTTTCCAGCTCGTCACGCGGTCGGTCTTCGGGATCTGGTAGCGCTTGATGATGAGACGCTGGCCGTCCCGGGTTCCGCCCTCGATGAACCGCGGGAATGTCAGCTCCTTCCGTACGCTCATCGCCCGCTGCGTCTCACGCCGCACGTCCATACCGGCCCGCTTCAAGGCCACCGCCCGAGCGGCTCCGACGCGGCTTTTGAGCTCGTCCCACTGGAAGGTCGTGATGTTCTGCGCGCGTCGAATCTTCGCCCGCTCCGACGGGTTGAGCATCGACAGGCGGAAATACATCTCGATGCCGCCGGCATTCGAGACGAACGACTGCGGCGGAAGCTTCCACGCCATCAGTGCGCCCTCGGCACGCGGTAGACCACGACGATCCCGGCCCGCCAGACGTTGCGGTCGACCAGGGCCTCGTCCGGGTTCTTCTCGACCACGATCGACTGCGGCGAGGTCACGCCCGCCGGCCACGAGACCGCGCCCCAGGAGTGCTCTTCCAGCTTGTCGAGCAGCTCCTCCAGGAGGTCGAGCATCTCGTCGCACGCGGCCTCCGTCGGCGTGTGCCGGGCGAGGTAGATCTCGACGGAGTAGTCCCGCTGGTGTGCCGACCGCGACAGCCGCTCGCTCTCGACCGGCCCGTCGGTGATGCAGATCACCGGGTCGCCGAGATCCTCGATGTCGTAGGTGGGGAAGTTCTTCGACTCGACGGTGACAGGGTCGACCGTCGCCGTCCACGTCACCGCGTCGAGCGAGGTCACCAGGGCGTCGATGATGTCCGCTTGCTTGCTCACGCGCCACCTCCTGCCGCCTCGGCCATCGCCGTCGCGTTCGCCGCGACCCGGTCATCCCACGGTAGCCCGCGGGCCGCCTCGACCGCGTGGGGGACTGCCTCGGCCTGCCGGCCGAGCTGCCAGAGGGCGATCGCCGCGAGCTCGTGCGCGTGGGCCTTCGCCGGCGGCGCCGTGGCGTGCGTCGAAGCCCGGGCCGCGATCGCCTTCTGCGCGAACGCGAGCGATTCCTCCGGCCGCCCCTGGTGGTGCCGCGCGAGCGCCAGCCGCTCCCAGGCGTCCGGCTCGCCCGGGCACTCCTTCGCCGCCGCGTGGAGGTAGCCCTCCTCGCCGGTCAGGCTCGCCAGCCGCCGCATCGCGTGCGAACGCTCCGTGAGCGCCCCGCCCGGCATCCGCAGGAACGCCGCGAACTCCGCGGCCGCCTCCGGCCGCCCGGCGTAGTCGAGCTCGCGGGCGAGATACCACCGCGCCCGGGCGTCCGCCGGCGACTCCGCCACCGCCACCCGGAGGAGCGTCAGGTCGCTCTTGTGGACCTTCCCGGCGTCGCGGTGGTGATGGATCTCCAGGCCGTCAGCGAACTTCATCCGCTTCTCGCCGGTCCAGCAGACGAGCCCCTCGTGCGTCGCCTGCCGCCAGACGAATCCCTCCCGGGCGTGGACGCGGTCGCAGTGGAACACGAGGCCCGGAGAGCCGTCCGGGGCCCAGGACCACACGTAGCGGTAGGTCAGGCAGTTCGCCTCGCCGTCCCACGCCCGCTCGATCGCCTCGCGCCAGCCCGGCTGCGGCCGCTCGTCGAGGTCGATCCGGCACACCACGTCGAGGTCGGGCGGGAGGTTGTTCATCGCCTGCGTCCAGGCCACGTCCCACCGCCAGGGCCGGACCCACGACCGGGCGACGGTCACGCCGCCGGCCTCGAGCAAGGCGACCGTGTCGTCGGTCGATCCGGTGTCGGTGACGACCCGCACGTCGGCGGCCGCCGTCGCCTCGGCCCACGCGGCCGCGTGCTTGGCCTCGTTCTTCGCCAGGGCGTAGACGCCGACTTTCATCGGATGATCTCCTGGAGCTTGTGGGCGAGGACGCCGAACCGGGCCTCCGGCGGGTAGCAGCACGGGTGGAACACGAGGTCGCCCCGCTGCCACGTCGTGCCGCCGCCGTCCTGCGTCCACGCGACGCTGTTGAACGCCCGCGGCGGAAGGATCGTCAGGCAGTCCGCGAACCGCTCGGCCTGCTCGGCGAGCCAGGACTGCGTCCAGTACGGGTAGCGGGCCCGGTCGAGCCAATCGCCGCGGGCGTCGCGCATCGCCCGCAGCAGCCGCCGCGAGCCCGCCGTCGACCGCCACACGACCGACCCGCAGTTGAGGCGGTTCCACGACAGCCAGGGCATCCCCTCCTCACAGACCGTGCAGTCGTCGCCGAGCCCGGGCACCTCCTCGATCCGCTGCCGGTGGTTCGTCACGAGGCAGTCGGCGTCGATCGCCCAGACGAGGTCGAACGTCGCCAGCAGGTCGAGGATCACGTCCTGCGACGCGAGGGCCTCGTCGTAGGTCATCCGCCGCACGTCGAGGGAGTAGCCGTGCCGCAGGCAATACTCGGCGTTGGAGGGCACGGTCGCGAACGACCAGGGCGTGTCGCCGACGTTCGTGAAGACGCAGACCCTCACAGGCGGTATTCCTTGCGGTTGCCCACCGTGTAGAACGCGAGCGGCTCGTCGATCCGCAGGATCGGCGTCAGCACCGCGGCGCGCCGCCAGTAGTCCCAGTCCTCGCCGTAGCCCGAGGGCCACTGGTCGCCGAGCACGCGGGCGACCTCGGTGTGGACGATCGCCGTCGAGTTGATGACCGGGTTCAGCGTCTTTACGAGCCCCGTCACGTCCCAGAACGTGCCGAGGAGCTGCCGGCCGTGGTCCGGGTGGTGGAAGCCGCAGATCGTGCCCGCGGTGTCGCGGTTGAGCGCGTTGGTGCAGATCACTCGGTAGGCGTCGTAGGCGTCGACCGCGTCGAACTGCCGGGCCATCTTCTCGGGCATCCACTCGTCGTCGTCGTCGAGGAACGCGACCCAGCCGTCGAATCCGACGCGGACGATCTCCCGGAGCGCGGTGTTGCGGACGGCGCCGACGGCGAACCCGGCGTCGTGCTCGAGGCGGCTGGAGATCGGCCGCCGGTGGATCGTCACCCGGGCGTCGTCGACGATCTCCTCGAGCCACTGGTAGCGGCGGTCCGTCGAGGCGTCGTCGACGACGTGAATCTCCTGCGGCGGCACGGTCTGCCCGAGCACCGACCGGATCGCCCGGAGGGCGAGCTCGTAGCGGTTCCGCGTCGGGATCACGACCGCGTAGTCCCTCACGGCCCGGCCTCCAGGAGCGTCGCGTCGTGGTCGCACCGCCACGCCTGCACGAGGTCGGGCCGCTCCCGCCAGGCGTCGGCCCAGTCGTTGACCTCCCACGTCGCCCAGCCCCGCCGGCGCATCCTCACGGCCGCGTCGACGACCGCCTGGTGCCAGGGCAGGGCGAGATGCCGCGGAACGGTGAACACGCCGCCGGCACAGTGCCACGCCACCCGGTACGGAACCGGCGTCAGGTACGGCGGGCCCTCCCAGATCGACGCCATGCCGACCCGGTCCCGCGGCGCCCGGTGTGCCGCCCGGGCGAGGAACGCCGCCACGCGGGCCTCCGTCACGCCGGGGCAGTGCAGCAGGCCGTAGTCCATCCAGACGAGGATCTCGGCGTCGGTGCGGTCGGCCGCCGCCGCGACCCAGGCCGTCTTCTCGTGTTGGGTGGCGTGAAATGCCCGGGTGTCCTTCTCCGGGTTGCCCGCCGGCAGCAGGGCGCCGTCGGACACGGCCCAGTGCCAGCAGGCGTCGACGGTGCCGCCGAAGGTGATCTGGTCGACACAGTCGGCCGCCTCGAGCAGCCGGGCGCCGAGCCGGTCGTACTCCGCGTGCGACCGGTTCGGCAGGTCGAGGCGGAGGTAGCCCGTCACGAGACAGGCGCGAGGATTCGACACACGTCGTCCTCCGAGAGGTCAGCCGTCCACGCCTCGGCGTCCCGCACGCCGAACGTCACGACCAGGCGGCCGTCCCCGTGCCGGGCCAGCCCGGCCGCGAACTCGATCGCCCGCGGTTCGCGAAACGAGAACAGCGGCGACCACCGGACCAGCGTCAGGGAGTCGTCGAACCAGAGGAATCGGTGCTCGTAGGCCCGGCGGCCGCTCTCCATCACGGCGACCTCGTGGACGACCGTCAGCCAGCCGTCCCGGACGCGCACGAGCTGCGACCCGCCGCGGAACCCGCCGGCCAGCCGCGGCGCCGTCCCGTGCCGCAGCACCTCGTAGACGCCCGGCAGCCCGGCGTCGGCCTGGACGGTGACGGTGTGCCCGCCGTGCCGGGAGGCGTAGAGCCAGCCGTGCCGGCCCTCGATCGGCGCCCAGTTCTTCTCGTGGTGCCCGAGCCCCTCCCATTCCAGAATCCGCATTCTGGAAAGAGCCCCGGTCGCCGGGTCGAGGTCTGCCGTCGCGATCCGGCAGCGGCCGTCCCAGCCGGCCGCGTCCCGCACCGTCGCCGACACGGCCAGGCCCGTCGGCGTCGCCCGAAGGCGGCAGTCTTCGAAGCCCTCGACGGGGTAGCCGCTCCGCTCGTAGTCCGGCAGCGTGACCTCCCGGCGGTTCGACGGCCGGAGGTCGGCGTCGAGGTCGACGAGCAGGTTCACCGTTCGGATCCGGTCGCCGTCTTCCGGTGGGATGACGTAGCGGCCCGCCTCATCGATCCGGTAGTTCGACGAGCGGACGATCGCCAGGAGGCGGCCCGCGTGGGAGATCACCGTCGGGTTGAAGAGCGCCCAGCCCGGGGCCGCAGGCTCGATCTCGATCCGGGCGAACGTCACCGGGATTAGGTCAGCCAGGCGCGGCGTGTACCACGTCCGGTTCGCCCGGGTCTGCCGCTCCAGCCGCTCGTCGATCTCCAAGCCCAGCAGGCGGTCGCACGCGCGGCGCCCGGCGTCGAGCTCGCCGCAGTAGTAGGCGTGGATGGCGAGGGCGTTGAGGTGTTCGTGCATGGCGAGTCCTCCGGCGGGCATCCTTGCCGCCGCCCCCGATCCGCCGCAGGGGGTGCGTCACGCGAGCCGCGACGCCTCGCGGAAGGCGTCGTCGATCTCCGAGGCGGTCATCCCGAGGGCGGCGCCGAACGTCTCGACGAGCGGGTGGCTGCGGCGGAAGGAGAGGGCGTTC
>Ga0315904_10013662_pt1 | contig 10155 bp, 18 predicted proteins | sample LakEriMetagenome_6_FD_203529 | JGI IMG/M metagenome (GOLD analysis project Ga0315904, IMG submission 203529) | Freshwater fungal communities from buoy surface, Lake Erie, Ohio, United States - Buoy 12 MA120 | ecosystem: Environmental > Aquatic > Freshwater > Lake | place: USA: Lake Erie, Ohio...
CTTCATGTCAGCCTCCTCCTTTGAAGTAGACACAGGCGTGGCCGTCGTCAAGCACCACGATGTCGTAGGATCCGGCGTACTCGCGGACGTCGGTCCGTTCGTTGTACACGGCCTCGTCCACGCTGGGAAAGCCGGACGGCGTCGGGTCGAACATCAACAGGTTGTCCATCGGGCCGAACCGCTTGGCGCGGCGGGCTTCGGCGGCAGCGACGGCTTTCGAACCTTCGCGGAGCAGGTACAGGATCTTCATTCGTTCACCAACCAGTTCAGGGCGGCCTCGGCGTCGCCAGCGATGTAGACGTCGCGGGGGGTAGCCTGCCCGATGCCGACGGTGCCGCCGTCGGCACGCACGTAACGCTGGCTGTCTTTGTTGAAGCGGAAGCCGGGGCTGAGGCAGGACACGAGGTACGACCCGTTGGTGATCTTGAACAAGGTCCGCGACTTGAAGTGTTTCGCGGGGCCGCCTCTTGGGCCGACGGCGTAGCGGTCGTCGAGGTCGTTGGGGTCGCAGGAGTAGCGGCTGCTGCCTTGGCCGTCGGTGCAGGTGTACACGGTCTTGGTTCTCACGGATTCCTCCAGATGCGGATGGTGCGTTCGGGTGCCTTGCAGCCACGCTCCTCGAACTCGACGTCGGGTTTGCGGCCGTCCGGGTGGACGTGGGGGATGCAGCACTGCAACGACACGATGGCCGCGCCGGGGCACGCCTCCATGGCGTCGGCCACGGTGCCGTGGGCGTGCGGCAACACGGCGACTTGGGTGACGGGGCTCAGGAAACGGACGTCCTGCACGCGGTCGCGGACGCAGTACAGGCGCTTGACCTGGGGATCTGGTCCGGGGTTGCGCATCTGCGGATCCACGGATGTCACCCTCCACCGGGAGGTGTAAGCGAACATCGCACCCGTGCGGGGTTGGTGGCCGTCGCCGATGACGACGACGTGGACGTTCGGGTCGGAGCGGTCGAGGCCCAGGTGACGGTACGCGGCGTAGACGCACGCGGCCGACTCGGTGACCTCCTTGATGTTGGGGAAGTACCCCGTGGCGAGGAGATCCGGGAAGCACTTCTTCTTGATGAAGGAGTTGACGAGGGCGTCGGACTCCTTGATGGTTGCGTTGACGAATTGGGCGAGGTGGGGGTTCACAGGTCGTCTCCTTGGATCCAGTTGATGAGGGCTTCGTCGTCGATGGGGCAGGCGGTACCGTTCGGACCCAACACGAAGAGGCGTTGGCCGTCCGGTGTGAGGAAGCAGCGGTAGATGCGGTTGCCGTCGACGTTGCCGCACGACAAGGTGGGGACGCGAAGCGGCGCTAGGTCGGCCCAGCGCCGGGTGTACCCCGTACGGGACTTGAAGTACCCCTCCGGGACGTGATCCGTGTGGATGCCGTCGAGGTCTTCGGGGTTGCAGGAGTAGCGGTTGACTTTGCCGGACTCGTCAACGCAGGTGTACACGGTGCGGGGTTTGGTTTTACTCATGCCCCCCACCGTGGGCACCGCTACTGGACCGACAAGCGGCACTTTCGGTGGATCAGGGCCGGATCCACGAAGACCGTGTCCGCGGGCGCCAGGGCCTTAGAGCAGGCGGGGCAGACGTGGTTTTGGGCCACCAAACGCGCCACGATGGCCTGTGGCGGCTTTTTGGCGGCTTGGCCGACCTGGTGGCCGAACCGCTCGTGGCTGAGTTCCAGGACCTGCGTGCATTCGATGCACAGCGGGAGCCGGTAGCCGTCCGTTTCCTCGCCTTGGTAGGCGCAGCCCCACGCCAGCGGGCCGCCGTTCTCCGCGTAGCCCTCCTTGCACATGGCGCAGCGGGGGCCGCCTTGGTGCATGACCCAGGCTTGGACTTCGTCCACCGAGAGGCCGCAGACCCGTTGCAGGTGCTGGCATCCGCGGCATTGCGACCGGCCGGCGAAGTTCGACAGCGGCCACTCGCGTTGGCACCACGTACACGTCCTGGAGTTCAAGCCCGACACACCGAGGGCCTCTTCGATGGTCGCGCCGCGTTTCAGGCGGGATTGGACCGTCCGGTACGGGACCTTGAAGTGGTCGGCGGCAGCGCGGATGGACTTGAACTCGACCTGGTTTACGGTGAAAGGCTTGGCCATGGTCTAGAGACTATCCTGTGTTCAAAAAGAACGGGTCAGCGGCGGGATTCGTGACGCGATGCGTTAGGCGGAGCGGGACCGGCCGGGTTGTTCGGGCTGCGGAGGGGATCCGTTCGGTTGGAGGCTGCCGACCGATCGGTCGGCCGAAATGCGGTGTTTTGGGGGAAACGGAAGAAACCACTCTAGATCCGTAACTATAGTTAGATCGTCCGATTTCGGCAAAACGTCGCGTTTCGTGCGCGGTTTCACGCAGGTTGACGCAGTGCGTCTACGCTGGGAAGCCGTTTTCGGCATTTGCTATACGAAGGCGCTTCGTATGCTGAAAATGTTCCCACACGGGAGTTTTCGGCCTTTTCGACGACGAAATCGGGGTGTTTTGAATCCTTTTCTGTCCGGATCGGTCCGGAACCGCTCCGAAAGGGCGGGGTTGCACCGCAAAACGGGTAGGTTCGTGTAGGTAGAGGTAGACGCGGACGGGTGGTTCCGGACCGAGCGGAATGGCTCAAAACGGCTTCTCACGGATACGAATACGCGCGAAGCCGCGGGGCGGTTTGCTAGTGGAACAGAAGACGTTCCGTAGCCGTTCGCCAATCGTTGATGTGATCCGCATTGACTCCCTGCAACACTGCGTCGCGGGACAACACGCCTTCCAGGCCGTTAACGAACGACTCCTGAGTGAAGCAGTAGCCGTATCTTACGGTTTCGGCCAACGCTCCGGTCGGGACCACGAGCGGGGTGGCTCCGCACGCTTGCGCTTCCACAGCGGCCAAGCAGAACAACTCGTTGCCGATGCCGGGATGGATCCAGAAGGCCGCCTGGCGGAGCAATTCGGCTACGTCTTGGTCCGTGAACCGACCCGCGGCGTAGGCGGTCGAGACAAGGTGGTAGCCGTAGCGCTGCTCGAAGGCGGCGTCCTGCCACAACTGCCGCAACGGCTCCAGACCGCGGTCCGGAGACGAAGTGAAGGCGACCAACTTCCGCCGCGGACCCGGTGGCCCATCCGGTGGGTAGTAGATCGACCGATCGATCCCGAGCGGCGCGACGACGACACGGCGCGGATCGCGGTGCAGCGACCGCGAGTAGTTCGAGATCACATGCAGATTCGACCCGAAGTGATCGGCGATCGCTTGGAGGTCGTCGTAGCCTTCCGCCTGGTCGCCGTAGTGGAAGTCGTGCCACACCCGCACGTTCGCGGTGTACGACCTTCCGATGGAAAGATCGACCTCGCGAGGGTTGCAGACCAAGATCTGGTCGTAGAACGGCCGTGTGGTCGCGCGGGGCACCGCAAACACTCCCGGAGCGACCTCGTCGCCCCAAGCGCCGTCCATCTCGACGTCGACCTGGTCGAAGCCGAGTTCGCGAGCGGCCACGGCGGTGTAGCGGTAGAACTTCTCGGTCCCCCGCTGCGGCGCCTGGAGGGCGAAGTGGAAGGCCGGAGGCAAGTGCTCCGTGACGATCAGCAGCCGCGTCATTGGCCGATCCCGAAGGCGAGGGTCAACTTCGCTGCCGCTGCCGCGGCCCCGATCGCCCCGAACGACAGCAAGAACCGGGCGCTGAGGCGGGCGATTGGCGTCGAGTCCGCCAAGTGGGCGAGCACAAAGAGGGCGCAGAAGACGAAGAGGGAGGCGAGGGTGAGGAGGAAGAGGACTTGGTAGACGAGGTTCATCGGGTTTGCTCCAGGGCGGTTTTCAGGCGGTCGTGGACTTCGCCGTGATCGATGGCCTCCGCGAGGACCTCGGCCACGGCTTCTTGAAGGAGACGCAACTTCTGCGTCGTGGTGTAGCCCTTACCGTAGGCAGCGTTGGCCGCCCGGCAAGGGCCGCAGCGGCACTTGTGGTTGACGTAGGTGGAACGCAGGCCGTGGTTCACTTCAGCGCCTCAAGACCGCCCTCGGCGATGAAGCGCTCCGGCCCCGTGCGGCCGATCTCGCGGAGGCGCTGCTCCAACTTCTCGACGCGGGCCACGAGGGCGTGGATGTAGTCCTTGTCGGACTGCTCCTCAGCGGCGTAGAGGTTGCCGTTGCCGACGAAGATGTGGGTCGCGCCGTGTCGGCGTGCTGTGCAAATGGCCTCGTCCACGGCGTCGAGGGTCAACATCTCGTCGTCGGTCAGCGCGTCCGCGTGGGGGATGACTTTGATTTCGCGTTTCACGGTTGCTCCTTGGTTCAGGCCACCGTACCCACGCCTCAGGCACCGACAAGTCCCCGTGGTACGCTTGAGGCAACCATGTCTTCCGAACGCACCGAAACCACTCCGATTGGTGTCCCTGGCCTCGACCACTCTGGGGGCCTGATCCGGGAGGAACTCAACCCGAACCTCAAGGGCGGCCGAGCCATGGCCGTCTACGAGGAGATGTCGGAGAACGACGCCACCATCGGTGCCGGGTTGTACTCCATCGAGGGCTTCCTGCGGCGCCTGGTCGGCGACGTGGAGCCGTCCATCGAGGGCGACGCCACGGCCGAGGCCGAGGCCGAGTTCGTCGAGTCCTGCATGAACGACATGTCCCGGCCCTGGGGTGAGTTCATCGCCGACACGACGCTGATGCTGCGCTACGGCTTCTCGATCCACGAGACGTACTACAAGATCCGCCGCGGCCCCCACTCCAAGTCGAAGCGCTTCAAGTCCCGCTTCTCAGACAACCGCGTGGGCTGGGGCGACATCGCCACACGCGCCCAGAAATCGATCGACCGCTGGGACATCGACCCCCACACGGGCGAGATCTACGGCTGCTACCAGCGCAACCCCGTCGACCACTCCGTCGACATCTACCTGCCCATGGACCGCTGCGTGCTGTTCCGCACGTCGGCCTACAAGAACAGCCCCGAGGGGCGCTCGGTCCTGCGGCCGGCCTTTCGGGCTTGGTACTTCAAGAAGCGCCTCGAAGAGGTCGAGGCCATCGGCCTGAACCGCAGCCTCGTCAACACCCTCGTGTACGAGTTGCCGCCCCGCTTCATGTCGGCGAACGCCACCGCCGAGGAGAAGGCCGTCCGCGCCGGTGCCGAGCGCACGGTGTCGTTGCTCTCCAAGGACCGGCTGACCGGCCTCGTGATCCCGGCCGAACTCGACACGCAAGGCAAGCCGACCGGCTACAAGGTCCGCTTGCTGAACGCCTCGGCGACTCAGCTCTCGACCGACCCCGTCATCCGCCGCTACGACGTCCGCATCCTCCAGGTGCTGGCCGCCGAGTTCCTCGCGCTCGGCACGGAGAAGACCGGCTCGTTCGCGATGGCGGTGGAGAAGAACACCAACTTCGTCCGGTCGCTCGAACGCTTCGCAGACATCGTCGCGGCGCAGATCAACACCGTGTTGATCCCCGAGTTGATGAAGCGCAACGGCGTCGACGAGAAATACTGGCCGCGCTTCTGCTTCAAGCCCATCGACAAGGTCGACGTCGCGGCGCTCGGGTTGTTCATGTCGCAGGTCGGCGACCACGTCCAGCACACGCTGAAGACGGAGAACGCCCTCCGCGAGCGCGCGCAACTCCCGCCGTTGTCGGAAGAGGAGTGGGCCGAACTCGAAGCGAAGGCTGAAGAGGCGGCTGCGGCCGAACTCGAAGCCGCCACAAAACAGCCTGCTACAATGAAAAACGAATGAAGTCAACCAACCTTCTTGAGGTCCGCGCGGCGGGCAAGGACGAGGCCGAACTCCTCGTCTACGGCACCATCGGCGAGTCCTGGTGGTCCGACAACTCGACTTCGGCGAAGTCGGTGGTCGACGCGTTGAACGCGCTGCCGAAGTCCACCAAGACGCTGACCGTCCGCATCAACTCCTTCGGGGGTTCGGTTGCCGACGGCCTGGCCATCTTCAACTCGCTCAAAGCTCTCCCCGCCCGCAAGGTCGTGAAGGTCGACGGCGTCGCCATGTCCATCGCGTCGCTCATCGCGATGGCGGGCGACGACGTTCAGATCCCGAAGACCGCGCTGTTCATGGTGCACGCGCCGTGGTCGGGCGGTGGCGGCAACGCCAAGCAGATGCGTGAGGCCGCTGACGTCCTCGACAAGTTCGCTGAGGCGATGATCTCCGCGTACGTCGGCAAGACCGGCAAGACCGAGGACGAGATTCGCGCGCTGCTCACGGACGGCGAGGACCACTTCTACACGGGTGCCGAAACCGTGGCCGCTGGCTTTGCTGATACACTGCTCGATGATGGTGCACAAGAGGCTTCGACCGCCCGCGCGCTCGCCTCCGCCCCTGCCTGGATTCAAGTCGCTGCGATGGCAGCGGCCAACCGCGCGAACGCCGCGCTCATGGATGTGAAGATGCCCGAAGTTGACACCCCCGTCCCCGCCCCGGCCGAGCCCGTCGCAGAAGTGCCTGCCGCGCCCACCGCCGCGGTGGTCGACGCAGTCGCCGCTGCCGAGGCCCGCGCGGTCGAAGCCCTCGCCCGCCTCGCCCAGGTCGAAGCCGCTCTCGCGGCCGAGAAGGAAGCGAAGGAAGTCGCTGCGTCCGTCACCTTCGTGAAGGAGACGTTCGCGAACCTGCCCGGCGACCCCGTCGCCCTCGGCAGCGCACTCCGCGTGCTCGCGAAGGCCGACCCGAAGGCCCACGAGGCCGTGGTCGCGACCCTGAAGGCCGCCAACGCCCTCGCTGCGCCCGCCCTCGAACCGCGTGGCCTCGCGCCTCCGGCCACCGACGCCGCCGACTCGGCGCAGACCCAGATCGACCGCCTCGTCGACGCAACGATGAAGGCGAACCCCTCCCTGACGACCGCGGCCGCGAAGACCAAGGTCTACCTCGAAAACCCCAAGCTCGTCGCCGAGGCTCGCGCCGACGCCACGCAGAAGGACTGAATCATGGCCGTTGGAAACCGCTACCTTGAGTGTGACACCCGCTCCGTCGCTTCGGCGATCAGCGCCGCGTCGCAGGCTTTCACCTTCGTCAACCTGACGTCGGCCGGCGCCGTGGTCCCCACGAACGCCAACACCGACTTCCCCTTCGGCGTCATCCAGGACCTCGCCAACCGCGGTGAGATGTGCACCGTGGCCGTGAAGGGCGAGACCAAGGTCCGCGCGGGCTCGGCTGATCTCGCCGTCGGCGACATCATCGGCGCCGACTCCACGGGCCGCGCCATCAAGCTGACGCCGGGCACGTCGACGGGCTTCTACGCCGTCGGCCGCGTGACCCACGTCGACGGTTCGGACAACGACGGCGCGCTGGTGACGGCTCGCATCGACTGCACCGTGGCCAACCGCAACTTCTGAACCACCTCCAAGAAGGATCTGACACATGTCTCAGCCCAACCGCCTCTCGACGCACATCGACAAGTTCCTCACGGACATGTCGATCGCGTTCACCCAGGATCCCGGCGACTACGTCGCGGGGCTCGCGCTGCCGACCAAGCCGGTCACCAAGCAGAGCGACAAGTACGTCGTGTACGACAAGGGCGCCTTCCTCCGCGACGACGCGAAGCTCCGCAAAGCGGGCTCTGAGTCGGTCGGCGGTGGGTACTCGCTGTCGAGCGACTCCTACTACTGCGACAAGTACGCCCTCCACGTCGACGTGGATTGGGACGAACTCGCGAACGCGGACGAGCCCATCGACATCGAGCGCGACTCGATGGTCTACCTCGCTGAGGCGATGAAGATCCGCCGCGAGAAGCTGTTCGCCGACGCCTGCTTCACCACGGGCGTGTGGACCGAGGACGTGTCGGGCGCCGGCACCACGCTGTGGACCGACTACGTCGCCAGCGACCCGATCAAGCTCGTCGACCAGGCGAAGCGCAACGTCCGCGTCCGCGCGGCCCGCGACCTGAACATCGCGATCATGGGTCTCGACGTGTTCAACGCCCTGAAGGAGCACCCCGACTTCGTCGACCGCATCAAGTACACGTCGCAGGACTCGATCGACGAGGCGATGATCGCGAAGCGTCTCGGCGTCTCGCGCGTCGTCGTCGCCAAGGCCCTCGTGGACTCGGCCCCGGAGGGACGCGGCAACGCGGCCACCCTCGGCTTCATCCTGAACCCGAAGTCGATGCTGCTCCTGCACTCGACGCCGTCCGTGGGTCGTCTGACGCCCACCGCCGCGGCCCGCTTCGCGTGGACCGGCTCCTCGCACCTGCCGCGCCCCATGGGCGTCGCCAGCCGCAAGTTCGACATGGACAACATCCAGGCGACCCGGCACGAGACGGAGATCACCGAGGACATCAAGGTCACGGCCCCCGATCTCGGCGTGTTCATCAACAACATCGTGGCCTGAGCACGGTGGTTGAGTGAGCAAGGAAACGGCCCCGAATTCGGGGCCGTTTCTCATTTGTCTTCGAGGTATGCCTCGTACTCCGTGAGTTCGTCGTCGTTGAGCACGCGAATCAGGATGTCGCCACGCAACTCCAGACACATCGCCTGTCGGCGCAACTCGGAAGCGTGGCCCTCGACCGCGTACGCCTTGGCGCGGAGACGGTCGACCTCTGCGTCGTTCTCGATCAACTGCTGAACGCGGCTCATGGCGTGTCCCCTCCCTCGTCGAAGTAGGCGTCCATCTCCTCTTCGGAGAGGCCGAGGAGGAGGTTGTCGAGGTCGGCTTCGATGCGCTCACGGGCGCGGCGCGCGTCCTCTTCGGCCTCCGCGGCGTTGATGAAGTCGTTGTACTTGAGGAGGGCTTTCTGCACGGTGGGGGTCATTGGCATTGCTCCAGGAGGTCGTTCCCGACCTCGATGACGTGTTCGACTTGGTACAGGCACTGTTCGGCGATCTGTTGCGACTCCTCGGCGTAGCTGAGCCCCGTACGGAGGCCGGCAACGTAGGCACCGACGACGGCGAGGCCGCAAAGGATGAAGGCGAAACAGACGGCGTGGAACTCGTTGTTGTTCACGTTTTGCGCTCCCTGGTTTTGGCGAAGGCGAGGGCCACAGGCCACCCCCCGCGTGCGTACGCGTCGATGAGGCCAACGACGTCGACGTCGTCGAGGACGAACAGGTCCTCCAGGGCTTGCAGGTAGCCGTCCTCGTAGCCGTCGGCGTAGAGGCTGGCGCCGAAGTCGTCGCTCACACCGCCACCTCCTTCATGAAGAACTCGCGAGCGCGGGTCCCGATCTCCTTGCGGGCCTCGCGGTCGTTCAGGCTCGAGGCGACGAACAGGTCGGCGCACTCCTCGAAGACGTCCTTGACGACGAACGACAGGTACGCGCCGGTCGACGTGCGGTCAAGGGGCAGGCCCTGCTCCCGGAGGAACTCCATGCCGCGGCGGAGACGGGGCTCCGTGAGAACGGTGTCGCCGAACTCCCGCATGGAGGAGACCTTCTCGACGTCGAGGGGGACGAGGGTCTTGACCTTCGACTCGGAGTGCTTCTGGCCCTTGACCTTGAAGAAGCCGAGTTCGGGGCCGCAGTCGACGACGATGCCCTCGCCGACGCCGAAGACGCCGTAGCGGCGGCCGATCGGGCACTCGCCTTCGACGACCTCGCACATCGCGGCGAGTTCCTTGGTGAACCGCGCCACCTCGACGGCGTCGTTGAGGTCGAGGTCGACGGTGCTCATGTAAAAGGCCGTGGTGATGCGGGCGTCCGCCAGCGGCACCACCTGGTGCTCCCACGCGGCGGTGATCACCTCGTCCCACGTCGGGGTGGCGACGGTCAACGGCAGCGTACGGGACGCGGCGAACAAGCGGTCCGACTCGCGGCCGAAGAGCATGAAGAACGGTTCGACCTCGGAGACGGCGACGCCGGATTGGATGCCGCGTCCGGCCCACTCGCCGTAGACGACGCCGTTCTCGTCGGCGATCGCGTGCAGGATGTCGAGGACCTTGTCGGACAGCCCCGCCACGAACTTCGCGAAGCCGCGGTTGTCTCTCATCAACGACAGGTCGAGGTTGCGCGACTGCGGGATCACCCCGTCGGGCGTGAAGCGGATGGCGGCGTTGGTGCCGTGGACCTTGACGGTGATCTGGGCCTGGATCTCGGTGATGCCCTTCTTGCGGGCGGCGACGAGGACGTCGCGGAACTGCGGGATCTTCGGGAACGGGACGTGCGGCATGGTGTTGACCTCCTGCGTGGTATCCTAGGAACCGCATCCGGCCCGACAAGGCCCCACCAGAGGTTTTCGTGAAATTCACCGTCCTCCGCG